>Ga0208357_1001380_pt1 | contig 17665 bp, 22 predicted proteins | sample NGESurdeep092012_6_FD_184487 | JGI IMG/M metagenome (GOLD analysis project Ga0208357, IMG submission 184487) | Arctic peat soil microbial communities from Barrow, Alaska - NGEE Surface sample F52-2 deep-092012 (SPAdes) | ecosystem: Environmental > Terrestrial > Soil > Wetlands > Peat ... | reverse complement strand
ACGTCAGCCATTGACCTAAGACGTAAAGACCGACGCCGAAACCGACCACAAATGCGATGCACTGTGCACGATTAAGAGAATGTAATCTCATCGGCACATCATTGCACGGCAGTCTTTCGTCGCACACGTATGTCGTGGACCGTGTTTTCCTGGCGGCTTCGATTCATTGGCCCGACGTAAACCCGCACTCACCAAGAGTGATCCGCTCTAGTACCTTGACGGATACATCGCTTATCGGTATAGTGACGTAATGGCCATATCAGAAACCCCTCTGGCGGGGCTCGGGCGAAACGCAGGCGCCGCCATCCTCATACTTTCCAGTCTTGCGGGTGGTGAGAAACACGGCTATGCCCTCGTAAAAGACGTCCAGGAGTTCGCGGGAGTGCATTTGCCTCCCGGCACTCTCTACCAAGTGCTCGCCCGCCTCGAAAGTCGAGGTCTAATTGTCGCGCTTGAAGCAGATGAACGTCGACGCCCCTACCGCTTGACCGCCCAAGGAGCGACAGTGCTCACGGAGTACATCGCAGCACAGCAGCGTGTCCTGAAGACTGGACAGGCTCGTCTCAAGCGCTCGTGGGGCGTCGCATGATCGACGATCTCAACGACGCACGCCGAGCAACGCGTCTCATTCGTTGGTACCCAAGGGCTTGGCGCGAGCGCTACAGCGAGGAATTTGCCGACCACTTAGAACAAGAGTTCGCCGTCCGACGCGTCGATCTTCGGCGAAGTCTCAATGTCGCCTATAAGGGGCTCGTCGCTCGGGTTGACGACTTCGGTCTCTCCACCAACGCGGTGAACGCCGGAGGTCAAACTCGTGCAGCACTCGGCACGAGTTTTGTGTTGATGGCACTAATGGCGGTCCTCGCGCTCAATTTCTGGTCCTGGGCCATGCTCATGTGGAGCGCTCGCACGTACCATCCGATTCCGGTTGATGCCACGACAGGCATTCTCACGGTGACCACCGGGCTCCTCCTGCTGGTGCTCGTGGCGATGGTGCTAATCGTCTTGGTGTCCGCGGTGCGCCAAATCGTGCGCGGACGCGGACGGCGGATAGTGACTCCATTAGCTTTCGCCGTGGGTTCGGTTGCATTCCTTTCTTACTCCGTGCGTTGGTTGCCCAACGTGCTGGCTCGATACAGCCATATGTTTCAAGGTGGCTACCGATGGACTCATCCGGGTCCCGCCGCCTATGGGTTGGCGTTTATCGCGCATCGAGTTACACAACCATGGATCTCCATGTGGAATCCCGGAATCTCAGGCGAACCTACCTCACAAGCCGTGATGAACGACCTAGCCCCGCTGGCTGTGTTGGTCTTTGCCGTGGCGATGGCCTTCCTGGCGCGGCGTGTCGAACTTCCGCGCATTGGTGAACGACTCGGTTCGGTGACCGTCGTGCTCCTCAGCATTCTCTCGGGGGTGTTTCTCCTTACTCTCGTCGCATGGTTCACCGCTGGCGGGCCGATATACGCCGCTTTCGGGGAAACGGGAAACATCGCCGGAGTCGCTTACCTCGTCTTTTTTGGACTCGTCACCGTGCTCGTCTCGCGCTCAGGTCTCCTTGCGAGAAAGAACGAATCTCGTTACGCGCGAAATCACATTGAGATCGTGGGCTCGAAGATCGTGTAGGCGCGACATAAATCGCACAGCGCAAATCTAAGTCAAGTCACTCACGCTCTCAATGCTGAAGAGGTTCTCGATACGATTTGCGCTTGCGAGCTTTCGACGGGCCAGGTCGTCCTCTAGGGGCGATGCTGCTCGTCGTCACTGGCGATCGCAGGCTTGTCCTTCAGCCCGAGATGACATTGCAGGGATTGCGCATCCAAGTTGCTGGGCCGGATTCGGCGGCGCCGTCGAAGAGGGAGAAACGGTTCACGAGGCATTGAAACGAGAGGATATGGAAGAGATAGGAGTGAACGTACAAGACCCGATCTTCCTAACCGATGAGATTGATTCCGAGGGCGATGGGCAGCTCGTTTCACTGTTCGTCGTCATCGGTACAATCCGACCTTCAGACATTAATCTTCGAGAGGGTCAAGGCTTTGACGTCTTCACTGTCACGGAACTCGCAGATCTCAACATCTCTCCCTTTGTTCGTCGAGCGATTGATTCGCACCTTCTGCCATTTCTCTGAGCTCCCCGGGCCGGGGCGATCCCTGATTTAGCGGTGGCGCACCCAAACGTTCGGCTCGACGTAGGTACCGAGATCCGCGGCCTTGTCAATGCGAAGGGGCGCCATACCTTTCGGGATGATGTAGTCGCCCGATACGGGTATCTCCAGTCCGGTCCACTCTTCCCACCGCGAGACTGAATCGGTCATTGTTTGCGCTTCCCGCGCGAGACCAATGACTCTGCCCCCGATACGGACATGCAGGCGTAACCAGGGGTCCCAGGGCATTCCGTCATCGCGTACCCACGCCGCGTAATCCTCGATATCCAATAAGGGGTAGAGGTGCTTTCGCGTCGGGCGAACGGGCGCTACCACCTTCGCAAAATGGTGCGCCGCCGCCGTGTCGCAAAGTGCACTGATCAATGACGCTGCGGCTCCGCTGCCCTTGAGTGACGGATGAACCAACGCGCCACAGATGACGAAGGTATTCGCCACACCGGATCCATCATGAACCTCAATTGATTGACGAAGCACGTCAGCGAAGGAGGACGGCAGTTCCGACACTTGGCCCGACCACACGATGGGCACGCCCCAACCAGTTGCAGCAAGTTGGTCGTCTTCATCCGTGAGGATGAGGTCATACTCTCGGAACGACTCGCGCACACGTGCGATGTACTTACCGACTTCTTTGTCCCCACTTATGAATTCTGGAAAACCTTCAGCGAACAGGGCCTCCATCTGCACGTCAGTCCGAGAGCGAGCACTCGTTAGCTCAACTCGAAACTTTGTCATGGAAACCTCCGCATCGACCGCTTCGTAGGAGATACTCAGTTTGGCACCGAGATGCCAACGATCACCTGCTGGCGCGCATGAACAGTGGCGCCACCTCGCGGCGAAGTCCAAACGATGTGTCCTACGGGAACCGAAGTGCTATGGACGTTCTGTATGACTACTCCCACTCCGAGTCCGGAGAGTTCGCCGACCGCAGTAGGTGTCACCATGCCAGCAACATTCGGGAGAACGAGCGTCATTGAAGGACACGGAATCGTCGTAATGGTTTGCCCACCACTCGCGGTCTCGGAATAAACGTTCTCGAGCTTGCAAGAAAGTGCCCAAGGCGACGTGCCAAGCCGCACGAAGCCAATTCCCGGATAATCGTGACCGAGAAGCGTCGTCAGGTTGCTGGCGAAGATGGGTGCAATGCGACCCAGTAGAGAATCGTTGTCGGAGCCATCGGGCGCAGTTAGGTAGGCCTTGGGCGTGTACCCGACTTCATTCGGCCCGATGTAGACGGATAGGTAGTCAGGTGTCTTATTGTAAGGAACGACTTTTCCGGGGCTGTACGGCATCCCACCCTTCGTCGGACCCGATACGGACAAAAGTCCGTAGCCATTCGTGGTGAAACCGATCACCACAATGAGCACGAAGATTGGGGCACTACTTGAAACGAGCAATCGCCGATGCGAAGTTCGAGATTGTTCGGACCGGACTCGCAGAGCGTTCATGACGATGTTGAGTGATCGACCCGGCCAGAATGGTCGATCCAAAATTGAATCTTCGAGCAGAACGACAAACTCCTCTTCGTGGGTCTCGCGCCACGAACGCGGATACCAGCGGAGCAGGCGGCGGGCGCGTCGTTCCACCGTATTCATGGCGTCCCCCACGCACCCGAGAGACGACCCAGACCCGTTTCAGTTGCGCGACGTTGTGCTTGTAGGTGCGTCATGAGAGCGGTCGCTCCCACGGCAGTGATCTTGTACGGGCGCCTCCTACCGACGGCCTCGAGTCCTTCAATGAGACCGTGGTCAACGAGTCGATCGAGAGCTGCGTACAAAGTTCCCGGAGCGAGGTGAATGCCAGCGAAGTGCTCTATGTCCTTGGTCAGGGCATAACCGTGCTTGGGCCCGTCAGCGAGACTCGATAGGACGAGGGTGGCGGGACCCGAGTATCGACCAAGAGCGGATAATTGGCCAGTCATGTCTGAAAGCTACTTCGTAGCACGGTATACAGTCAACATGAGTATCTGATCCGCCATATCGAAGGCCCAACGCCACAGAACCCTGCACTCGATCACGTGGCTCCACCGACTGGAGTCGTTCACGCCCCGGGCTAAGACCCAGAGCCGCCTCATGTACCGTCGTCAATGAGGCTGATCTGCAATGAAGACTGCGGTCGAACCTTGTGCTCGAAGCGGCCAGTCGGAGAGTGGTAGCCGACCTGCCAGATCGCTCCTGTCGATACTTCGGAGATATGCCGAAGCGGCGTTGCGGTCCGGGAATACCGCGTGTGTGGCAATGTCAATTCGTTCTACCGTTGAGAAATACCGGTGAAGAAAGTCGGCGCCGTTTTCGATGCTGAAAGCGGGTTCGTCATGTACCGCGCCTGCGGCCGTCCAGAGTTCCTCGAGATGAGATTTCCCATTTGTAATGGCCACCAATCTCCCGCCCGGTCGAAGAACTCGCGCCATTTCCGACAATCCCTGGTCCAGAGGCGAAACGTGATACAGCATCCAGGCGGCGACGACGGCATCGAATGAATCATCCTCGAATGGGAGGTCGCGAACGTCCCCCAGAATCGTTTTGATTCCGAGAGAGCGACTCGCCTCTACCATCGCGGCTGAGGAGTCGAGAGCGGCGAGTTCGCAATGAAACGCTTCAGCGATCCGGACGGCGAGACTTCCTTTCCCAGAACCGACCTCGAGAATGCGTTGTGGATGAACTTCGCTCAGGGCAAGGATCGCAACATCTTGCGGTGACCGCTCTGGGGCATCCGCGCTCCAGACCGAAGCTCGAGTATCCAAATTCTCAGTGGTGCGATATTGATTACGGACGTAGTCGTCGTCATTGTGGTGCACCTGATGACATTATGCGCCTCACGATTTGCTCAGAATATGACAGCATCGTCTTTCGACTCTCCGACAATGATCTAAAAGCGAATGATTCGACATATCGCCTACATGGCGCACTGCCTGTTGGGCGGACTTCGTTCGCATCGGGGGCCCGACGTGAACCCGCACGCGATGAAGCGAGTTGAGAGTAGGGGAGTGTTCGCCGATGATTGGAGACGTCAGTGGGCTATTGACATGCCCAAGACGAACATCCCAGAACAAAGCAGTGGGGTAGTGGTGACAAGTGCCGCCGCATGAGCCCAGTGATGTTCGCGCTGAAGAATAACCGGAACTGCAAGTGCGGAAGAGAAAGTCGTCAATCCCCCGCAAAATCCTGTCAACACAATTTCCCGAACATGTGCGTCGCTCATCCCAGTTAGTCGATATGCGGCGAAGCCGGCGATGCCGGTCCCCAGGGCATTGGCAGCAACTGTTGCCCATTGGCGACTGGTGGGGTGACTTCGACGGGCGAAATACTCGAACAGATATCGAACCACGCAACCAAGGGCTCCAGCAGTAGAAACGAGAAAAAGTGTCATGCTCGGCGCCGATGTCGACCCAACCCGAGTACGCCCGCAAAAAGGCCCGCCGCAATGGCCCCTACGGCCACTAAAAGACAGCCGCCTATGGAGAGGTGCCAGATGGCGGCAAAGTCGGAGAAGAGGCCCGAGTAGGACGTGAGACCACCCAAAAACCCGGTAACGAGGACCAGACGCATTGGATCGGACGGGTCGTGATGCCGGAGACGGTGACGAAGGAGGTCAGTCGCGACGTAGACACCAATCGTGTTGATTGCGAGTAACACCCAAGGAATCTGGTGGGTCCAGTCGGTCGATGGATTGACGGCTGAACCTCGAGGTACTGCGTACACATTGATCTTCAATAACAAGTCTCGAATCAACGTTCCAGCGCCGCCGCCGAGTGCCACAATCAACATGGCGAGGCCCAGTTGCTTTGGAGAGAGAGTGATGTGAGAGCGCATCGGTACTACGAAACTACTTTGAGGGCGATTACCGTTGGCTGATTACGACGTGTTGAAAAGTGGAGAAATTCGCCTTGACATTGAATAAAAACGTAACTTTACATAACGTACATTATCGGCGTTACAGTGAGAATTCCCTGTTATGCTCGCCGGTATGCGTCGGCTACTTTGTGCTGTCTTGTTCGTGGCATCCGGTATTGGGTTCGTCGTGATCCCCGCCGCGGCCGACAGTTCTTCCGGCACGGTGTTGCTCTCATTCGACTACAGCGACAACAGTGCGCCCGCGTCAGTTTCCAATGGCTCCTTCAACGTCATGGTCGACGTTTTGCCCGGCGTCACCACGGGTCTGATCAGAATGTTCGCGGTCGCTCCGGCGAGCACCAACGATTCGAACATTGTGTGCAAATTCCAGTGGATCGATCAAAGCCAAGCCGAATGCGCTTTTAACTTCCCTGACAACGGCGTGTGGTCGATTCACGCACAGTACGTGGTCGTTCCTCAGACCGACGTCGTCGCTGTCGCCGTGACGAACCTTCGCGTACTCAACTAATCGCGGACCGCTGGGTCCGGTCGAGTTTCGAGTTCTCTGGGGAGACCCATTCGAGGGAATGTTTCAAGTGATGGTTGAGGCCTTTGACGCCGACGAGGCGCTCGTGATCGCTCACACGTTGCACCCAGAACTCCCCCGACCGCGCGTCGCTCTCCCAACCTTGGATTGAGTGACCCTCCGTCTCCCGTGAGGTCGTGGTTTACACTGCGCAAATGAGTTCTCTCTTTGACGTCAATGGCAAGGTCGTACTGGTGACCGGCGGGAGTCGCGGCATCGGCGAGATGATCGCGCGAGGTTTCGTAGAAGCCGGCGCCAAGGTCTACATCTCTTCTCGCAAGGCTGACGTGTGCGACGCGCTCGCCAAAGAGCTCTCGACGTCCGGATCGTGCACATCCCTGCCGGCCGACCTTTCGACCGAAGTCGAATGTCAGCGACTCGCCAACGAGATCGTCGCGCGAGAAGACCATCTCGACGTCCTCGTTAACAACGCCGGCGCGACGTGGGGCGCTCCTATGGACGACTATGACGAGAAGGCGTGGGAGCGTGTGTTGTCGCTCAACGTGAAGGGCGTCTTTCACTTGACGAAATTCTTGCGCCCCCTCCTCGACGCGAAGGGCACGGCCCAAAGTCCGTCGCGCGTGATCAACATTGGTTCGATCGACGGAATCCACGTACCGGCGATGGAGACGTTCGCGTACTCGGCTTCCAAAGCCGCGGTTCACCAACTGACGCGGCATCTCGCCAAGAGCTTGGCGCCGAAGATCACGGTGAATGCCATTGCCCCGGGGCCGTTCCCTTCGAAGATGATGCGTTCCACCCTTGAGGCTTTCGGCGACGAAATCGCTAAGGCGGCTCCGATGAAGCGCATCGGTCAAGCGTCCGATATGGCGGGCGCCGCGATCTTTCTCGCGTCACCGGCGGCGAGTTACATCACCGGCGTCATTCTGCCCGTCGACGGCGGCATTGCGACCCTGGCTTAACCCTTGGGCTGCGTGCCCAACGTGACGCTGATCGTCAGGTGGTGCTTCCCGCGCACCACGTGCAAGGCGATGACGTCACCCGATCGCAGAGCCGAGACGACGCTACCGACATCTTGCGCGCTGCCGATCGTCGTCTTGTCGATTCCGATGATCACGTCGCCTTGCTTTACTCCGGCCGCCGCCGCACCGGTCCCCGAGATCACGCTCATCACGACGGCACCCGTGGAGACCGTGAATCCGTATTCCTGTTGAAGGGACGGCGTCATCGACGTGATCTCCACCCCAATGAAGGCTCCGTGATTGACGACACTCTCACCAGCTTTGAGTTGCTTGAGGAGCGACTCGATCGTGGCGTCGGGAATCGCGAAGCCGATGTTCTGTGCGCTGGTCCCGTCAGGCAGCGTTCCGGCGACGGCGGTATTCATGCCGATGACGTCACCGCTCGAATCGAGCAGCGGACCACCGGAGTTGCCGGGATTGATCGCCGCGTCGGTCTGGATCATGTTGTTGAGAGTCTCGCTGGAGGAAGTGGAACCCGCCGTGACGGTGCGACCGAGCGCCGAAACGATTCCCGAGGTGACGGTCGGCGTCCCGGCCGCGAGTCCGAGCGCGTTACCAATGGCGACGACAGCGTCGCCGACGACGAGATCGTTCGAGTTGCCGAAGGTCACCGGCTTTAGACCCGACATGTCATTGATTCGAATGAGGGCCACGTCGTCAATGGGGTTGGTCCCGATGAGTGTCGCGCGCAATGCATTGGTCGATCCGGTGCGTGTGACGGTGATTGTTCCGCCGTTGACCGCGGCCGCGATCACGTGATTATTGGTGACGACGAGCCCGTTCTTCGTGATGACCATTCCCGTGCCCTGATCCTCCTGGCCCTGACCTTTCACGTCAATCGACACGATAGAAGGCAGCGCCTTATCGATCAGTTTCGGAATACTCATTCCACCGGGGAGATACCCGGCCCCCGGTTTGTTGGTGACTGCATCGATGGTCACTCCCCCGGGTCCGGAGTTCGACGATGACGCATAGTGACCGGCCAAACCGCCCACCAGGGTTGCGACCAACAGCAGGGACACCCTCGTTGACCAGAGAGAACGCTTAGCCGGTCGTACTGAAGGCTGCGACGAGAGCGGCACGACGTCGTCGGCCTGAACGGCACTCGGCGATGACGGAGAGGGAGCGTCGTCAATAACGTCCACGACAGTTGGTTCGTTCGGACGTGGACTGTTCGACGCGACGGCTTCGGTCTCGACAACCTCGCTCGGCGTCGGTTCGGCGCCGTCGCCGGGAGAATCATTCATGCGAACATGCTAGGCACTCAATCTAAAAAGCACCTAAATGCACACGAAATGTTTGGTTATCGGTCGTCGGCTAGATTGGAGACCCTATGTCGCGTCGCATTGAGATTGAAATCACGAGTCTGAACGGCGACGTGGCGACGTGGCGCGCCGCTGGCGCCAAGTTGCCAAAGGGTGTTCTCAACTCTTCGTTGGTGCCCGGTGGACCGGTCGTTGGCAATGTCTATCGAGCCGACGTCGAGCAGTACATGGAGGGCATCGAGATTCTCTCTGTGATGGCGCCCAAGACGGCCTCACCGGTCGATCCGCGCCATGAGCGCCTCGAACTCATTCCAAGCGCGAAGACTGGCCCGGACGTCGTCGTGACGTACGCGCCAAAGGGCCGCGGAAGTTCGCGTCGCGAAGGAACTGACACTCGCCGAGAGGGCGGCCCCAGTCGACGCGAGGGCGGTCCCGGTCGTCGTGAGTCGGGTCCCGGTCGTCGTGAGACTGGACCCGGTCGTCGCGAGAGTGGTTCGGCGAAGACCGAAGGTACCGAGACTCGAGAGTCACCGGCGCGCCCGGATCGGACCAAGCGTCCGCCAAGAAATCCCGTCGATCGAGAAGCGTCGTCAACACCCGGCGAGCGACCGGCTCGCGCACCGCGCTCCGACCGACCGGCCCGCGGCGCGCGTCCTTCGCGGCCCGAGCGTCCCGCCGGGCCCGTGCAGCCCCCAATGACGACGACGCACCGCAATACGCTGCTGGCAACGCTTTCACCGGAGCAGCTTCCCGTCGCCGAACAACTGTTGCGAGGCGGCATGCCGTCGGTTCGTGCTGCGGTCGCCGAACAGAACAAGAACGCGAGCGCGCAGGGTCGCCCGACGATTGACGCCACCACGATCGACCGAATCGCCGAGGATCTCTTGGGTAAGACCAACCTCGCTCTGTGGAAGGACCGCGCCGCGGGCGCTATTGGTGCCGGACGCGAACTACGACTGCGCGACCTTCGTGCGGTCGTGACTTCGGCGAAGACCGTTTCTTTGGACGATGAGGCTCGCGTGCAACTGAAAGAGCTACAGGTGTCGCTGACGGCGAGGCTCGAGCACTTGCGAACGCAGTGGAACGCAAAACTTGAATCGGCGATCGAGTCGAAGAATGTCAAAGAGGCCCTCGCGCTCGTCGCTCGCCCACCGGACATGTCGACACGAGTCAGTGCGGATATGGCGGCCAAGGTCGTCGCCATCACTTCTGAGGTCCTCAACGCCGAAGCCGATCCGACCCTCTGGAAAGAGATCGTCGCGTTGACCGTCGACACTTCGATTCGCCGCAACGTGAAGCCCCTGGGCATTCCCAGTGATGAGTCGTGCAAGGCAGTGGCCATTCACAACGCGGGCGCGATTCCCGAGTTCGCAAAACTGCTCGGCATGAAGGTCCCACCACCGCCGCCGCCGACACGAATCACGCGCCGTCCGACGACGCGACGTCCGCCTACTCGCCGCGCATCGTAAGGAGACGGGCCTTCCAACCCAGGGACTCATAAAGGGATTTCATCCCGCGATCCCCTGGTAGGGCCAGGCCATCTTTCGGCGGGTCCTCCCCCGCCATCAGAGCCCGCAACAGCGTCGTCGCGACGTGTTGTCGACGTTGATCGTGATGAACGAATACGCCCTCAACCACCTCGTCACGGACGAGCGCGAAGCCGATAATCGTCCGCTCGTCACCGATGGTCCAAAGCGCTCCATTCACGATGACGTGCTCGAGTAGCGCATCGCCGTCAATGTCACGGCGGATCGTGTTGTAGAGCTCGGTACCACCACGATGACTCGTGAGCCGCTTCAACGCGTGCTCCCACAGATCTCGCAGTTCGTCCGACGCGGAACGAGCCCGAAGGACCTGCACGTCAGCTTCTACGTGGTGGACGCAGGCACGAGCGTCGAATGTTCACACACAGTCACGACAGAGCAAGTTCGCTCGGTCCGAGAGCTGACTCGTCTTCTTCAATAAGCGACATGACGAACAGCGAAATTCGTCGTCCTGCTTGGGCAATATGGTCTCGGCCGGGTCCACCAGGGTGTCGACCTCACCGGGTGCTTCTTCGTCATCTTCGGGAGTCGAGGTGCGCCGAATGGTCTCGGCAAGTACCTCGTCAAGTGCCAATTCGATGTCGGCGTCGTCGACCACGTCGTCGTCTTCGACCACGACGACCTCGGGCACCACGTCCTCATCTTCGACTTCCGCGACGTCTTCGACGTCAACCACATCCTCAACTTCGACATCTTCGACGTTTTCCACATCTTCGACGTCGACATCGTCGACGTCTTCGAGGTCCTCCTCGCCAATGGTCTCTTCGTCGAAGCCGTCGGCGAGCTCCTCTTCGTCGAAAACTTCTTCTGTATTGCCGTCACTAGACATAAATCCCTCTTCTATAGCGCTGGCATTGTAGAGCCTTTTGGACCCGGAGTGACGCCAATTGGCATAAACAATGCCTAAGGATGGAAAAAACTAGCGATTGTGGCGATTTCGCTCCGCGGCGCGCTCCGCTTCAAGTCGTTCGAGATCGGTGTCGGAGAAATCGACGTATTTCATGGCGTCGGCAATTAACTCGTGGCCAGCGACCTCGCGCACCAGTCGGGCCATCTCCTGGGCGACGCGTCGGTAGTTCGGGTGGCCCTGAGGACTCGATCGAAGTTCAATCAAGTGCATTGCCTCGCGGGCGTTCATCTGCATGACGTAGCGAATCCGAAAGGCCAGGGCCACGGCGTACTGTGCCTGTTCCGGGAACTCACGGCGTAGGTCGTAGTAGAGCTCGGCGGAGTGGCGCAGCGACTCCTCGTAGCGTTCTGCCAGGCCGGCCTCTCGGATGACGTCGGGAATGTCGTAGCCCAGGTCGGCGGTCAGGGGCTGCCATTCGATCGTAAGGAGTCGGTGGCGTTGGAGGTCACGGAACGCGCCGTAGTCGGTCACGAGTTCAAATCGGTAGTCCGTGCGCTCGAACGCTCGCCCCGGACGATGCCGGCGATTCCTGCGTTCCCCGACGTACGTCGACATCAACGACGCGCGCTCGAGCGCCGACATCGACGCCACGCGCTTTTCGGCCAGGTCGTGCGAGATCGTCGAGTTGCCAAAGACGATCGCTTCGAGTACGCGCGTCTCGCCGTCGGGATCGAACGCGACGAGACGCACTTGCTTGGTCGGTTCGTCCTCGACGACCGATTCCCACAATGACGCGACGAGATCTCGCGTGGCGCTCTTGGTCTCGGACATGTACGTCGACCACGCGACGCCGCGTTCAGGAACGTTGACTCGCTTCAGAAACGAAGGAATCACCTTTACCAGTTCATCGAACATGAGTTGTCCGTAGAGACGGACTTCGAGAAGCGGGTGCGCGCGCATGTGTAACAGCAGGGATTCGTAGGCCTGACCGGAGGCGTAGATGCCGAGATTAGAGAGGGCGCTGGCCGGCAACAGGCCCCGCGTGGCGTCGAGGGCCTTCGCGCGAATGGCCTGGCGGTAGACGAAGTCGGTGTCGTCCGGCGTCTTCGGGAACTTCTTGGTCAACCACTCCGTGAGAATCGGCAGCAGATCGGCGTAGGTGTCGAACATGCGATCCATCTCGCCCACGAAGCGTGCGCCGAAACGCGATTCGAGCAGTTGGTGGTCACGATAAAAGCGGTAATGGCCGTTGGTGAAGCGCCGGTCGTAACCGAGATAGCGCGTCGACTGTTCGAGGTAGCTCATGAGACGCCCCCACTCGAGGACCTTGGTGAGTACGTTGCTGGCCTGTTCACACGCCAGGTGCACGCCGCCCAACTGGGCGACCGAGTCGTCGCCGTATTCGACGAAGATCCTTTGGTAGAGCTCGTCGGCGCGATCGAGTCCGACCGTCGCGTCGATCGAGACGTCGCCCGACAGATCGAGGTCGCCGACGAATTCATCCAGGAACAGTCGACGAAGGCTCTTGGAGGACCTCGAATAGCGCGCGAAGAGCGCTCCCTTCACGACCTCAGGCAGATTGACCAGTGCGAAGACCGGTCCTTCGAGGTTGGTGAAATAACGGCGCAGGACGGCGACTTCGGCGTCAGTGAACTCTTCGGCGAAGTAGACGTGCATGGAATATCGAGGCTAGAGGCGAAATCAGGCGCGGGGGTGGACGCTCGAATAGCCCGCCACGACACTGCGAAGGACCGCGTCTCGGGCCTGGGCGGCGACCTCGGCGACCGACGTGAGGTCGCTCATCCGGGCCAGTTGTTCGCAGAGATCGGCCACCTGTTTGGCGTTTCGCACGAAGTCGCCGGGCGACGTCTGACCGATCTCGACGTCGGCCAGGTCCAGTACGGTGCCGAGTGACGCGCCGCGTGCCCAAGCCGCGATGGTCGTGGCGAATTTCCCGTCCGGCTCTTTGGCGTTGGGCACATTGAACCGGTGTTCGATCTCTTGGATGGCCGCCGCGGTGAGGGCGATTTCGGACAGTCGGTCGTTCAGGGTGCCGCGTCTGTGTTGGCCGAGTCGGTCGTGCAGGTTGCGAGTCTTCTTCGTGGTCACCTGTCGCGAGGCGTTCGTCGGACGGCTCGCTCGTTTGGACTCAAAGACGAAGCAGGACAACAGACCGGCCAACTGGGCCGGCTCGAGCCCTTCGAAGACGCCGGCGGTGATCGACTCGGCGATGAGGAGGTCGCACTCGTGATAGATCGAGCGCAGCAGTTGGCCTTGGGTGGTGAGGTGCCAGCCCTGGGCGTAGCCGAGTTCTTCGAGAACGTGATGACGTGCGACCATCTGATCGCCGAGTGGCCGTTTGTTACCGGTCGGTCGATGATCAGTCTCAAACTGGGCGAAGGAGCGCTGTACGACTTCGAGCGCGGTCTCGTATTCGAAGTGATTGATCAGATTGGCGGTGAAGTTGTAGGTCGGTCGAAATGACGAGTGCAAATCGGACGGTGGTGCGAGAGCGACTCGTCCCACGTCAACGAGCGCGACCTCGGTCGCGAAGCAGACGATCGCGTGGCCTTCGTCGTCGAGTCCTCGTCGACCGGCGCGACCCGTCATCTGTGAGAACTCCGCGCTGGTGAGGAACTTGCGCCCAGCGTCGGAGTACTTCGTGAATCGCTCCAACGCCACCGAGCGCGCGGGCATGTTGACGCCCAACGCGAGCGTTTCAGTGGCGAAGACGACGTCGAGCAGGTTCAACTCAAAGCAGGTTTCGACAATCTCGCGAAAGGCGGGCACCATGCCCGCGTGGTGCATCGCGAGACCACGTCGCAGACAGTCAATGAAGTCGGCGTACTCGAGGGCCTTCAAATCGTCGTCGGAGAAGTCGACGAGCCGCGACTGGGCAATGGCCTCGATGTCGTGGCGCTCCTCGGGTGTGGTGAACATGAGTCCGTCTCGTCGACATTGGTGCGCCGCGTCGTCACACGCCGCTCGCGAGAATATGAACACAATGACCGGGAGAAGGTCCTCACGTTCGAGGGCGTGAAGGAGCTCACTGCGTCGCGGGGCGCGAAACGGTGGCGGAGGCGCGCTGGACTTGGGCCCCTTCCACTTCGGACCCGGTCGAAACTTTCTGGTCGCCTTCATGAGATTGTCGATGCGACGCGCTTCGTCCGAGAGCCGCTGGCCGTCGAGCAGGTCGACGATCTCGACGGCCGCTTGACCTCGGCGCATCACCGCCAAGTGGTTGTGCAATTGGATTGGACGGTCGTTCTCCACGATGATCGCGGTCGGTCCACGCACTTCGGCGAACCACTCGCCGATGAAATTCGCGTTGCCGATCGTCGCGGAAAGAGCGACGAATCGTACGGCGCTGGGCGTGAGGATGATGACCTCTTCCCACACCCCGCCGCGAAAGGGGTCTTGCAAGTAGTGAACCTCGTCGAGTATCACGAGTCCCAACGTGTTGAGTTGGTGCGATTCGGTCAAGAGCATGTTGCGCAGGACCTCGGTCGTCATGACCACGACTTCGGCACTGGCGTTGATCGACACGTCACCGGTGAGCAGTCCGACCCGGCGCTCACCGTAGAGCGCGCAGAGTTCGCCGTACTTTTGATTGGAGAGCGCCTTCAGTGGCGTGGTGTAGAACGCTCGCTCGCCGCGCTCGAAGATGCGACCGATCGCGTAGTTGGCGATGAGGGTCTTGCCCGAACCGGTCGGCGCGCTCACCAACACGTTGACGTGCTCGTCGACCGCGTCGATCGCCTCAATTTGGAAACGATCGAGTCCGAAGGCCAGACTGTTGACGAATCGACCGCGGTAGTCGCCGTCGGTCACTTCTTCAACAACTTGCCTACGCCGATAGCGATGAAGTAGAACACGGTGAGCGGTATCGCCAGGGCCAACATTGACAGCGGGTCGCCACTCGGCGTGAAGACCGCCGAGGCGATGGTGATCGCGATCAGGGCGTAACGCCAGAAGTGCAGGAGTTGCTTGGGGGTGACGACGTTGGCCATCTCCATCGCGACGAGCACCACCGGGAACTCGAAGGTCACGCCGAAGATGAACATCATCAACAAGAAAAGCGTCAAGTACTGATTGGGGTTGTACTCGGTCAAGAGTGACTTGCCACCGATGGACTCGAGGAACTGAATGGCGTGACCGAAGCTGTAGTACGCGACCGTCATTCCCGAGATGAAGAACAGCAGTGATGCCGAGACGAACGGGATGATGTACTTGCGCTCTCGGGCCTTGAGCCCCGGCGTGATGAAACGCCACAGCTGCCAGAAGAGGACCGGGGATGCCAAGAACAGGCCGCCGAAGAAGCCGATCTTTATGCGCAACGTCAGGCCGTCCAGAGGGGCCGTGACGAGGAACGTGCAACCCTTGTGGACCACGCTGCGAGCGGCGCAGTAGGGCTCTTGCAGCACGTGCAGGATCTGCGGATAAAAGATGAAGGCGACGACGCCGAAGAGCGACACGGTGATCGCCGATACGAGAAAGCGGTGGCGAACCTCGGCGAGGTGTTCGGCCAGCGTCATGCCGGACTGGGCTTTACTGAATCGAGACACGTGACCTAGTTCAGCGACGGATCAGGCGGTAGAGGTGAACTCTCCGTTCGGGCCGCGACCGGCCGACTCGGCGGAGTAATCAAGGGTGGCACAACGGTCTCGGGCGCCGGCGGCGGCGCGTTCTTCCTCACCTCCGCGGCTTCTTTGGCGTCGACCTGATCGGAGAGTTGATTCAATAGATTGATGGGGCTACGCACGATCCGTGCGAGGTCACCGGTGCTCGGCAGGTCGGGAATGACGTCGCGGACTTCGCTCTCGACGCGATCTTGAAGGCGCTTGAGGGCCCGCCAACTCGATCCGAGACGATGCGCCACCTCAGGCAACTTGTCGGGACCCATCAAGAGCAAGACCACGGCCACAATCACCATGATCTTGACGGGACTAAGGAACATCAGGCCATTGTAGGTCGGTGACTAAAGAAATCCGATGCGGGAAATTGGCCAGATCCGCAGGAACGCCTTGCCAATGATGGCCGAGCGCGGCACGGTCCCCCATATGCGACTGTCGCAGGAATCCGAGTGATTATCGCCCATCATGAAGTACTGATTGGCCTTCAACGTGATGGGCGTGATGGCTTGACCCAGCGGTTCGGTGTGGGTCCACGACTCATCCAAAGGCTTGTTATTGACGTAAATCGTGTTGCCCTTGGACCGGAGCGAGTCACCCGGTACGCCGATGACTCGTTTCACGAAGTCAGCGACCAGTTCAGGTTCGCTGCACTTTATTTCGGCCGCCGCCGGGGCCTTGAACACGACGACGTCGCCCACGTGAATCGTGCCCCACGAGATGGCCAACTTGTTCACGATGATGTGGTCACCGATTTGCAGTGTGGGCAGCATCGAAATCGACGGAATGGCGAAGGTCTGTAACGCGTAGGTACGCATCAAGAATGAGACCAGGGCCGCGATGACGATGATCGCGCTCCATTCAATCAGCGCGCGCCTTCGAGGTTTTGTGGGTTTTGCGGGAGGCGTTGGATCTGACGGCGCCTCGGACGTCAAAAGGCCCGCGGACTCTTGGGGGGTCGAATCAGACACTTAGTAAGATTAGCCCGCTCAACCGTGGCGCTCTAAAGAGAGCAAGAGCTTCTGGAATCGCTCGTCGGTGCTCTTGAACGGATCCTTCAGCAACACCGTGCGCTGCATCTCGTCGTTCAATTTCAAGTGGACCCAGTCCACGGTGTAGTCGCGGCGCCACTCCTTGGCGGCTTTGATGAAGGTGCCACGCATGTGCGCGCGCGTGGTCGGCGGAGGCGTGTGCGTCGCGGTCGCGATCTCTTCGTCGCTCACGATCCGACGAAGGTGCCCACGCGCTTGACGTCGGTAGTAGAGGCCGCGCTCAAAGCTCGTGTCGTGATAGAGCAAGTCGATGAGCGCGATCTTGGGATCACTCAGTTCGATGCCGCTGCGTTCGCGCTCTCGTTCGATGATCTGCAGTTTGGCGATCCAGTCAACGCGGTCTGCGAGCCCCATCGGATCGTTGCGATACTGCTCGATCACCTCTCTCCACAGCTGCACGGCGTGCACCTGATCGGCCGGAAGAGGATGACCCTGCGTGAACTGTTCGGCCCGTTCGCAGAGGTCGTCTTGGATCTCGAGGGCCGTCAGATCACGACCGTTGGTCAACTTCACCGGCTCCTTGCTCCACAGGTCGTAGGAAATATCGCGCAGCGCGTTGATCGGCGACGCCATGTTGTAGTCGCGAAGAACGGTGTTGCGGTCTTCGATCATGGCGAGTACGACGGCGGCGGTGCCGAGTTTGAGGTACGTGGCGAACTCGCTCATGTTGGAGTCACCGACGATGACGTGGAGTCGTCGATACTTCTCGGGATCGGCGTGCGGTTCGTCGCGGGTGTTGATGATCGGACGGCTGCGC
>Ga0208357_1001379_pt1 | contig 17670 bp, 12 predicted proteins | sample NGESurdeep092012_6_FD_184487 | JGI IMG/M metagenome (GOLD analysis project Ga0208357, IMG submission 184487) | Arctic peat soil microbial communities from Barrow, Alaska - NGEE Surface sample F52-2 deep-092012 (SPAdes) | ecosystem: Environmental > Terrestrial > Soil > Wetlands > Peat ... | reverse complement strand
ATCGGTTCCTTCCAGGCCGTCAAGCACATGTGTGCCGACATGCTGGTGGCGGCCGAGACGGCCCGGGCCGCCGTCCACGCCGCCGCCGTCACCATCGACCAACCCGGTGTCGGTGACCCCGACCGGGCCGCCTACGGGGCCGGAATTCTTGCTTCGGAGGCGGCCATCAAGAACGGAAAGACCTCCATTCAGGTCCACGGGGGGATGGGTTTCACCTGGGAGGTCCCCGCCCATCTCTTTCTGATGCGGGCCCGGATCCTGTCCGAGACCATCGGGCCCATCGACGAATTGGCCGAGAACCTGGCCGAGATTTTCTAGCCGTATTTTTCTGAAAGGACTCTTTCGTGGAAACGGTCTCGATCATCCCCGAGGGGAAAGTCGTCTACGGGATCCAGCTGCCCATCCAGTCCCAGTCGACGATGTACTGCGAAGACTGGGAAGCGTCCTCGGGGCCGGCCGAGCTGGCCCGGATCGCCCGGCAGGCCGATGAGTCCGGCTTCTTCTACATCGCCGTCTGCGACCACACCTTCATCCCCGAGCGTCTGGCCCAGGCCATGTCCACCACTTGGTACGACACCATCGCCACCCTCGGCTTCCTGGCCGGGATCACCACCCGGGTCCGGCTGATGTCCCACGTCTACATCGCCACCCTCCGCCATCCGCTGCGGGCGGCCAAGGAATTCGCCACCCTCGACCTCCTCTCCGGCGGCCGTCTCATCATCGGGGTCGGGGCCGGCCACGTGGTCGAGGAGTTCGAGATCCTCGGCCCCGAGTTCCTCGACCGGGGGAAGGCTCTCGACGAGTCCATCGACGGGATCGCCGCCGGGCTGGTCGACGAGTTCCCCACTCTCTCCGGTCCCCGCTGGCCGGCGTCCGGTCTCGGGATCGGGCCCCGTCCCCTCCAGCAGCCCCGTCCTCCCATCTGGGTGGGCGGGTCGTCGCGGCCGGCGCTTCGTCGGGCCGCCGCCCGGGGCGACGGTTGGTTGCCCCAGACAGCCAAGCGTTCGGAGTTGAAGACCCAAGTAGCTGAACTCCTCGAGTTTCGGAAAGAGCTTCGTGAGGGTGCTCCCATCGCCATTGGTGCTCTGGCCGGCACTCTCCATGTGGGTGAGCCGACCTGGGAGCTCCCCCGGGGGACGGTCTCGGGATCACCGGAGAAGATCGCCGAGGACCTGGCCGAGTTCTCCGCTCTCGGCTGCTCCCATCTCCAGCTCCGTTTCCCGGCCCGGTCGGTGGCGGAGATGTGCGATCAGATGGCCGCCTTCGGCGAGCTGGTCGGTCCGCTGCTCGGTTCCTGAGGTCCGGTCCGCGGCGGCGCCGGCGGCGGCCCTGGCCGGGGGCCAAGGATTTCTCAGGCCGCCCCTATGACGCTGTATGTCGTGGCATCGCCGACAGCGCCCTGCTCGGACGGTCGTCGATCCCGATGGGGATGGCTCCCGCCACCGGACGGTGTTTTCGGGGCGGGTGACGCGGTCGGCCAGCAGGTGGAGCAGGTCTCGCGACTGGTCGGCCGATAACCCGACCAGTCGGTGGGCGAAGCCGCCCAGCAGAAGAGCCCGTTCACCCGCCTCGGGGTGGATCCGCACCACCGGGTGTTCGGTCTCGAAGACGGTGGACGTGAACACTTCGAGATGCCGACGGCGGGCCGTGTCAGAGGCGTGTCGAGGGTTGGCGTCGTCGTAGGTATTGGTATGGATGGCCCGCAGTCCGTCGACGAAGCGCTTGAGGGACTCCGGCAGATCTTCATAGGCGGCCACTGTGTTGGCCCATAGGGTGTCCCCTCCGTAGCGGGGATCACCACCGAAGGCAGGACCGAGAATGTCGGCGGTCGGTCGGCGAAGGTGACGTCGGTGTGCCAATGATCGGCCCGGGCGCCATGGAGGGCGTCGAACTCCACCACCTGGGGGAAATGGTCGGGGCCGGGAAGCGTCGGGTGGCCGACCGTCAGCGGACCGAATCGCTCGGCAAACGTCGTCTGTCGCGCCATGTCGAGGTTCTGGTCACGGAAGAAGACGACCCGATGGGTGAGCAGGGCCTCTCGGACGGCGGCGATGATGACGTCGCTCAGGTCTTTTCTGAGATCGAGCCCCACGATCTCAGCCCCGATCCGGCCGGTGAGCGGCTCTATGGCAATGGCCTCCGCCCCCGGCGGATCGATCAGCTCGTCGGTCCTGACCCGTGTCGTCATCGCGCTCTCCTCGATCCGTCACCGTGACATCGGCCCGGCTCTCCCGGGCCCCGGCGTTGTCTCTAGTGACGAGATTGATTTGATCGAGTATAACGTGACCAGGTTTCCAGCGGCCGCGGACCGAGAAGTCTGAAGCGATGTCTCGGCGCTGAGGGAACTTCTTGTTCTTTCCCGACGTCTGTCTAGGTATGGCACCTACGCAGACAACGATCGGTCGGGTATCGGGGGCACGAGGGGGAAAGGTGGCGGGGATGCTCGTCGTCCTGGTGGTGGCGGGCCTGGCGGCGGCCGGCTGCTCGTCGACGGCGGCCGACCCGGTGGCGGCCAAACCCAGCTGTGGGGGATCGGCCCCGGAGTTGACCGTCCAGGGAACCGGCCTGTCCTCGGGGACGCCGGACATCTTGACCATCTCGGTCGGTATCGACGTCACCGACCCGACGGCCCAGTCGGCTCTGTCCGACGACAGCGCGAAGGCGACGGCGGTGACGACGGCCCTGGTCACCGGGGGAGTGGCCACGAAGGACGTCCAGACCACCGATGTTTCGATCAACCCCCAGTACAACCTGAAGGGTCTGATCACCGGCTACGAGGTCTCGAACACTCTGACGGCCATCCTCCGGAACTTCACCACGGCCGGTTCGGTCATCGACACCGTGGCCGGTGCCGCCGGGAACGCCACCCGGCTCGACTCGCTCAACTTCTCGGTGGAGGACACCCGGACTCTGGAGGACAAGGCCCGGACCGACGCCGTCCATCAGGCCGTCTCCCACGCCAAGTCGATGGCCGTCTCGGCCGGGGAGCGGCTCGGTCCGGTCTGCTCGCTGAAGGACCAGTCGCAGACGGAGAACTACGACCAGTCCAATGGCTCCTTCGGCCTCCCCGGAGCTTCATCGGGCAAAGCGGCGGCCACTGTGCCTCTCGAGCCGGGCTCCCAGCAGGAGACGGCTCAGGTCACCATGGTCTATTCGCTGTTGCCGCCCGCGGTCCGGAAGTGAACCGACTGGTTTTTACCGTCGAGGGCCCGAGAAAATCGGTGGTTGATTGACCGGGCGGATGAAAGAGCGGTTTTAAGAGCGGAGATTCGATTGTTTAAATCTGCCATTAACACCAAGGGTTGTCGCTGGTGTGTTCGCCCCATGGCGCAGAGGCGAGGGCTCTTCTGGGCTCCAGTGAGCCGGGAACGCTGTTACCCGAGGTGTTGGCGTGGTACTTCACCTTCTTGGCCTTGGCCCCGGTGTAGTCGGCGCCACCGCCACCGCCTCCGGCGGCACTGTCACCGAAGCTGACGCCGCCGTTGCAGGGCGCCGCCCTCGGGATGATCTGGGCAACCCACACTCAGGATCTTGAGTCGGCCCTCGCCATTCTCGATCGCCTCGAGACGGACTCGGCCACCGTTCACCAGGACGCCTCCGACCGACGCGACCTGGCCAGGCGGATTCTTGAAATCGGGATATCGCCGACCCATCTCTCTCAATTGACGGCGGCGTCAGGAACCCACGTAGTCGACCGAGGTCCGAGACCGCTCGTCTCAGGCTGAAGCCGGTCTACCCCAGGGTCTTCCAGGGCCTTGTACAGAGGGTCTGGCGCAGGAGGGGACCGAAGGGGGAGGCGGATCCCCGGGTCCCCTACGACTGCGCCACGCAATCCCGGGGGCGGGGACCTCCGGGAATGCTTTACCCTGCAGACCATTCTACCGGGCGTTTGCCATCGACAATCATCGGGTCTGACCTGGGGAAATCCATCTCCGGTGGGCCGCCCCGGGTGGAAATCTGCCGCCACCGGAAAAATTACGAGAAACCCCTCAAGTTTTTTCGCCGACCTGCCGATGGCCAAAGCGGTCGTTCCCGGTCATCCTCGGGTTCGACCACGATCACGTGGTCAGGGGGCCGGATCCGCATCGGGCTCGAGGATCGGCCGTCCCGATCACCAAGGCTCCAAATTGGCGGACCCAGGGGATGCCGGGGAAGCCATACAGGAGTGAAGGGCCCGGTGATCGTTCGTGTCGGTCGGACACGGTCACGCAAAGGCGAAGAGTGGCGAAGACGGTCCCCACGCGGGGGATGTCCGAGTTGGGACCGTCTCACGATGGCCAACCGCGGATTCAAACGCCATGTACAGCTGTCCGTCCCAGGCTCCCGTCTTGCATCGGAGCCGGGATCGGGGCTGCCGTCAGGAAGCCCGGACCCAGAAGGGGAGGGTCTGCTCGCTGCCGTCGGCCCGGGTGAACTTCTTGAAGACGACCTGGACGGGCTCACCGATCTGGATCGTCGCGGGGTCGATCTCGTTGATGGCCCCGTCGACCCCGGAGACCAGGTTTCCGACGAAGCGGAGGTTCTTGTCCTCCTCCAGTTCGACCACGATCACGTTGTAGGGGGCCAGATCTGAATAGGGCTGGAGGAGTGGCGGGTGGGGGACCACGTAGGACCAGATCGTTCCCTTCCCCGACATCACCGCCCATCCACGCTCGGTCGAACGGCACCGCGGGCACATCGGCCGTGGTGGGTGGCGGAGATGCCCGCAGGAGTTGCACTTCTGGATCCGCAGTTCCCCCTGGGCTGTCCCCTCCCAGAAGAAAGCCCCGTCCTCGTCACCGGCCGGCAGAAGGAACCCTTCGACCGACGGGCCCAGATTGGAGACATACGCCCCCGAGAACGCCGCAGCATTGGCCATGATTTTCCGTCTCCTCCTCGACCGACCTCTTACCGACGAAGCAACAGGGCGCTGGTGGGAACACCCTCACCCGATGTGACCAGGCAGGTCTCGGCGTTCTCCACCTGGGCCGTGGACGTCCCCCGCATCTGCTTGACCCCTTCGTTGATCAAGTTGAAGCCGTGGACATAGGCCTCCGACAATCCACCGCCGGCCGTGTTGACCGGGAGCGAGCCCTTCCCCCACTCGAGGTTCCCGTTATCGGTGAAGGGTCCCGCCTCGCCCCGCTTACAGAAGCCGTAACCCTCGAGCGAGAGCAGGATGAGCGGGGAGAAGGCGTCGTAGATCTGGGCCACCGAGACATCGTCGGGACCGAAGTCGGCATTCTTCCAGAGCCGCCGGGCGCAGGCCCAGGCCGGACCGGTCAAGGGATCGTCGTTGTAGAAGTTGACCATCGTCTGGTGCTCGGGCGGCAGCCCCTGGGCGAAGGCGTGGACGTAGACGGGGGGGTGCTTCAGATCACGGGCCCTCTCGGCCGAGACGATCACGCAGGCCAGGGCCCCGTCGGTCTCCAGGCAGTTGTCGAAGAGACAGAGCGGTTCCGAGACCCATCGGGAGGCCATGTAGTCCTCCCGGGACATCTTCTTGGCGTACATCATGGCCGCCGGGTTCATGTTGGCGTGGCCCCGGACGGCGGTGGCCACGTTGGCCAGATGGTCCCGGGTGGCTCCGTTGTCGTGCATGTAGCGACGGGTCAGCATGGCGATCTCGTCCACCGGCCGGAGCAGGCCGGCCGGCCGGGTCCACTGACCGGGGACGTGGAGCTGGGTCGAGGTGTTCGTCCAGGGCCGGGGTCCCGATCCTCGCTTCCGGGCCCGCCAGGCCACGGCCACCTCGGCCTGACCGGTGGCCACGGCCATGGCCGCCTGGCCCACCACACCACAACCGGCACCGCCTCCATAACCGACCTGGGAGAAGAAGGTGATCTCCCCACAGCCGATATTCCGGGCGATGTCGACCTCTTCGGTGGCCTCCATCGTGTACGAACACAGCGCGTCGACCTCGGAGACGTCGACCCCGGCATCGGCACAGGCGTCGACGATGACCTGGCAGGCCAGCTGGGCCTCGGAGGGCTCCAGGTGTTTGGAGAATTCGGTCTGGGCGATCCCGGCGATAGCCGTCGCATCTCTGAATCCGACTGCCGGGCCCATCCGCCCCACCTCCTGCCTCTGCCTGCCGCTGGCTGATTCGCCCCGGCACCGTAGCAGCGCCCCCGGCCCCGCTCCTGACGGCACGTCAGATAGCCGTTACGATCCGGTCCCATGAGCACGGCACGGCGGAAAGAGAACCAACTCCTGATCGGCGGGAAGTGGGTCGACGCCTCCGGCGACCCCTACGAGGTCGTCAATCCGGCCACCGAAGAGCTGGTGGGGACGGCTCCCCAGGCCACGGTGGCTGATGCCGAAGCGGCCGCCGCGGCCGCCCGGGACGCGCTGCCCGGTTGGTCGGCCACGGCGCCGGAAGAACGACTGGCCCTGATGGCCAAGGCGGCCGAGGCCATCCGGGCCAAGGCGGCCGATCTCCTCCCTCTGGTCATCGCCGAGACGGGGGCCACCGCCGCCGTCGGTTCCCGGATGCAGGTCCCGGTGGCGGCCGACCGCTTCGACCGCTATTCCCGGGACCTCCGGAACGTCGCCTCCCGGGCGCTCCCGCCCCAGGTGGCCCTCACCACTCCTCTGGCTCCCGGCGGTCTCATCTCGGGCCTGGCCAACCGGGCCCCGGTCGGGGTCGTCACCTGCATCACCTCCTACAACTTCCCCATGGTCAACATGGCCGGGAAGGTGGCCCCGGCTCTGGCCATGGGGAACACGGTGGTGGTGAAGCCCGCCCCCCAGGACCCCCTGGCCGTCATCGAGCTGGTCCGGATCCTGGACGAGGTCGGCTTCCCTCCCGGTGTGGTCAACCTGGTCACGGCCAACGACGCCGCCCCGGCCGCCGCCCTGGTCGACTCGACGGATGTCGACATGATCTCCTTCACCGGCTCCACCGACGTCGGGATCCGGATCGCCCAGTCGGGGGCCAAGACGATGAAGCGGCTCCTCCTCGAGCTCGGGGGGAAGGGGGCCTGCCTGGTCTTCGACGACGCCGACGTGGCCGGGGCCATCGGTTGCATCGGTTCGACCTGGTCCTTCCACTCCGGTCAGATCTGCACCGCCCCCACCCGGGCCATCGTCCAGCGCGGTGTCTTCGATCAGGTGGTCGAAGGACTCCGTCGTTACGCCGGCGCCCTGAGCGTCGGTGACCCGACCGACCCGAAGACCATCGTCGGCCCCGTCATCTCCGAGGCCCACCGGGCCCGGATCGAGGGTTACATCGCCACCGGCAAGTCCGAAGGGGCCGAGCTCATCACCGGCGGCGAGCGCCCCGACATCGAGAAGGGTTTCTACGTCGTCCCCACCCTCTTCACCGGGACCAACGAGATGGTGGTGGCCCGGGAGGAGATCTTCGGTCCCGTCGTCGTGGTCGTTCCCTTCGACGACGAGGAAGAGGGGATCTCGATGGCCAACGATTCCGACTTCGGCCTCTACGACTACGTCTTCTCCGGCGACACGGCCCGGGCCTTCCGGGTGGCCAAGCTGCTCCGGGCCGGCCATGTCGGGATCAACTCGGCCCAGCGGAACCACGAAGCCCCCTTCGGCGGCTTCAAGATGTCGGGGATCGGTCGCGACGGCGGGGACTACGGCCTCGAGGCCTACTCGGAGATGCAAGCGATCATCTGGACAGGATGAGAGGAGACCGGTGACTACTTACGACCTGGCCATCATGGGCGGGATCGTCGTCGACGGGACCGGGCTGGCCCGCCGTCGGGGTGACATCGCCGTCAAGGACGGACGGGTGGCCAAGGTGGGTTTCGTCAATCCCGACGACGCCGCCGAGGTCATCGACGCCGACGGTCTCCACGTGGCCCCCGGGATCGTGGACGCCCACACCCACTACGACCCCCAGCTCACCTTCGAGCCCCACGCCACCTCTTCCTGTTACCACGGTGTGACCACCGTCCTGGCCGGGAACTGCGGCTTCTCGGTGGCTCCCAACCGACCCGACCAGAGGGACTACCTGGCCCGGATGTTCGCCAAGGTCGAGGGGATGTCCCCGGTGGCCCTGTCCGCCGTCAACTGGGATTTCGAATCGTTCCCCGAGTTCCTGTCCCAGCGGGAGGGGAAGCTCGGGGTGAACATGGCCTGCTACGTCGGCCACTCGGCCGTCCGGCGGACGGTCATGGGTGAAGCCGGTTCCGAGCGTGAAGCCACCGAGGCCGAGATCGAGGAGATGCGGGCCGTGGTGGCCGAGGCCATGGAAGCGGGCGCCGCCGGCTTCTCCTCGTCCCACGGACCGACCCAGCTGGACGGGGAGGACAAGCCCGTTCCCTCCCGGTTCTCCTCCCTGGCCGAGCTCGAGGTTCTGGTCGGTGAAGCCGGTCAGCACCGGGGCGGATCGATCTCCTATCTGCACCGGTCGGCCATCGGCGGACTGGACCAGGCCGACCGCGATCTCCTGGAGCGGCTGGGCCGGGCCTCGCGGCTGCCGATCATCCTGCAGGGACTCGGGGGCCGCTCCAAGGTCGACGTCCCCGGAGCCGGTTGGGACGACGTGGCCGCCTGGATCGACCAGATCGGCCACGAGGGGATCGGGATCTTCTCGCTCCTGCGGAACCATCCCTTCGACCGCGACTTCAAGATCTCGACGGGGACGAACCTCTACGAAGGTGTCCCCGCCCTCCATGCCGTGGTCGGTCCCGGTCCCTCGATCGACGAGAAGCTGGCGCTGTTGGTCGACCCTTTCCGTCGCGACGAGATGCGTCACGCCTTGGAGCACCCGAACACCGACGGATCGAAGGGTTCGACCCTGCCCCCGCCCCGGTGGAAGGTGGTCGAGGTCGACGAGGTGGTCAACCCGGCCAACGAGAAGTTCGTCAAGCGGACCATCGCCGACATAGCCGTCGAACTCGGGGTGGAGCCGGCCGACGCCTTCCTCGACCTGGCCATCGACGAGGGCCTCCAGACCACCTTCCGGTACGTGAACAAGTCACGGGCCTGGGAGGAGTCGGTGGCCGACGGCCAGAAGCACCCGGCCATGATCATCGGGGTCTCCGACGGTGGGGCCCATCTCGACCGGGACGACGGTTCGGACTGGTCGACCGCCTTCCTGGCCTTCTGGGTCCGGGACCGGAAGCTCTGGTCGCTCGAAGAAGGGATCCGTCAGCTCACCCAGGTCCCGGCTTCGCTGCTCGGTTTCGAGTCCCGGGGGATGCTCCTGCCCGGTTACTTCGCCGACGCCTTCATCTTCGATCCCGACACCATCGAGCTCGAGTCCAAGAAGCAGGTCAACGATTTCCCCGGTGGCGAGACCCGTTACTCAGCCCGCCCCCGGGGCATCTACTGGACCATCGTGAACGGTGTCCCCATCGTGAAAGACGGGGAAGTCCTCACCTCGAACCTTCCCGGTCACGTCGTCCGGCCCGGTATCGGCTGAACGGTTTCGGCCTCCGGTCAGTCGCCGGCCGCGGCGGTGACGATGAAGCATTCGGCCGTCGAGCCGTCGGTCCCCGAGGCGTAGTTATTGTCGCCGGAGTAGACGCCGACGAAGCAGTAATCGCCGACGCCCGTCGGCGTGTAGGGGATGCTGGCGGCGGTGACGACGTTGGCGTCGGTGGTGGCCGAGACGGCCACCGGCGGGCCCAGGGCTTTCCTGTCGGCTTCGGTGCACGGGATGGTGGTGGTCGCCGGGCCGCAGACGTAGAAAGTGACCGTGCCCGTCGGGGCGGTCGCCGTGTCGCCCGTCACCGTGGCCGTGTCGAAGACCGACCCACCGAGAGAGAACGAGGTGGTCGACGGAGCGGTGGCGACGTCGTCGCCGTTGGTGACGGTGAAGCACTGGTCGGTGGTGGCCCCGTCGGAAGCGATGGCGTAGTGGCTGTCACCGGAGTAGACGGCCAGATAGCAGTAGGCACCGAGAGCCGTGGGTGTGTCGACGGGGGAGCGGGCCCCGGCCACGTTGCCGGTGCCGGTCAGAGCCATGCTGGTCGGACTGTCCCCGGCTTCGGCGGCCGCCGACGGGGTGCAGGGAACGGTGTTGCCGGGGCAGAGGTAGAGGGTCACTGTCCCCGTCGGGGTGACGTTCCCGGTGCCGTAGACGGTGGCCGTGTCGGTTTCGCCGGAGCCGAGAACGATGCTCGAGTATGTCGGTCGGGCCGTCATGGACGACGAGCTCAGGCAGGCCCCGGTGACGTAGGGGATGAGAGTGGCCGAGGCGCTCTGGCCGTCTAACGAATAACGGCCGGTGTAGTCGCCGGTCACCCCCTGCCAGCGGCCGGTGAAGGAGCCGCCCGAGGCCAGACCTGACTTCCAGGTCATGGTGAGCCTCTTCTTGCCCTTGTAGGTGCCGCCGTCGCCGCTCCCGTCGGAGATGGCGCTGGAGAACCGGTGACGGGAGCCGAAGACGTCGATCTCGCAACCGGTACCCGTGCGCTCGAGCGTCCAGCTGCTTCCCGGCGTGACCTTGGCCGGCGATCCGGTCTTGAGCCCCTGGGCCGATGGGGGGGTCCTCGTCGACAATCTGGTCGCCGACGCCGACGCCTCGGCTATCAGCGTCGTCGTCATCAGCGCACCGGCTCCGACGAGGGCCAGTCGGCGGATGGTGGCACCCCACGGGCGCTTGTCGTGTCTCATGTGGCTCCGATGGTGCGCTCATGGTGACGGTGCTGCGTTGGCGAATGTCGAAGTGTCGACGAGTTCTCGGCGCCAGCAGATGGCGTCACACTGCTTCGGTGGGTCATGTCCCGGCGGAGAGCCGACGCCTGGGCGACGGACGACTCTTCCCCGCCAGTCGCCGCTGATGACGATGAGCCACTGACCTCGACCGACCAGGTGGTGCGGTCGGTGACGAATCCCGTGGCGTCGTAATGGATCTGCCACCACCCACCGTTGGCGGCCGTGTAGTCAGGCGGGATGACAAAGGCCAGGACGACACGGCGATCGTTGAATTCAGAGGGGCTCTCGATGCCGGTCGGAGGACTGACGGTTCCGCTCACGTCCAACGACGTTCCGATTCCACTGAGGGTTTGGAAGCCGAGGTCCTCGGCGCAGTCGGTGCTGGCCTGATCGGGGGCGGGCAGGGGACAGTCGTCGTCCGTCTGCCAGAAGACACGCACGGCATTGCCGTCGGGGTCGATCAACTGGATGTCCCTGTCGCCTTCGCCCGGGTCGAAGAGACTGACCTCCAAGACCTGCCCGGCGTCGGAGGCGGGGACCTGGGCCAGATAGAAGTTGCCCGATCCGCCCGCTTCATTGGCGTAGACGGAGAGGGCGCTCTCTCCTTCGATGGCCGGGCATGCACCCTCGCTACCGAGCGGGTTACTCCACGTCACGGATGTGATGGTCGAGCAACGCTCGAAGGTGGGACCCTCGTAGACGCGGAGGCCGTAGGCGTTGACCCCGTTGCTGTTCTGGCCGTCTGACTGAGGGGTGGTGACCTGGAGCCGGTAATCACCGTCGGGGGAGCCGGCCGGGATGGTGAAGAGGGTCGCCCACTGACCGCAGGTGGTGAGGGCCCCGCTGGCGGCCAGATATTCGTTGGGCTGAGCGGTAGGGCCAGAGGTCGGCCCCACGACCAGGTTGGGCACGGACACATCGTCGGCCGGTTGGCCCGGAACCGGCTCATAGGTGAGGTTGTAGGCGGTCGTGATACTCGTACCCGCAACCAACGAGATATCAGGGGACGTTCCGCCCTCAGCCGGATCATTTCCCGGATCCGGACACTGGGTGGGCTCGTAGGCGGGGTCGTAGGCCTGCACGGTGAGCGGCGCCGACAATGCCCCCGACGGATCGGTGGGTGTCACCATCTGGTAGGAATAGCCGGCCGTGGCCCCGTCATCACCGTTGTACTCCACGTTGGCCACGGCATGGGGCGTCTGGGGTGTCGGTGTGGCCGAGCACTCCCAGTTGGTGCCGTTCCAGGTGCCGTCGAAGGCACTCAGGAATTCGTCACCGTTCTCTTTGGCCGTGCAGTAGCCGTTGACCGCGGCCCAGACGTTGCTGGTGTCTCCGGCCGAGTCGAGCGCAAGGTTGCCCGTGCCGATCGAATTCTCGGGACTGCCGAGAGCCACGGGTGCGACCGGAACCGCCGGTGTGACCGTGAAGCAGCCATCGTTGGAGGAATCCGAGGCCGATGTGTAGTTGGCGTCACCCGAATAGAGGGCGGCGAAGCAGTAGTCGCCTACCGTTGACGCTCTGAATGAGGCACTGGTGACCGCCGCCGTGGCCGCGACGCCTTGATCCGTCACCGGCACCGAGCCCAGGTCGATCACACCCGAGGACCCGGCCGTACACGGACTGCTGGTCGCGGGGCAGACGAGGAAGTCGACGTCCCCGGTGGGGGTCGGGCCCGAGGCGGCCGTCAGTCCGGTGACCGTAACGTTGTCGCTGTCGTTCGAGCCCAACGGCACCGAGGGCACCGCCGGTGAGGAGGTGACCACCGGCGGGGCCGGGGTGACGGTGAAGCACTGATGGTCGAGGGATCCGTCGGTCACGATGGCGTAGTTGGGGTCGATCGAGTACGTGGCCGAGAAGCAGTAGACGCCGGCCTTCCCGGGAACGAAGTCGTTGCTGGTGACGGTGGCCCCGGTGCCGGGGCCGGAATCTGTGACCCGAAGGTTGCCGGCATTCTGTGCCCCCGGAGACTGCTCGGTGCACGGTTCGGTGTCGCCCGGGCAGACGGTGAAGTCGACGAAGCCGGTCGGTGCGACGCCGTCGACCCCCGTGATGGTGGCGCTGTCGGTCTCACTGTCGCCGAGAGTCAGCAACGACTGCCCGGGGGCGGCGGCGATGCCGGCCCGGAAGCGGGCCACGTTGAAGCATTCAGTAGCACCGGAGCCATAGGGACCGGAAGGGCTCTCCGGGCCGGCGGGATAGTTGGCGTCGCCCGAGTAGACCGCGTAGAAGCAGTAGTTGCCGATCGTGGGCGGGGTAAAGGGGACACTGGTGGCCACTGAAGAATTGCTGGAATTGGGCACCAGCGCAATCGGGGAACCGAGTTGGGTGGTGTCGGGGTCGGGCGTGCTGTCCAGGGTGGTGCAGGCTTCGAATCCGGTCAGGGGCCCGCACTCGTAGATAGTGACGGTGCCCGTCGGTGGCACACCGCCGACGACGCCGTAAACGGTGGTGGTGGCTACGTTGGCTTCGCCCAGGGCCATGGAATCGGTCGCCGCGCTGGTGCTGACCGAGGGTCCGTCAAATGCAGTGACGTTGAAGCACTGCCCGGGCGGCGTGTCGTCACGGACGGGAGCGTCGAGGGCACCCCCGGAGTAGAAGGCGGAGAAGCAGTATGAGCCGGTGAGGGCAGGCCGGAAGGCGGGGCTGGTGGCGGTGACGACATCACCCGACCCTGCCACCGGCACGCTGCCGAGCGACTCGGTGGTGTTGGCATTCAGATCGCACGGGGCGTCGGCGGCTGGGCATTCATAGAAGGCGACGCTTCCGGTGGGCGCAACGTCGGCTGTGCCGGTGATGGTCGCCGTATCGGCAATGGCCGTGCCGACCACGACCGAACTGGCCCTCGGGGCCGCCGTGACGATGGCGCAGGACGGTCCGGGGCCGGAGGCGATATGGAGTGACGCGCCGAAACTGTGGCCACCGGTCGTAAAGCGGCCGCTGTAGTCCTTGTTTCCTTTTCGGTACTTTCCGAGAAAGACGCTGCCGGCGGTGGGGCCCTGCGTCCAGGTCATGGTGATCTTCGACGTTCGCTTGAATGTTCCCTGATCGCCGTTGGCCGCGGCGGCCACGAACGTACGGTGGGTACCGAAAGTATCGGTCTCGCAAAACACACCATCGGTCAGGACCCAGGTCGTTCCCACCTTGGCTCTGACGGGCGCCTCTTTCGGAGTTCTGGCCGGCACGCTTGCCGCCCCCGCGGTCGACGAAGCCGCAGCCACGGTGGTCACGGCCACCGTTGTCACCATCAGAATGGCGGCAGACGACACCACTGCCCGCCGGAAGTCGCCGACCGGTTGCCGTGTCCTGCCTTTCCAGAGCGTCCGGAGTGTCATGGATCAGAGGCCGCCACTCCCACCGACGGTGAAGCACTCATCAGAGGTCGAACCGTCCGAAGACACCGAGTAGTGGGGGTTGCCTGCATAACTACCGAGGAAGCAGTAGCTGCCGGGAGACTCTGTTGGGGACGGGGAGCTGGTGGCGGTGGCCACATCGACGGAGGTGGGAGACGGAGTGAGGGTGGCGCTCCCCAGATTGGTCACTCCCGGCGAGGTCGAGGTGCAAGGGGAGCTGGCTTCGGGGCAGACGTAGAAGTGGACGGGTCCGGTGGGGGTGAATCCGTCCTGGCCGGTCACGGTGACGTTGTCGGCGTCCGTCGATCCCTGAGAGACGGAGGAGCTCACCGGCGCCGTCGTCACCACGGCGCAACCGGTGGCCGCCACCGGAACCAGAGAAGCGGGGACGCCGCCGGTTCCGAGCACCCAGGTGCCGGCGTAGTGGCCGGTCGATTTGTTCCAGGTGCCTCTGTACTTCGCTCCCGTGGCCGTACCGGCCGTCCAGGTCAAAGTCAGGATCTTCGTGGCTTTGTACTTGCCCTTGTCTCCGCCGGCATGGTCGAAGGCGTCGAAAGTGTGATTGCGGCCGAAGACCTCGCTCTCGCAGGGGAAGCCCGAGGGAAGAAGGGTCCAGGTGCTGCGGGCCTTCACCTTGGTGGGCTCCGTGGCGTGGCTCGGAGCCCGGATGGCTGAGACCGCGGAGGCTGAAACAGCCGCGTCAGTGACGGCCAACACGGCCGCGACCAGCACCAATACCGTCGTCACTACCGCCACTCGGCGCATCGTCGGTCCCCCCAGAACCAGCGGAGACCGGCCTTTTATCCGATCCCGCCCATAAATCCCCCTTAGATCGTACGCAGAGTGTTGCCATGACCACAAGTGATATGTGACGGACAGCGTCCTCATTGACGCTGATGGGGAGTTTCTTCGGGAAGGCCGGGAGACTTTCCCGACCGGGACGGCTCTCGTCCCACCCCACCGAGCAGGCTGAGTAGCCTCCCCGACGATGGGAGTTCCCGAGAAGTTCGCCGCCATCGCCGGGAAGGTCAACAACTGGGGTCGGTGGGGTCCCGACGACCAGCTGGGGACGCTCAACCTGCTCACCGATGAGGTCCGGAAGCGGGCGGCCCGGTGCGTGAGCACGGGCAAGACGTTCGCCCTGGGTCTGGCCATGTCCGAGGCAGAGGGGGTCCAGAAGGGAATCGTCCCCGGACGGTTCAACCCGATCAGGACCATGTCCTACGTGAATGTGGCTTTGAGCGACGATCCCGAATGGATCTGCTCGAACGAGGACGTGGTGACGATGCCGCTCCAGTGCGCCACCCACTGGGACGGCCTGGCCCACGTGAGTTACGGGGGAAAGCTCTACAACGGCTATCCCCAGGCGTCGGTGACATCGGCCGGAGCCAGTCGATGCGGGATCCACCTGGTGGAGTCGCTGGTCGGACGGGGAGTCCTGCTCGACGTGGCCCGGGCCAAGCAGGTCGACGTCCTGGACGGGGGCTACGCCATCCAACCGGCCGATCTCGATGCCGCCTGCGAGCTCGGCGGGGTCCGGATCGAGCCGGGCGACATCATCCTGGTGCGGACGGGGCAGATGGCTCACCTGAAGATGCCGAGCCGGTTCCCCGACGGCGGGGCCACCGCCCCCCACGCCAACATGCTCAACTTCAACGACGTCCTGCGTTACATGGGCTACGCCCCGGGACTGAGCATGGCCACGGCCGAGTGGTTCCATACCCGTGACGTGGCCGCCGTGGCCACTGACACGCTGTCGCTCGAGGTCCTTCCCTGTGAGGACCCGGAGATCTACCTTCCCGTCCATCTCCTGCACATCGTGGAGATGGGTATGACCCAGGGCCAGAACTGGCTCCTCGATCCTCTGGCTGCCGATTGCGCCGAGGATGGGGTCTACAGCTTCTTTCTCGACGCCACCCCGCTGCCACTGACCAACGCGCTCGCCTCCCCGGTCAACCCTGTCGCCATCAAGTAGTTCAGCGCCGCTGATCCGTTCCACGAAAGCTCACACCAGCGCGCCGTGCATCTTCCGGGCGAACGATTGTTCTCGTCATCGTTGGTGATCTTCTGCGTGGAGCAGGCACGGTTGAGTGGGAACTCTAGAGAGAATGATTGACATGTCCCTTCGGGACGGTTAGAACAACGGTCAATTACGTGGTGCCCTAAGCAATTGGGGGAGGGCACCGGCGGGGGGAGCCGGGTTTGGTAATGGATGGGGGAACGTCCGCTCGACTGAGTCGAGTTCGGGTCGTACCAAACGTCATTTAGGGGGAATCTTCGATGAACGGTCCGCGGGGTTTGTCGCGTCGGCTCACTGCTCTCACCAAGGCGGGTCTTGCCGTCGCGTTGGTCGGCGGCTTCCTCACCGTCGTGGTGGGGAGTTCGCCCGCTGAGGCCTTTTCCGCGACCCCGTCGTGGTTCACCACGGCCGGTGCCCCGGCGGCCACCCTGACCTGCGGCACCTGGTACACGACCACCATGGGGGCCCAGACCGGCGGCGGTAGCGCCTCCCTCACCATCATCGGCGGCGGTGCCGGTGGTGGTGGCGGCAGCCCGTACGAAGTAGTCGGCTTGTTCAACACAGCCAACACGGCCGTAGGGGGTTCCGGTGCCCACGTGGTCGGGACCTTCACCGTGGCCGCCGGCCAGACCATCGCCACCTACATCGGTTGCGGTGGCGGCGCCGGCACGGCCCACCAGAGCGGGTCGACAGGCACGGGCGGTACCGGGGGCACGGGCTACGTCAACGGCGCCAACGGCGGCATGTTCTCCTCCACCGAAGGTGAGTCCTCGGGCGGCGGCGGCGGCGGCGGCGCCTCGGCCGTCTGTGTCTACGGCACGGCTGGGGCCCCGTGCGCCGCCCTCCTGGATGTGGCCGGCGGTGGCGGTGGTGGTGGTGCTGCCGGCTGTGACGGTAACGGCGGAAGCGGTGGAAGCGGGAACGCCGGGGCCACCAGCGGCACCACGCCCACCGAGACCAACTCCGCGGCGCCCGGGGGAGCAGCCGCTGGTCAAGGCTTCGGCGGCGGCGGCGGCGGATCCGACTCCGACAAGCAGTCCGGTGGCGGTGGCGGCGCCGGTGGCGTCGGAGCGGTCAGCGGGACGGGCGCGGTGACGGCCACCACCGGTGGTGGGGGAGCGGCCAACAGCACGGCGGGAGCCGGCGGAGCCAAGCTCAGCGGAGGAACGGGCCCGGCGGGAACGGCCGGATCAGCTCCGGTCTCCGGTGTGGGTGCCGGCGCCGGTGGCGTGGGCGGCACCAACGGCAGCGGGAGCGAGGACAACGGCGGCGGCGGCGGCGGCGGCGGCTACACCGGCGGCGGCGGCGGTGCCGGTAACTACTGCGCCGTCACGCCTGCGCTCGGCAGCGGCGGCGGCGGGGCCGGCTCCTCGTGGGTGTCGACCTCGCACCTGACCAGCTTCGCCAACGGCTCGAACCCGACCTTCACCGCCGGCAGCGGAACATCCACCGCCTGCGGGCGGTCGGTGGCCCAGGGGACAACGGGCGGGTCCACCGGTATCGGCGGTACGAATGACACCACCACCAACACAGCCACGGGCACCGGCTACACGGGATGCCCGGGCGGCGTCACCCTGACGTGGACGGCCCTACCGGGGGCGCCCTCGGCCGTGAGTGGGGCACCGGGCAACGGTCAGATAACGGGCAGCTGGACCGCCCCGGCCGACTCGGGAACGGCCTCGATCAGCGGCT
>Ga0208357_1001378_pt1 | contig 17677 bp, 13 predicted proteins | sample NGESurdeep092012_6_FD_184487 | JGI IMG/M metagenome (GOLD analysis project Ga0208357, IMG submission 184487) | Arctic peat soil microbial communities from Barrow, Alaska - NGEE Surface sample F52-2 deep-092012 (SPAdes) | ecosystem: Environmental > Terrestrial > Soil > Wetlands > Peat ... | reverse complement strand
CCGGGATTGGCGCCGGTGAGATCGATAAAGGTAAAGACGGGGCGGGCAAATTTCTCGGCGATTTTCATCGCCCGCAGGGCCTTGCGATAGCCCTCTGGATTTGGCATGCCGAAGTTGCGGCGGACCTTCTCTTTGGTGGTGCGGCCTTTGACGTTGGCGATCACCAGTACCTGCTCGCCGTCGAAGCGCGCCATGCCGCAGGACATCGCCCCGTTCACGGTCTGCGCCGCCAGGACGGCGAGCTCGTGCAGAAACTGCTCCACGCTGTCGGTCTTCAGCAGGGCGTTCTGCAACCCCAGGAGGTCTTCTTGAACTTCACTGGACATGCCGTCCCTCTACCCCTGCTCGACAGACGAAACGTCTGGTCAGGGACTCCACCTGCCGCAGACCAATGCAAAACGCCGGTACCTCCTCAGGGAGGTACCGGCGTCAAGGTGGTCCCCCCGCGAGCCAAAGGGCTTCAGGCGCCAGGCGGCGAGCGGGGAAAACACAGTTAGCTGTTGGGCTGGGCCTGGCTGACGGCGGCGAGGGGGGAGTCGCCGTCAGCGGAGACGGCGAGGTCGCCCATCGAGACCATGCCGACGATCTGGCCGCCGCCGTCGATGACCGGGAGCCGGCGGACGGCGTTCTCCCTGATCAGGTGCTCGGCCTGGGCGACGTCGGCGTCGGCCGCCACCCCGACCAGCCTGGGGCTGCAGAGCGGGCCGACCGGCGCGTCCGGGCCGGCGCCGGCCGCGAGGCCCCGGACCACCAGGTCCCGGTCGGTCACCACGCCCGCCAGCGATTCGCCGTTGACGACGAGGACGGCCCCGACCTGGGCGTCGCGCATGATCCGGGCGGTGTCCGCGATCGTCTGGTCGAAGTACACCCCGACCGGGTCGGGCGTCATGATGTCTTGCACCTTGCTGTTCATCGTGTCCCTCCTGTTCGGTCCTTCGCCCTCTCCAGCTCTCCGGGGTGACGGTGGTTAAACGCGGGGCGCGAATGGCGGAGCAGGAACCCGGGATCATGTCACATCAGATGCGGAGGCGACGGCGGCGGCGGCCGCCGTTGAGGTAGGTGCGGGACCTGGGGTGGGAGATCGCGCTGATCAGCAGGGCGGCGACGATCAGGGAGACGATGAACGTGATGATCGCGTGGCCCGCGCCGAGGATGGCGGCGGTGATCAGGCCGCCGACGATCGCGCCGACGATGCCGACCAGGATCGTCAGGATAATGCCGACGCGGTTTCTGCCGGGGACCAGCAGATGCGCGAGCGCGCCGACCACGAGCCCGATGAGAAGCCAGATAACAATGGCGGACAGTGTAATTGTCATGGGGGCTCGCTACCCGCGGAAAACCCGCTTATGCGGCGGCCCGCCGACAATTGCCTAGACCACTGGCAAGGGCGCGGCAAGGACGGCGACCGGGCGGGTGCATGGGCGAGGAAGAGTCGCCCGGGACCGTTCGGGAGAAAATGAGACGGCCTGCCCGGCCGGGACCGGGCAGGCCGTCGCGATGGGAAGCGGCGCGGGCCGCCTTTCATTCTTTTTGCTTTTCAGCCGGCCGGGGTGAGGTGCAGGAGCACGACCTCGTCGCTGCCGGTGCCCGGGCCGTTGTCGGTGCCCGAGGGCTCCCCGCTGTCGTACGGGCTGGTCTGGGTCGGCCAGCCGACGTAGTTCTGCGAGTTGTACTCGAACCAGTCGGCCGCGGTGGTGGTCGGGATGACCGGCACGTTGTTCGCGACGTACTTGGCGATCGGGGCGAGGGCGGCGGTCTGCGCGGTCACGTTGGGAGCGGCGCTGAGCGCCCGCAGGTCGGACTCGATCGTCGGGTCAGAGAGCCGCTCGAAGTCACCGGTCGCGCCGGTCGACGTGACCAGGGAGTCGTCCAGCCAGTTGTCGTACAGGTTGTACGGGGTAACGCCGTCGCTGCCCCAGTGCAGGGTCAGGTCGAAGTTGCCGCTGGCGACGTCGGCGTTCCACGTGGTCACCTTCTCGCCGACGAACGTGACGTCGATGCCGGCCGCGCGGAGCTGCTGCGCGATCAGCGCGTCGTCCTGGGCGTAGTCGGTGTACGAGGACGGGTCGGTCAGGCTCAGCGCCAGGGTCCTGCCGTCCATCTGGTAGAACCCGTTGCTGCCCATCGTGTAGCCGGCGTGCGTCAGCACCGACTTGGCCGCGGCCACGTCGCCGGTCGCGGAGACGGAATCGCTCGCGACCGGGCCGGACCAGGCCGAGAACGTCGGCAGGGTGATGCCGGACGCGTTGGTCAGCGGGGACTCGAGGCCGGACTCGCCGTCGGCGCCGATCTGGTTGCGGTTGATGGCCAGGTCGATGGCCTGCCGGACCGGGAGCTGGTTGGTCGGCCAGCGGTTCAGGTTCGGCCACAGGGCGTTGGAGCTGCCCGCCGCCTCCCAGAAGTGGTGGTCGGCCGGGTCGGTGTCGACGAAGTCCCGCTCCAGGCTCGGGATGTAGTTGCCGGTCCAGTCGATCTGCCCGGCGAACAGGGCGCTCAGCACGCCGGTGTTCGAGGCGTAGACCGGGAAGTAGACCTTGGGGACCTGGATCTTGCTTTCCTGCCAGTAGTCCGGGTTCTTGACCAGCGTGAACCCCTGCTGTGTAAACGACCCGAGGGTGTACGGGCCGGTTCCGACCGGGTCGGAGTCGGTGAAGCCGGACGGGTTGTTGATCGAGCCCCAGATCGCCTGGGGCAGGATCGCCACCCCGGCGATGTTCTCCAGGTTGGTGTACTGCGGGGTCGGGAACGTCACCGTCACGGTGTCGCCGCTGCTGGTGACCGAGCTGATGTTGAGGCCGGCCAGGTTAATCGCGGTGTGCTGCTTGAGGTAGTTGTAGGTGAAGGCCACGTCGGCCGGGGTCAGCGGGCTGCCGTTGCTCCACTTGACGCCGGCCCGGATGGTGAACGTGATCGACTTGCCGAGGGGGCCCCATGAGAAGCCGGTGGCCAGCCACGGGTACCTGATCGTCGGCTGGGCCAGGTCGAATTGGTAGAGCGGCTCATAGATGAGGCCGGTGGCGCCCATGCCCTGGGGTGCGGAGGTGGACACGAAGGGGTTGAAGTCCCGCGTGATGCCGTTCTCCGGCGAGCTCTCCATGACCAGCGTCGCACCGCTGCCGGCGCTGGTCGCGGAGGGGGGGGCGGAGTTGCTCGATGAGCAGGCCGCGAGACCGGCCGCAAGGAGCCCTGCGGCCACCAGTGCCAGCGCTCTCTTACTGGACTTCGGCTTAGTTGTCACCTGTGACTGTCCTCTCGGGGATATTCACCTTTGACTGTCCTCCCGAGGACATTTCGCGAGGGGGGAGTTTTTACTTGTGGGGGATGTCTTTTACTTTTGGTGGTAATGCGTGAGGCGGTCCGCCAACAGCGGAAGGCCCGCCCGAGGATGACGGGCGGGCCTTCGCATTGCTCAGCGGGGAACCCGCTTAGGTGGTGCTGGTTGTGTTACGACGCTGCCTTGAGGTGCAGCAGGACGTACTCGTCGGTGCCGGAGCCGGGGCCGTTGTTGGTCCCCGACGGCTGGCACGAGTCGTACGGGTTGGACTGGGTCGGCCAGCCGGTGTAGTGCGACGAGGTGTACTCGCACCACTCGGCCGAGGTCGTCGTCGGGATGACCGGCAGCTGGGCGGCGACGTAGGACTCGATCGGGGCGAGGTCGGCGGTCTGCTCGGCGATCGTCTGGTCGCCGTTGAGCTTGTTCAGGTCCGCGGTCATCGTCGGGTTGTTCAGCTTCTCGTAGTTACCGTTGCCGGTGCCGATCAGGCTCGGGCTGAGCCAGCCGTTGTAGAGGTTGAACGGGGAGATGCCACCGCTGCCCCAGCGGAGCAGCAGCGAGAAGGAACCGCTGGCAGCGTCCGCGTCGTAGGCGGCGGGGGTGGTGTTGTCGAACGTGGCCTTGATGCCGGCCTTGTTCAGCTCGGCAACCGCGAGTTCCACGTCGTTCGCGTAGTCGCTGTAGGCGCCCGGCGTGGTAATCGAGACGTCGACTTCCTTGCCGCCCTGGGCGAAGAAGCCCGCGCTGTTCTTCTTGTAGCCGGCCGCCGTCAGGATCGACGAAGCCTTGGCGGGGTCGCCGGTGGCGGAGAGGTTGTTATTCGCCAGCGACGGGGAGAGCCAGGCGGTGAAGGCCGGCTGGGTGAGGCCCGAGGCGTTCAGGACCGGGGCCTCCAGGCCGGACTCGCCCTGGGTGCCGATCGCGGTGCGGTCAAGCGCCACGTCGATCGCCTGGCGGACCGGCAGCTGGTTGGTCGGGAACTTGCTCAGGTTCGGGTACAGGGCGTTGGAGGAGTCAGAGCCCTCGAACGCGTAGTTGTGCGTGGGGTCCTTCTGGATGAAGTCCTTCTGCAGGTTCGGGACGTAGTTACCGGTCCAGTCGATCTGCCCGGCGAACAGGGCGCTCTGCGCGGTGGCGTTCGTCGAGTAAACCGGGAAGTAGACCTTGGGCACCGGCACCGTGCCGCCCCAGTAGTTCGTCCTTGCGACCATCGTGTAGCCCTCGTTGGTGTAGTTCCCGAGGGTGTACGGGCCGGAACCGATGGGGGTGGGGTCGGCGTAGGTCGCCGGGTCGCTGATGCTGGACCAGATCGACTGCGGGATGATCGCCTGGCCGCCGATGTTCTCCAGGTTCATGTACTGAGCCGAGGAGAACGTCAGCGCCACGTTGTTGCCGGACGTCGTGACGCTGGTGGGCGCGAGGCCGCCGAGGTTAATGTCGTCGGACCCGCTGGTGTGCGCCGCGACGTACTTGTACGTGAAGGCGACGTCGGCAGCGGTCAGCGGGGTGCCGTTGCTCCACTTCACGCCCTGGCGGATCGCGAAGGTGATCGTCTTGCCGCCGTTGCTCCAGGCGTAGCTGGTGGCCAGCCAGTCGTACGGCTTCACGGACGGGTTGGCCAGGTCGAACTGGAGCAGCGGCTCGTAGACGAGGCCGGTGGCACCCATGCCGTTGATCGGCGAGCTGCCGACGAACGGGTTGAAGTTCTGGGTGATGCTGGTCTCCGGGGAGGACTCCATCACCAGGGCCGGACCGGTGGAGGTCGAGGCCTTGGCGGTGGAGCCACCGGTGCTAGAGGCCGATGGCGAAGACGTGCTCGACGAGCAGGCGGCGAGGCCCGCGGCGAGGAGCCCGGCTGCGGAAAGCGCCACCGCTCTCTTGGTGGTGATTCTCTTGGTTGTCAACTTTGACCTTTCCTTCCGAGGGTGATGCGATTGAAAGGAGAGCTTCCTTGATTGAGTGACCCGGTTTCAGTTCGAGCCGCTCGCCACCGGCGAGGCGGCTACATCCAGTCGCCAGCACGCCGCCGCACGGACGGGCGTCAGCAACTGGAGGGCGGGGTTTTCCCGCCGGCATTTGTCGTCGGCTATCGGACAGCGGTTGCTGAACGGGCAGCCGACTTGGGCCGGGCCGACGTTCCCGGCCTTCCCCGCGATCGCACCACCCGGTCCGACCACGACGTTTCCTGCCCTGAGCGAGCTGCCCAGGTTGTCGGGATCGGGGGCGGAGGCGATGAGGAGCTGGGTGTACGGGTGGGCGGGATGCTGGGTGACATCCTCGGCCGGCCCGCGCTCGACGATCTGGCCGCCGTACATCACCAGCACCTCGTCCGCGAAGTAGCGTGCGGACGCGATGTCGTGCGTGATGTAGAGCAGCGCCAGGGAGAGCCTGGTGCGCAGATCGTCGAGAAGGTTGAGCATCTCCAGGCGGATGGAGACGTCGAGCATGGACACCGGCTCGTCGGCCAGCAGCACGGTCGGCTGGGCGGCGAGGGCCCGCGCGAACGAGACCCGCTGCCGCTGGCCGCCGGACAGCTCGTGCGGGTACTTGACCACGAACTGGGCCGCCGGGGTGAGCCGGACCTGCTCGAGCAGGGCGGTCACGGCGGCGGGGACGTCCTTGACGCCGCTCTGATGCAGCCGCACCGGGCGGGTGAGGTCGTAGCCGACCGTGTGGACCGGGTTCAGCGAGCTGAACGGATCCTGGAAGACGTACTGCACCTGGCTCTTGTAGCGGCGGAACGAGCGGCTGTTGCTCACGTCGATCGGCTTGCCGTCAACGATGACCTGCCCGCTGGTCGGCCGCTCCTGGCCCGCCAGGATCTTGGCGACGGTGGACTTGCCGGAACCGCTCTCCCCCACCAGCGCGATGACCGCGCCCTGGTAGAGGTTGAAGGAGACGTCGCGGACGGCCTGCAGGACCGCGCCCCGGCCGAGCTTGAACACCTTGTTGAGGCCGACGGCCTCCATCGCGAGCGGGCCGCGGGAGGCGGCGACCGACTCGACCACGGCCGCCTCGCCCACCTGCTCGGCCGACGCGTTGACGGCCGGGGCGGCGGACTGCCCGGTGACGGCCGGCTCGCTCGGGACCAGGCCGCCGGCCGCGGCGCCGGGGGCCAGGCCGCCGACGGCGGGCGCGTTGCCGATGGGCTCGGTCATGACAGCACCCCTTCCTTGCTCGCTTCTTCTGGGGTCACGATGGGGCAGGCCGTGAGGTGGCTGTCGGTGGTGATCAGCCCGGGCCGGTCCGACCCCTCACCGTTGGTGCCGGTGCCGGTCGGCCGGGCGAGCGACATGTCGACCTCCGAGCAGGCCGGAACGGTGAACGAGCAACGCGGGATGAACGGGCAGCCCGGCAGCGTGTCGCGCAGGTCGGGCGGCGTGCCGGGGATGCCGACCAGCTCCCGGCGCGGTCCGTGCAGCGACGGGAACGAGTTCAGCAGCCCCCGGGTGTAGGGGTGCGCGGGCTCGCGCATGATCGCCGACGCGGTGCCGGTCTCGAGCAGCCGCCCCGCGTACATGACCGCGATCCGGTCGGCCAGCTCGAGCAGCAGCGACAGGTCGTGGGTGATGAACAGGACCGCGAAGCCGAGCGTCTCCTTGAGCTCCACGATCTGGGCCAGGATGTCCCGCTGGACCACCACGTCGAGCGCGGTGGTCGGCTCGTCCATGATGACGACCTCGGGGTCGGCCGCCAGGGCCATCGCGATCATCACCCGCTGGCGCATGCCGCCCGACAGCTCGTGCGGGTAGGCCCGGAGCCGGTCACGGGGGATGCCGACCAGGTCGAGCAGGGTCGCGGCCTTCTCCCTGGCCTCGTGCTTGGGCATCTTCAGGTGGGCGGTGATCGCGTCGAGGATCTGGTCCTGGACCCGGAGCACCGGGTTGAGCGCGTTCATCGCGCTCTGGAACACGATCGCGACCTCGCGCCAGCGGATGCGGGCCAGTTCCCGGTTGCTCATCGTCAGGACGTCGGCCGGGTCGCCGCCCTGGGTGATCCTGCGACCGCGATAGCGCACGCTGCCGCCGGTGATCAGGGCCGGCGGTCGGAGCAGCCTGGTGGCGCCGTAGGCGAGGGTCGACTTGCCCGAGCCGCTCTCCCCGCACAGGCCGACGACCTCGCCGGCGTTGAGCGTGAGGTTCACGTGCTCGACGGCGTGCACATCGCCGCCCGCTGACCGGTACGCGACCGACAGGTCGTCAATCTCAAGAATCGGAGCCATTTACAGGTCACCCCCGGCTGCGTTTCCCTCAAGCATCGAGCGGCGCGAGAAGGAGTAGAGGAACGATCCGAAGCGACCGCGGTCGGCCTGGAGCACCGCGAGCACCGGAGTAGGGTCGGTCGGCCAGATCCTGTGCCCGGCGACCTTGGCGGTGCCGCGGGTCGCCCGCAGCCGGGGGCTGCCGAGCTCGTCGAGGCCGCTGTTCAGCAGCACCAGGGAGGTGCCGATGAGCGCCACCGCGAGGCCCGCCGGGACGAACCACCACCACGCGGCGGACTGCAGCGCGCTGTCGGTCTGGGCCCAGAAGAGGATGGTGCCGAGCGACCACGAGTTGACGTTGGTGAGGCCGACGAAGGCCAGTGCCACCGAGGCGCCGATCGCGTAGAGCACGGTGTTGACGAAGCTGGCGGCGATGAGCGAGATCTCATTGGGGATGAGGTCGAAGATGATGATGCGCCAGTTCTTCTCGCCGGTCTCCCGGGACGCGTCGATGAAGTCGCGGCCCCGGATCGCCAGCGTCTGCGCCCGGATCACCCGCGCGCCCCACGGCCAGCCGAGGAGGGACAGCACGATGATGGTCGGGGTCTGACCCTGCTGCGACAGGTAGCCGAGCAGCACGATCAGCAGCGGCAGGGGCGGGAGCACCAGGAACACGTTGGTGATCAGGGAGAGCACGTCGTCCCAGATCCCGCCGAGGAACGCGGACGTGACCCCGACGAGCACGGATACCACCGTGACGATCACGCCCACTGCCAGGGCCAGCTCAAGCGTCAGCCGGATGCCCGTCAGCACCTGGGACAGGATGTCCTGCCCTTCCTGGGTGGTGCCGAACCAGTGCTGCGCGGACGGCGCGGCCATCGTCAGGGGCGTCTGGGCACTCGGGTCATACGGCTGGACCATCGGCCCGATGATGGCGGCCAGGATGAAGAAGCCGAGCAGGCCGACGCCGACCTTGGCCTTCAGCGGCAGGTTCCGCCAGATGTTCGCCAGGCTTTTCATTACGCTGCCTCCCGGGTACGGGCCCGCGGGTCGAAGAAGACGATGATCAGGTCGACGACCAGGTTGGCGACCAGCACCGCGAACGTGATGACCAGGAAGATCGCCTGCATGAGGGGGAAGTCCTTGTTCTGGACTGCCTCGAGCAGCAGGTAGCCGATGCCCGGGTAGGAGAAGACGATCTCCATGATCAGGGCGCCTGAGACCACGAAGCCGAGCGCCAGGCCGAACCCCTGCAGCTGCGGGAGCAGCGCGTTGCGGGCCGCGTAGGTGAAGATCGTCCTGCCCTTGGACAGCCCCTTGGCCTGCGCGGCGATCACGTAGTCCTCGCTGATCGTCGTGATCATGACGTTGCGCATCTGCAGCATCCAGCCCGCCACCGAGGTCAGCACGATGGTGAAGGCCGGGAGGAGCGAGTGCTCGAGCGCGTTCGAGATGAACGCCCAGGTCCAGCCGGGCGACGTCACCTCCCCGTTGAAGCCCTGGCCGACTGGCAGCCAGTGGTGCTCGATGGCGAAGAAGTCGACCAGCACGAGGGCGATGAAGAAGTACGGCGCGGCCTGGAAGAACATCCAGACCGGGAGCGAGCGGTCAAGCCAGCCGCCGTGCCGCCAGCCGGCCAGGATGCCGAGCCCGGTGCCGAGCAGGAAGGCGATGACCGTCGCGGTGCCGACCAGGATCAGCGTCCACGGGATCGCCTGGTCGATGATCTGGGAGACGGGCGTCGGGTAGTTGGCGAGGTCCACCCCGAAGTTGAAGTGGAAGACGTTGCTCCAGTAGTGCAGGTACTGCGACCAGAGCGAGCCCGTCCCGACGACGCCGCCGATCATCTGCTCAAGCGCCTTAAAAGCTTGCGGGGTCAGGTCTGGGTACTTCGACAAGATGATCTCGGCCGGGTTACCCGGTACCGCGCGCGGGATGAAGAAGTTGAGGGTGATCGCCACGAACGCCGCTACCAGGTAGAAGGCGAGGCGGCGGAGTAGGTACGTCATCCCTTCCACCTACCTTTCTTTAATCGGATCGTTGGTTCTGTCTTGGTTCGGATGTCCGACCGCTGGGGGTCTTGCCTTGGCTTTGGCGGCCGGCTGTTGTCGCCTTATCGGGAGTCAGCCGGGTCGACGGTCTCCACGAGCTTGCGCACCACCGTGCCGGGCGGGCAGCCGCAGCTGGACCGGATGACGAGCTCGGTGGGGAGCAGTTCGACCGAGGGCCGCAGCGTCGGATTGGCGATGCGCTCGATCAACTGCTCGCAGGCGCGCTCGCCGATGCCGCGGATCGGCTGGCGAACCGTGGTCAGCGGCGGGTCACACAAGGTTGCAGGATATATGTCGTCAAAACCGACAAGTGCGATGTCTTGCGGCACCCGGATCCCGCGCGCCGCAAGCGTGCGCAGCACGCCGATGGCCATCTGGTCGTTGGAGCAGACGATCGCGTCGGGCAGCTCGCGATCCGGGCCGCCGAATTCTGCCAGCATCTGCTCGGCCGCGGCCTCGCCGCTCTTCACGCTGAATCGCCCGCTGTGGGCGCCGACCAGCCTGGCGCCCGGCTGCGCTTCGATGACCGCCTGCATCGCCAGCCGCCGGGTCTTGGCGTCGGGCGCTGACGGCGGCCCGTCGACGTGGTAGAGCCGGCGTCGGCCGTGCTCGATCAGCAGATGGCGAACCAGCGCGTGCGCGCCCGACCAGTTGTCGGCCGCCACCACGTCGACCCCGTGCATCCCCGCGTCGCCCGCCACCACCACCACCGGCAGCCGCCGGGCGAGCCGGGCCAGCGCGGTCGCCGGGACCACGCCCTCGCCGATCAGCAGCCCGTCGACCTTGCCCGACAGCGCCTGCAGGCGGGGCAGCACGGGCTCGTCCTCCTGCGGCGCGACGCTCGGATTCTCGTCCTCGCGCAGGTAGGTGATGAGCAGCGACCAGTGGCGCTCGCGAATGAGCGCCTCGACGCCGCGCATCACCTCGTCGTAGAAGAGCAGGCTCATCGACTCGATGTCGTACTGGTTCGGGTTGAGCCCGGTGTGCTCGACGCAGACCAGTCCGATAACGTCCTTGCGGCTTCGGGCGAGCGACTGCGCGGCGCCGTCGGGGACGTAGCCGAGTTCCTTGATCGCGGCCCGCACCCGGTCTCTGGTGGACTCGCGCACTGGCTCCTGCCCGTGAAGCACCCGAGAGACGGTAGCGATGGACACTCCCGCCTGGCGCGCCACGTCATAGAGCGTAACCACGTTGCCACCTGTCCGAAATGTAAGCGTTTACAAGCAATGATGTAAGCGCTTACGCTAGACCCCGTTATGGGGCCCGTCAAGGAGGAAAACATGACCAATGTCACGAAACTTGGCTTCCCGGCCGGGTTTACCTGGGGTGCGGCCACCGCCGCGTACCAGATCGAGGGCGCTGTCGACGTCGACGGGCGCGGCCCTTCCGTCTGGGACACCTTCAGTCACACGCCGGGCAAAGTCCGCGGCGGCGACACCGGTGACATCGCTTGTGACTCCTACCACCGCTACCCGCAGGACGCCGACCTGCTGCGCTCGCTCGGGCTGACGGACTACCGGTTCTCGATCTCCTGGCCGCGGGTCATCCCGGACGGCGCCGGGCAGGTCAACCAGGCCGGCCTGGACTACTACAAGCGCCTGCTCGACGCGCTCTGCGAGCGCGGGATCACCCCGGCCGCCACCCTGTTCCACTGGGACACCCCGCAGGCGCTGCAGGATCGCGGCGGCTGGGCGTCGCGGGACACCGCGCTCCGGCTGGCCGACTACGCCGCGGTCGTCGGCGAGGCGCTCGGCGATCGGGTCAAGCGCTGGATCACGCTGAACGAGCCGCTGGTGGTCGCCCACAACGGGCACCGGATCGGGGTGCACGCGCCGGGGCTGTGCGACGACGCGGCCGCCGCCGCGACCACCCACCACCTGCTGGTCGGCCACGGCCTGGCCGCCGCCGCGCTGCGCGCCAGCGTCCCCGGCGGCGTGGGCGGGGCCCTGGAAATCGGCATCACGCTGAACCTGACCCCGATCCGGGTGACCAACGACGACAGCGGCTCGGCCGAGGCGCTGGAGAAGGCCCGGCTGGTAGCCGACGCCGCCCAGAACGGCCTGTTCCTCGACCCGATCCTGCTCGGCCGCTACCCCGAGCACGCGCCGTCGTCGATGCTGCCGCCGGCCGAGCTGGTGCTGGACGGCGACCTGGAGACGATCGCCGCGCCGATCGACTTCCTCGGCGTGAACTACTACCAGCCGGTGCACCTGCGGGCGGGCGACCCGGCGAACCTGCGCCGGGGCGAGAAGACCCCGCAGGAGGGGATCTCCGGGAAGGTCGTGGAGTTCTACCCGGACGGCCTCGAGCAGACCAACATGGGCTGGCTGATCGACCCCGAGGGGCTGTACGAGTTGCTCCTGCGGGTCTCCAAGGACGCGCCGGGGCTGCCGCTTTACATCACCGAGAACGGCTGCGCGGCCGAGGACTACGTCGACCCGGACGGGAAGGTCAACGACCTCGAGCGGGTCAAGTTCCTGCACCAGCACCTGGAGGCGTGCGCCCGCGCGATCAAGGACGGCGCGAACCTGGCCGGGTACTACGTGTGGTCGCTGCTCGACAACTTCGAGTGGGGCTACGGGTACCAGAAGCGGTTCGGGATCGTGTTCGTGGACTTCGCCACCCAGCAGCGGATCCCGAAGGCCAGCGCGGCCTTCATGGCGCAGGTGGTGCGGGACAACGCGATCCCGGCGCTGCCTGCCGTGTGGCCGGTGTAACTGGCTCGGCAGTCGCCGGCCTTGTCGGGCCCGGGGGGCCGGGGGGCCTGGGGGCCTGGGGGCCTGTCGGCTACGCCATTGACCGGTTGCGGCCCCTGTCGGCTACGCCATCGACCGCGCCTAGCGGTGTCGGTGGCGTAGCCGACAGGTCGGGGGCTTGGGCGGGCGTGGAACGGACGCGGGCCTCTTGCTGTTATCGGGCGCGCTTGCGTCGGATGGGGCGACTGTGACGTCAGTAGGCGAGGGTTTCGAAATCTGCGACTGGCCTGGTCACATGATCGCGAATGATTTAGTTTCTGCGAAGGATTTTGGCACCTATAGGGATATCTTCCTTCGCCAGGATAAAAGTCTTCGTGATCACGGGGCTGAGCCTGGAACGTACGCCGACTGGGCTGATCAGTGTGACCGATGCGGCCGACGGGCCCGGGCGCGGTGGTTCGTCGAGCACGCCCGCCCCGGAAACGTGGAAGCGGGGCGCGTGAGGTGCGCCACCGCGCGTTCTGCCCGCCGACCGGGTTTCAGTCGGCGGGCAGAACCGCGCGGGAAGCACCTTCGCGCCCCGCGACCTACACACCTATCTATCTATGCGAGGGCGGCGAGGGCCTTCTGATAGTCGGCGATGTCGCGCGCCTGGGGGATCGGGTTGACGACCTTCCAGCGCACCACGCCCTCCTTGTCGATGACGAAGGTGCCGCGGATCGCGAGGCCGCGGTCATCGTCGAACACGCCGTAGGCCTTGGCGACCCCGCCGTGCGGCCAGAAGTCGGCCAGCAGGGAGAACTGGAAGTTCTCCTGCTGCGCCCAGGTCTTGTGCGCGAAGAGGGAGTCCACCGAGACCGTCAGCAGTTCCACGTCGTCGCCGCTGACCTCGGGGAAGTCCTCCCGCATGGCGCACAGCTCGCCACTGCAGACCGGGCTGAACGCCAGCGGGTAGAACACCAGCACCACGTTCTTGGCGCCGCGGAAGCTCGACAGCTTCACCGGCGTGCCGTGCTGGTCGGGGAGTTCGAAGTCCGGGGCAACGTCCCCGATCTCAACTGCCATGCGTGAATCCCTTCAATGGGTGGTGGCACGAGAGAGATCCCCGCGCCTGCGCCTGCCAGCCTAAGTCTGCCATCGAAGGGAAAGACGGAGCGCACGGCCCGTTCGATACCGTGGTTCGTCGATGTTGACTGTGGGAGCCCCGGCCCGGGGCGACCGCTACCTGCGCGCCTTGGGCGCCACCAGGCGCGAGCCCGACCAATCCCGGGCGGCGGACACGCTCGATGTCTGGGCAAGGCCGGCGGTGGGAGCCGCCTCGCCGATGTCACTTGGCTCGACATGTCCCGGTCTGCCCGCCTTGGGCGTGAGCAGCCAGATGTAACCCCCATCGGCCAGCGGAGTCAGGGCATCGACCAGCGCGTCAACGAGGTCGCCGTCTTCCTCCCGAAACCACATGAGGACCACATCGACTACGTCCTCGTAGTCCTCATCGACAAGCTCCACGCCTTCGACTGCCGTGATCGCCTGGCGCAGCTGCTCATCGGTATCGGTGTCATAGCCGAGTTCCTGCACTACCTGGCCCGGTTTAATGCCGAGCCGCTCGGCCTGGCCGCGTTCATCCTGCGCCTGGCGCGCGGTCGCGCTCACTGACGTTCCTCCCCAATCCTTCCTCGCTTCCGCCGTCGCCTGAGAAGCGCCAGCGGCCGCGTCAGTACTTCTTGTTGGGACAGTTCACACTGGGTCGGCCCCTTGCGCAAGTGGCAATCGGCCTAGCGCTGGAAACCGCTGCAAATTGTTGCCCTCTTGTCGGCCGCCGAGCGGTCCCGTGGACTGCCTCTTGATACGTACCGTAACCGGTAGTGTCGCGTTCCGCGACACCAGGCCGCTGGTAAGAGCCTCGGCGTGGTCGATTAGCCGTCCCGCGGCCCCTGTCACCGGGTGCGACCGGTTACCGTCTGGTAGAGATGAAAATCAGGCCAAGACCTACGAAGATTGCTCTGTACGAGCGAGTCGAACTATCCGCGGCCTACAGCCGCCGAACTGCGGAAGGCGAGGCTACCCCGTGGCTTCCGGACGCCAGCGTTACTCGATTATCAGCGACGGTCTGCCCACCCAGCTGCCGGACATCGATCCCGATGAGACCCGGGAGTGGGTCGACTCGTTCGACTCGGTCACCCGGACGCGCGGCCGCGGCCGGGCGCGCTACCTCATGCTGCGCCTGCTCGAGCGGGCGCGCGAGCAGCAGGTCGGGGTGCCCGGCCTGCGCTCCACCGACTACATCAACACGATCCCGCCGGAGCGGGAGCCGTGGTTCCCCGGCGACGAGTACGTCGAGCGGCGCATCCGCGCCTACATCCGGTGGAACGCCGCGATCATGGTGTCGCGGGCCAACCACCCGGGCGGCGCGGGAGTCGGCGGTCACATCGCGACCTACGCCTCGGCCGCATCGCTGTACGAGGTCGGGTTCAACCACTTCTTCCGCGGCAAGGACCACGGCGAGTCCGGCGACCAGGTGTTCTTCCAGGGGCACGCCGCGCCCGGCATCTACGCGCGGGCGTTCCTCGAGGGGCGGCTGTCGGAGAGCCAGCTCGACGGGTTCAGGCAGGAGCTCTCGCACCGCGGCGGCGGGCTGCCGTCGTACCCGCACCCCCGGCTGATGCCGGACTTCTGGGAGTTCCCGACCGTCTCGATGGGCCTCGGGCCGCTGGACGCGATCTACCAGGCGCGGTTCAACCGCTACCTGCTCGCCCGCGAGCTGCACGACACGTCGCGCTCGCACGTGTGGGCGTTCCTGGGCGACGGCGAGATGGACGAGCCCGAGGCGCTGGGCGCGATCGGGCTGGCGGCGCGCGAGGAGCTCGACAACCTCACGTTCGTGATCAACTGCAACCTGCAGCGGCTCGACGGCCCGGTGCGCGGCAACGGCAAGATCATCCAGGAGCTAGAGGCGTACTTCCGCGGCGCGGGCTGGAATGTGATCAAGGTCATCTGGGGCCGCGACTGGGACCCGCTGCTGGCCAAGGACACCGACGGCGTGCTCGTGAACAAGATGAACACCACCCCGGACGGGCAGTTCCAGACCTACAGCGTGGAGCCGGGCGCCTACACCCGCGAGCACTTCTTCGGCTCCGACCCCCGGCTGCGGGCGATGGTCGAGCACCTGTCCGACGACGAGCTCCGCAACCTGCCGCGCGGCGGGCACGACTACCGGAAGGTGTACGCGGCGTTCAAGGCCGCCCGCGAGCACGTCGGCCAGCCGACCGTGATCCTCACCCACACGATCAAGGGCTGGACGCTGGGCAAGGACTTCGAGGCCCGCAACGCGACCCACCAGATGAAGAAGCTCACCCACGACGAGCTCAAGGAGTTCCGCGACCGGCTCTACCTGCCGATCCCCGACTCGGCGCTGGAGGCGGAGCTGCCGCCGTACTACCACCCGGGCGAGGACTCGTCCGAGATCCAGTACATGAAGGAGCGGCGGGCCGCGCTCGGCGGCGTGCTGCCGCGCCGGGTGGTCCGGGCCAAGCCGCTCCCGCAGCCGCCGGACGCGCTGTTCGACGCGTTCAGGAAGGGGTCGGGCAAGCAGGCGATCGCGACCACGATGGCGTTCGTGCGGATCCTCAAGGACCTGATGAAGGACCCGGTGATCGGCGACCGGTTCGTGCCGATCATCCCGGACGAGGCGCGCACGTTCGGGATGGACTCGCTGTTCCCGACCGCGAAGATCTACTCCCCGTTCGGCCAGACCTACGAGGCGGTGGACCGGACCCTGGTCCTCGGGTACAAGGAGTCGGAGCGCGGGCAGATCCTGCATGAGGGCATCTCCGAGTCGGGCGCGATGGGCTCGGTGATCGCGGCCGGGTCCGCGTACGCCACCCACGGGACGCACATGATCCCGGTCTACGTGTTCTACTCGATGTTCGGCTGGCAGCGGACCGGCGACCAGATGTGGGCGTTCGGCGACCAGCTCGGGCGGGGTTTCCTGCTCGGGGCGACCGCGGGCCGGACCACGCTGACCGGCGAGGGGCTGCAGCACAACGACGGGCACTCGCAGCTGCTGGCGTCCGTGTCGGAGGCCTGCGTGTCTTACGACCCGGCCTACGCGTACGAGGTCTCGGTGATCATGAAGGACGCGCTGCGGCGGATGTACGACGCCAGCCCGGAGCACCCGGACGGCGAGAACATCTTCTACTACCTCACCGTCTACAACGAGCCCTACGTCCAGCCCGCCGCGCCTTTGGTGGAGGACCTCGACGCCGGAATTCTGCGCGGCATGTACCAGTACGCGCCGGCGGCCGACGGCGCGACTGCGGCCGGGGCGCCGCGGGCTCAGGTCCTGGCCTCGGGGGTGGCGATGCCGTGGGCGCTGTCGGCCCAGCGGCTGCTGGCGCAGGACTGGGGGGTGGCGGCCGACGTGTGGTCGGTCACCTCGTGGACCGAGCTGCGGCGGGACGCGCTCGCCTGCGAGTCGCACAACCTGCTGCACCCGGGCTCGCCTCGGCGTGTGCCGTACGTCTCGTCGGCCCTGGCCGACTCTTCCGGGCCGGTCGTGGCGGTGTCGGACTGGATGCGGGCGGTGCCGGACCAGATCTCCCGCTGGGTGCCGTCGTCGTCGCCGTACACCTCGCTCGGGACGGACGGGTTCGGCTTCTCCGACACCCGGCCCGCCGCCCGGCGGTTCTTCCACGTCGACGCGGAGTCGATCACGCTGGCGGTGCTGGCCGAGCTCGCGCGCTCCGGGGCGGTGGACTCGTCGCTGCCGGCCCAGGCGATCGCCAAGTACAAGCTGGACCTGCCGGTGTCGGAGGCGCTTGGCTAGCCTTCCTGCTGTTAGCGAGCGCCCTGCCGGCGGTGCCTTCTGCACTGCCCGGCAGGGCGCTCGCGTTTTCGCGGTGGCGTTTCCGCCCCCGAGTCGTGGCACTCTGGGAGGGTGCATGGCGGGGAGGGCGGGTGACTGGAAAGCGGCAGGTCGCGCGGGGCGAGGGCGGCGACGCGCGGGTGCACCCGGAGACGGTGGCGCGGATCGAGCGGGCCATGGGCGCGCTCGGCACCGCCGCGATCGCGGCGATGGACGAGCGGCTGCCGTGGTTCAGGAAGATGTCGGCCGAGAACCGGTCGTGGCTCGGGCTGGTCGCGCAGGCCGGCATCGCCGCGTTCGCCGACTGGATCAGGCACCCGGAGCGCACCCGGCCCGCCGCCACCGAGGTGTTCGGCACCGCGCCCCGCGAGCTCGCGCGGGCGGTGTCGCTTCAGCACGCGGTCGAGATGGTCCGGGTGATCATCGACGTCGTCGAGGACCAGGTGGACACCCTCGCGGCCCCGGGGGCGGAGGCCGAGCTGCACCAGGCGGTGCTGATCTACGCGCGGGAGATCGCGTTCAGCGCGGCCCAGGTGTACGCGCGGACGGCGGAAGCCCGCGGCGCCTGGGACGCCCGCCTGGAGGCCCTGGTGG
>Ga0208357_1001377_pt1 | contig 17684 bp, 15 predicted proteins | sample NGESurdeep092012_6_FD_184487 | JGI IMG/M metagenome (GOLD analysis project Ga0208357, IMG submission 184487) | Arctic peat soil microbial communities from Barrow, Alaska - NGEE Surface sample F52-2 deep-092012 (SPAdes) | ecosystem: Environmental > Terrestrial > Soil > Wetlands > Peat ... | reverse complement strand
CAACCAGCCCTCCAGGGGAGCCGCACCCAATTCATTTGCCATTTCGGAACCTCGTATCGGATCTGTCCGAGCACAGCGCACGGACTACGCGGACAGGCATTCAATCGAGTATCACCTGCTGAGGGGAGGGCCGCGCCACCTTCGGGCTCTCGGGCCGTCCCTTGAGGCTGGCGAGGTGGCCACTCGACGCTGCAGCCTGGCCCCGGGGAGCGGATAGCGCGCTTCATGACGCGGTCACCGGTCCATCGGCGGACCACGGGAACGCGATCCACCGATCGGTGCTGCGCCAAAAGAAGTCCGGCTCGGAGATCGATCGCGGCTTTTTGTAGAGCACGGCGCTTCGCAACTCGGCCACGTGCGGTCGAACGAGTCCGGTGACGAGCGCGAGCGTCTCGCCGGAGTCCGCGACGTCGTCGGCGAGGAGCACCTTCAGCCCTGCTAGGTCGACCAGTGGCGGCGTCGGCGGGAGGACGACCGGCACCTCCATCCGTTGACCAAGGCCCGAGTAGAACTCGACGTTGATAGCTGCGCAGTTCTTCACATCGAGCGCGTACGCGAGCGCCCCGCCGACCGGGAGGCCACCGCGGGCGATGCAGAGCACGAGATCCGGAGCGAAACCGCTCGCTGCGATATCGGTCGCGAGCAGCCGGCTTCCGACACCGAAGTCGCCCCAGGTGAGGACCTCGAGGTCGCGTTCGGTCGAAGAGTTCGCCATCTAGAGATTCTGCCTGAGCGAATCTGTCGAGGACAGTTGTTAGGACCGCGTCGACTTCTCCGATCAGTAGGCGGGAGGGTCGCTCGCCGGGAAGGACTCCTCGCCAGCTTCATCGACCCTCGCGCTCTCGACCGCCCGCTCGCTCACGAACAAAGCGAATCGGTCGAGCTCGTCGGCGTAGAGTTTCGCCATCACCTTCGGGGCGAATCGTCGTTCGAAGAATCCGCCGACCCCGCCCGCACCCTGCCAGGTCGTCGCGATCTTCACCAGGGCGTCGTCGCCGTGCGCGGTGACGCTGAAGGTGGTCACGAGGCTCGAGTTAGTGTCGGTTTCCACGAGCATCCCGGCCGCGGGCTCGGAGACGGTCATCCGGTACGGACGACTTCGTCCTCCGGCGGTGACCGTGAAGGCGACCACGCTGCCTGCGCCGACGCCGCCTTGTTCGACGGTGAATTTTGAGAACGCAGGCGGGAGGAATCGCTCGTGCTCGTGCATGTCGGCGAGGTAGCGGTATGCGGTGGCGGGCGATGCCGGGATCAGGCGTTCTGCAGCGACATGGATAGTTCCCATGCCGCCTTACTACCACCGGCGCGGCCCCAGGCGCGCAAAAGGGACTCTCGATCATGTCTAAGTGCCCGGTGGCCTCCGCGACCTGGACACCGGGGCCGTTCCCGGAGTTGAGCCGAGTCACAGCGGGTGGATCTTCTCCCCGTGAGTAGCATCGTCTAAGCGAGCTCGCGAGGCGGGTCAGATGGGTTGACCTTTGCTAGCCCAACGGTGGGTGGGTTAGGCCCAAGCGATGGAGGTGGGGAGCGATGCCAACAGTGACTGGACTTGGCCATGTCGGGATCTACGTCAAAGATCCCGAGCCGATGATTGAGTTTTACTCGACGTTCTTGGGCATGACCGTGAGCGATCGCGCTGCGGGAGACGACATTGTTTTTTTGAGCACTCGACCTGAAGAAGAGCATCACGAGCTCGTCCTGATGAGGGATGAGGCGCGCCACTCCGATGCTCAACAGATCTCGTTCACGGTCGACTCACTCGCGGACCTGCGGGCCTTTTACGCGCAGATCAACGAGCGGGGCTATCTGATCGACCGAGTTGTGAGCCACGGAAACGCGTTTGGTTGCTACTTCTTCGATCCAGAAGGCAATCGAGTCGAGGTGTACTGGCACACGGGAAAAAATTGGCCGCAACCGTACGGCGAGTCAATCGATTTGGGATTGCCGGAGGAAGATCTACTAGCCATTCTTGAAAGAATGCCCGAGGTACCAACGCGCTGAGGACCTGAACGGTGCTCGGGACGCTCGCTTCATGCGCCGCTTTCCCACGATGCTCCCGACGCTCATCTTCGTGCCGCTCTCTGGAGACTGCTACAAGCTTTCGCTAGGTCTCCGCCGTCCAGGTGCCTCGATGATCTCGACGTAAAGACCGAGGGCATCGATGAGGTCGTAGTAGGCAAACGCCCCGTCTCCGTCAACGCCGTAGCCCGAACCCGCCTGGACCGGCGAGAAACCTTCGGCGGCCAAGGTCGTTGCAATGGGTTCTAGGTGCGGCACATGAAAACCGAGGTGATGGGCTCCGAAGCCGTGGTCTTCGAGCCATTCGTGATAAATCGAAGGACCTTCCAGCGGCTCGATCAGCTCCAATTGGGGACTTGTCCCAGAGAGTGCGAGCCGCATCTTGAAGTTGCCCGGCTCGCCTCTAAAGGTCTGGTTGGGCACGGTATCTGGGCCGTAGGTATAGATAAGCCAGTCAGATTTGCCGAGCGCGGAGCTCCATGTCTCGACCCCTGCCGCGAGATCCGCGACCAAGAATGCAACTTGCGTGACAGCAAGGCCGCGTAACGCGGTTGGTAGCGAGCTATCAGCCAATTGCAGGGTCTCTTCGTATCGAGTCCATTTGTCAAAGACATTAGTGACCTGGAAGGGCCCGAATTCTGCCGGATGAGGTTCGTGGAGTCGCGCCAGCTCACAGTGTCTTGTGGTTCGCCCCGAGCCGTACAGGATGGTGCCGGCGTGCCCTTCAGGGGTAGTGAGACGCGGGCCCTGATTGCGCGCATCGCGGCCGGGCACGGTGCGGCCGCGGCAGGTAGTCGAGTCCCCTCAGGGCTGCGGCACGTTGTAGAGGTGGGCTGGGGCCAGGGATAAGGTACGCGTGGATCCGAAACCACTGGAGGGACTCCGATTCCCGATACGGCTGTCACATCGAGTACGCAGACGTTTCTCGCGTCCTTTGAAGCTGCGCTGTCGGCCAAGGACGTGGAAGCCGTTGTTGAGCACTTCGCGGACGTGTGTTACTGGCGCGATTTCATCGCTTTTACCTGGAATATCAAGACGCTGGAGGGGCGGGATCAAGTTCGAGACATGCTGACGTCGTGCCTAGCGCGCGTCGCTCCGTACAACTGGCGTGTCGTCGAGGAGAAGGCGTCAGTCGAATCCGGCGCCGTCGTAGAGGCATGGATCTCGTTCGAAACCGATCTCGCCCGGGGTTACGGCTTCATGCGTCTGCTGGACGGCAAGCTCTGGACCCTCATGACGACGATGATCGAGCTGAAGGGGCACGAAGAAGCAACCGGATTCACCCGACCGCTCGGGGCACCACACGGCGTACACGTAGGCGGGAAGACCTGGAAGGAACTGCGAGACCAGGAGGCGGTGGAGCTCGGTGTGGCGGTTCAGCCCTACACCGTCATCATCGGTGGCGGTCAAGCGGGCATCGCGCTCGGTGCGCGCCTTCGACAACTGGGCGTACCGACGATCATCGTCGAGCGAAATGAGCGGGCCGGAGACTCCTGGCGCAAGCGCTACAAATCGCTGTGTTTGCACGACCCAGTTTGGTACGACCACTTGCCGTACATCGACTTCCCGGACAACTGGCCGGTCTTTTCTCCAAAGGACAAGATCGGCGATTGGCTGGAGATGTACACGAAGGTCATGGAGCTCAACTACTGGTCGAGCACGACTGCCAAGCAGGCCATATACGACGAGTCAGCAAAGGAGTGGTCGGTCGTCGTCGAGAAAGACGGCGAAGAGATCACGCTTCGACCCAAGCACCTCATCTTCGCGACCGGGATGTCAGGAAAACCGAACATCCCGCAGCTAAAGGGCGCCGACACGTTCGCCGGCGAGCAGCACCACTCTTCACGGCACCCGGGGCCTGATCCCTACAAGGGCAAGAAAGTTGTGGTTATCGGTTCGAACAACTCCGCTCATGACATCTGTGCCGCCCTCTATGAGTCGGGTGTTGACGTCACCATGGTGCAGCGATCGAGTACAACCGTGGCGCGTTCGGAGACGCTGATGAGCGTTGTCTTTGGCGACAGCTACTCGGAGCAAGCGGTTCAAAAGGGCGTTACTGCCGCCAAGGCGGATCTCATTGGCGCATCGATGCCCTACCGGATTCTCGCCCAGGCGCAAAAGCCGCTCTGGGACAAGATTCGTGAGATGGACGCCGGGTTTTACAGAGATTTGGAGACCGCTGGATTCCAGCTTGATTTCGGTCCGGACGGGACGGGTCTAGCTATGAAGTATCTCCGGCGTGGCTCGGGTTACTACATCGACGTAGGTGCATCTCAACTGGTGATAGACGGCAGGATCAAGCTCGTGGCAGGTCAGGTCGTGGAGATCACGCGCGATGGCTTGGTGCTCGACAACGGCGTGGAGCTCGCAGCAGATGTCATCGTCTACGCGACGGGATACGGCTCTATGAATGGTTGGGTGGCCGATCTCGTCAGCCAAGAGGTCGCCGACAAGGTAGGCAAGGTTTGGGGCTTCGGATCGGACACGCCCAAGGATCCTGGCCCATGGGAGGGCGAACAGCGCAACATGTGGAAGCCGACACAACAAGATGGGCTCTGGTTTCACGGGGGCAACCTGCAGCAATCGCGGTTCTACTCACAGTATTTGTCGCTGCAATTGAAGGCCAGGTACGAGGAGATTCCGACTCCTGTATACGGCTTGCAGCCGTCGTATCACCGTGACTGAGCGCGACGGGCGCCTCCTGAGTTCGCTGCGCTAAGCAGCGACTCGCCCCAGGGCGAGAAGCCCGGCGAAAAGCCCCTTCCGGACGGGCGCGGAGCGTCAATCTTCAAGCGCAAGCGGCCGAGGCGTAGGCGGCCTTTCAGGTCGGAACTCGACGTTTCGCGAGATACGGCTCGCTCGAGCGTCAGTAGTTTTCGAGCTATCTGCTGCGGAACAAATAGGATCCAGGTGGCACGTCGAACCGACGTGGGGGAGGCCTTAAATGAGGGCAAGTACCGATCACATTCTCTCGTCAAACGCAGGGACGTTGCCGCGGCCTGCACGTCTTCAGCAGCATTTTGACGCCGGCGCCGAAGGGGAAGGCGCCTACGAGGACGAGCTGCCGGCCGCGGTGAGGGAAGTCGTCGCGACCCAGGTCGAGGTTGGGCTCGACGTTGTGAACGACGGCGAATTCTCCAAGCGGGGCGGTTTTCAGCTGTATGCCCCAAGCCGCATGTCGGGCATCGAGCGACGTCTGGTTCAGCCTGGCGAGGTCGAACCGCATCTTCGCATGAACGAACGAGACGCGATGCTGTTCCCCACGTACTATCCCTCGTCCTCGGTTGCTACCGGAGGTGGTGGTGGTTTCGGCCCGAATCCGTACTTCTGTGTGGGGCCGCTTAGCTACACCGGAGGAGCGACGATAGCTGCTGATATCGCGCGGCTAAATAGTGCGGTCGTCGGCTTCGACGTAGAGCCTTACCTGCCCGTCGTCTCACCGGGGAACATCGAGCACTGGCTCTGGAACAAGTTCTACCCAGATGACGAGAGCTTTCTCTTCGCGATCGCCGACATGTTGCACGACGAGTACAAGCCCATCGCCGACGCAGGGATCATTATTCAGATCGACGATCCTGACCTTGCAGACGGTTGGCAGATGTTTCCGAGCATGGAGTTCGCCGACTATCGAAAATACGCCGAGCTGCGGATCGAGGCGCTCAACCACGCACTACGGGACATCCCCGAGGAGCTCGTGCGATTCCACACCTGCTGGGGTTCGCTGCGAGGGCCGCACGTCAACGACATCCCGCTCACCGAGATCGTGGACGTCATGTTGAAGGTGAAGGCGCAGTGTTACTCCGTCGAGGCCGCGAACGCTCGGCATGAGCACGAGTGGAGGGTCTGGGAGGACGTTCGGCTGCCTGAGGGGAAACTGCTCATGCCCGGCGTGGTGAGTCACGTGACCGATCACGTTGAGCACCCAGAGCTCGTGGCGTGGCGGATCGAGCTCTACGCCGGCTGCGTGGGACGAGAAAACGTCATCGCGGGAACCGACTGCGGTATGGCCCGCGTCCGTCCGGGAGAGGTCTGCTGGGCCAAGCTTGCCGCGCTTGCGGAAGGAGCGCGACTCGCGACCAAGAAACTCTGGCAGAAGTAATGCGTACTCCGGGCAAAACGAGGACGGAGCGACCGAGAGGACCTTTCGGGGCCCAGTCCCTCGAAGCGTTTTTGGAGCACGGCCTCGGAGCGACCGGGGGATCGCGGTAAGCGTCGCGGGAACTACCTCGGCAAGGGCCCTAGGCGCTCGCACCCCTACCCCGGTGAACGATGGAGCGTGCAGCACGGCAGGATTCGATGACGCCCGCCGACGCTGACGAATCTTCCCGCGGCCCCCGTTTCGGCGGCCTGCTGCTAGCGATCATGTGTTCCGCGCAGCTCGTGTTGGCGATCGATATCAATGTCGTCAACATCGCGAATGCGACTATCGAACGGGCGCTCCACTTCAACTCGGGCAACCTGCAGTGGACGATCACCGCGTATGCACTGACCTTTGGGGGTTTCTTACTACTTGGCGGAAGGATGGCTGACCTATTTGGTCGCCGGCGCCTTTTCATGTGGGGCGTCATCGGCTTCGCGGTGACGTCGCTTTGCGCCGGTTGTTCGCAGAATCCCACCGAGCTGATCGCCTCACGCGCGGCACAGGGTCTGTGCGCTGCCTTGGTGTCGCCAACGGTGCTCTCACTGCTTGCCGTGAGCTTTCCCGAGGGACGACCTCGCCAACGTGCCTACGGCATGTGGGCAGTTACCGGATCGATCGGTGGGCTCGTCGGCTTGCTCCTCGGCGGCGTCATCACCTCCCTTCTCGGATGGCGGTGGATCTTCTTCGTAAACGTGCCCGTTGCCGCGCTCGTCGTCACCGGCGCAGCGATCGTGCTTCCAAACACGCTCCCTGATGCCGCACCTCGTCGGCGCCTCGACGTACCAGGCGCCGTCACGGTCACGCTTGGCCTCGGGCTTGTCATTTACGGACTCGGCGAAGCGCAGTCGACGAGCTGGACCTCGACGGCCACGCTCGCGGCATTCATCGCCGCGCCGGTGCTGCTCGTGGTGTTCTACCTGATCGAGCGACGCACGAAAGAGCCGCTGTTACCGCTTGGCCTGCTCCGACGGCGGTCAGCCGTTGCGAACGTGCTCGCGATCTTCCAGCAGTCCGCAGGCGCGACGACGGGCTTTCTGGCGCCACTTTTCATGCAGCAGGTCTGGGGATTCTCGCCACTACGTGCTGGGCTCTCGACACTCCCGATGCCGCTCGGCTTCGGAGTGGGTGCCCGAGTTGCGAGCCGACTAGTCGGGCGCCTCGGCCCGCGGCGAATCATCTTCATCGGCTTCTGCCTCGTCGCTGTCGGCACGGCTTGGATGACCCAGCTACCGGCGCACCAGAGTTTCTTCGCGACGCTTGCCGTCCCGCTCCTCATCCGCTCGTTTGGTCAAGGGCTCGTCATCGTGCCGATCGCGCTGTCCGCGACTGCGGGAGTCCGACGCGAGGACCAGGGGATCGCGGCGGGGCTTTTCAACATGTCCTTGCAGCTCGGTGGTGCCACTGGGCTCGCCGCTATCGCTACCGTGGCTGCTGCAGCAACACGATCTGGCGGCGGTGGCGTTGCAGGTGGAACGCATGGAATCCATGTGGCGTTCCTCGTAACTTTGTGCCTGCCACTTATTGCTGCAGGCCTCACGCTCCTCACACTAAGGAACCCGACTCCAGATACCGCGGTGCTCGAGGGCTCCCGCGAGCTGCTCCGCACCCCGACGACGGAGCAGGTGGCGATCGTGACTCAACCGGGGGATGCGTCAGATGATTCGTCGCTCGCTCCGCAGAGCCCCGGACTCACATTGAAAGATCTACCCTCCCTTGAGCGACGAGGCGATACCGGTGAAATCGCTCTGATCGCGCGATCGACGGCGAGGTCGAAGGAGTGCCCGGAGTGATCTCTTGAGTCGACGGGAATCCTCCGCGATCGCAGAGCGCCTCTTGGTAAGTGTTTGCGATCTCGCCGGTCGGCAAACGCGATCGGTCGGTGCGACATCTGGCTATACCGACACTGCGGGAAGAACCGAAACGAGAAGGAGACGTCATGGCTCGAGCAGTGCAATTCGATCACTATGGGGACCGGGACGTCCTCTATGTAGCTGACGTCGAGGTTCCGTCGCCGGCAGTTGATGAGGTCGTCGTCGAGGTGCGCGCTGCTGGGATCAACCCAGGCGAGGCGTCGATTCGCTCCGGAGCGCTGGCCGCACGGTTCCCTGCGACGTTCCCGTCCGGTGAGGGCAGCGACCTAGCCGGAGTCATTACTGCTGTCGGTGACGCGGTCACCGACTTCGCGCTTGGGGACGAGGTTCTTGGCTGGTCGTGGCGACGCTCGAGTCACGCCGAGTATGTCGCAGTTCCGGTCACCCAGCTGATCCGTAAGCCGCCGCAGCTGAGTTGGGAGGTCGCCGGCTCGATGTACGTAGTCGGGTGCACGGCCTACGCCGCGGTACGAGCTGTCGAGGCTGGCGAGGGCGACGTCGTCGTGGTATCGGCCGCGGCAGGTGGAGTCGGAGCCGTCGTCGTCCAACTGCTCGCGACCAAGGGCGCGATCGTGCTCGGTATCGCGTCTGAGAGCAACCATGACTGGTTACGGGCCCATGGCGTCATCCCCGTCGCTTACGGTGACGGACTCGCCGCCAAGCTGCGGGCCGCTGCGCCGAGGGAGATCGACGCATTCATCGATCTGTTCGGGCCGCAGTACCTCGATCTCGCGGTCGACCTCGGAGTCCCGCCTGACCGCATCGAGACGATCATCTCGCGTGAGCGAGCACTAGAGATCGGGGCGAAGGTCGAGGGAAGCGGGGACGCTTCGACGACAGAAGTGCTCGCCGAGATGGCCGGTTTAGTCGCCTCCGGGAAAATCGAGATCCCGATCGCGAAGACGTACCCGCTCGAAAAGGTACGCGACGCCTACGCGGAGCTCGAGGAGCGGCACACCCGCGGCAAGATCGTCCTGATCCCTTAGAACACGGATCCGGGTGACCGCGCCCGTTCACCAACAGGTTGTGAGCAGCGGCCAGGTGTTCGATCGCGGATTCATTCAGTCGGGTTGCGAGCAGCACTCCGGCGGCTTCGACCCATGTAGATGGCCTGTAAGGGGAGCTGACGAACCCGCGACCCTGCTCGCTGTCCAAGCGCGACAGCACTCCATGGCGGGTGACCGGTAGCGGTCTTGTCGCAGCCGGACTCAGCCCTGACGAACGCGACTCAGGCACGTGCGCACCGCATGAGTGCCTAAATTCGCCGCTACCGGGTATGTCTCTTATTGGCGCTCACCTTGCAAGGGGGCTTCCATGGACGGCTGTAGGCGAATCCTGGACGGCTACGTCAGATATCGCGGTGATCTTCCAGAGACACGGATCTTCACTTTGTGGACCAAAGACGACGTCGTCCGGCCGACCGTAAACGTCTACGTGCCTGACTATGACCTCGGAGAGGACTCCTCCCTGGACACCGCGTGCTTTGGAAGTGAATCAGTCGAAGGTGGCGTGATGGTCGAGTATGCGGAGTGGGAAGCGCGCGTCAGCCCGGACGGGATTTTGCGTTCGATCTGAGGCCAAGTGAGAGCTCAAGGGGCGAGCGGCGTCACTCTTACTCCGCGGCCTCAGCCACAGTGAGCTCGACGGCGGGATCTGCTTCGAGGCGATCGTCGGGAATGACGGTGCCGCTACGGGTTGAGCGTCCGAACGTGCCGGCACGTAGGCGCTCCTCCGCGCGGTCGAGTGCTTCTAAGCGAAGCGCCAGTTCCGCAGCGACCGCGTCGTCGGTGCCCTCCGAGATGAGGGACTCCGCAGGATCACTCATGTCCCCATCCTCGTTAGCACCGGCCCGGTCGTTCGCAGCCGCCGCAGTTGTCTCCTGCAGCAGCGCTTGAATGCGAGCCCGCTCCTCGTCGAGCAGGATTTTCGCTCGAGCTTCGTCCATATACATCAGCCTCCTGGTTGCGGATCGTCTCGACTGTAGGTTGGCCGCGACGCCCTGGCGAGCTCGTCCGCTCGCTTGGCTGCGGCACGGTGCGGATGTACGGCCTCGGGGCGTCTATCCGCCGAAGATCTCTTTCGCCGGAGGTTCGAGACCGAGCCGTCGATGATGACGTCTTCGCCCTGGTTCTGGTTAGCTCATCGGCTTCGCGACTTGGTAGTTGGTGGTGAGCTGGAGCGAGGAAATGACCGTCCCGAGGTGAGGCTCGTAGATTCGAGCCGGGTCGTAGTTGTCGAAGACTGACCGTCTCATCGGCACAATGTCTGCCGATGAGCCGGTCATTCACTTCATCACGCTCGACTGTTCTTCGCTCGTGATGGCGGCGCACACCGCACTAGGGCGTGCATCGGCGAAAGCGCGACTAGGCAGCGGCGTGCTCGGCCAGCCACTCCGTCGGGGCGTCCTTGGTCGTCTCAGGGGCAAGTGCGATCGAAAGGACGTCGGAGACATTCTCCGCCAGATGGAAGGTCATCGCCGAACGAACGCCCTCGGGCAGATCCTCGAGCTCGGCGCCATTGCGTTTGGGCAAGATGACCTCTGTTAACCCGGCGCGGTGAGCGGCCAGAACCTTCTGCACGATTCCACCGATCGGGAGGACTCTTCCTTGCAGCGTGATCTCACCAGTCATCCCGACGACTGGTCGAACCGGTCGTCCGGTTAAGAGGCTCGTGAGCGCGCTGGTCATCGTGACTCCAGCCGATGGGCCGTCTTTTGGAACCGCGCCCGCCGGCACGTGGATGTGGAATCGACGATTCTCGAACGCCGCTCGGTCGATGCCGAGTTCGGCGGCGTGTGAGGTGACGTAAGAGAGCGCAATCTCTGCGGACTCCTTCATCACGTCACCGAGTTGGCCGGTAAGGGTCAGGCCCTCTCGGCCCTCGATAGAGGTCGCCTCGATGAAGAGCACGTCACCACCTGCTCCTGTCACGGCCAGGCCCGTCGCGACGCCAGGGACGGCAGTTCGATCCGCTGCCTCGAAGAAGAAGCGCGGCCTGCCTAGCCACTCTCGAAGCGAAGCCACCGTCACTTCGACGGGAGTGTCGACGCTCGCCGAAGCGATCTTGGTCGCCACTTTTCGGAGCAGGTGGCCAAGCTCGCGTTCGAGCGAGCGGACACCTGCCTCCCGGGTGTAGTCGGCGACGATCCCGGACAACGCCTCGTCGTCGATCGTCACTTCTTCGGCTCGCAGCCCAGTTCGCTCTAGTTGGCGGGGGAGCAAGTGGTTGCGAGCGATCGCGACCTTCTCGGCCTCGGTGTACCCGTCCAGGCGGATCACCTCCAGGCGGTCGTAGAGGGGTCCGGGGATCGTGTCAGCCACATTGGCAGTAGCGATGAACAGCACCTTGGAGAGGTCCAAGTCGACTTCTAGGTAGTGGTCGCGGAACGTGTGGTTCTGGGCAGGGTCCAAGACCTCGAGCAGGGCCGAGGAGGGATCTCCCCGGTAGTCGCTGCCCATCTTGTCGACCTCGTCGAGGAGGATCACGGGGTTCATCGTTCCTGCCTCGCGAAATGCTCGCACGATGCGACCCGGCTGCGCACCGACGTAGGTGCGACGGTGGCCACGGATCTCGGCTTCGTCGTGCACGCCGCCGAGGGCGACCCGTGCGAAGGAGCGCCCGAGCGCGCGGGCGATTGACTCTCCAAGCGAGGTCTTGCCCACTCCTGGGGGACCGACAAGGGCGAGGATCGCGCCACTACCTCGACCGACGGGCGTGATCGATCGCTCGTCTTGGAGTTTCTTTACTGCCAGATGCTCCAAGATGCGGTCCTTGACGTCGCGAAGGCCATCGTGGTCGGCATCGAGGATCGAGCTGGCCTCGGCGATGTCGAGGCGGTCGGGAGACTCCTCCCCCCATGGCAGTTCGAAGACCGTATCGAGCCATGTGCGGATCCAGCCCTGCTCAGGGCTCTGCTCGTTGGTACGTTCGAGCTTGTCGAGCTCGCGCGAGATTGCCGCGCGGACCTTCTCGGGCAGGTTGCGGGAAGCGAGCTGGGCTCGGTAGTCCTCCCGCTCGCCGTCCTCGGCCTCGCCGGAGAGGGTGTTCAGTTCCTTGCGGATCGCTTCTAGTTGGCGCCGCAGCAGGAACTCGCGCTGTGTCTTTTCCAGGCTCTCTTCGACGTCGACCTTGATCCGGTCACGAAGTGCGAGGTCAGCAAGGACCTCCCGAGCCCAGCCGAGAACGAGCCGCAGCCGCTCCTCGACGTCAAGTGTCTCGAGAACCTGGACTTTCTGCTCAAGGCTCAAGTCGCGGGAGTAGCCGGCGAGATCTGCTGTCTGTCCCGGGTCGCTCACTTGCCGCAGCTGCTCAGCGAGTTGTCGAGCGCCTCTAGACACAAGGGTGCTCTCGAGGACGGCGCGGTACTCGCGGGCAAGTTCGTCGACTGCTTCGTTGCGGTAGTCCGGTGCGACTGCTTCGATACTTACCCACAGTGCGTCTCCGGTAGTAGGCGCAGCGGCGCCAATACTCACCCGGCGCTCCCCGCGAACCACCACAACGCTCGTCCCACCATCAGCTTCGCCAGCTTGGACGATCTCGGCGACAACGCCGACCGACGAGTAACGGCGATCAATGTGCGGCACGAGCACGAGCCGGCCACCTGCCGACCCCGCCGCCTCGACGGCGGCGCGCGCTTCGTCGGTCTCGAGCGCGAGCGGCACGAGCATGCCGGGGAATACGACCCCCTGGGTGATCGGCATAAGTGGCAGATTTTCTTGGTATTCGGTCATCTACTCTCCAAACTTCACTTACGTGGTGATTAAACAACGCTCTCGTTAGCGCGCATATTCCGACAGCGGCGCGGCTCGAGCTCGACCGAGGCGACGAGTTGCAAGCGCGAGATGAGCTGTTTCGCCGCCCGCGCGCGGGTGCGTCGGGTAGACAGTTCGTCGTTCGAAGCGCCGGTTAGCGACCTGTTGCCCAGCTCAGCGGCACTTATCGCCGCCTTGCCAAGGGGAGGGCGGTGGGTCGAATTGCGGCCGTCGCCCAGATTTGTCGGAGCGATGTCGCTCAGTTCTACCGGCATTCTCTTTGCCGGCTCGCCGCCCGGTCCTGCGCAGCACCCTTTGGCGCCGTTTTCTGACCTAGGAGTCCATGACGGTGCCCGCAGTGACTCCGATCGATCGAAGAACGGTGGCAGCGCCACCTTTTGGATCCGAGCCAATACGAACGCGAGCAATCTCTAACACGCCGCCGCGGACCGCAACGAGCGCACGTTCCTCATCAAAGCCCAGGACTTCGCCGGGCTGGCCGACGACGTCGGCAAACCGGCGCGTCAGCGTCTTCTTGGCGTCGAAGAAGTAGAGCTTCTCTCCTTCGAGGCGGGTCCAAGCGCCCGGCGATGGGTCGCAACCTCGAATGAGGTTGTAGATCAGGTCGCCGTGGTGGTTCCAGTCGATCCGGGCAGATTCGTCGCGGCACCACCCCTCGTAGGTTGCTTCGTTCTCGTCTTGGGAGCGCTCGCGATGGCGACCCGAGAACACAAGATCGGCAGCTTCCACGAGGGCGTCAACGCCGAGGGGGAAGAGGCGGTTGAAATAAAGGGTCCCGACGGTGTCTTCTGGTGTGATGTCGACGACTTTTTGAAGAATTATCGGACCTTCGTCGAGTCCGTCGGTTGGGCGAAAGATCGTCAGGCCGGTATACGTCTCGCCCTTGATGATCGGCCAGTTGATCGAACTCGGCCCACGGTGCTTTGGCAAGAGGGACGGGTGGTACTGGATCGTTCCGTGACGAGGGACTTCGAGCAACGACTGTGGAGCGAACTGCAATACGTAGGCCATCACCGCGAGGTCCACGTCAAGGTCTCGGATCGCCACGTGCGCGGCATCGCCTCGCAAGCTCGGCAGTTGAATCACGTTGAGGCCGAGCGCTTCGGCGGCAGCTCGCAGCGCGTCAGGTCGCGAGCCTGCACCTTCGGGTGCGCAAAAGACCCCGGCAACGTCGTCGCCACGCCCGAGCAACGCTTCTAGGACGGCCTTGCCGAACGGCTGTTGGCCAATGATTGCGACTCGCACGGCGCGTGAACCTCGATCTTGAGAGCGGTTTTCCTAACCTCGAGGCTTAGTCCAGAGCGTTAGCCGCAGCCACGCTGCAGTGCTAGCGACATTTCGGCTGGCGTCGAGACCTGACGCGTCGTCCCTCGCGACTCCGTCGTGCCGAGTCGCTGCCGCTTGACTTCTGGCTCGGGCCAGCTCGGTTGGGGTTTAGCGTTGCTCCGATTCGCTTCCGCGCGTGACCTCTTGGACGATTGGGTCCGCACTCGTTCCGAGCAGGCGCCAGTCCTCGTCCGGAGCGAGAACCTTTTCCGCCGAGCGGATCTCGCGGTAATCGAGGTGCTCCGCGATCGCCGGCGGCTCCTTGCCAAGTGCGAGGTCCTTCGCCGAATTGATCAACAGGTCGTGATAGTGCGCGACCGCCGTATCGGTTCCTCCGAGGTGTTCGAGCGTCCGGTCGTAGATCGGCCCGGCAGTCTCGGTCGCCATCAGGTCCTGGCTCTTGAAGTTCGGAATGCCGGAAAAGCTCACCGAGCGCTGTGTCTCACGATCAACGAGGTAGTCGTTGTCCATTGTGTAGGGGCGACCAAGTACACCTGACTGCGAATTTTGCACATAGGGGTAGCTCGGCTCGTTGAAAAATGCGGGTCCGCCCAGGTTTCGAGGGTTGCTCGGCGGCTGGGTCGCGAAGGTGTAGCGAAGCGCGGTCACGTCGTCACGAGGAATGACCGCAATCTGGCGAGTGCCGAAGGGGATCGACGCGATGAGCGCCGAGAATGGCAGCACGCAAGCGGTCACTCGGACGTGGGTGTGGCCGTTCGGAGTCTTTCGGAGTCCCGCGTAGCGGAAGCCGTACCAGGTCTCGTCGATCTCGAGACGAGGCTTCGGATCGAAGTCCCAGAATCGCATTGACTCGAAGTTCGAGGGGTAACCCGGCTCGTCGGTGCCATCTGGCTCGATCTCGCTCATCGCGCGAAAGCTGTGCAGGTTCGAGATGTGCGCGCTGTCGAGCTCCCCGTCAAGGGCCTGCACCCAGTTGCACTCAAGAAACTCCTTGGACGCGGTAACCGACTCTTTGGGCAGCGTCTCGGTCCCGAAATTGCGAAAGACCGGCATCGACTCCGCCGGTCCCATGTAGGTCCAGATGATTCCGCCCGACTCATGCGTGGGATAGCCGCGGGCCTTGATGCGGCTCGCAAAGCTACGGATCTCGCTTCGTTGGTCCACGCACTGCCCCGTGGAATCGAACTTCCAGCCGTGATACACGCAACGCAGGCCGCACTCCTCATTTCGTCCGAAGAACAGCGACGTACCCCGATGCGGGCAAAGCTCGTCAAGTAGACCCACGTCGCCGTTGGTGTCACGAAATGCGACCAAGGACTCGCCGAGCAACTTCACGCGTACCGGCGGTGCGTCGGGCTCGGCGATCTCTTCGCTTAGGCACGCAGGAACCCAGTACCGGCGCAACAGCGCGCCCATGAGCGTGCCTGGCCCAGTTCTCGTGAGAATTTCGTTGTCCTCTTGTGACAGCATCGCCCACCCCACCTTCGATCGCGAACGCGTTAAACCATACTCCACCAGCGCTATTGGCCGTGGGGCGGTGTTTGATCGTCGCCGCGGTGGTAGCGCTCGCTGCATCGAGCTCGCCTCGCTTGGATGAAGCCTTCGAGCGCGATGTGCAGGGCTTTGTTTGCCCCATGAGGAGAGGGAGACTCTGTGGGACCTCGCATACATCTCTCTGCTCTGCTTGCACCAGAACGATCAACGGCTCCGAGGCGGGGATCGCTGCGTTTTGGCCAAGGTGCGAGTCGCTGCTCAAAATCCAGTGGTTTCCTCCAAGTGACCTGGTTAGAGGCCCGCGCGGGTCTAGCTATTGGCGGAGTGAAGATCAATTGCGGCAGCCAATGGGTTGACATACGCTGCCGTCGCGAAGATCCGCGCCCTTCCGACAAGCTCCGCAGAGCCCCGGACGCGCCGCGTGGCATCAGATCGCGAGAGGTGGGGCGGATGGAGCTGCACTGTCGGAACACGACCGCGTTCACACCTGACGGTCGTCTCGATGAGGACGCGATGCGAGCTCTTTTCCAGCGCTTCGTCGACGCCAATATCGGCGTCTATATGTGCTCGAGCCCGCTCGAGGGTTTCACGTTGTCGGTAGAGGAGATCGCACGCGTCTACGAGCTCGGTGTCGAGGTCTGCAAGGGAAAGGTGTTCGTCGGCGCAAACGGACCAGAACGACACACAGCGCTCGACACGATCGAGATATGCAGGCTCGGCGTCGAAGCAGGAGTGGACCACGTGAACATCTACGGTCCCCCCGCCTGGCACGTGGCTCGACCGAACGATGCCGAGTACTTCCAGTACTTCGCCCGCATCTTCGAGGTGATCGACTATCCCGTCGCCCTCGCCCCCAACACCGCGATCGGCTACTCGCCGAGTGCGGGGGTGGTCGCTCAGCTCTGCAACGAGTTCCCGCAGGTTGTAACGGTGAATTTTGCCGGGCAATCCGATGACATCTTCTTCATAAACCTAAAGGACGCCCTCGCGCGCGAGGTGGAGACCTACGTCACGGTTGCAGGCTCGCTCAACTTGTTCGCGATGGGGGCGACCGGCTTAACCGCCGTCGAGGCGAACTTCATTCCGCGTACCTTTAGAAGGTACATGGACTGCTGGGAGCGGGGCGACCTGGCCGAGGCGGGCGCGATCTACGCAGACATCAAGCGGTTCGTGCAGCTCGTCGGTGAACGGAACCCGAACTGGGGGCATCGCTGGGTCAAGATGGCGATGGCAGCGTTCAAGCTGCCAGGGTGGGCGGGCGGAATGCGCGAGCCGCATCTGCTGCCAGACGACGCCGAGGTGCAGCGCTTCGCGACCGGCGCGCTCGCGCTGCATATTCCCGAGATCGACGAGATGGGCAGCGCCGCAGGCCTGATCTGAGCGTGGCCTCGGCCAGTCCGGTCGCTAAGGCCGTCAGTTCGGTTTCGTCGAACCTAGGTGCGGGGAACGGATTATCGTCAGTGCCGGGTTGGGCCGTCGACGCGTCGTTGATCGGCGCACAGCACGAAACCGTTTCGAATGGGGGTTGGGCCGAGAATGACGAAGAAAAAAGTCGCAATTAGGCTTCCCAGGCAGGCACAGACCGTAGAGCAGGACTGGTCGTGGGAACTCGAGGCACTTGCGCCGATCGCCGACATCGTCGAGGTCCACGCGGACACGCCGGCCGAGTTCGCGAAGGGCGCCCACGACGCGGATGCACTCATGACTTCGTGGGGCATGCGCATCGATGCGGAGATCATCGACGCCTTGGAGCAGTGCTCGGTTATCGGCGTCGGAAGCGTCGGCGTGGACATGGTCGATGTCGAGGCAGCTACGAGGGCAGGCATCGTGGTCACGAATGTCCCCGACGTGTTCATCGAAGAGGTTGCTGACCACGCGATGATGTTGCTCCTCGACGTCGCACGAATGACGCGGCAGATGTCACGGATGGCGAGCCAGGACGAGTGGCACAACGGCCGCCCGGTGCTGAGCGTGCGTCCGCGCCTGTTGGGACAGACCCTCGGCTTTTACGGCTTTGGCAACGTCGCCCGGTGCACAGCGAGGCGAGCGAAGGCCTTCGGTCTGCACCTGCTCGCCTACGACCCCTACGTCAGCGAGCTC
>Ga0208357_1001376_pt1 | contig 17727 bp, 13 predicted proteins | sample NGESurdeep092012_6_FD_184487 | JGI IMG/M metagenome (GOLD analysis project Ga0208357, IMG submission 184487) | Arctic peat soil microbial communities from Barrow, Alaska - NGEE Surface sample F52-2 deep-092012 (SPAdes) | ecosystem: Environmental > Terrestrial > Soil > Wetlands > Peat ... | reverse complement strand
ACACGCTTCGGACCTCTCCCGCCGATGCGGATCTCATCCAGCGGCTTCGGTGCCGGGAGTCATGAAATCGACGGCATGCCGAATTGCACACAAGTGGTCATAGGGGAGTCCCTGGATGCGGTGATGCCCGGGCAGCCCGTGGTCGTGCTGGAGGCGAATCTTGATGACGCTACTGGTGAGACTCTGGCCCACGCGATTCAGGAGTTACTCGATTCCGGTGCGCATGACGCGTGGATCACTCCTGTCATGATGAAGAAGGGTCGTCCAGGTCACACTGTCTCTGCTCTGGTCGATCCCGCTTTGGTCGAATCGGTGCGTCGCGTCTTGCGGGCCGAAACCGGAAGCCTCGGGGTCAGGGCCACCTCGCAGGAGCGCTGGCCGGCGACGCGGTCGATGGACGAGGTGGAGGTGGAAGGCGTCATCGTCCGCGTGAAGGTCAGCCCCGGTCGGGTCAAGATCGAACAGGCCGACGCCGCACGGGTAGCTAAGCGGACCGGACTGCCCTTGAGGGAAGTCTTCGTCCGGGCCGAATCAGCCTGGCAACGGCGCCTCGGGGCCAGGGCCGGCGACTCCGGACCGGACGACGATCGAGGCGGCCCGCTGGGCGACCGAAGGGAGAACGACCCTCCCGACCATCCCACACCGGCGTAACGGCGCCTCGGTAGGGGGAGCGGGCTCCGGAGGTCGGAGGCTCCCGGTACGGTGGATGGTATGAATCCGTCACCGTCGGAGGGAACGGCGGAACCACCCCGGGATCCCGAAGACTGGACCGACGAACAGTGGTTGGCATGGTTGGAAGCCACCGACCCGGGCGAAGATACCGATCCCGGTCCCCGATTGGGAGCGTGGAGGGCCCATCCTGTTGGCAGTGTTCTGGGTGCGGCCATGCTCGGCCTGCACGATGCCATCTACGGACGAACCGACAACGAGGTGGCCATCGTCCAAGAGGCAGGCGGTGATCCTCCCGACGAAGACCTCCACGACATTCGGCTCGATCTTGACCATCCCGAGCGTTCGGAGATCATCGTCCGGCCCCGGCCGTCAATCGAGGAGTGAAGAGCCTCCTCAGACGGTAGCGGCGGCCGCCTCAGCGACGAGACCAGCGGCCAGGAGCATCTCCTCGGTGTTTCTTTGAGAAACGAGCTGGAGGCTGGCCGGTAGGTGGCCTTCAGTCGGCACGGGCAGGGACAGGGCGGGTATCCCGGCCAGATTTATCGGCAATGTGCACCGGGCCACGAGCAAGTCGCTGGCCGACTCGAAGACGGGGGGCAGGATCGTCAGGGTGGGCATGGCCAACAGATCAAATTGGCGAAAAGCGCCATCCATCCGCGAACACCACAAGGCTTGGGCCGTCCGAGCGGCCGATAGCGACACCTGGTCGGAGACGTCGCGACCGAGGTGGAGGCGGGCCAGGACATCCTCGCCGATCCCGTCGGGACGCGTTTCGGCCAGCACTCGGTTCGTGTTCCAAGCCTCGCCGGCCAGGAGGAGGCCACCGGTGGTCGAGATCGAGTTCCATTCGGGCATCTCGATGTCCACCACCTCCCACTCGGTGGCGGCCAAAGCCCGGTCAATGGCGGCGTCGATCACCGGATCGGCCTCCAGCCGGACACGACCAACTCTCCACTGGGTCCTCGGGGCGGTCACAAACCCGGGCTCGAGCAGCTCCATCCCGACTTGGAGCCCGCCGACGTCACGGGCCATGGGTCCGACGGTGTCGAAGCTGGGAGAGAGTGGCCACACCCCGTCAAGGGGAATTCTGCCCCAGGTGGTCTTCAGCCCGGCCGTTCCACAACAGGCGGAAGGGATCCGCACGGATCCGCCGGTGTCGCTTCCGTAGGCGACATCAGCTTCCCCGGTGGCCACGGCCACGGCCGAGCCGCTTGATGACCCACCGGGTACCCGGGTGGGATCGAGGGGATTGACCGGTGTACCGAACCACGGATTCACCCCGGTGACGCCGAAGCCGAGCTCATGGAGATTGGTGCGACCGACGATGCGGGCGCTGGCGGCCCGGGCCCCGGCCAGGCAAGCGGCGTCAGCCTGGGCGGGAAGGGCCTGATCGGCGACGGCCCTACTCCCGGCGGTGGTGGGAACGCCCTCCATGTCGATGAGATCCTTGACGGCGAGGCGGACTCCCGTTCCCGACGTATCGAACCGTGTGATGAACGTCGCCACTGAAAGCGACACTACCCACGCCAGCGCGTTCCAACGCTGAAATGCGGGTGTTGTCAGCCCTGATCTGGGCCGTAATTCCACCTATAGACGTTGGTGGCGCGCTGTTCGAAGCCGAGTCGTACGTACAAACGGTTGGCGGCCTCGCGCGACGGACGTGACGTGAGGTCGACGGTCCGGGCTCCCACCGACGCGGCCCGGTCGAGCGCTTCGCGGACAAGAGCAGCACCAATTCCCTGTCCTCGGGTCGTGGTGTCGACGACGACATCCTCAATCCAGGCCCGCGGACCGGTCGGAGCCCGGAATACGACCAGTGTCAGTGACCCCACGATCTTTCCACCACCGTCGCGTGCCATCAGGAGAACGGTGGCTGGGGAACCAGCGATCTCATCGATCTCGGCGCTGGTGGGAGCGGGGGACGACGACGAGAGTTGGGGGATGAGAGCGGCCAGAGCCTCGACCACCTCGGGGGTGGCCGAGTTCACCTCGGTCACCACGACACCCTCTGCCGGAGGGTCGGATTGCCTGGGCCCGGTCACGACCTGGGAAGTGTAGCCAGGCCGTCTGGCCGCCCGGAGCGGACTACCGTCCAGAAGCCGGCACGAGAAGCCGGGGAGAGGAGCCTACTGACGTGGTCGCACTGGACAAGGACCCCACCCAGGCACACGAGGGGGCCGACAGACGCCCGAACATCCTCCTGGTCGTCTCCGATCAGGAGCGCCAGCGGGGATGGTTGCCGCCGTCGGTCACCCTGCCCTGGCGCGATCGACTCATGGCCGAGGGTCTCGAGTTCACCCGGTACTTCACCCACTCTTCTCCCTGTTCACCGAGCCGGGCCAGTCTTCTGACGGGCCGGTACCTCCCAGGTCACGGGGTCATCGACAACGTCATCATGCCCGAGCACGTTGAACTCGATCCTTCGGTACCGACTCTCGGATCAAGGCTTCGTGGCGTCGGATACCGCTCCTCCTACATCGGCAAATGGCACCTCTCACAGGCTGCTCATCCCGATATGGAGGGATATGGATTCTCGGATTGGGACGGTAACGACCGACACTTCATGGGCTGGGCGGGGACCGGTGTTCACTTCGACCCCGTGATCGCTTCGAACGCGGCCCACTGGTTGCGGTCCAACGCCGCCGGAACGAGTTCGTCAGCAGGTCAGCCGTGGTTTCTGACCGTGGCACTGGTCAACCCTCACGACGTGATGTGGTTTCCCGTCGACCAGCCCGGGTACGCCGACAGGAATCCGGAGGAAGTGGCCGGCATCCGCCGCATCCTCGAGAGTGCCGCCTGGAAGGAAGACGACGCTCTTCCGATCTACGGCGACACCTATGAGGAAGTCTTCGAAGACCTCCCCGCCAATTTCTCCGACGACCTCCACGCCAAGCCCGAGGCCCACCGGCAGTGGCGGTGGGACCAACAGCATGGTCTGTGGGGTTATATCGACCCGTCCGACAAAAAGGCCTGGCTCCGGCACCTGGACTACTACGTCGAGCTCCATCGCCGGGCCGACCAGAGCCTCGGTACCGTCCTCACGGCCTTGGAGGAGAGCGGCGCCTGGGACGACACCGTGGTGATCTTCACCTCAGATCATGGCGACATGTGTGGGTCTCATGGCCTGCGATCGAAGGGCCCCTTTGTCTACGACGAGATCATGCGCGTGCCTCTGTACATAAAGGTTCCCGGTGTGACCCGTCCGGCCACGACGACCGATGCCTTGGCCACGCATGTCGATCTGGCCGCCACCGTGTGCGCTCTGGCCGGCGTTGACCCGTTAGGGGAGGGAGGAGACGAAGGGTCGACGCTCCAAGGTGTCGATCTGTCCCCGGTTCTGGCCGACCCAGCCTCTTCGGTACGGGATCACGTTCTGTTCGCTCAGGATTCGGCCCAGACCCAAAATCTCAACAACGTCCGTTACGCGCTACGGGGATTCTTCGACGGCACGACGAAGTACGCCCGCTACTACGGCGTCGGCGGCGGGAAGCCGTCCACCGGATTGTGGGGGAAAGACCCGGGACGAAAACTGTTTGACGTCGACTGCGCCTTCGACGATCAGGATCACGAGTGGTACGACCACGATTCGGATCCGCTCGAACTGGTCAACATGGCCAATGACCGGAGTAGACGGGGCCAGTTGCGCGAGCTCTTCGGACGTATGCGCGCCTATGAGAAAGAAGAGCTGGAGCTCCTTTAGGTACGGGTGCGAATCCTCTTCCGGGAATCAGCACACCGGCAGCTCGGCGTGGACCAGCGAGCGGTGGCCCATTGGCCCGCCCTACGGACCCGGGCACCCTCCCGGGGGAGGTGGGAGAGGCCCGGGCCGAGGACGTGATTCAGGCTGCGTGTGGCATGGAGATGCCGCCCAGCCGGTGGAGTTGGGCATCGAGGTCATTCCGTGAAGATGCGGCACGGTCAACTTCTTGCCGGGCGTTCCAGACGGCCCCGGTTCCCGTGATCCGCTCCATGACATCTGACATCTTTCGCAGCAGTGTCCGCACGTCGTCGCCTCCTTGGACGTTCTTCGGTGCCACTGTCACGGTAAAGCACGCAGGTGTCCGTTTCGTCACAGCTTTGTGAACGGCGCAAGAACAACGAACGGAAATGAGTTCAAGGTCGCTCGTGTGACGATTCATCCCAGTTGCCGTCCGACGGATCCATCCGAGATGCAGGGCGATGCAGACCGGGGCGGGCCGGAGAGGGGGGAGCGGGGAGGAAGACAGGCTCCTTGCGTCGTCCACCTCCGGAGGGGTCAGAGGGCGGCGGCTGTTTGACCACCGGAGACGAATCCGAAGGGACGTGTCGGTGGGAGGTATCTGGTGTGGCGGGGACAGAGCGCAAGGCAGGTGTGTACAAATCGTCCCATTCGGCATCGTCGTCCGAGAGCGCCTCAGGACGCGGGGGTGGGGGGAAAGAGTGTGGCCACGGTGCCGGGGAGTCAGAAACAGTCGGCCCGGTCACCGCACTGGTGGGGGGATCGGTCGGCGTTGACGGGCCAGGTGACCAGGTATCGGGAGGACCAATGTCGCGCTGGCGGCGTTCCATGAGCTTCTTCAACTTCTTCCAACCCGGCCCCTTCAATGCAGCAAGGTTGTCGGGGAGCGTTCCCATCAGTCGCTCCGCCTCGCGCTGGTAGCGCTCAGCCACGATTCCCATGGCGAAGACGGTCGACGATGAGAGATCGGAATCACCGTCTTCGGCCAATGACCGGAGACGCGTGGCTGCCACTTGGGCGTCCTGTAGCAATCCCAGCTGGTCCTGCAGTGTCACCACCCTTCGCACAAAAGCCCGTGTCCGGCCATCGTAGATCTCGGACACAAATTCGAGGGCATAGCGAAGCCGCTTGCAGCGGATCCGTAGGCGGTGGAAGTCAGCGGGGTTGCCGCTTCGTCCCGCCCTACGTGCGGCGACGACAGCCGAACGGTGACGGGCGACGATGAGACCCGGTACAACGGCGGCGGCCGGCGCCTGTGCCGCTTTCATCTGACGTCCCGAACCCTGGTCAGGACCGGGTCGCAGTAACGAAGTGAAATCGCTGATAAGGCGGTCGTAGCGAGGAGAATCGAGACTGCTGAGCATGCTGGCCCGAGCGACGTCACGCTCGCGATGAAGAAGGCGCGAAAGATCTGTCAATGCTCCGCCGTCTTCTTGGGCCAGCTCACCTCGCCAACTGTCCAGCCGCTCTTGCTGGACGTCGAGATCGCGCACCGCTCCAAGCTCGTCGGCCAGCCAGCCCAGCTCTTCCCGAAGTGGGCGTGTGTGACCGGGGAGGACACCCGCGAACAGGGCCAGAGCGGCTCGGAGGCGCCGGGTGGCCACCCGCATGTCATGGAGCTGTTCAGCGTCCTCTCCCAACCGGGTCCCCGCCTCATGGGCGAGCATGGATGAGAGGTGTCGACGCATGACGGCGTAGGCGACGGAACCCACCGATGGATCGGACGATAGGGTCGTGGGCCCCAATTCCGGGACCTTGGGGATGTGCAAACCGGCGGCGAGCAGTCCCGCCTCAAATTTCGAGAGTATCGCCGGCTGCAGTCCGCACTCGCGTCGCAGCTGGTCCACCAACGGAGTGAGCAACTCGACCCACTCGGAGTCAGCTTCGACTTCCACGCGGCGTATCCGAACCGGATATTGGTCGTCGCCGACGACGATGATCGTGTCATCGAGGTCGACCTCACCGAGGACCGTGTCCCCAATGCGCAGTTGGTGCGGTCGCCTCCGGGTCCGTACTTCGAGGAGGTTGGCAAGAGGAGCGTCACCGGCCAGTGCACGCAGTCGGCGTCCGACCGGTCCCCGTGGATCCAACGCATTGAGACCTCCTGGGGGGAGGGGCTCACTTACCTCGATCCGTCGTCTCAGCCCGGCCACTGCTGGCGTGGTGTCCTTCAGGGTCACTTCTCCCTGGTCAGCCAGGTGTCGGATACGGAGGACGAAACCGGATCGTCCGATTCGCCAGTCCTCGGTATCGAGATAGACATCGATGGTTCGCCTCACGGGCTCGGTCACCACGGCGACGACGACGGAAGCCCCGCCCGGACCTCCCGGCACCACCCGGGGGAATGCGGCCAGCCACCGCTCCACGGGTCTGAGATCGAGCGCGTCCAGCTGCCACTCGACCTCGACGTCTGTTGGGTCCGCCCCCCGCTCGGGCACAGGGGCAGGCTACTAGGGAGGGTTGGGGCCTTCTCGGGCTCGCATGGCGGGGTTCGGCCCCATCCCCTGTTTTCGGAGGGGCTGGCGGTAGCTTCGGACCTCATGGCTCGGACCGCGGCACCAAAGCCTCGACGGGCGCGCAGTGACCGCGATGTTGTGCGGGCTGCTGGGGGCATCGTGCTTCGTGAGGTTGCTGGTGACCGGCGTGAGGTGGTTGTTGTTCACAGCCCTGGCCGGGGCGACTGGTCTCTGCCCAAGGGCAAACTGGATGCCGACGAGTCCTCTGAGGAGTGCGCGTTGCGCGAAGTCGAGGAGGAGACCGGATTGCGGTGCCTATTGAGGCGCTTCGCCGGCTCCACTGAGTATCGGGACCGTCGCGATCGGCCCAAGATCGTCTCCTACTGGATCATGGACGTCCTGGACGGTGAGTTCACCCCGTCGGATGAGGTCGATGAGATGGCCTGGCTCGAACTATCCGTGGCCAGGCGCAGCCTCACGTATGAGCGAGATCGTGACCTTATTGCCACGCTCGACGTCGCGTCGCTGGCGCAGTCGGGCTGACCCCCCTGAGCCGTAGCCTCCCGCCTGCCCTCGGTCCGTATACTCACTTATTGAAGCCGTGCGAACGTTCTGAGTGGTTCTGACTGAGAGACCAAGTTGTGTGAGCGTCCATCGGCATTTCATCTGTCGTTTGCTCTTCGTTCGAATCCCGTTCATCTTCGGCTTATACGTTGGCCCCGCGTGGAACTTCTCGCCGGCGGAGCGCGACTGCTGACGTTCGAAAGGACATGGGCCGAAGAGGCGTGCGAAGACGACTGGGATGTGGCCACCGCGACCCTACGAAGCGACAGGGTGCGCTGTGGTTGAACTGATGAGCGCTGACCACCCGATCGCTTGCGTTTCAATTTCCTTCGGGGTTGAACTTCCGATGGCCTGCACTTTCCTGTCAAGTCGCAATGTTCGACGTTCGATATTCCGGAGGGGGACTGGAGAAGATGCACGTCGCCGCTGATGACGCATTGGTCGGCGTCCGGCCCCCCGTAACTCCCATCACCGTTCGCACCGATCGCCGGACTGACGACAAGATCTTTCGGGCGGTGGTGCGTGCCGCCGGCTTCGGCAGTCTCGTCCTCTTGTTCTTCATAGGCTTGTTTCTTTTGTTGCGTGGCCTACCTGCGCTACATGTCATGGGCTGGCGGTTCTTCACCAGGTCGGGGTACCAAACTCTGGGGAGCCACCCCACGTTCGGTGTTCTGGCATCTTTGTACGGCTCGGTTGTTGTGGCTGTTGTCGCTCTCACCGTTGGCGTCCCGATTGCCCTTACGACGTCACTGTTCCTCTCCGAATATGCACCGATTTGGAGTCGCCGAACACTCATCGCTCTGGTCGACTTGGCCGCTGCTGTGCCCAGCGTGGTCTATGGCTTGTGGGGATTCTTCGAGTTGCAGCCGAATCTGGTGGGTTTCAGTACCTGGCTGTCGCAGCACCTGAGCTTCATCCCTATATTCAAGGTGGTCAGTCCACCCGTCACGTCCTCACTATTCATCGCCGGAATCGTGGTGGGCATCATGATCGTGCCGATCATCACCTCGATAACGAGAGAGGTGTTCTCTCTGGCGCCTCCCGGCGAACGTGAGGGAGCCTTGGCCCTGGGCGCCAGTCGCTCCCAGATGATCCGGTCCGTGGTACTTCCCTTCGGACGTGGAGGAATGATCGGCGCCATCATGTTGGGGCTCGGACGGGCGCTCGGAGAGACGATCGCTGTGGCCATCATTCTCGGCGAGACCTTTGCCATCTCACCGCACATCCTCCAGCACGGGGGTACGACCATCGCCAGCCTCATTGCCATTCACTTCCCCTCCGGAGGACCTCGGGGCATCGCCGACCTTCTTCTGTGCGGTTTCGTGTTGTTCGTTCTGACGATGGTCATCAATTTGGTGGCGTCGGCCGTGGTCAACCGTTCCCGTAGCGGTGCGGGTGTCGAATTATGAGCACGACCACTCTGGCTCCCGTAGCCCCACCGGAGCGGCCGCCGTCGCGTCGGCGGCCACCTTCGCCGGTCCGGCCCCACGACTTCGGAGTGGCGGACATGGGATTGTTCCTGATGTGCGTAGCGTCTTCCCTGGCGCTTGCGTGGGTGATCTTTTACCAGCTCACACTGCTCTCGGGCGCCTTCGGCTTCTTGATCGTCTGGTACGCCCTCCTCCTCACCTTGTACTGGATCGCCACCTCCCAAGTCGTAGATCGCATGACAGCCACCGACCGCGTGGTCAGCGTGGTGGTGGTGACCGGTGCGGCCGTGATCCTCGGCTTACTGCTTTACGTCATCGTCTGGGTCTCGGCCAAGGCCATTCCACATATCGACCTCCACTTGTTCACGCGCGACCAGAAGTATTTCGTGCTCGTTGGCCACAATGTGCTCTCCACTGTGGGCGTAGCCCACGCCATTGTCGGGACCCTGGAGCAGGTCGGCTTCGCCGCACTGCTCGGTGTACCGGTCGCGGTGGCGACCGCCGTTTTCTTGAACGAAGTAGGTGGACGCGGTACAAGATTGATCCGCACGGTGATCACGGCGATGAGCGGCACCCCGTCAGTGATCGCCGGTGTGTTCATCTATTCGATCCTCATCATCAACCACGTGCTGGGCTACTCGGGATTCGCTGCCGCCTTGGCCCTTTTCGTTCTCCTTCTACCGCTCGTGACCCGTACAACCGAAGAGGTCCTGCGTGTCGTCCCGAGCGGGCTGCGTGAGGCCTCCCTGGCCCTGGGGGCGTCTGAATGGAGAACCGTGTGGTCGGTCGTGCTACCCACTGCCCGTTCTGGAGTCGTCACGGCAGTGCTCCTCGGTGTGGCCCGAGCGGCGGGGGAGACAGCGCCCCTGCTGTTCACCGCATTCGGTTCGCAGGTAATGAATCCGAACGTCTTCTCCCACCCTCAGAGCGCCCTGCCGTTGCAGGTGTGGACCAATGCCCGTTCGGCCGATCCGATCCTAATTACCCTCGCCTTTGAGGCTGCTTTTGTCCTTCTGGTGCTCGTGCTCATCCTGTTCGTGGCCGCTCGGGTCCTAGGCCGTACCCGGACGGGATCAAGAAGGTCTCGTCGTTGGCGCCGCCACGACCCCTCGATTTTGGGCCCCTTTGATCTCCAGCTCGCGCCCGTCTCGTCCGACGCCCCGACAGAAGGTGGACAACCATGACCGTTGACACGATGTCGCCCTCCTATCTGGCCGACCCTGACAGGATTCGGGGGGCCGGCCTGGCGACAGCCGGTGGGGCGGCGCGACTGGAGGCCAGGGGTGTTCATGCCTGGTTCGGGGGGCGGCTCGTCCTTGAAGATGTTCACCTTACGATGGAACGATCGTCGGTGACTGCTTTGATCGGGCCGTCAGGCTGTGGGAAATCGACCTTTCTGCGCATTCTCAACCGGATGCACGAGGTAGTCCCCGGCGCTCAACTCGCCGGATCGGTCGAACTTGATGGCGCCGATATCTACGGCCCTGGGCAACGTGCCTCGGACACCCGCCGCCACATCGGGATGGTGTTCCAGAAGCCCAACCCATTTCCGGCGATGTCAATCGCTGACAACGTGCTATCGGGGCTCAAGTTCTCGCGACTCAAGCCTGTCGACCGTCATGAGCTGGTGGAGGAAATGCTGAGGAAGGCTGGGCTGTGGAACGAGGTGAAGGGCCGCTTGGGCGAATTGGGCGGTGCACTGTCCGGCGGGCAGCAGCAGCGTCTGTGTATCGCTCGGGCACTGGCGGTACGACCTCGAGTTTTGTTGATGGACGAACCATGTTCGGCCCTCGACCCCACCTCGACTCGCCGGATCGAGGAAACGGTACGCGAGATCGCCGAAGAAGTAACGGTGGTCATCGTCACCCACAACATGCAACAAGCTCAGCGCGTATCCCAATACTGCGCATTTTTTCTGGCGGAGGAGAATCAACCGGGGCTTGTCATCGAGGCCGGAACGACGGAGAAGATTTTTTCCGATCCAGTCGATCCCAGAACCCTTGATTATGTCCATGGGCGTTTCGGGTGAACATCGCCTCTGAGAAAATTGGGTCATTCTGGCGGCGATCCGTCGCGAGATCGCGCGTGATCGTGACGTTGGCGTTGATGTTGGCGTCGTCAATGGCCCTCGTCTCGACCGGCGGCCCGGCCGCAGCCTCGCCCCAGATGAACTCCACCGGCTCAAGTTTCGCTGGACTGGCTATTCAGAATTGGGTTGGTCAGGCGGCGACTTTGTACGGTCTAAACATAAATTGGCAGGTATCGAACTCAGTGCAAGGCCTCGATGATTTCGCCCAGAACCAACTGGACTTTGCCGCCTCCGACATTCCTTACAGTTCTGGTCAGGCAAGTAGCAATCCAAATGTGCCCTACCAGTATCTTCCCGACGTCGCCGGTGCACTGGCGTTTATGTACAACCTGACCGGAAACGATGGTCAACAGATTCGCAGTCTCGTCCTCAACACCAAGGCACTGGAGGACATCTTCAGCGGCAGGATCGAATATTGGGACGACCCGGAAATCCAGAATATTCAAACATCGGCGTACGTGGAGGCCGACCTACCACACACGAAGATTCTCCCCGTCTACCGCGCTGATGCGTCGGGTGAGAATTACCTCTTCTCCGACTATCTTCTCCACCTGGACCCCACCGGCTTCGAGGCGTATCAGCAGGCGATGAATTTCGAGGTCGGGCAGCCCTCCGCCACATGGCCGACCCTACCGGGGGGGGTGCAGGCACCACCTGGATATCCGGGATGGACGGACGGCAATCTTCAAGGCGAGAATGGTTCTGACGACGCCGCCAATTTTGTGTCCACCGCATCGAGTCACGGTGCCATCACCTACGTCGAGACGGCCTACGCCATCCACCACAACATGCCGGTGGCATCGGTGGTCAATGCCAGTGGCACGGCTGTGCAGCCCACGTCGGAGAACGTCGCCGTGGCACTGGAGAAGGCCGTCCTCAATCCCGATCTCACCCAGAACCTTGCCGGTGTTTATAGCAATTCGCTGTCCGCTACATATCCGATTTCGGCGTACAGCTACTTCGTCACGCCGTGCTCCCCGGTCCAGGGCTCGGGCTGTGCCGCCAACAACTCCGCCTCGTCGACATTTCCGAGCCAGAAGGGTCAGGCACTCGGCCAGTTCATTCAGTACGTAGGCTGTGCCGGCCAGGCACCGATGGCCGCCCTGGGGTATTCGCCATTGCCGCCCAACCTTGTTCAAGACGACTTCGACGCCATCGGCCGCATGAACGGTGGACAGGAGCCGCCGCCGGTTAGTTCTGCTACTTGCAAGAACCCTTATGTCGACGGGCAGACGCCATTGCCCGGCGAGCCGGCAGTAATCGGCCAGACCGCGACAACGACGGTTCCCATTTCGGCAACGACGCGTGGGGGTGCGGCGACGAATTCGGGGGGTTCTTCATCGGCGTTCCCTAAGACTGGGGCGACTGGAAATGGGCCGGACGGTCCTGCTAATGCCACGGTGAACGCCGGTGCCGTAAGTGGTCCGGGCCAATCGTCCACCAGCAAGGCGCAAGCGACGAAGCTCGCCAATCGGGTCCGGGCCATCCGAGCCCAGTTCTCGAACGCTGATGCGTTGACCGGAGCAGCCACGCACCTTCTCGGTACGACATCAGTGGGGGGTGCCATCGCGCTCTGGTGTATTGCACTGGTCGTCGTTCTTGTGGCGCCAGCGCTTGGATCTCGAGCCTGGCGTCGCCGTCGACGGCAGTATCGTCTCGTCTCCGGAAAGGAGCCGGTTCTGTGAAGGTGATGACCCGGCATCATGTGGCGCGGTTAGGCCTCGGGGCCCGCCATGGGCGACGGATGCGAGATAGTCATGGAAAATTACTCGACTGCGGTGACCAACGGCGTCGCCGCCCGGTCCTGCGACTCTGCGGGCTCGCTCTTCTGGTCATAACGACCTTGATCGTCTCCGGCCCCGCCACCCGAGCCAGCTTCGAGGCGACGGCGTCCAACGTGTCCCCCACTCCTTGTCCCACGTCAGTGGCATCCAACCAATGCGTGAGTGCCACACCGCCCGGATGCTCGAGCAGTTGTCCTGTGGCGACCGTCGGGCCGACGGAGGCGGTGGCCGACGACGGATACGTCTACGTCTCGCTTACGGGATATACCGCCGGAGACTGGGTGGCCATCAACTTCTGTCCGGCCACGTCCCTCGGCTCAGGAGCTGATCCGGTTTGTGCCTTTGGGCCCTATGAGGGGATCACCTTCGTTCCCGCGGATGTGAAGATTCTGCCCGACGGCACTGGACTCTTGTCGTACCAGGTGACGTCGGACGCTGCCAGCGACGGTAGCGCTGGGATTCCTGGTCTTGATGTCCAGGAGAACGATTCGACGACGACACCATTCTTCTGCGACAACTCGTCCGATCCCTGCGTCCTCGAGATTACCGATATCGGTCAGGGGGCTTCTGGCACGAAGCCCGGTGTCCCAGACGAAACCACCCAGAACACCACGGTGGTCCCCTTGTCGTTCGAGGCGAACACCGGGGGGTGTCCGTCTTCCGATCCGATCATCAACTCGGAGGGCTCTTTTAGTGTCAATCAATTCGTGCCGGCAGCAGTCGTGGCCACCTGTGCTGATTCCACGGGTGTGATCGACCTCAACTCACAGACAGACTCGGAAACGGCTGTCTCTGATTTTTCCACTAGTTCACCCACAGCCACGCTTGCATTCACCGACGATCCCACAGATCCGGCGTCGTTAAAGGCCCTCGCGGGAAGCCAGTACATGCTGATTCCGGTGGCGGCATCGGCGTCAGTCGTTTCTTTCCTATCGGCGACATCGGCGCAACTCGGCCAAGCCGAGTACGCGGCCTCCCCGCAAGCGCACTACAACTTAACCCCCAATATGACAGCAGGCTTGATCACTTCCGCTTATAACAATTCTTACGGAAGCGACGTTCTCGTACCCCCACTCACCTGTAAGGAGTTGGGCTGCAAGGTGAGTCAGAGTGGCTCAGAGAACACATTTGACCTTCTGAATCCCTCTCCCACAGGTTTCGTCGGACCTGGAAACATGACCTCGAGTTTTTCGAGCGTGGCTACCGGAGCCAGCGACGAAATCACGGGATGGCTGTGCTCTATGCCCAACGTCCCCCTGACGATCAGTGCAAATGGCACCACGTTCCCCGGAGTGGTCGACAAGAACACAGCCACCAAAACTCTCTCCACGGACGTTACCAATACCCAGCCCTGGCCCTTCACGAGCTGTACTAACTATCCCACCATCCCGACGGTTGGAACGCCAGCGGGGACATATCAGCCGGCCCAAAATCCGGCCAATCAAGCAGTCCAAATTCGGAAGGAATGGGCCGGCGGAACCCCGGGACCATCGCCCGGACTTTACGGGCCGCTGGCAGCCGCGGGTTTCGGAGCTATGGACTGGGGCGACGCTGCGTTCTATGGCTTGGATGCGGCCAGCCTGCAGAACGCGGCAGGGAACTTTGTTGCTCCTTCGGAGACCTCGATCGACGCTGCCTTGAGTGATGCTGGCACGGTGAGCACCCCGGGGGGTCCCGCGCTTTCCTACGATTACACGACGAGCGATCCGGCGGCCTATCCCACCCCAACGGTGAGCTACGCCCTCATATCACTGGCACCGCAGTCCGGCGATCAGGTCGTTGACGAGACCGATCTATTGACCAACATTGTCAACTATTCGCACGATCCGTCCTCGTCCTTGCCCGGCGGCTATGTTCCGTTGCCCGATAACCTTTTCGCACAGGCGACGAGCGACATCAAGTCTGCGCTCTCCTCCATAGTCGAGACCTCACCCCCGACGCCGCGGACAACGGGGACATCGGCTTCATCATCGACATCATCGACAACGGTTCCCGGAACGACGCCCTTCTCGGGCTCCAACCCGGACTCCGTCGGAGGGAATCATTTGTCCTCCCTTCCGACACTGAGGCTGGGCACTGGCCTGGTCTTTGCCAAACCCACCGTCGCCGCTGCTCCACGGACTACTTCATCGAAGGCGAAGTCGGGGCCGAAACATCCTCCGGCGCCTATTAATCGGGGCTTCGTGCCGTCCGTCTTTGCCCTCGTGGCAGGAGGCGACCGCCTGATCCTCCCCGTTCTACTCGGCGCCATGGCGGCGACACTCCCGGCGGGCGTGTTGCTCATGGTAGGCGTTCGTCTTCGGCGCCGACGACTCCGGCGTATCGCTGTGACGGAGGGGACGTGACCGACCAGCAGGTCCTGGTGCCGACCGTCGGTGGAGGTTTGTCTGTCATTGGCGAAGCTGGCCCTGAGCCCAGCGAAGCAATGACAAGTGCAGTCGAGGTACAGGGCTTGACGTCGTCGCCGTGGAATGCGGTGGGTGTTGCTCTCACCGGCGTTGGGGTTCTCCTTATGCTGTTTTTCGTCTACCTGTATGCGTTCACTCCGCTCACCCACACACGCGACCAGCACCGCTTGCTCCAATCACTTGTCGGGAACCGGAGCGCCGTTCATGCTCTTGCTATCGGCCACCTTCCGTCGGAGGGCAACCCTGTCGCTATTTTGACGATTCCAACCTTGCACCAGCACCAGGTCGTGGTCATGGGCACGAGTTCGGCCGACCTCCAGCAGGCCCCAGGACTTATGATGCACACGGCTCTTCCCGGTGATCCCGGCGACGCCGTTGTCGCCGGTCGCCGCGTGAGCTACGGAGCACCATTCGGATCTCTCGGTCATCTCGTTCCCGGCAATGAGATCCAGGTCCTCGATGGCGCCGGAAACTTCACCTTCCGAGTTCTTCGAGTCAGCACCGTTCCAGGGGGTTACCGCGACGTCCCCTCCGTTCGAGGGCAGAGTTGGTTGACCCTTGTCACTTCCAGTTCGCCCCTTGTCGACAATGGCACCGTCGTCGTGGTGGCCAAGTCCGTGTCCCCCCCCGGCCTGGTCGACGCTTCCAAAGTCCTGGGTAAGTCGAGTGTCCGCATTGACTTTTCCGGCGACCTCGCCGCGGGACTCCTGGCTCTGGCCTGGAGCGTTGCGTTTCTTCTCGGCCTCTTCCTCACGGCGCGAGCGGTCAGGCGCTGGCACCAGCCGTGGCTGACCTACCTGCTGGGTGCGCCCGTGCTCCTCGCCTCCGGTCTCTTCGCGTGCGAGAGTCTCGCCCGGATGCTTCCAGCCACCCTCTAGGACCGTGTTGACTCGGAAGAACACGTCCGTAGCCGCCGCCACCATCTCGAGCCGACAGGTGTCAGCGTGAGGGCGAGATCGGAACGAGGACGACTCGGAGTACTGGCGGTCGGCGTCGCCGTGATGAGTGCTCTCATTGGCGGTTGCGCGACCACCTCCGACCATTCTGATGGCTCACGTGCTTCAACTCCTTCTCCCACGACCAGCCGCCCTTCAACCACGACATTGACACCGACGACTGTCGATCCTGGACATCTAGTTCCTGCCGCCCCCGGACCCACCACCTTGCCCACGGAGGACCCCGTTACTCCGGTTCGCCAGGACTTCGATACCGGGCAGCAGGTTGTGATCGCCAAGAGCGGATTTGAGCCAAAGCGACTCAGCGCCAGCATTGGCGAACCCGTGGTCTGGACCAACGATTCAGGCGTGACACAAACAGTCACCGTCGTCGGGCTGTCTGTTCACTCCCCGTTGATCCCTCTGGGAGCTCAATTCGTGTGGACGCCGAATTTCGGAGGTTCCATCGCATACCGCTCGGGATCGGGCTTTCAGGCTCTCTTGATCCTGCAGTAAGGGCTCCGGCCGTGGTGTCCATGTTTCGTTAGAGGCCGCTGAGGCCGTTGTCGTCCAAGGCGCGCTGGAACTCGAGGTAAAGGGTTCACCAACAGTTCGTTCAGCTGCGACCCAAAGGTCACAAGCCGTTCACCTTGGGTTCGTAAGTTGCCCCACGTGGACCAATTGAGCGGGGGAACCGCGTTTGGGTACCACATCGTGCACGCCAACGTAGGAGGACTTAAAAATGTTCAAGACGCTCCATAAGCGTCGGAGGCTGCTCGTCGCGGCGACCGGCCTCTTGGGGGTATCGGCGATGATGGCCACGGCCATTCCCGCTGGCGCCGCCGTAACTCCCGCACAGAACACCGTGATCAACGGTGCGGGATCGGATACGACCTATACCATGATGGCTCAGCTGAGCGAACTCTTTAATACCGCTCCGGGTTGTAACCTGACCGTTCAGAGTGGCGGCGTTCAACAGCTCAACTACAGTTGTGCGGACCCCGCGCAGACGGGCGCTGAGAACGGGTTCGTCATTAACTACCCAAGTCTCAATCCCTACAACGACGTCGTCCTGGAGGAGCCCGCGTTGGGCTCTGGCAACGGTATTCAGGAACTTCTCGACCAAAGCTCCAATCCCAATGCCACCGGGGTTCTCGCCGCTCCGAGCGATTTCGCCCGGTCGTCAAGGGCACCGAAGTCGACGGACTTGGGCCTTCAGTTCGTAGGATACGCGGCGGACGCGGTGCCGTGGTTCCACTTCACCAAATACGGTGCTGCCACACCGTCGGCCAAGATCAAGAGTCTTACTCTGACCCAGCTTGAAAACATCTACAACGGCGTCACGACCAACTGGGATCAGATCAGCAAAGGCAAGAGCGCGCCGATTGACTGCTACATGGCGCAGTCTGGATCGGGAACGGAGTCCACGTGGGCGACCGACCTGGGACTTTCCGCAACGCCGGCGTGCCTGAACGACCCGGGCATGGAGCAGACCACAGGTGGAGCAGCCACGCACGTCATCCAGGAGAACGAGGACAGCTCGATCTTCCCCAACGGTGACGGCAAGGACGCCATCTACTTCTTCTCGTACGGGAAGTACGCTCTCCTTTGCCCGAAGGGTGTCTGTGCCGGTACTCCGACGGCCGATAAGAGCGACACGGCCGCATTGGG
>Ga0208357_1001375_pt1 | contig 17731 bp, 16 predicted proteins | sample NGESurdeep092012_6_FD_184487 | JGI IMG/M metagenome (GOLD analysis project Ga0208357, IMG submission 184487) | Arctic peat soil microbial communities from Barrow, Alaska - NGEE Surface sample F52-2 deep-092012 (SPAdes) | ecosystem: Environmental > Terrestrial > Soil > Wetlands > Peat ... | reverse complement strand
CGCGTGGCGATTGATCGCTCGGTCGATGATGAACTTGTCCGCGTCGACGAACGCCTCGGGGTCGCGGTTGGCGGCCGGAAAACCGAGCAGGATCCAATCGTCTTTCTTCATCGCCGCGCCGTAGAAGTCCATGTCCTCTTTGACGAGACGCGCCATCGTCACGGGTGCGTAGTAGCGAAGGAACTCTTCGACGGCGACGGGCAACAGTTCGGGTTCATTGACGAGGCGTGCCAAGTCTGAAGGATTCTTCGCTAAGTGCCAGATCGCAGCGCCAATGGCCGACCAGGTGGTGTCGATACCCGCGACCAGCGTTAAGACCATGGTGCCGCGCACGTGTTCGCGCGAGAGTTTCTCGCCATTGAACTCGACGTTCAAGAGGTAGTTCGTAAAGTCGTCTCGCGGGTTGGTGAGGTGATCTTCAATCTGGGCGTTGAAGTAGTCAGTCATGGGCTCGAAGAGCGGGGCACGCTCTTCGGGGCGTAAGTCCACGAGGTCGAGCACGAGGTGCACGAACTCACGAAAGAGATCCTCGTCCTTTTCGGGAAAGCCCAACATCGTGCCGATGACGCCGGGTGAAATGTACTGCGCGTACTGCGCCCCCGCGTCAAATTCTTTGGCGTCGCCGAGCGCGTCGAGATGCTTTGCGCACAGTGCGCGTACCTGGGGTTCAATGGCGTTCACGGGACCCGGCGCGAAGGCCGGCAGGATCAAACGTCGCGCGAACTGGTGAAAGGGCGGGTCCGAGGTGATGGGCGGCGCGCCGCCGATTGGCGCGGGCGGCGCGAACTCGGGGTTCTTAGTGTGGATGATGACCACTTGATGACTCGTGAAGTGCTCGGTGTCGTTCGCGATTGAAGTGACCATCTCGTGCGTCGTGGGAAACCAGCCGCCGCCGTAGCGATCCGTGTGGGCCACGGGACAGGTCTCACGAAGGTCTTCCCAGATGGGATACGGGTCGTTCACCCAACGCGGGTCGGTGTGATCCCAGTCGGTGGCAAAGTCGGTGACCGGTCGCTTGACGTCGTTTTCGCTCGACACGACTCAGCTCAGTATTCGTAGCGGTAGGTTTCTCGGTCCGCGAATCTGCCCTTGCGCCCAGGTGACGTCGCCCGCGTTGGCGAGTTCAAACTTCGGGTAGCGCTTGATGAACTCCTCGATCGCCACGCGCATCTCGAGGCGCGCCAAGTTCGATCCGGCGCAGCGATGAATTCCAAGGCCAAAGGCCACGTGACGATTCTGCGCGCGATCGATAATGAATTTGTCCGCGTCCTGAAAGACCACCGGGTCACGATTCGCCGCCGGAAAGCCGAGCAGGATCCAGTCGTACTCTTTCATCGGACAGCCCAGGTAGTCCATGTCGGCCTTGACGAGTCGGGCCATCGTGACCGGCGCGTAGAAGCGCAGGAACTCCTCGATCGCTACCGGCATGAGGTCGGGCTCGGCGACCAAGCGCGCGAGGTCCTCCGGGTGCTGGGCCAAGTGCCACAGCGAGGCCCCGATGGCGCCCCAGGTCGTGTCAATGCCCGCCACCAAGATCAAGACAATGGTGCCAAAGACGTGCTCGACGGCGAGTTTCTGACCGTCGATCTCGGCGTTCAAGAGAAACGACGTGAGATCGTCACGGGGATTCTCCATGTGGTCTTCGATCTGCGCGCGAAAGTACTCCTCCACTGGCACGAACTGTTCGATGCGCTCTTCTCTCGGAAGATCGACGGCCTCGACGATGATGTGCACCATCTCGATGAACTTCTCGGTGTCCGCTTCGGGAAAGCCCAGCATCTGTCGAATAACCGAGGGCGGGATGAAGCGCGCGTACTTCAACGAACCGTTCACGAACTCTTCGCCCGCCACCTCGTCGAGCAACGAGTTGCACAGGGCGCGAATTTGGGGCTCGAGGGCATTGATCGGGCCTGGCGCGAAGGCCGGCAAGATTAATTTGCGCGCGATCTGGTGAAAGGGCGGATCCGAGGTAATGGGCGGCGCCACGCCAATGGGCGCGGGCAGGGCGTCCTCGTCCGGACGTCCGTTGCCAATCACGACCGCGCGACTCGTGAAGTTCTCGGTGTCTTTGGCTATGGCCGAGACGCCAGCGTGCGTCGCTGGAAACCACGCGCCGCCGTAGCGGTCGGTGTGCGCGACGGGACAACGCTCGCGCAGGTCTTCCCAGATGGGATAGGGGTCGTGCACCCACTCGGGGTCCGTGTGGTCCCAATCGACGGCGAAGTCGGTAACGGGTGGCTTTATTTCGTTGTCAATCGACATGACTTAGCTCAAAATCCTTAGAGGTAGGTTGCGTGGTCCGCGTATCTGACCCTGCGCCCAAGTGACCTCGTCCTTGTTTTCTAGTTCGAACTTCGGGTAGCGCTTGATGAACTCTTCGATCGCCACGCGCATCTCGAGTCTCGCCAAGTTCGATCCGGCGCAGCGATGAATACCGAGACCAAAGGCCACGTGACGATTCTCCGCGCGGTCGATGATGAACTTGTCCGCGTCCGGAAAGACCACGGGGTCACGATTCGCGGCTGGAAAACCCAAAAGAATCCAGTCGTTCTCCTTCATCGGACAGCCCAGGTAGTCCATGTCGGCCTTGACGAGTCGGGCCATCGTGACCGGCGCGTAAAAGCGCAGGAACTCCTCGATCGCCACGGGCATCAAGTCAGGTTCGTTAACGAGGCGCTCGAGATCCTTTGGACTGTTCGCCAAGTGCCAAAGTGAGGCACCAATCGCGCCCCACGTCGTGTCGATACCGGCCACGAGAATCAAGACCATCGTACCCATCACGTGCTCGACGGAGAGCTTTTCGCCGCCGATCTCCGCGTTCAAGAGAAACGTCGTGAGGTCGTCGCGGGGATTCGCTTGGTGGTCTTCAACCTGTTGAGCGAAGTAGTCCTCTAAGGGCGCGGTCAACTCGAGTCGCTCGTCGGCCGGCACGTCGACCGCTTCGGTGATGAGGTGGACGATTTCGATGAACTTCTCGGTGTCCTCTTCGGGAAAGCCCAACATCTCACGAATGACCGACGGAGGGATAAATCGCGCGTAGTTCATCGAACCGTTGACGATCTCTTGACCGACGACCGCGTCGAGAAGCTTGTTGCAGAGTTCTCGAATGCGTGGCTCGAGCGCGTTGATGGGACCAGGCGCGAACGCCGGCAGGATTAGCTTGCGCGCGATCTGGTGAAAGGGTGGGTCCGACGTGATCGGTGGCGCGAGACCAATCGGCGCGGGCAGGTCTTCCTCGGTGGGTCGCGCGTCGTCAATAATCACCGTCCGACTCGTGAAGTTCTCGGTGTCCTTCGCGATCGCCGACACGCCGGCGTGCGTCGCGGGAAACCAGCCGCCGCCGTAGCGATCGGTGTGGGCGACGGGACAGCGTTCACGCAGGTCATCCCAGATGGGGTAGGGATCGTGCACCCACTCAGGGTCGGTGTGATCCCAGTCGGTGGCGAAGTCGTCGACGGGAGGCTTTATCGTCACGTCTAGCCTTCGATGAAGATGGCGTGCTCGGGACAGTTCGCTTGCGCTAAACGTGCCGCGTCCAATGTCTCAGGAGTCAGCGTGCCGTCGCCAATAACGACACCGTTGCCCAGATCGTCAAAATCGAAGAGGTTCGGCGCAATGGAAAAACAACGCCCTTGCCCCTGACAGAGATCCGCGTCAATTACTACCTTCACGATTCCCCCTTCGCGTAGTTTTCACTGACCTTACTACTTGGTAATACCCACCGAGACAGTGTTTGACCGTGGTTACTCGCCCTCGATCTCTTCGCGCGAGATACCGAGAAAATAGAGCACGGCGTCGAGGTAGGGCACCGAGAGCGCGGCGTCGGCGTGCTCTTGGACGACGGCCTTGGCGTTAAAGGCAATCCCGAGTCCCGCGACGGACAACATGTCGATGTCGTTCGCGCCGTCGCCCACCGCGACGGTCTGTTCTAGGGGCACGCCGACCTCGTCGGCAAAGTGGCGCAGCGCCCGGGCTTTACCTTCGCGGTCCACGATCGCACCGAGCACCCGTCCGGTGAGTACGCCGTCAACGATCTCGAGACGATTCGCCTCGAAGTGCTCAACCTCGAGCTCCGCCAACAGCGGCGCCAGCACTTCGACGAAGCCACCCGAGACGACGGCGGGAACGTAGCCGAGGCGGCGCAGGGTGCGCAGCAACGTTTTCGCCCCCGGCGTGAGGCGAAGTTTCGCCCGCACCTCGTCCAACACGCTCTCGGGTAGTCCGGCGAGCAGCTCCACGCGACGGCGCAACGCCTCGCCAAAGTCGATGTCGCCATTCATGGCAGCCGAGGTGATCGCTGAAACGTCCTGCGCGCGGCCCGATGCTTCGCCGAGCAGATCAATGACTTCGTCTTGGAGCAACGTCGAGTCGGCGTCCATGACGACGAGGTGCTTCGCGCGTCGGTGCAGACCGGCGCGCTGGACCGCGAGGTCGAGGCCGCTCTCTTTGGCAACGCTCGTGAGCGACTCGCGCAAGAGCGTGTGGTCGGGACCGATGACGATGAGCTCATAACAGTCCACGGGGTAGCTCGCTAAGTGCACGATGCGCTCACAGGACGCGCCACTTTTGGCGATGGCGTGAAAGATGGTCTCGAGCTGTCCGGCGCTGATCGAGGGCGCGAGCAGCGTCACGAGCAGGCGGCGACCTTCAAAGTCCGCGCCGGGCGTGACCGCGCTGACCGTTACCGAAATGCCATCTCCTTCAATGGAGCGCTCGCGCAGCGCCGACACGAGTGAATCGCCAGAAAGTCCTCCGTTGCTGGTCACTTCGGCGCAGAGCACCAGCGTGGCGCGAATCGTTATCTGGGCCACGTCGATGAGATGGACGTCATCGCTCTCGAGGGAGTGGAGTGCGTTAAAGAGCTCCGCACCGACGCCAATACGGTCCGGGCCACTCACGGTGACGAGAAAAGTGGACCGAGACATCACTAAAGCGTAGAGGTTGTCAACGATTCACTACGGCGCGTCGCCCTCAGATTCTCGAAGCGCGCGAACCTCGGCGACGTGCACGTCGCTCCTCGCGTCAAAGCGCCACAGCGACGGCAGTGCCGCCGCGACGACGCCGACCGACCCCGTGCAGGCCAGTCCCCCAAAGGTCAACGAGAAGCGCAGCGTCGTCCACGCCGCCATCACGCCCGCGCGGAACTGCCCCGCCGTTGGGCCGAGGGAGTAGGAGATCATCTCGATACCGGCCATGCGGCCACGAACGTCGGGCGGAATCGACTCGTTCCACATGGTGTTGCGAAAGATGCCACTCACCGCGTCCGCGCCGCCGCCAATCGCTAGACCCAACATCACCAACCACAGCGAGGACGAGTAGCCAAAGAGCGCGATGCCGAGACCCCACAGAGCGGCCGCGTAGACAATGGCGCGCCCGTAGTGGTGGACCTTGCGCGTCCAGCGTGAGGTCAACGACGCGATGAGTGCGCCGGCCGGGAGGCCGCAGTAGAGGACGGCGAGTGCGTAGGACTCGTGAAAACGCGCCGCCACGAAAGGCAACATGACGACCGGAAAGGCCAAGATCATCGCGATGAGATCAATGACGTAGGTACCCATGATGTCCGGCCGACTCTTCGCGTAGTTGACGCCAGCGCGCAACGCCACCAAGTCGCTCGCTTCGACGTTCTGTGGTCGTGGCGTTGCCCGGAGCGTGAAGAGCAGCGCCAAGGAAAACGTAAAGGTCACGATATTGATCAAGTAGACCGAGCTCGGCCCAAAGGCCACGGCGATAAGTCCACCAATCGCTGGTCCGATAATGGACGCGGTAGTGCCACTGACGTTCGCGAGGGCGGACGCCGAGCGCTGAAGGTCGTGCGCTACGAAGATCTGATTGAGAGCGGAGATGCTCGGGTTTTGCAGGCTGGACGCCGCCGCCGCGACGGCCGCGTCGACGTAGAGGATCCAGGTAAGGGGATGAGCGAGTAGTGCGTTCACGAAGAGCAGCACCGTGGAGACCATCAAGACCTGCTCCATGGAGATGATGAGTCGACGACGATTCAACCGGTCAGCGAGCACGCCGCCGTAGAGGCCGAAGAAAACGAGTGGCGCTAACTCCACGAGACCGATCGAACCAACGGCGAGCGCGGAGTGTGTGAGTTGCTTCAGTTGATAGGGAATCGCGACGTAGGTGGCCTGGGATCCCAGCATGCTGACGAAACCGGCCGTGTAGAGACGTCGAAACTGCTTCGAGGCACGAAGTGGTGAGAGGTCGACGCCAAAAAATCCTTGACTCACGCGGGTCCCGCTAGCCAGCCTTCGCTCGCGCTGTAGTGACGAAGTACCTTTGCCGGCACACCGCCCAACACAACGTGATCGGGGAACGTCCCGCGCACCACCGCGCCGGCCGCGACGACCGTGTTACAACCAAGTTCCGTGCCCGGAAGGATGACCACGTTCGCGCCCAGCCAACTACCCGAGCCGATCTTCACGGCCGCTTCGCTCGGTCGCTGCCAGCCAACCGGCTCGTCGATGTCTTCGTAGGAGTGGTTCTGGTCGGTGATGTAGACGTAGGGGCCTGTTTGAATGTCGTCGCCGATTTCGATCGACCAGTGGCCGATGATGTGCGAACCTCGGCCGATGACGCAGTGTCGTCCAATGCTCACGGTTGGCGTGGCGAGCATCTCCTGTTCACCGTTGATCCCGACGGTGAGACAGACGTTGGGGCCGATGAGCGTCTCGTCACCAATCGAGAGGTAACGCTCGTTGTAGATGACGCCCTGGGGGGCCATCAGCGCGGCGCGTTCACCGAAGTAGAAGAACGCCTTGGCGTAGTCATCGCCGGGCCCCACGATCGCCACCTCATTGAGGTAGCGCCGCAGCGCGCGTACCCGCGAACCCAGCAGACGACGAAAGCGCAGACGGTAACTCACCACGGTCACGCTATCCCTTCATCCTTGACCCCCTCAATGAATGTGTAGCGTCAGGTCATGGTTCTCGACGTCGCGGTCATTGGTTCAGGCTTCGGTGGTCTCGGCGCGGCCGTTCGCCTTCGCCAGAGCGGCGTGGCGAACATCGCGATCTTCGAGCGCGCGAGCGATCTCGGAGGGACCTGGCGCGATAACACCTACCCGGGATGTCGCTGCGACGTGGCGAGCAATCTCTACTCGTTCTCCTTCGCGCCCAATCCCCGGTGGACCAATACGTACAGCTACCAACCAGAGATCCAGCAGTACCTCCAGAGCGTGGCCTACGAGTATCAGTTGCGCGAATTCATAAAGTTCGACCACGACGTCATTGACGTCTCCTTTGACGAGGGTCTGCGGCAGTGGCGACTCACGACCAACCAGGGCGACTACTTCGCTCGATGCGTCATCATGGCGACCGGCGGCTTAGCCGAGCCACGACTACCCGAGATCAAGGGGCTCGAGTCGTTCCAAGGTCCAATCATGCACACGGCGAAGTGGAACGACGATATCGATCTACGTGGCAAGCGCGTCGGACTCATCGGCACGGGCGCGAGCGCGGTGCAAACGGTGCCCGAGATCGCGCCACTGGTGAGTTCGCTCGAAGTCTTTCAGCGCACGCCCTCGTGGGTGCTGCCCCATCTCGGTCACCCCGTCATCGAGCGCACGAAGAAGCTCTTCTCAACGCTGCCGCTGGCCCAACGACTCGTTCGCGCTTGGGGCTACTGGCGTCGCGAACTCATGGTGCTCGGTTTCGTGAAGGACCCCACGCGCATGACCAAGGCCGAAACGATGTCGCGCGAGCACTTAGAGCGCCAGATCGAGGACGCGGATCTGCGTGAGAAGCTCACCCCCTCGTACCGCCTTGGTTGCAAGCGCGTACTTATCAGCAACAACTTCTACCCGGCGCTGAGTCGCGACAATGTCGAACTCGTCACCGAGGGCATTCAGTCAATTGAAGCTAACGGCGTTCGCACCGAGGACGGCGTACTTCACGAGATCGACGTGCTCATCACCGCCACCGGTTTCTTCGTCACCGACAACCCCATGGCTACCAAAGTGCACGGCGTCCACGGCGAGAAGCTCGCCGAAGCCTTGCGCGGCAAACTAGCCAACTACAAAGGGACGACGTTCCCCGACTTTCCGAACTTCTTCATGCTCGGTGGACCCAACACCTCACTCGGCCACTCGTCGATCATCTTCATGCTCGAGAGCCAGCTCAGCTACGCCACCAAGGCCATCAAGGTTGCACTGGGGTCGAACGCGCTGATTGAACCCAAAGAACACATTGCTCAACGTTGGACGAAGGATCTGCAAGCGAAACTACCCGGGACGGTGTGGGGCACGGGTTGTTCGAGTTGGTACCTGAACGACTCGGGAGTGAACACGATCATCTGGCCCGACTTCACGTTCAAGTTCCGCAGCGCCACCCGTCACTTTGACCCGCGAGATCACACGATCTCTGCAACAACGCCAGAAAGGTAACTAGTCCAGACTGATCGGCAAGTCGATGTCGATCTCTTCAGAGCCACCCACGACGTCGGGAACTTGAGAGTTCGCAAGGTGCGCGCGCACGCGCTCGTCGATCTCGGCCATGGTCTGAGGGTTCTCACGAAGGAACGTCTTCACGTTCTCACGTCCCTGTCCCATCTGTTCACCCTCGTAGGTGAACCACGCACCGGCCTTCTTCACGAAGCCCAACTCGACGGCAACGTCGAGGACCGAACCCTCTCGGCTTATGCCTTGGCCGTACATGATGTCGAACTCGGCTTGGCGAAAGGGCGCGGCGCACTTGTTTTTCACGACTTTCACTCGCGTGCGGTTACCGACCACTTCCGTACCGTCCTTAATGGACTCAATCCGACGAATGTCGAGTCGCACCGATGAATAGAACTTGAGGGCGCGTCCGCCAGAAGTAACTTCAGGATTTCCGTAACTAATGCCTATCTTTTCACGCAACTGGTTAATGAAGATCGCGACGGTGTTGGACTTAGAGAGACCGCCGGTCAACTTGCGCATCGCTTGGCTCATGAGTCGAGCCTGAAGACCGACGTGACTGTCGCCCATGTCGCCCTCGATCTCCGCGCGTGGCGTCAACGCCGCCACTGAGTCAATGACGATCACGTCCAAAGCGCCCGAACGAATCAACATGTCGACGATCTCGAGTGCCTGCTCACCGGTGTCGGGCTGACTGATCAAGAGGTCATCCACGTTGACACCAATAGCGCGCGCGTAGACCGGGTCCATGGCGTGTTCGGCGTCGATGTAGGCGCAGACACCACCGTTGCGCTGTGCTTCGGCGACGACGTGCATGGCGAGCGTTGACTTACCAGAGGACTCCGGTCCAAAGAGCTCGACGATACGCCCTCGAGGTAGGCCGCCAATACCGAGCGCCATGTCGAGCGCGAGGGCGCCCGTAGGAATCGACTCAATGTTGAAGTTCATGGTCTCGCCCATGCGCATGATCGAGCCCTTGCCGAACTGCTTCTCAATTTGGCCCAGCGCGGCCTCGAGTGCCTTTGCGCGGTCGTCGGTTGCCATTGTTGTCTCCTTGATTTTCGTCACCGGGGCAAACTAGATAACCCTTGTGACATCGGTCGGCCTCCACCTAGGTTTCAAGATACTACGAACAAGTGTTCGTAGTAGGTATTTGGCGCTGTGTGCGATGACAAAAGGCTTTAGCCGTCGTACTTATCCTAGGTATCTACTGCGCCTAGGGGGTACCTATGTCCACAATCAAGTTCACGCCGAAATACCGCAAATTCTCTTACAAAACGGACGAGAACGGCATAACAACCGTAAGCGGAGAACTGGTGAATATGGACGAACTTTTAACCGCCCTAGTGGAGGCTTTAGTGAAGGACGGAAGACTCGCGGAGATAGTGGGTGTTCAAACAATTGCCGACCTTATGGAACACATGACACCGGAAGAACTCACGGCGATTTTGGAGAGATTCGTTCCTCCGCCCGTAGGCTGAATGTATGGGAAAGCAACCTAAGCCTGACTTGGACGAGGTGTTCACCCTCTACGGCGAAGACCCCGAAGACGTGGCGCGACGACTCGTTAAGGACGACGAGGACGAAGAGCCCGAAGACCCTACGCCGCTGTAGCGACCTTGTAAGTCAGGCGTCCAGCAACCCTTGTTGCGAGGTCAGCCATACGCTCCGTGTCGGTCATATCGCACGTACTAAAGCGGTAGTCGAATTCACCCAAGTAACGGTGCAAGTGTTCTGGGCTGACGTGAATGTGCGTTCCTTTAAGACCGCGCTTCAACTGCGCGAAGTAGTTCTCACAAAGGTTCGTTCCGTTGGACTTCTCCGTGACGTACTGACCAGCCTTGTGATCTACGGAGTAGTGACCAGCCATCTTTCGACCAACGGGAATGTAGCCCTTGTAAGAGTCCGTGTGAAGCGTTGCGGTAGCCATATCCACGTTCTCGCGGATAACGCCACCAAGCGAAGCGGAGTCCACCCAAGTAACGACAGTGGAACGGGCCTCGCCAGTCTCGGCGTTAATGAGAGTGACCACGGGTGTCTTGTCAGACACGTAGCGAGCGTTGCGCTTGTTGGCGTGGCGGAACTCGGGATTTCCTCCGATAAATACTTCATCCGCGACAACGTTGCCGATAAACAGACTCGCGTCGTCGTGGCTCATCGCTTCGCGGATACGGTGCAACATGAACCACGCACTACGTCCAGCCACGCCGTACTTGCGCTCAACCTCGCGCGCGGCAACGCCGTTCTTGGAAGAGCAAAGTTCAAAGATGACCATGAGCCACACGCGAACAGGAATCTTTGTACCGTGCATGACGGTGTTGGTGATGACACTGAACTGACGCTTGCAGTCACGGCAACGCCACACGCGACGCTGGCTCATGTGACCCGTTCGCGTTGCGCGACTCACGCCGTTAGAAGGCTCAATGAAGTAGACGTTCAGGCTGTCGCAGTGGGCGCAGACTGGGTTGGTGTTCCAACGAAGGCGCTCAAAGTAGGCGTATGCCTCGGCCTCCGTGGTCACTTCTTGGCTAAGGCTTGCGATGGTCGTGCGGTTGCTCATATCCCTATATTTACAAGGGGTTGTGACACACATACTGGTTAGGTCCCCGGCAAGGGGTTGGGCCTGACTCGACGTCTGTGACTGGCTTCGTGCCTTGATGTGTGATTTGTCGACCTGACCCCTTGCCAAGGACGTGCACCAGCTGGCCGGACGGACGTGACTTGATAGGAGCTTTGACAACACCGTGTGTGTCCTGTCCGCCGACCTGCCGGCGGTGCCATCCCATCAATCAGGAAGGCAGAACCATCATGTCAAAAGAACCACTCTCCGTGTTCGGAGGGGTTGACACCCACAAGGACGTCCACGTGGCGGCCGTGGTGGACGAGCGAGGCAAGATCCTCGACACGGCGTCCTTCGAAGCCAACGCCAAGGGCTACGTGGCCCTGCAGCGTTGGCTGGAAGGGTTCGGCACGCTGGTGAGAGTCGGCGTCGAGGGCACCGGTTCCTACGGCACCGGACTCACTCGTCACCTCCAGGGCAACGGCGTCGAGGTCGTCGAGGTCAACCGACCGAATCGCCAGATGCGCCGCCAGCGGGGCAAGTCCGACCCAGTCGACGCCGAAGCGGCGGCGAGGGCCGCCCTGAACGGCGAGGCCACGATCGTGCCCAAGGACCACGATGACATCGTGGAATCGATCCGGGTCCTGCGCGTCGCCTTCTGCTCGGCGCGCGACACCCGGACCCGCCTGGCGCTGCAAATCAGGGACCTCATCATCACCGCACCGGCCGTGCTTCGCGAGTCAATACCCGCCAAGACTGCCGATCGGGTGGCCCACTGCGCGAAGTTCCGTCCGGGGAATGTCCGCAGTCCCCACGAGGCCACCCGACAGGCGCTCAAGACGTTGTCGCGCCGTTACCAAGACTTAACCGACGAGATGCGCGACCTGACGAAGCTCCTCGACGAGCTGACCAAGGAGGCGAACCCGGCGCTGCGCGCCGCCAAGGGGGTGGGCGTCGACGTGGCCTCGATTCTGCTCGTCGCCGCGGGATCGAACTGCCAGCGTCTGCGCAACGAGTCCGCCTTCGCCGCCATGTGCGGCGTCTCGCCCATTCAGGCTTCGTCGGGCCAGACCAACCGTCACCGCCTCAACCGATCAGGCAATCGGCAGGCCAACAACGCGCTGTGGCGCATCGCCATGGTTCGCATGACCACCGACGAGGAGACCAAGACCTACCTGGCTCGACGCACGGCCGAGGGCAAGACCAAGCGCGACGTGACCCGCTGTCTGAAGCGTCACCTCGCCCGTGAGGTCTTCTGGCTGCTTCAGAATCCCGCTTACGAAGAGATCGGACCGCACCTGCGCACGACGAGGACTTCAGCGCGCATCTCCCTCCAGACTGTGTCGGACGACCTCGGCGTGTGGCCCACCAAGGTGTCACGCATCGAACGAGGACTCGAGCACGATCCCGAATTCGCTGAGCGCTATGAGGCCTGGCTGACCAATAAAACAGCGGCTTGACAAACATAGGAGCATCATCCCAACGGGTCTAGGCTGGCCCGAATGGGGGGTCAATCCAGGCGTCCGTGGTGGCGCTCTCAGAACGCGCGAGCATTGGCGCAACCGTGGCGCTCCACGAAGCGAGAGGTATCCAGCGGTCTCGTATCTGGCGCTGGCGGCGGATTCTGGACGGCTGCCGTGACCCCGTTGCCCTGGGGCTGGTGTGTCGCTATCGGTTTGGTTATTGCCGTAGCAGGGGCCTTTACGCCGTGGCTAATTGTCTATATATTCGGACTTTTTACGGCGACCGGAAGAGATGCACGAAGCCGACTGTCTGAAATTGAAGCTCAATTGAGCCTCGCCAAAATGGCTCCTGATGACTCACATGAAGATATTCGGAAATTTCGGATTGCGCTAGCGACTGGGCAACTCTTGCGCCAACGATGCCCACAGGCAAGTCGGACCGAAGGCTCATTGGAGTTCAATTTGGAAGTCGATCAGTGGGTAGAAGACGTGACCGAACTACTAAATCCGTGGCCCCAGTTCCAAAAGCAGTTTTCGGGCGAACTCAATTTAAGTAGTCGAACCGGGAGACCTTTGGTTTCCCAGATTCTTGATGAACGGATAGGGCTCCTGGTCACGATACTGAAAGCAATAATTATCCCAAATAAGGTCGCAACATGACCCTTTTGTCATCGCACACAGCGCCAGGTATTTCCTCTTGAACTCCCATCATGGGACTCGCGGGGCGCCCTCGAAGCGATAGTACCGGGACGTTTCGTTTGAAACGAACGTACTTAGTCCACTAAGGCTTGGTAGACGAAGCGCTGAAGTTCACGTCGAATCGGGTACGTCCCACTTGGGAGTAGCTGCGTGTAAAAGCCTACGGTGAGATCCTCGATCGGATCGACCCAAAAGGCCGTGGAGGCGGCACCACCCCACGCGAAGGAGCCTTCTGATGTGAGCGACTTGTTCTTGCGTCGATCCGTCACGACCGACATGCCAAGGCCAAAGCCGACGCCGGCGTAACTCGTCTCGGAGAATGAGCCGAACGCGAGCGTCTCTAAGTCGCCGTCATCAGGCAGGTGATTCTCCGTCATCAGCTCTACGGTGCGACTCGAGAGCAGTCGCGCGCCGTCGAGTTCGCCGCCGCGCAACATCATCGTCATGAATCGGTCGTAGTCGTGGGCCGTGGACAGCAGTCCCCCGCCCCCGCCGAGGATCCTTGGTGGATGCTCGACCGTTTTGGCCAGCTCCTCGTAAGGATAGGACTCAGCGTTGATCGGGACGTAGAGCATGGCGAGTCGGTCGATCTTCTCCTCGGGACACCACCACTCGGTGTCGTTCATGCCGAGGGGATCGAAGATCCTCTCCTTCATAAAGACGTCGAGTTGCTGCCCGCTCCAGATCTCGATAAGTCGCCCGAGCACGTCAAAGGAGACGGAGTAACTCCACTTGCTCCCGGGCTGAAAGAGGAGCGGGCTCGTGCACCAGTCATCGACCGCTTGGGCTAAATCGGCACCCCTGGCGAAACCGAAGTCGTAGCCCTTGGCACGATAGATCGCGTCAACGGGGTGGATGTAGTTAAACCCGTAGGTCAGCCCGCTCATGTGCATCAACAAGTGGTGCACGCGCACCGGTTCCAACGCCGGCACGGTCAGAGGTTTCGTAGGTGTTCCGCCGGCCCACACGCGCGGTTCCTTCAAGGAGTCGATCCACTGACCAACTTCGTCGTTGAGATCGAAGTGACCTTCTTCGTAGAGCATCATGACCGCGAGTGCCGTAAGGGGCTTGGTCATCGAGTAAATGCGCCAAATCGTGTCGTCGGTAACGTCCAACGCTCGCTCGCGGTCGCGGTGGCCGCCCTTGTCGCTCCAGACGAGCTGACCCCCTCGTGAAATGGTCGCGAGCCAACCCGCCAGGCGCCGGTCGGTGACGTAGGAATCGAAGAAGGGCTTGATGCGCGCGAGACGATCGGGCGAAAATCCAAACGCAACGGGATCGACTTCAACCTCGAGTGACGACATGGTCACCTCACTTTCTTCAGCGAGACTAGAGGAGAACGTTGCCCCTCAGGAACGATCGAGTGCTCGACGCAGCACGTCCAGAGCACTAATCGCGCTGTACGCGCGAACCCGTGGACGATCGCCGGGTAAGCGCAACGCCACCGACTCAACACTCGCGCCAATGGCGAGACCCACAAAGACCGTGCCCGCTATCTGGCCGTCTTGTTCTTCGGGTCCCGCGACCCCGGTGACGCTGAGCCCAACGTCCGCGCCGAGCAGGGTTCGAACGCCGCTGGCCATGAACTCGGCGGCGCTGGCACTCACGACCGGTCCCTCGGGAACGCCCAGGAGGTCGAACTTGACTTGGCTGGCGTAACTCACGACACCGCCGCGAAACCACCCCGACGCACCCGCGACGTTCACGAGTCGACTCGCGATGAGTCCCCCGGTCAACGACTCCGCGACCGCGAGCGTCAGACCACGCGCCAGAAGGCGTTGCGCGACGACGTCTTCCATCGATTCGTCGTCGGCGCCAAAGATGATCTCACCGAGTTTTTCGACGATGAGGGCCCGCACGAACTTTTCTTCTTCCGCCAAGAGCGCCCACGCGCGCTCGTCGTCCACGCCGCGCGCGGTGAGGCGAACTTTGATGCCCTCAATGCCCGAAGCGAGAAAGGCAATAGTCACTTGGCCGCCCGCGGCGAGCGCCTCGAAGCGCTCGCCCACGGCTTCGGCGAGGGCGGACTCACTCGCGCCCCACGTGCGCAGCACTCGACTGCGTATCACCGCCGTCTCGCCGGCGTCTCTTTGACGCTCGAGTAGATCGGGCAGAATCGCGCGCTCGAACATGTCGCTCATCTCATAGGGCACGCCCGGCACGGCGTAGACGACCTTCAGTCCAACCGAGCAGATCAGTCCCGGCGCCGTGCCACGAGTCTGAGGGATTATCGTCGCGCCTCTCGGAACGTCGGCCTGGAGAAGGTTGTTGTCCGGCATCGTGCGACCGCGCGATTCGAACATTGCGCGAATACCTGCGACGAGGTCGTCGTGACGCTCGAGAGGCACGTTCATGACTTCAGCGAGTGCGGCGCGCGTGATGTCGTCCTGGGTTGGTCCAAGTCCACCACAGACGATCATCGCGTCACTGCGCGCGAGGGCGGTGCGAAACGCCAGGACAATGCGTTCGTGATTGTCGCCGACGTGCTGGTGAAAGTGTGACGAGATGCCATTCGCCGCCAAGCGCTCGCCGAGCCACTGCGAGTTGGTATCGGGAATCTGTCCTAGGAGTAGCTCGGTACCAACCGCGACGATCTCAACGCGCACGCGCGACGACCTTCCTACCCGCCGCGTAGTACTGCCACCCGGTGTAGAGCGTCAGCGCCACGGCCAGCCAGATCGTCACGAACGCGTACGCCGGGTGATGTCCCGTGAAGGGCAACACGCAAAAGCCAATGGCCCAGTCCTGGGTGAAGGTCTTCCATTTCGCGAGGCGACTCGCGGGAATCGAGATACCGCGCTTGGCGGCGCGCGAACGATAGACGCTCATCAGCACTTCGCGCAAGGTAATAATGATCGCCGGAACAACGAAGAAGGTCAGGCCGTGCGGGCGCGAGATAATGACCGCGTACAGAGCCCCGAGGAGGACCACCTTGTCCGCCAGTGGGTCGAGAAAGGCGCCCGACGTCGTGGTGCCGTGACGCCGCGCGACGATGCCGTCAAAGTAGTCCGACGCGCCAACGGTCAGTCCGACGATGGTGGTCCACCATGAGACGCGATTAAAAATGATCATGTAAATGAACACCGGCGCGATGACGAGACGAAAGGCCGTCATCATGTTCGCGGGCGTGAGCAGTGCGGTTGGCCCGTAGGTGCGTTCAGTGCTCATCGCGCGACCGCTTCTAGGTCCGTTCCGTGGCTCGCCACGATCTCACATTCCACCATCGATCCCACGATAAGTGTTGGATCGACCACGACAATCCCGTCGATCTCGGGACACTCGCGAAAGCTTCGCGCCACGCCCGGCGCGTCGATTAAGAGTTGCTGGCGCGTACCGACGAGGGCGTCGCGCTTCTTCGCGGTGATGACGTCTTGGAGTTCAGAGACTTCGCGCAGGCGCTCCAGGGCCAGTTCGTGCGCGACGGGACTGTCCAGATCGTTCGCGTAGGTGCCGACCTCTGAGGAGAACGTGAAGAAGCCAGCCCAGTCGAGTTGCGCTGCTTCGACGAAGTCGAGCAGCCGGCGTTGGTCGTCTTCGCTCTCACCGGGATAGCCCAGAATGAAGGACGATCGAAAGGCCGCGTCGGGTTCCGCACGACGAATAGCGGCGATGCGCTCTAAGAAACGGTCCCCGTCGCCCCAGCGGCGCATCGAGCGAAGGAGTGGCCGCGACGCGTGTTGCAAGGAGAGGTCGAAGTAGGGCACGCCCGTCGCGAGAATCGTTTCGATCAAACCTTGGGTCAATCCCGATGGATACAGGTACAAAAGTCGCACACGATCAACTTCGGCGCCGAGGGCCTTCGTGAGTTCGATCAACGGTTGCGTGCCGCCCTCGTCGAGGACCTCGACGGCCTCGCCCCGTCCCGCGCGGCGCCGGTCGTGCCCCCAACTCGCGAGGTCTTGGGCAATCAAGATCAATTCCCTGACGCCGCCCTCGACGAGTGCCCGCGCTTCGGTGAGAATCTCTTCGTTCGAACGCGAGCGTTGGTCGCCACGAAAGGTTGGAATGGCGCAGAAGCCGCAACGTCGATCGCAGCCTTCGGCGATCTTGAGATAGGCCCACGGCGCCTTGGCCTTCGGGCGAGGGAGATTCAAGAGATCGAATGACGAGGTGGGACGAGTGCGCAGCGACACCGGCGTCGAGGGCGCGAAGGCGGTCAAACTCTCGCCAAAGCCGGCCACGAGGTCGACTTCGGGTAGCGCGGCGGCGAGTTCGTCGCCGTAACGCTCGGCCATGCAGCCCGTCACGACCAGTCGGGCACCGTTACGTTTTCGATCCGCGAGATCGAGCACCGTTTCGATGGACTCTTCACGGGCCGCTTCAATGAAGGCGCACGTGTTCGCCACGACGAGATCGGCCTCTTCGGGGGTCGTCGCGACGACGTAGCCCTGGGACCCTAAGAGCCCCGCCAACTTGTCGGAGTCCACGAGGTTCTTGGGGCACCCGAGCGTCTCGATCCAGTACCGCATCACGCCCCCCTCGGTAGCGGCACCGAGCGCGACGCGCTCGGTCGTTAATGGCGGAGAGGGAGGGATTTGAACCCTCGGGCCCACTTTCGCAGGCCGCATTCTTAGCAGGAATGTGGTTTAAACCGAACTCACCCACCTCTCC
>Ga0208357_1001374_pt1 | contig 17738 bp, 12 predicted proteins | sample NGESurdeep092012_6_FD_184487 | JGI IMG/M metagenome (GOLD analysis project Ga0208357, IMG submission 184487) | Arctic peat soil microbial communities from Barrow, Alaska - NGEE Surface sample F52-2 deep-092012 (SPAdes) | ecosystem: Environmental > Terrestrial > Soil > Wetlands > Peat ... | reverse complement strand
GGATTGAGGCGGCGTCGCGCATGTCCTCGATCGAGCCATTGGCGCAGGAGCCGATGAAGGCGTGATTGACCGGCGTGCCGGCGACCTTGGACACACCGACTACATTGTCAGGCCGAGGCGGCGCCGCCACCTGTGGCTCCATGAGAGCCAAATCGTAATCGTAGACGGCTTTGAACTTTGCGTCCTGATCGCTCTTTTCGGCCGTGAAGGGTACCGACGTGCGGCTCGTCACGAACGCGACGGTCGCTTCATCAGCTTCGACCAGTGCGGACTTTGCGCCCATTTCGAGGGGATTATTGCAAAGCGTCATGCGGCCCCCGAAGTCGATGTCCTTGAGTGACGGCCCAGAATATTCGACGACCGAGTAATCGAGTTTGTCTTCACCGATTTCGACGATCATCCGTTGCGACACGTCCCTAATGGTCGTGCCAGGACTCAGTTTACCGACCAAATTGACGCGGACAGTCTCGGGCACGCGGATCCAGACCGAACCGCAGGCGAGGACTTCAGGGATCTCAAACACCATAGGGATGCCAAGGCAACCGACAGCGCCGTAGTTTGTGACGTGCGTGTCGTAAGCCAACACGAACATGCCCGGCCGGATGATGCCTTTTTCCATCGGGAAGATGTGGCCGAGGCCGCCGCGGCCCACATCATAGAATTGACTGATGCCGTATTTACGAACGATCTCGCGGACCTTCTTTTGTCGTTCCGCGCCGGCGGGATTAGTGGCAACCGGCTCGTGATCGGTCGAGATCAGGACACGGGCTGGATCATACAAGGCGTCGACTCCGAGCTCCTCTAGCGCTTTGTCGAAATTGACAACGTACCAGTCATGCACGGTCATCAAATCGGGTACCGGATAAATGGTCTCTCCCGCCGCGACCGAGCGGCCCATGACACGCGAGAGAATTTTTTCGGTTAATGTTTGTCCCACATCATCCTCCTCAATATCCGAGCACTGCTCTGATTGATTCTCCGTTCAGAATTCGTTCCTCGCGAGCTTCGTCCGTGCGCCTTTTCTCCAAGGCCTTGTCAACAACCTCATGCGCTCGCTCCGACGCGACCACGACGAGCCCATCCTCGTCGCCTATTATGATGTCGCCCGGTTTGACCGGGACCTCACCGATTGAAATTGGTACCTGTGTCCAGCCGGGATGTGATTTAACGGTGCCGCGGACGTTGATACCGGCGGCGTAGAGGGGAAACCGCAGTTTGCGGATTTGCGCGACGTCGCGAACCGCCGCGTTGGTCACACACCCGGCGATCTTCTTTGCGACACATCCGACCGTCGAGGTGCCGCCCCAGATCGTGGCGCGGTCGGTTGCTCCGGCATCGATGACAAGTACTGAGCCGGCGGGAGCCTCTTCAATCGCTCGAAAAATCACGAGGTTGTCGCCAGGCATGGCCTTGACGGTGAATGCGCGGCCAGCGAGCCGCACTCCGTCGACCACTGGACGAATAGAGGGGGCGACGTCCCCCCACTTCCCGGCACTTTCGTAGATCGTTGCCGTGGGGATGCCGGCAAGAATAGCAACGACATCCGACGCGTCTTCTTCATTCGACATCATGCACTCCTATCTCGCGTAACCTTTCGCCGAGTAGCTTCGCGGCGCCTCGCACCTCGCTCCCCAGCTTTGCAATCTGATCACGCTTCACCTGGCTGGTGGCAAACCCAAGCGATAGAATACAGAGCGCGCTACCGTCCTCACGCAACACCGGCGCAGCCACCGAGGCCACTCCGACCGTCCGCTCCTCCCAATTAATTGAGTATTCCAGCGAACATACTTCCGCGAGTCGTCTGAACAGAGCTGCGCGGGTCGTTACAGTATGTGGCGTATCGGCCGGCATGCCGGCGCGGCGGAGAATTTCAACAACCCTCCGCTCGTCGAGATGGGCAAGCGCGGCATGACCGGTTGCCGTACTGTGCACCGGCAGCCGCGTACCCACCGGAATGGTATATCGGATCGGTCCCGCGCCCTCGACGGCGCAGAGGATAACCATGGCGTCGCGCCTGAGTGCGGACAGATAGCTTGTAAACCCGAACCGTTGCACCAGAGCCTGCATGATCGGTAGTGCAGCCTGTTTCAGCTTTCCGGCGCCACGATAAAGATTCCCAACCCGCGCCACTTCCGGTCCCGGCCGATAAAGCCGGGTGCGAGGATTTCGATCGACATAACCATGACGTTCGAGCGCCTGTAGGAAGCGCGAAACGCTGCCCTTCGAAAGCGTCATCGCACGACTAAGCTCGCTCAAGCCACGCTCGGGAGACTCGTCCGTAAAGCTCGACAGTATACCAAGTGCCCGACTGACGCTCAGCGAATATTCTGGTCCGGACGATGCTTTGATACGCGTGTTTCGAGGCACTGCCATGTTCCGATTACCGGGCCACGTGTCCGGCTTTTGAGCATCCATTTAAGCGCGCAGAACGGAAGATTGTCAATGTGTCCGCATCCGCCCGCTGTGTTGCTTAAGCATATCGCGCAGTTGTGGAAGCGCAGCTGCGGGCACACACGCAAACATCTCAGGGGGCGTTGCCCGACAGGCAAAAGGGCCTATTTCGCGCGGCGATGTTCGATCAATCCCTGCTCCGACCAGAAGCGCTCCGCCGCTGGGTGCAGTGGAATCTTGATTCCGCGAAAGATCGCTTCTTGATGGAAATCGCCGAAGCCCGGAAGGATGGGCGCGAGTTCGTGCCTGTTTTCGAAAATCGCCCGCGTGACGGCGTAGACTTCCTCCTCGCCCCGGTCAGTCGTGGTCACCATGACGGTCGGAACCATGATCGTCTGGACGACCTCTGCGCTTCCATAGACGCCGGCCGGAATCGTCGCACTTTCGTATGTCGAGTGCCGTGCGATGAAACTGCTGCTAAGTTTTCGATCGAGCGTCATGAAGCGAACGTCCGAACGTCGGCAGAGATCGAGGTACGATGGGTCGCCGGCGCCCGTTAGGGCGACGAGAGCCTCGAGCTTGCCGGCCGCGAACTCGCGGTGCGCTTCCGGGTAGTCGAGAAAAACCAGACGCCGTTCCGCCGCGCTTACGTTCTTGGCAATCCCGGCGAGCTGTAGCAGTTCGAGCACCACGCCGGCCGTTGTGAAGTCGCGGTCCCCCGCCGAAATTCGCGCCCCGCGAAGATCGGCAAATGTTTTGATAGCCGAATCCCGTCGAACGGCGATATGGAGGTGAAGTGGGAGCAGACTGAACATTGCACGCAGTCGGTCGTGCATACGGTCAAATGGCGGCTTTCCCCGGTACGCGGCCGCAAGGCTTTCGGCGACCGCAAAACAATAGCCGCCCTGCCCCATTTGGAGCTGCCTCAGGGCGCCATCACCGCCTCGGCTGGCTATCGTAGAGCCAATGCTCGGCATGTCCCGATGCACCAGCGCAGCAATCGCATTTACGCCTTGGTGCCAAGTGCCGGTGCCTGCCGCACCGACGAGTTGCGATCCAATCAGCCGCGACAGCCTATTTGCTGCGTTGACGACCGCCATGCCATATTCACGCACTCTAATCGAAGGGCAGCGATGCTGCGGAACAGCAAGCGTAATACTGCCTACGGGAATATTACGAGCATTGAAAACCGGAGCAGCGATCGTGACCGGCGCGTCGAGATCATCGCTCAAGCGAAAGGCATAATTGGCAAGACGGACACCGCGGATTTCGGCACTGATCGCCCCCGAGTCCTCCTGGGCCGGCCGCTTCCTGCGTAATAGTCCGACCTTCTGTTGTTCGTCCTGCGCGAGAAACGCGAAAACCGCGATTCCACCAGCGGAGCGCTCCAGCGGTTCATATTGCGCAAGCGGTGCCGTGAAGTTAAAAGGCCGCGAGGACAGGATTTCAGAAACATATGCGTGCGCGTGCTGGCTATTGTCGTAGACCCCGAGCCAGCAGCTTTCGTTAAAGCTTGCCGAAAGATCCGCCATGATTGGGCGTGCGGCCTCCGCCAGCCTGAAGCGCCGGTTGAGGATAGCGGACCAGCGAAACAGCTCCATTCCGGTTCGATATTTCTGATCATCTGGATCCCACTCGACCAGTCCGTCTTTGCGCAATATTTGTAGAAGCCGGTGAACCGAGCTTCCGGGCTGACCAAGCGCGTTGCCGAGTTCGCGCACACCCCACGTGCTCTGCCCGTCGACAAATGCCCGCAACACCGCGATGGCTTTGCCCACGGACGCGCCGTCACCTTTCAACTTCTTCGTCGGCTTTCCTGGCACCGCCGTTACCTTCTAAGCCGCACAATTTACGTCATTACCGTTAATTTGGCACGGCCACAGCCGAATCGGCGACAAACGATAGCTGAACGGTGTCGCCAATTGTCAAATGGCGGACCTGAGAGGTGTCGGCAATGTCGGCAGTCAAATTGATCCCCTCGCCGATGCAGCTAACGATACGAACGGCATTGCCTAAATAAGTTCGGTCGGTGACCACGCCCTTGACGGTTGTTTGCGAACCGCCTCGAACCGAGCTCACAAGCGCAACTTTCTCGTACCGCAATGCGATCGTCACGTCCTGGCCCTTGACGAGATCGGGCGCGCCGCGGCACGCAATCGTCATGCCGTAAGATTGGACTACCGTACTGCAGCCGGCCCCAACATCGGCGACGACGCCACTTAATAGATTGGTGTGGCCCACAAAGGCCGCAACAAAGCGATTCTTTGGATTCTCATAGATATCTTCGGGGCTGCCAACCTGCTGCACTTTGCCGCCGTTCATGATGGCTATGCGATCCGACATCGACATCGCCTCGCCTTGATCGTGCGTGACGAACACAAAGGTGTTACCCAGGGCCCGATGGAGGCGTCGAAGCTCCTCCTGCATGTTAATTCGAAGCTGGAGGTCGAGAGCGCCGAGCGGCTCGTCAAGCAACAGCACGGACGGCCGGTTCACCAGCGCACGCGCCATCGCTACTCGCTGCCGCTGCCCGCCGCTGAGCTGGTCAGGCATCCGCTTCTCAAAGCCTTGAAGCCTGACGAGACGCAACACTTCGTCGATCCGCGCCACGATCTGCCCGCGCGACACCTTTTTCCGCTTAAGCCCGAAGGCGACGTTTTCAAACACGTTCATATGCGGAAACAACGCGAGATTCTGAAATATCATGTTCGTACTGCGCGCATAGGGTGGCACGCCGTGCATATCGCGACCGTCGAGCAGAAGTTGCCCGCTGTCGAAGTCCTCGAAACCTCCGATGATTCGCAGCAAGCTGGTCTTTCCGCAACCGGACGGGCCGAGCAAGGAAAAAAACTCCCCTCGCTTTATCGACAGAGTCACGCCGTCGACCGCGGCTACTGGTCCGTAGTTTTTCCGGATATTTTGAATGGACACCGACGTTTCCATTCCCGCGTGCGGAGGGCCGCCCGAGGAATTCACGGCATCGGTTGTACTCGCACGAAAATTCAGGCTCATCGCCTTCACGGTCCTGATCGTCAGGGGGGCGCCGCCAGCTCGATGAGCCGGCGGCAGTTGATCAAGCGGCCTTAAAAGCTCCCCAAGCCTCAATCCAGGCATTCATATCCGACGGCCATTGCATGGAATAAAGCTTGGCACCGCGTGTGGTAACGTCAAGCCCGAGCTTTTTCTGCTCGTCTGTGCTGAAGGCTGCGATTGCCTTCTGGGTTACGGGGCCATAGTTGGATTCCTTAGCCAGCGCGACGCCAAACTCGGACGACAGCATCGCGTTTACCACCTTCTCGCTCGCCTCCGCATGCGGCGAATCCTTCGGGATAAAGGCTGCTTGGTTCCAGAGAAGAACCCCCTCTTTCGGCCAGGCATTCGTCACCTTGACGCCATTTCGCTGAAGCGCCGCGCGCATCGGCATCCATCCGTACATCGCGATTACTTCTCCACTGGACATCAAGTTGACGGCCTCACCGAACTGAGTCCACAGCGTACGGAAATTCTTCTTCTTCGAGATCAAAAACTTCTTCACCTCGGCAAGATCGCCAATCGACATTGTTGCGGGATTCGGGTGACCGAGCGTAAGCGCCGTCACGACGATGCTCTGATACGCGTCGTCACGAAGCGCGGTTTTTCCGGCATACTTATCGTCAAACAGCAGTCCCCAAGTCTGGGTACGCGCGTCCTGCTCCGACACCAAATCAGTTCGGAACAGCGGCGAATCAAACCCGTAGAAGATCGGGATCATCAGAGTTTTGCCGGCGCGCACCTGAACCTGCTGCTTGAATACCGGTTGCAGATCGGTCGCATTGGGGATCTTCGCCATATCAAAGGGACGCACTTTCTCGTCCCCAGCTTTCTGGCCAAGTACAGGTCCCTTTACAAACTCAGTCACACTGATCATCAAGTCGTAACGCGACGTGCCGCCTGGCGCCAAGAGCTTCGCGACCGTGTCGGTCGGCGACACATACGGGGCATTCTCGACCTTTACGCCGGTCGTACCTTCGACAATCTCTCGAGCGCCCTTGGGCAACACGACGCCCGGCATGATGCCGACGATCGACTCGCCCGCCGCGGATGCGGGGCGGTCAATTCCAAACTCCATCATCGCCGACGCGGCTACGGCACCGGACAGAGCGAGGAATTTGCGGCGCTCAATGCTAGTTGGCTTCGAAGATTTGCGTCCCACGATTAACCTCCATGTTTCGGCCGCTACGCGGCCCCCGTTTGTTCAAGGGGTCTGTTCGATTGTTGTCTTGGCCGGCTTCCCCTCATTCGCCGGATACGTATTGGCTTCGAACACTGGCTCGTTGCGATACCAGCGCGCCGAGCAATGACATCGTCGCCGAAATCAGGATAATGACAACCGCCATAGCTGGCAGTTCGGGTGCCAACTGATCAACGATCTTCGACCAGAACATCACCGGAATGGTGCGATCATATCCGGTAACAAACAGCGTTCTTACGAATTCGTCGAATGAGAGACTGAAGGAGAATAGCATGGTGGCGATGAAGGCGGGCCGAATGATCGGAAAAACGATATGTATGAATACCTCTAACGGTCGCGCGCCGAGATCCATGGCTGCCTCTTCGAGCGTGCTGTCAAAATTGTGAACTCTAGGGTACAGCGTCAGAAAGGCGAACGGCAGAACCCAATTGATGTGGGCAATCAGCACCGTCGTGTAGAGCGACGGTCGAATATTTAAATAGCCGAAGAAGAGTAGCAGTACGATGCCGCCCACGATTCCGGGCATGACAATCGGCATCAGAACGAGATTGAATAGCGCCGATTTAAGCGGGAATGTTCGCCGAAAGCCGAGCCCTAGCAAAAGCGCCAATCCCGTCGAAACAACAGCAGCGAGCGCGCCGACCGCAAAACTGTTGACCATTGCGGAAAGGAACTCGCTCGTTGCGAAGACCTTTTGATACCAACGTATCGTGAACCCGTGCAGAGGAAAGCCGACGATCGGCGAGTTATTGAACGAGAGAACGACGATCATCAGCAGCGGCGCATACAAAATCACGTAAAAGCTAATGGCGTAGATCCATAATGCGGCCCGAAGCCGGGGACTGGCTGCGAACATCTTTTGTGCCGCGCTGCTCATCGGGTCCGCCCGTCGGTGAAGACCTGCTGAATGCCCGCCCAGCGCCCTACGACGAGGAGAATGGCGAGCACGACTACCGACAGAACCACCGATAGCGCCGCTCCCATCGCCCAGTTGTTGTTGTTAAGGAACTGCGCGGCAATCATGTTGCTAAACATGATCCCCGACACGCCGCCCAAAAGCTGCGGAGTCACGTAGGCGCTGACCGCGAGTAGAAACACCATCAAAGAGCCGGCAATGACGCCCGGCCAGCTCAACGGTAGAATAACACGCAGAAATACCCAACCGGGGCGCGCACCAAGGTCTGTCGCCGCTTCGATCAGACGCGGATCAATCTTTTCGATGGAGAGATAGATTGGCAACGTCATAAACAACGTGTAGACGTAGACGAGGCCGAGATAAATTGCACCCTCGTTGTAGATCAACCAGGGCAACGGCTCGCTGATTAATCCGACTGCCATGAGAAATTCGTTAAGCGCGCCCGTTCGACCAAGGATGGGCAGCCAAATGAAGGTGCGCACTACATAGCTCGTCCAAAACGGCATAAAAAGCAGAAGCAGCAACGCCGCCTTCTCTTTTCCCTTAAGCATCGAAAGGAAGTAAGCGACCGGATACGATAAGGCCAGCGATATCAGCGTCGTCACGATCCCAATGCGGAGCGTTTTCAGAAGTAAATTGAGATAGAGGGGCGATGCGAGGGCCTCTCGATAATTACCGAACTGGAAATCTGGCGACGTGCCGAAAATAGTCGATTTCCAAAATGACATCGCCACCGTAAATCCAAGCGGTACGATCACAAAAATGCCGAGCCAAACGACGGCCGGCCCCAGCAGCGCAACCAATGACCACCTGATCCGTCTCCGCGCGCGACGCCCGGAGGGCAATGCGTCGCGCGTCTGGGCGACGACGGATGTCACGGGCGTCGGCTCCTCTGCGGCTCGTCGCCGTGCTCGGGAGCCTTGGAACGCCCGCCGAGCTCGGTTCTCAGCGCGACTGTTCGCGCACGGTCCGCCTCCAGCGTTTCGGGGTCGATGACCACGCCATAGTCCTCCGCCGCAGCAGAAACCGAGACGAAGCCTTTGCGGACGTCTTCGACGACCCGGTCGACTTCGCGCTCGAACGGATCCCCGAAACCACCGCCGCCGCCGAGCCTGAACCTGATCCGATCGTTCGGCTGGAAGCGGCGATATATTCCGTGGTCGATCAGGACGTCGTTGAGCCACAGATTGCCGCCGCGCCCGGCGCGGCCACCGCAACGGCCCTGCAGCGGAAAGTTGCCGCTTTCAGACCGGCCGTTGAGACGCACCGAGCCTTCGACGAAATCTTCAGGGCCCTGCTCGCCATCGAGGATGACGAACTCTACGTCTTGGCCCAATCCACCACGGCGATAGCCCGGCCCTCCGGAGTCCGCGACCAACTCCTTCCTCAGGAAACGAACGGTCGCCTCGTTCTCAGTGACTTCGATTGGTATGTTGCGCGTGTTGTTCGGGAAGCAGAGAGTTGAATAGCCATCGTAACGATGGCTCGCCCCGAAGCCGCCGCTGTGCTGCTGGATAGCGAGAAACGCCCGGCCGTCGCGCCGGCGTCGCCCATGAAGATAGATCTCGTTGGCGGGACAGCCGCCGTTGGCGCCGAGGACGTATTGCGGCATGGCCTGCTGCAGGGCGCCGAAAATGATTTCTGGCAAGAGATGCGAGATCATCGTGCGCCCCCAGGTGGCAGCCGGTGGACGGCAGTTGACCACCGTTCCCTCCGGCGCGATCACGGTAATCGGACGCATGGCGCCGTCGTTGTTGGGCACGGTCGGATCGAGCGCCAGTTTGATCGGATAGGCCGTGTAGGAGCGCGTCATATTGAGCACGCAATTGACCGCCGCCCCGACTTCGCCCGATGTGCCAGTATAGTCGATCGTCACACCGCTATCTTTGATCGTCACAGCCGCTTTGATCGTAACCTCGTCCGGACAGCTCGGGATCGGGGGCAGCGTCACTTCATTCCGATATACACCCTGGGGCAGCTTGCGGATCTTTGCGCGAAGGCTTGCTTCCGAACGGTCTATGATCTGCTTCGCCAGATCTTCGAGGCCATCGAGCTCGGCCTCGCGCAGCAGCTTCACCAGCTCCCGCGCGCAGACATGATTGGCAACGAGCTGCGCGCGCAGGTCTCCCAGCACCTTGTCCGGCACGCGGATGTTCGCGCGCATGAACTCGAAAATCGCGCCGTTGAGCCGGCCGCGCTCGTAGAGTTTCAGGACCGGAATCTTCAGTCCTTCTTCATAAATGTTCCTGGACTCGAGAGTCGACATGCGCCCACCCATGTCGAGGTGGTGGACAATACATAAAGTGTAGCCGACCAGCCGATCCTTATGAAAAATCGGCGAGGCCACCGAGATATCGATCAAGTGTCCACTGGCGAGCCACGGGTCGTTGGTGATGATGACGTCTCCGGGCGCCAATGTCTCGGGAGGATGCGTCTTGACGAAATTGCGCATCACCTCAGGTACAATGCCGAGAAATCCTGCCGTCGTCACCGTCGAGTGCGCCAACATGTTGGCGTCACGATCGAAAACGGCGCAGCAGAAATCGTGGTATTCCTTGACGGATGGCGTGAACGCCGTGCGGATGAGACCGGTCGCCGCCTCGTCGACGATCGAGATCAGGCGCTGCCAAAGAACTTGGATTGCGACAGCATCAAGCGCCATGACTCAGACTTCCACTGCTTCGAGAACTTCGGACAGGTCGGCTCCCGCCGCGCAAGAAGGCGCCAATGTGATGAGGAGGCACCCTCGCGCGTCGACCCGCAGGTTGTCGCCGTCACCGATGACGGTCGTCGATTCCCTTTCCTCAATGATCGCGGGGCCGACGACCGCATGTCCCGGGCGAATGGCCGATCGCTCGAACACCGGCGCCTCGGCGAACTCGCTGGTATTCCCGACATAAAGTTTGCGGCGCCCTTTCGGCGTGGGATTGCCGCCTCGTTCCGGCGCCTGAATGTTGGGCGGAATGGCGGGTTGCTTGACTTGAACGCGTAGGGCGGCGAGCTCGACCGGGTTTTCGTCGTCGACTGTTCCGTATTGATCCTCATAGGCGGCGAAGAAATCTGACTTCCATTTTGCCCGGCTGTCGGCGTCAATCTTTTGCGTGCCGATATCGATCTCCAGCGCGTAATCCTGGCCGGAATAACGCAACTCGAGCGAGCGCTGGAAGAGAACACGGGAAGTCCGGGGCACGAACTGCGCGGTTGCGGTTTCCAGATCGTGAAAGGCGCGGTCGAGCTCGTTCACGTCGACCAAGTCGAGAAGCCGATTGACGCTTTGTGTGCGCTCGAACGCGAGCGGCGCGGTCAAAAGACCGAGCGATGACATCACGCCGGAGAACGGCGGCACCACGACGCGGCCGATGCCCAGTTTGCGCGCGATATCTACCGCGTGAACGGGGCCGGCGCCTCCCGACGCGACGAGGGTCAGTTTCGATGCGACCTGCCCTTTCTCGGCTATATAGATACGAGCGGCGGCGGCCATGTTCTCGTTGACCAAGCGAAAAATCCCGGCGGCCGCATCACTAACACTTAGGCCTAACGGGCTGGCTACTTTCGCCTCTATTGCGGTCCGTGCTGCGGCCGTGTCGAGCGGCATTTCGCCACCGAGGAAATAATCTGCGTTCAGATTTCCCAACACCAAGTCGGCATCGGTCACTGTAGGGTTCTCGCCTCCTAGCCCATAGCAGGCCGGACCGGGATGAGAGCCCGCGCTCGCGGGTCCCACGGCGATCAGGCCAAGGTCATTGACACGCGCGATGCTGCCACCGCCAGCCCCGATTTCGAGCAAGTCATAGACGGGAATTGTCACGGGATAGCCACTACCCGATACGAAACGGTGGATCCTACCGATTTCGAACGAACGCGTTCGCGCTGCCCTACCGTTCTCGACGATGCAAAGCTTTGCCGTCGTGCCCCCCATATCGAAAGCGAGAATTGTTCCGAGCCCAGCCAGGGTGGTGAAATAGCTGGCGGCCTCCACGCCAGCCGCGGGCCCCGACTCGAGCATCTGCACAGGAAACCGCTTCGCTGTGTCGACAGTCGAGGTGCCTCCGTTCGAAAGCATCACAAAGAGGCGATTGCGATAGCCGCGTTCGCCCAATCCACGTTCGAGCTGCTCCAGATAACGGTCCACCACACGTTTGACGTAGGCATCGACGACGGTCGTTGATGTCCGTTCGTATTCTTTAGGCTCGGGGTGGACCTCATGCGAAGCAGAAATCTCGATGCCCGGCAGTTCCTCTCGTAGAGCGGCGACTGCGTGCCGCTCGTTTTCAGAATTGCGGTACGAGTGCAGGAAGCAGACCGCCACGGCCTCTATGGACTGACGGTGCAACTCGCCAGCGACGCGGCGCAACTCCGGCGCATCGAGCTGCTCGACAATTGTCCCGTCGGCGAGCGTCCGTTCGTTCACCTCATAGCGTAGATTCCGAGGAACCAGCGGCTCCGGGTAGCGGATAAACATGTCGAAGACGGTGTAACGAACCTCACGAGCGATCTCGAGAATGTCCCGAAAGCCACGGGTTGTAATGAGCGCTGTCTTCGCGCCCTTGCCTTCCAAAACGACGTTCGTGACGAGCGTAGTCGCGTGCACGACGTCTTCGGCCTCCAACAGAAGTCCCGGAATCACTTTGCCGAGCCGAGCGAGCCCCTCAAAAACGGCCCGTTCGGGCTTGTCCGAAGACGTCAGAACCTTCTCTACGTGAACATGACCGTTTTGACCGTCAATGATCGCAAAATCGGTGAAGGTGCCGCCTATATCGACGCCTATGCGAAAGCGATTACCCAACTGCGATCCTCAGCGTTCCATTCTGCTGAACACCGTTCCACGAGCCTGGCGATGGGGCAAGCTTTAATTTCGGTCATACAAACCGGTGTAGGTGGTACGGTCTCATCCGGCCCGGCAGCCGAGCCAACCGGCCGTCGACCGACCTATCGGCCCTAGACCCACTACCGGATTTGGGCGCAGAACATTTATTCGGACAGGACTTTCGGTGGGCCAAACGGACGCACAAGTCACGACTGACGTGCATTCGACCCGAGCCGCCATAGAAGCCGGATGACGAATTCGATGGCCCTCCGATAGCCCTCGACCGAAACGAACTCATTTGCTGCGTGCTGACGGCCTGCGTGACCGGGCATCGTGGCGATCCAGGGCAGCCCTAGAGCCTCAGTATACAAGCCAGCCGCGATCGAACGCGACGTCCGTGGCCATATCTCCGGGTCGTAGCCACAATCCTCGTATGTGCCGAGTAGCTCGCGCACGGCCCAATTATCAGCCGAGGTGCCGCCGCCCGGATACGACCCGCCTACTTCGACTACAACTTCAGAAAAACCATTGGTCTTCAAATGTGTACGAATCGCTTCGATTATCCGGTCGCAGGACATACCTGGGAGCGGCCTGATGTCGAGACTGGCCGTCGCCTTTCTCGGGACCTGCGTTTTGAATTCATCATCAAGAACTGCCCCCGCCTTGATTCCTGAGATGTTGAACTCGGCACCAAAACAATACGCCTCTATGGCGGCAGCAAAGGTTTCTTGCTTGAGGCGGGAGACACCAAGTTCATTTAGAAGACCTGCGTAATTGGCTCGGGTGGAGAGTTCTTGCACCAAGCGTCGTTCGTTAGGAGACGGCGTTCGTAGACCATCGTAAAATCCCGCAATAGAAACCGCGCCATCGAGTTGCTTCATACTGGCGATGGCCCACACCAGTCGGTCTATCGGGCTTGCGACCCAGTTTGCGTGACTTCCGTGAAGGTCGAAGCGAGCCGGACCACCCCAGTCTCCACCCCGAACGCCGAGTTTCAATGTGATTAGACCTTTGGCACCGAGCCAAACAACCGCAGTATGGTCCGCGCGCTCGGTGTGCCACGGAAAATACACGACGTTGGCCTTATCAAATTCATTGGAATGTTCGGCGATAAACTCGGCAATCCCCGCACTTCCAAGCTCTGACCCCTCCATTATCAGCAAAATGTTGGCAGGCAGATCAACTTGCGCAGCCCTGTAGCTTGCTAACGCATTTAAAACCGCGGTATAGGGCCCCTTCGTGTCTTCGGCTCCCCGGCCAACAATGCATTCACCGATTCCATCAACGTTGATTCGGTTGGCCGAGAATGGCGGGGAAATCCAATCCTTCTCTTCGGCAGCAACCGTGTCGTACATACAATGAATGACGATTGTGCGTTGCGCCTCGCTTAAAAACTTTCCAACTAAAATTGGAAGCGACTTCGTTTCGAATACGTTCGCAGAACCGCCTAACGCGTGAACTTCGTGTGAAAGCCGCGCCAAAATAGAGCTAACTTGTAGCCTCTGCGTGGAGATTGATGGCTGTTTAATATGCGTTCGAAGGCGCTCAAGATGGTCGGGAAACTCCGATGCCGCCACCGCTAACACTGCCGTTAGCATCTCCGCCTCCACAATTCCTCCACCATCCGTTCTGCAGGACAATCAGAGCGCGAACATGTCGACGTCTTTCTTCACCTCTGTCAGTTCACGCCATCCTTCGAGCCGAATTACTGAAAATCGAGCAGATTTTATGATCACTCGGCCGGCACATGCCCCCAGAGATCGACGATTACGCTAGCTCCCGGGACAAAAAGATTGTGGTCTACTTCAATAGCGCTGAATGGGATGCCTAATCGTCTCAGGCCTTCGTCCCACGCCATGAAACCACTTCGAAATTGCGCCAAATCGGCATGAAAGTGGAGCGCGCGGACCACCTGATCCAAGCTACTGCCTGCCGCGGCAAAGATACGCTTTGCCTTGACTAAGATGTCCGCCATCTGGGCATGCGCGGCATCATGGAAAAATGGTGCGCTCACAGGAGCGCTGGCACCGTCGCATAAGCCACCATTTTCGACGGCCATAAGCCCAGCGACGAATAGGATGCCATCGAAGCTACGGGCCGGCATCATATCATTTGCAATGAGAGCGACGTCACATTCCACGTCTTGTACGCGCGTAGCAGCCGATTCGTGTGCGGCAACCAAGTTCACTTCGATGGTGGCCTCGCGGCTGCCAAATGCCGGATGACGAACTGGCACCACGGTCGTAGGTGGCACGCGATGATCGAAAGCTCGAGACCACGATTGCCAGAATGCAGGTAGGTCTTCCGCATGGCTGAGATAGACCTGTGCCTTGAGCACTAAGCCCATATGGCTTCCGGCGGCTGTCAGCGCCGGCACCAACCGTTCGCGAACAAGATAGTCGGTTTCGCGATTGATCCGCGTCCCGTTCCATTGCTGGCCTTCTGACATCATTGCAGAAGGCGCGAGATTGCCGCTCTCGTCACGTGCAAGTTGCCCCGCCACGAAGATCATATCGCCCACTCGTAGACATGGGGCGTAGCCTGACGTTTTTGGAACATTCAGGCGGTCGGTGCCGGCGGTACGACATTCGTAGCCGCTGTCCAGGGCGGCAGCCATAACCTGCACGTCCATGGATGCGTCGAGGTTAAGTAAACCGCTGACTATAATAGATGTGCTCGGCGCGACCTGCCCTGCCAGGGCAGCCTTGCGAACCTCATGATAGGGGTCGACGAAGGAAGGCGATGGATAATACTGATCCAGACGTGCCACTTTGCTGAGAGCGCTGCCCGCCGCGTCTAATTGAGCGGCCATTCCGCGAAAAATGGTCGTGGCTTCCCGTTGGGCCTGTGGCCCAACGCCCAATGGACGCCCTCGCCGTACGACCTCCGGGTCCAGCACGCCATCGGGACGTATGGCTCGCAAGCCTGTGCCGAATACCCAGTGGCCCGCGCGCACAAAAGGCGCGTGAACTACACCCGCCGCATAGGCGTGCTTTGCGTACCGAGTTATTGTCACCGAGGATTTCCCGCTTTGTGATCCTGCCGCTCAATTCACAGTGACGCCGGCAGACTTGATCACATTTCCCCACCGCGACTTCTCCGACTCAATGAAGGTCTTAAACTCTTCAGGCGTGTCGGTGACCGCCTCAAGCGATTGCTTCGCCATAAAGCTCTGAACCGCAGGCGAGCGAACGGCTTCGGTCAATTGTTTATTTAGTTCGGTAATTATGGGCCGCGGTGTCCCTTTGGGCGCTACGAGTCCTGACCATACGTATGCCGAAAATCCCGGGAAGCCCGATTCTGCAATGGTCGGCACATTTGGCAGCAATGGCGATCGGGTATCCCCGGTAATCGCCAATGCACGTAGCTCATGAGCGCGAATATGCGAGACCATGGCTGCCAGACCAGGCATGAACACAGGCACTTGCCCGGAAAGCACGTCCAAGAGAGCCGGCCCGCTTCCACGATAAGGCACGTGCACCATCTTGAGACCAGCCTGCCCCAAGAACATTTCCATGAAAAGTTGCTGTGCGCTGCCATTCCCAGAAGACGCGAAGTTGATTTGACCGGGATGTGCTTTGACATAGGAAATAAATTCGGAAAGCGTGTGGACCGGCATCGTTTTTGGATTCACCACAAGCACTCCTGGCTCGCGACTGAATAACGAAATTGGCTCGAAGTCGGCAACGGGATCGAAAGTCAAATGCTTGAATAGAGCTGAGCCCCAAGCTTGCGGATTGGAAAATAGGAGGAGCGTATAACCGTTCGGCGCGGCATGGGCAGCGTACTCCGTGCCCAACATTGAGCCAGCACCCGGCTTATTCTCGACCACGATGCTCTGATCCATCTGTTCAGACATCTGCTTCGCGATCGCCCGCATGGGTACATCGGACGAACCGCCAGCAGAATACGGTACAATAATGTGTACAGGAGACGATGGGTAACTCGCTGCCCGCGCTCCGGCAGCAAAACCAATGGCTGCCGCAATCAGCAAGCTCCAGTGCAGAAACCGTCCACGGTTCATAAACCCCTCCCGCAAAATCGGACGCACCAATTCTGGGTTGCGTAGTCCAACGGGCGCTCGATCTGGCGCGTACTAAGCCAGAAATTCTAATGGACGTCCAAGCTGTGTCCAGAAGTCTTCGCGAGCTCCTTCTGATGCGTAGCTTCCTCAGCCATATAGTGCCGGTGCGCCGCCGGCGTGTTGGTTGCGGAGCAAGGTCAAGCCGAGCGGCTCGGTGGGCTGCGGAAATAGGCAGTATCGCCTGCTCGCCAACACATTCCCGCGCGAGCTGGGAGTTTAACGCTAATGAAGTGCGATCACCGTGGCGACGGTCACCGCTAGCCACCAAACGGCGGACTACGTCGCGGCATTAAAGCCGATGGACCTTGAGGCGTGGGCTGCCCGGCGACGGCGCGGCAGGCGCCATTCGTAGGTATGTGCTGCGGTGACAAACCAAGCATCTCCTCCATGCGTTGGTGTGGAAAGTCCTTTTCCTACCGTGACATGTCGGGCACAATGTATCGAGCAAAACGTCAGGCATCGAAAATAGGCGTTCGAATTGGAGGATTCAGATGGAGCATCATCGGTCTGCTTTGACCCGGCTTTTTGCGGCCGCAGTCCTACTTCTGGCCGGTGCGCCTGCGTTCGCGAATAAGAGCAACGATACGCTCATCTACGCATCCGATTCCGAGCCTGAGAACGTCAGCCCCTATCACAATAATCTGCGCGAGGGCGTCATAATCGCCCGGAATGTGTTCGACAATCTGATCTATCGCGATCCGGATACCGGCAAATACAAACCGCAGCTCGCGACCAGTTGGACCTGGGTCGACCCCCAGACACTCGATCTGACAATCCGCCAGGGCGTCACCTTCCACAACGGCGATCCGCTGACCGCAGACGACGTGGTGTTCACGCTCAATTATGCCGTGAGCCCCGAAGCGAAGGTCGTGACGAAGCAGAACGTCGACTGGATCAAGAGCGCGGAAAAGATCGGCAATGACAAGGTGCGCATTCACCTCGTCGGCCCCTTCCCAGCCGCTATCGAATATCTGGCGGGCCCGGTGCCAATTTATCCGGCCAACTATTTCAAGAAAGTCGGCCTCGACGGCTTCGCCAAGGCGCCGGTCGGCTCCGGCCCCTACAAAATCACCTCGGTGACGCCTGGCAAGGGCGTGACCATGGAGAAAAATAAGAATTATTGGAAGGGCAGCCCGCTCGGACAGCCCTCGATCGGCAAGCTTGTGTTCCGCGTCATTCCGGACGCGGAGACGCGTCTCGCCGAGCTCATGACAGGCGGCGTCGACTGGATATGGCGCGTGCCTAAAGATCAGGCCTCGCAACTCAAGTCGATGCCGAACATCACCGTGCTTTCGGCCGAGACGATGCG
>Ga0208357_1001373_pt1 | contig 17753 bp, 17 predicted proteins | sample NGESurdeep092012_6_FD_184487 | JGI IMG/M metagenome (GOLD analysis project Ga0208357, IMG submission 184487) | Arctic peat soil microbial communities from Barrow, Alaska - NGEE Surface sample F52-2 deep-092012 (SPAdes) | ecosystem: Environmental > Terrestrial > Soil > Wetlands > Peat ... | reverse complement strand
GCCCGAAACGACTGCATCAAACGATCAAGTCAGCCCCGGTGCAGCCGACGTTCGATCAGGCCAGATTGTCTCCGCCGAAGATCTCCGACACCGACGTGTCCTCGAATACGGCATCGATGGCATCGGCGATCAGTTTCGACACCGAGAGCACAGCCAGCTTCTCGATGCGGCGCTCGGGGGCGATGGGCAGAGTATCGGTGACCACGACGCGCGAAAGCGGGGCCTTTTCCAACCGCTCGAGGGCCGGATCCGACAACACCGGATGGGTGGCCATGGCCCAGATATCAGAGGCGCCGCGCTCGGCCAACAACTCGGCGCCGGCACAGATGGTGCCGGCCGTGTCGATCATGTCGTCGATGAGCACGCAGTGGCGACCTTCCACCTCGCCCACCACGTCGAGGGCTTCGACCTCGTTGGCCGTTCCCCGCGGCCGACGTTTGTGCACGAAGGCCAGGTCGCAGTTCAGATGCTGGCTGAAACGCTCCGCCACCTTGACCCGGCCGGCGTCAGGAGCGACGACGACCATGTCCTCGTTGGCGTGTCGACGCAGTTCGGCCACCAGCACGGGCATCGCCGTGAGGTGATCGAAAGGAATGTCGAAGAATCCCTGGATCTGGCCGGAGTGCAGGTCGAGACTCACCACTCGGTCAGCGCCGGCCACCTGAAGGACGTCGGCCACCAACTTGGCCGTGATGGGCTCGCGCCCGATGGCCTTGCGGTCCTGGCGGGAGTAGCCGTAGTACGGGCAAACGGCGGTGATGCGCTTGGCCGAAGCCCGTTTGGCGGCATCGATCATGATGAGCTGTTCCATCAGCGTGTCGTTCACCGGCCCGCAGTGGGTCTGGACGATGAAGACGTCGCTGCCCCGCAACGAGATGTCATAGCGACAGTGGATCTCGCCGTTGGCGAACTCGCGGAGGTTGGGCTTGCTCAACTCTACGCCCAAATGGGTAGCGATCTCCTGGGCCAACTGCGGGTGCGATCTTCCGGACACAAGCTCAAGGCGTCGATGCGGCACCATCTCCATGCCGCGACGCTACCGCGATGCCACGGGGGCGGGCGAAGCCCTGTTCGGGGCGGGCGGGCTTCAGCGGTCAGCCAGTGGGATCGTGCACGTCGATACCAGGTCCATGGACCCGCTGGAACGGTTCGACCCGGGCGCTCGGAGCCACCTCGGCCCCCGGATCGAGTGCGACGAAGGGACCCACCCGGGCGTGGTCTCCGATGTCGGCCCGCATGGCCGTCGTCTTGGTCACCGTGGCCCCCTCGCCCACCACCGTGTCCACCAGATGGCAGTCGGGCCCGATCTCGGCTCCGGCACCCACCCGACAGTCTCCCTGGAGAACGACACCGGGCAGGAGCACCACGTCAGGCTCGAGATGGACGCTGGCATCCACATACGTCCGTTCGGGATCCCACATGGTCACGCCGCGTCGCATCCACCGCTCGTTGATCCGGTCCCGCAATTCCGCCTCGGCCACAGCCAACTGGGCCCGGTCGTTCACACGGGCCGCTTCCATGGGATCGTCGGTGACGAGGGACTCCACCCGGTAGCCGGCGTCGTGGAGAACGGCGAAGACGCCGGCCAGCGAATGCTCGCCGGTGCGTCCCACCGGTCGCAACCGCCGCAGAGCGGGGGCCAACACGGCGTGGCGGAAGCAGTGGATGGTGGTGGCCACCTCGTCGACATCATCCTCATAGGCGACATCGAGGGCTTCGACCACGCCCACCACAGAATCGTCTTTGCCCCGCACCACCCGGTCGTGTCCGGTGGGGTCGGCCAGGACGGCGGTGAGCAGCGTGGCCGCCGCATCGGTGTCTCGGTGATGGCGCACCAGGGCGGCCAAGGTCGGGGCCCGCACCAAGGGTGTGTCACCGGGCAGAACCACCACGTCACCATCGGCGTCGACCAGGTTCTCGGGCAAACCGGTTATCCCCACGGCCACGGCGTCGCCTGTTCCCAGTTGCTCGGGTTGCTCCACGAACGAGATCGACAGCGAGGCCGGCGCATGATCGATGAGAGTCTTCGTGACCCATTCGCCCCGATGGCCCACCACCACCACGACCTTCTGGGCCGACAGTTCGGCCAGCGCGTCGAGGATGTGAAGGATCATGGGCCGGCCGCACAAACGGTGCAGGGGCTTCGGACGCGACGAGCGCATCCGTGTCCCCTCGCCGGCGGCGAGCACGACGGCAGACAGCGGACGGTCGGGCATGCGGTTTAGTCTGTCACCCGATGACGGGGGCGACCTCACTATCCATGACGACCTGGAACACCGACCGCCGCCTCCGAACCGATCGGGCGGTCCCGTCGCCATGCCCGTCCTGAAATCCACCGTCGACCCCGCCTCCGACGTCTACCGGCAGAACCGGCAGGGCATGGAATCAGCCCTGGCCGAGGTGGGTGCCGAGCTCGACAAAGCCCTGGAGGGCGGGGGTGAACGCTACGTGGCCCGGCACCGGGAGCGGGGAAAATTCCTGGCCCGGGAGCGCATCGAACTGCTCCTCGACCCTGATGCCCCCTTCTTGGAACTGGCCCCTCTCGCGGCGTGGGGAACCGACTACACAGTGGGAGCCAGCCTGGTGGCCGGGATCGGGGTGGTGGAGGGGGTCGAATGCATGATCTCGGCCAACGACCCGACGGTGCGGGGTGGATCCACCAACCCCTTCACCATGCGGAAGTCGAGTCGTCTGGCCGACATCGCCCTGGAGAACAGACTGCCCTCCATCAGCCTGGTGGAATCGGGGGGCGCCGATCTCTCCACCCAGTCCGAGATCTTCATACCCGGGGGACGGGGATTTCGCGACATCACCCAACGCTCCGCCGCCGGGCTTCCCACCATCTCTCTGGTGTTCGGCAACTCAACGGCCGGCGGTGCCTACGTCCCCGGGATGAGCGACTACATCGTGATGATCGAAGGTCGGTCCAAGGTCTTCCTGGGAGGACCTCCCCTGGTCAAGATGGCCACCGGCGAAGAGTCCGACGACGAGTCACTGGGCGGGGCCGAGATGCACGCCCGGGTGAGCGGGCTGGCCGACTACCTGGCCACCGACGAGCTCGATGCCATCCGTCTGGGACGGGCCATCGTGTCCCGGCTCAACTGGCGCAAACTCGGCCGCGGTCCCTCCCTGTCGCCGGACGAGCCGCTCTACGACGTCGATGAGCTCCTCGGCGTGGCCTCGTCCGACCTCCGCGTGCCCTTCGATCCACGCGACGTCCTGGCCCGCGTGGTCGACGGGTCCGCCTTCGACGAATTCAAACCTCTCTACGGCACCAGCCTGGTCACCGGATGGGCCGCCATCCACGGCTATCCCATCGGTGTCCTGGCCAACCATCGTGGCGTGCTCTTCAGCGAGGAGTCGAACAAGGCCACCCAGTTCATCCAGCTGGCCAACCAGATCGATGTTCCCCTGCTGTTCCTGCAAAACACCACCGGTTACATGGTGGGCAAGGAGTACGAGCAGCGGGGCATCATCAAAGACGGGGCCAAGATGATCAACGCCGTCTCCAACTCGCGTGTCCCCCACCTGACCGTCAACGTCGGTGCGTCCTACGGAGCCGGCAACTACGGCATGTGCGGTCGGGCCTACAACCCGAGGTTCCTCTTCAGCTGGCCCAACGCCCGGTCGGCGGTGATGGGTCCGGCGCAACTGGCCGGTGTGCTGTCGATCGTGGCCCGCCAGAGCGCCGAGGCCCGGGGTCTCCCCTTCGACGAGGAGGCCGACGCGGCCATGCGGGCCGGCGTCGAGGCCCAGATCGAGGCCGAGTCCCTGCCGCTGTTCCTCACGGCCCGTCTCTATGACGACGGGATCATCGACCCCCGTGACACGCGCACCGTTCTCGGATTGTGCCTCTCCGTCATCGACAACACACCCATTCAAGGGACACGCGGCTACGGCGTGTTCCGGATGTGACGGAGCGCTGCCGGTGATCAGAAAGCTCCTGGTGGCCAACCGGGGAGAGATCGCGCGCCGGATCATGCGCAGCGCCCGGGCCATGGGTATCGACTGTGTGGCCGTCTGTTCCGATCCCGACGCCGGCGCCCCTTATGTGGCCGACGCCGACGAGGTTGTCCGCCTGCCCGGCTCCACGCCGGCGGAGACCTACCTCCGCGTCGACGCGCTGGTGGCGGCGGCATTGGCCGGTGGAGCCGACGCCGTCCACCCGGGATACGGCTTCCTGTCCGAGGACGCCACCTTCGCCCGGGCCTGTGTGGCCGCTGGCCTCATCTTCGTGGGTCCTCCGCCCGACGTCATCGAGGCCATGGGATCGAAACTGGCGGCCAAGGCCACCATGGCCGCCGCCGGCGTCCCCGTCCTACCCACCGTGCGCATCCCGTCGGGGACGGGCGAAGGCGACCAGGGCCGTCTGGTGGATGAGGCGGCCGAACTGGGCTGGCCGGTGCTGGTCAAGGCATCGGCCGGTGGTGGCGGTCGCGGCATGCGGGTGGTGGAAGGGCCCGATGACCTGGCCGATGCCGTTACGTCGGCGGCCCGGGAGGCATCGGCCGCCTTCGGCGACGGCACCGTCTTTCTGGAGCCGTACATCGCCCGTCCCCGTCACGTCGAGGTCCAGATCCTGGGCGACGCCCACGGAACCGTGGTCCACCTCTTCGAACGGGAATGCTCCATCCAGCGACGCCACCAGAAGATCGTGGAGGAGTGCCCCTCCCCCGCCGTCACCCCGGCGCTGAGGAAAGAGATGTGCGACACGGCGGTAAAGGCGGCCCGGACCATCGGCTACATAGGGGCCGGTACGGTCGAATTCCTCCTCCTTCCTGACGGCACCTTCGCTTTCCTGGAGGTGAACACCCGGCTGCAGGTGGAGCACCCGGTCACCGAACTGGTCACCGGCCTCGACCTCGTCCGCCTCCAGCTGCTGGTGGCTGAGGGACAACCGCTCCCCCCCGAGGCCGTGGATCCCCGACGTCACGGACACGCCATCGAGGTCCGGCTCTATGCCGAGGACCCCACCCGCTCCTGGCAGCCCTCGGCCGGTCACCTCTACCGCTTCCGGGTGCCGGACCAACCGGGACTCCGGGTGGACAGTGGCGTCGAGGACGGATCCGAGGTGAGCCCGTACTACGACCCCATGCTGGCCAAGGTCATCGCCCACGGGCCCACCCGAGAGGAAGCGGCCCGAACCTTGGCCGGTGCGCTCGACCGGGCCGAGATCCACGGGGTCACCACCAACCGGGACCTGCTGGTCCGCCTGCTGCGCCACCCGGAGTTTCTGAGCGCCGACATCGACACCGGATTCCTCGTCCGCCACGACCCGGCTGAGCTCGGGGCGCCCAAGGCCACTTCCGAGATCGAGCAGCTCCACGCTCTGGCTGCCGCGCTGGTCGCCCAGGCCGAAAGACGACGTCAGTCCTCGGTGCTCGGAACCCTCCCCTCGGGATGGCGGAACAACCCGTCCCAGCTCCAGACCTGCTCCTTCAGCGGCCGCTCCGAGGAGATCGCCATCGGCTACCGCTTCGACCGCCAGGGCCGGTGTGTCGAGGTGGCCGTCAACGGCGTTCAACGACCGGACGTCGACGTCCTGGCCGGCCACGCCGATGCCGTCGTCCTGGCCGTGGACGGCGTGGCCCGGCAGTACCGGGTCCACCGCGTCGGTGCCGAGGTTTGGGTCGACGGACCGGACGGCTCCTCTTCCTTCATCGAGGTGGCCCGCTTCGCTCTGCCGGGATCGCAGTTAGCGGCCGGGGCCCTCATCTCTCCGCTGCCAGGAACGGTGGTCAAGGTGACCGTCGCCGTCGGCGACCGGGTCGAAGCGGGCGCCGCCCTGATTGCCATCGAAGCCATGAAGATGGAGCACGAGGTGAAGGCCACCACCGGCGGCGTGGTGGCCGAGGTTCATGTGGCCGAAGGCGAACAGGTCGAATCGGGAAGGCTGCTCGTGGTCATCACACCGGATGAGAGCCCGAGCAGCCCGGCGTGAGCGACCAGGGAGTGCTCCGCATCGCCAACTGCTCGGGCTTCTACGGCGACCGCCTGTCGGCGCCCCGCGAGCTGGTCGATGGAGGACCTATCGACGTCCTCACCGGCGACTACCTGGCCGAGCTGACCATGCTCATCCTCTACCGGGCCCGCCAACGCGATCCGTCACGCGGCTATGCCACCACCTTCTACCGGCAGATGGAGGATGTCCTCGGTACCTGCGTCGACCGCGGCATCAAAGTGGTGACCAACGCCGGCGGCCTGAACCCGGCCGGTCTGGCCGACCGTCTACGGAATCTGGCCGCCGAGCTCGGGATCGACGCCTCCATCGCCCATGTCGAGGGAGACGACATCCTGGGGCAGCTGCCCCGTCTCCGGAGCGACGGGAACCTGCTGGCCCACCTCGACACAGGGATCCCCCTGGCCCCGGAATCGGACCCGGTCAGCGCCAACGCCTATCTCGGAGGATTCGGAATCGCCGAGGCGCTGGCCGGAGGGGCCGACGTGGTGGTCACCGGTCGCGTCACCGACGCCTCCCTGGTGGTCGGGCCGGCCGTCTGGCACTTCGGCTGGCAGCGTGGGGACTGGGACCGCCTGGCCGGCGCCGTGGCCGTGGGCCACGTCATCGAGTGCGGAGCCCAGGCCACCGGGGGCAACTACTCATTCTTCGGCGAAGTACCCGGACTCGAGCACCCCGGCTTTCCCATCGCCGAGATGGAGGCCGACGGTTCCGCCGTCATCACCAAACATCCGGGGACAGGCGGTCTCGTTTCCGTGGGTACCGTCACCTCCCAGCTCCTCTACGAGATCGGCGGTCCCCTCTACGCCAACGCCGATGTGGTGGCTGACTTCTCGACCATCGATCTCCAACAGCAGGGTCCGGACCGGGTCCGGCTGTCCGGCGTCCGGGGACACCCGGCCCCCGAGGAGCTCAAGGTCTCCATCAATCTGCTCGGTGGCTGGCGCAACGCCATGACCTTCGTCCTGACCGGTCTCGACATCGAGGCCAAGGCCGCGCTGGTTCAACGCTCGCTGTGGGAGAGCCTCGGAGGCACCGAGGGCTTCGACGACCACGACGTCCGGCTCATCCGCACCGACCAACCCGACGCACCGACCAACGAACAGGCCAGTGCCGAGCTCCGCGTCACCGTCAAGAGCTCCGATCCCGACGCCGTGGGCCGGCGGTTCTCCAACATGGCCACCGAGATGGCGCTGGCCAGTTATCCCGGCTTCTACCTGACCTCGCCTCCCGGCGAGGCCAGCGCTTACGGCGTCTTCTGGCCCGTCCTGGTGGCCCGCACCGCCGTCGACGAGGTGGTCGTCCACCACGACGGCCGCCGCGTGTCGATCCCCGCGCCGCCGGAGACGAACGCTTCCAGCCCGACCCACGCCGTTTCTGAGAGTAGGCCCGACAAAGAAGGCGCCGTTGTCGGCGGGACCTCCCGCCGGCTCCCGCTCGGCACCATCATCGGCGCCCGCTCGGGAGACAAGGGTGGCAACGCCAACGTCGGGCTGTGGGCGCTCGACCAGTCCGGTCACGCCTGGCTGCGATCCGAGCTCACCGTGGAAAGGTTCCGTCAGCTCCTGCCTGAGGCGGCCGCTCTCCCGATCGACCGCTACGAACTGCCGAACCTGTTGTCCCTCAACTTCGTCGTCCACCAACTGCTGGGTGAAGGCGTGGCCTCCTCGACCCGGCCCGACGCCCAGGCCAAGAGTCTGGGCGAATATCTCCGCTCACGGCTGATCGACATCCCCGCGTCACTGCTCGACCGAGCCCCTCCATCGCCCACTGACCACTGAGAACAAGGGAGCCACCATGGACTTTCTCGAGACCGAGGAGCAGCAGATGCTCCGCCAAGCGGTGGACGGGATCGCCTCGAAGTACGGCCACAGTTACTTCGCCGAGAAAGCCCGCAGCGGCGGTCGGACCGACGAGTTGTGGAATGAGCTGGCCGAAGCGGGCTTCCTCGGCGTGAACGTGCCCGAGGAGTACGGCGGGGGCGGCATGGGGATCAGCGAGCTGGCTATCGTCCTCGAACAGCTGGGCACCAACGGCTGCCCTCTTCTTCTCCTGGTCGTCTCCCCGGCCATCTGTGCCACCATCATCGCCCGCTTCGGATCCGACCAGCAGAAGCAGAAGTGGTTGCCCGGGTTCGCCACCGCCCAGCTCAAGATGGCCTTCGCCATCACCGAGCCAGACGCCGGTTCCAATTCCCACAACATCGCCACCACGGCCACCCGGGACGGCGACGTCTACCGCCTGAAGGGCACCAAGTACTTCATTTCCTTCTGCGACGAGTCCGAGGCCGTCCTGGTGGTGACCCGCAGCGGGGTCGACGAGACGAGCGGACGGGGCAAGTTGTCGCTCTTCGTCGTGGACCTGGACAGCCCCGGACTGGAGAAGACCCTCATCCCGGTCGAGATCGTGGCGCCGGAGAATCAGTACACCTTGTTCTTCGACGACGTCGAGGTACCGACCGACCGCCTGCTCGGCACCGAGGGCGACGGACTGCGACAGGTCTTCGTGGGACTCAACCCGGAACGGATCATGACGGCGGCCATGGCCAACGGCATCGGCCGCTATGCCCTGGACAAGGCCAGCGCCTACGCCCGGGAACGTTCGGTGTGGGGCACGCCCATCGGCCGCCACCAGGGCATCGCCCACCCCCTGGCCATCGCCAAGATCGAGGTCGAGCTGGCCCGCCTCATGGCCCAGAAGGCGGCCTGGACCTTTGACGCCGGCCTGGACGCCGGAGAAGCAGCCAACTTCGCCAAATACGCGGCGGCCGAAGCCGCCCTGGGCGCGCTCGACCAGGCCATCCAGACCCACGGCGGCAACGGTATGTCCTCGGAGTTCGGTCTGGCCGACATGTGGGGCCTGACCCGTCTCATGCGCACGGCACCGGTCAGCCGGGAGATGATCCTCAACTTCGTGGGCCAGCACTCCCTGCAGCTGCCCAAGTCCTACTGAGGTCCTCCCTAAGCGGGAACGGCGAAGCGCCGGGCGTCGTCGGCGGCGTATTTGGCCACCACCGTGTCGATGGCCGCCGTCTTCTCCACCGCATCGACCACGTCGGCCAGCCGGGCCCCGGGGATGGCCACCGTCATCTCGTCCGGTCGCATCCCCGTCCGGGCTCGGCTGAGAGCGCACCCCACGCTGGCCGCCACCTCCCCGTGCTCCTTGGCCAGAGCCACGATGTGGCACTGGGGCTTGCCTTCGATCCGCAGGCCGGGAAGGGCGTCGGACAACACCATCATCTGGCGGCCGTTCACCCGCATGAGCACCACATCAGGGGTCGAGGTGGCTTCGCCCAGCGGGCCGTAGGTGATGGCAGCCGAAGGCTTGGAGACGAAGGGGATCCGGCCGACGGCTTCGGCATCCACCCAACCGACCTCGAGGAGCGCGGCCACGTCGGCGTGACCGGCCGCTTCTTCCAACGTGATCAACCCGTGGGTGAAACTCCCGACCGAGCAGTTGCCGTGGTCGGCGGGAACGGTGGTGAAGCTGCTCTCGGCCGCCCTTATCCAAAAGACACAACCGGCCGGCACCCGTCCGGAGCGTCCGTCCGGCGTCGCCTCTGACATCGGCTCGGCGAAGGCCGGGGGACTGGCCGGCACCTGGTCGTCGAAGGTGATGGTGATGGGCGGCACGGCCAGGTGGAGCGTCTTGGTCAGCCTGTCGGCCAGTCCCACCCAGTCGTTTGTCGTGGCAGAGGTGTCAGTCATGGCCGCCATCCTCGACCACCAGGCTCCCCAACACAAACGGCCGCCGCCAAATCGAGAGTTTTTCCCTCAGAACCACCCGATTGGCGAGATGTTGATCCTCTATAGGGACCGTCGTGAGTTCGGACCGTCACGATGCCACCAACGCAATCCGGGGAATTGGAGAAACCATGAACGATCTACGACAGAAGCCGGGCCCACGTCGGATGTCACGACGCATCGTGCGCGGAGCCATGACCGTGGGCATGACATCTGTCGTGCTCATGGCTTTCGGAGCCACGGCGGCCTTCGCCACGCCACCCGGCGCGGTGAACCCACCGGCACCGACCGGCACCTTGACCACGCTTCCCAACGGCAACGTGAAGGTCACGATCCAAGGGACGTGGAACTGGTCCAATGCCAAGGCCAAATGCGGCAACGACCTCGGTGTCGGCTGGGCCATGGTCTGGAGCGACCCCAACGACGCGGGTTACAAGATCCATGCCAGTGGTGGGACCATCGGGGTCGGAAGCAACACCACCTCAGCCGGCAACGTCAAGGACAATACAGTCCACTACGACCATGCCAGCCCCTGCGGGACCTCTGGCACTCCGCTCACAGGTCAGTGGAATGACTCGCACACCTATGTCAACGCGAGCTCGTTGCCGAACCACCCGGCGCAGAGCCCGGGTATCTGTGTGGTGACCTACATTCTGAAGTCGACCCACAAGAAGCAGCTCAACGCCAAGAAGAACCGCAAGAATTCGTTCCGGACCGCCGGTGGCGTACTGGCGAGCACCTCCCCCTCCTGCATCAACCCCGGGAAATTGAGGGCGGATCCGACCATCGTCACCACGTCGACAAATGCCCAGGCGGGAGCGGCCATCACCGACACGGCCACCTTGATCGGAACGTCACAGGACCTGACTACCGGTCCGAAACTGACCAACGCCGGCGGAACGATCACCTTCAGCCTCTACGGACCGGCCGACTCGAGCTGCACGGCGACGCCGATCTTCACCTCCAGCGCCCTCCCGGTGAGCGGCGACGGAACCTACGGGCCCGTTTCCTTCACTCCGACACAGGGTGCCGGCGCCTACCAATGGATCGCCAGCTACAGCGGCACCTACGACAGCACCACCAACACCGGGAACAACAACCCAGCCACCGAAGCCTGTGGTGCCGCCGGCGAGACGTCGACCCTGACACCCGCACCGGCCACGGGGAACGGAGGATCCGGTAACGGGAACAACGGTGGTTCCGGTTCGAACGGCGGCTCCGGTAGCTCGGGCACATCCGGTAGCTCGGGTACATCCGGTAGCTCGGGTACATCCGGTAGCTCGGGTACATCCGGTAGCTCGGGGACGTCGGGGACCTCCGGTTCTTCGGGAACCTCGGCCACGAGCAACCCGTCGACCAGCCCGGCCGCCAGCGTGACGGGGGCCACGACGGCGACCCCGTCGACCACCGCTACCACTGACCCGACGCCGATCTCCGGGGCCACCACCGTTCACACCGGTGAGCCCTGGGCCGGGTCGAAGCCCTTCGTGATCGTCCTGATCGCCTTCGGCCTCTCGCTCATGGGCCTCGGTTACTTCCAGCGGCGTCGGGTGGCGGTCCGCCTCCACGCCCAGAAGTCCAGCTTGTAGATCCACCTGCTCTTCTCCACCTGATCTGTCTCGGGGGGGGACAACGCACAGTGCCCCGGAGCGGCGAGCAGCATCGCCGCCTCGGGGCACCGTCGCGTCACCGCCCAGATGACTGGCTCTCAGATCAGGGGGATGCGGTCACGGAGCACTCACAAAGCTGAGTCGCACATTCCGGTGGGGATTGTCGGCATTGGTGTCGATCAGGACCACGCTCTGCCAGGTCCCGAGGGCCGGTCGTCCGGCCACCACGGGAACCACCAGTGAAGGCGACACCAGCACCGGAAGAAGATGATCGGCCCCGTGCCCGGTCGCTCCGTGGCGGTGACCGTAGCGGTCGTCACGGGGCAGCAGCCGTTCGAGGGCGCGGCTCAGATCGGCCTCGGATCCCGATCCCAACTCCATGACGGCCACCCCGGCGGTGGCATGGGGCACGAAGACCGAACACAGCCCGTCGCCCCGGCCGGCACAGAAATCCACCAGCGCACCGGTGAGATCAGCCACCTGACGCCGCGATGTGTCGACCTCCAGGACGACGGTCTCCACGGTCTGCGACTGATCAGCCCGGCAAGGCCTCTTCGACGGCCTTCACTAGTCCCGCATCTTCGGGCTCGACCCCGGGCCGGAAGCGGCCGACGATCTTCCCCTCGGGCGAGATCAGGAACTTCTCGAAGTTCCACTGGATGTCCCCGGCGGCGCCCTCGTTGTCGGCCGTGGCCGTGAGCTCGTCGTAAATGGGGTGGCGCCCGGGTCCGTTGACTTCGATCTTCTCGAACAGCGGGAAGGTCACGCCGTAGTTGACCGTACAGAACTGGGCGATCTCGTCGGCTGACCCGGGCTCCTGCTCGAGGAACTGGTTGCAGGGGAATCCGAGGACGCTGAAGCCACGGTCACCGTAGGTGTCCTGGAGCTTCTGCAGACCGGTGTACTGAGGGGTCAGCCCGCACTTCGAGGCCACGTTCACCACCAGCAGGGCCTTCCCTTTGTATTCCCCCAATGAAGACGGCGTGCCCTGGAGCGTGTTCACGGGGATGTCGTAGATGTCGGACACAGTTTCCTCCTGCCGGCCCCGTCGGGGCTTTGGTGTCGGACGCCGTCGCGGGCCGGACGTCGTCGGTTTTCCGGGCCAGTGTCGCGCGTCGAACGGGTCCGGCGCGTGGCGGTGGCGCCACCACCGTCTCCTCCTGACCGCTCGGGGCTCCCGCTAACCTGGCCGGTCGTGGCCGAGGTGAGCGTGGTCGAGCAGGCGGCCGGCGCCTATCTGGTCACCGTCACCGATCACGCCGCCACCACCACCCACACCGTCCGGGTACCGGAAGGACTGCCCCAGGAGCTCGGTTGGGGGTCGGCCCCGGTGGACGAACTGGTCCGGGCCTCGTTCACCTTTCTCCTGGCCCGCGAGCCGGCCACCTCCATCCTGCGGACCTTCAGCCTCGAACAGATCGGCGACTACTTCCCCGACTATCCCGCCACCATGGCCCGGGTCCTGGCCGACCGGACAGACCCTTAGCGGACCGGACGGACGGCCCCTCTCCGTCGCTTCTCCAGGCGTGACCAGAAATCCTCATCCACTTCCAGCAGCGAGCCGATGACCAGATCGGCCGAGACGAAGGCGGCCGCAGCAGAATCGTCGATGAGAGTCTCGGGTCCCTCGGGCACGGCCACGCAGACCATCCCGGCCCGGTGGGCCGCCTCCACCCCGGCCGGCGAATCCTCGAAAACCACACACCGGGCCGGATCCACACCGAGGAGCCAGGCCGTGGTGAGAAAGACAGCCGGATCAGGCTTCCCGGCCCCTTCCTCCTGGGCCGAGTGGAGAACGGAGAACCACGGCCCGAGCGCCATGGCCTCGACCACCGACTCGATCAGCCGGCGGGGCGACGACGAGGCGACGGCCAGGGCCAGGCCCCGGTCCCGACAGGCGGCCACGGCCTCGACGGCACCCGGTTTGAGAACGAGACGCGTGACCAGGAGTGAGGCCATGGCCTCGATGATCTGCGCGGCCACGTCGTCGGGGGTGGGCCCCTCCCACCGGTAGAGCCCATACCAGTGGGCGGTGACCTGGTCGACGACCATCCCTCTGGTCTCCAGACACATTTCGGTGGTGAGGGGCACGCCGAGACGTCCGAAGATGTCCATCTCGACCTGGCGCCACATCGGCTCCGAGTCGATGAGGAGCCCGTCCATGTCGAACACGGCCGCCTCTATGAGCAGGTCCGGGCCGGTCACCAAGCCAACGTACCCACAATCGGGGAGGGAGACGGCAAGACCGGATCCGACCAGAATCAGGCTCCGATCCGGTGAACGTCACGCCATACCGGCCCGTATCCTCAGACAACGACGGCAGCGTCGGGCGGACACATCGTCCTCAGGGAGGTACGACAGAAATGTTCAGCGAAGGAAAGACTCAGGCCCAGACCCGGCCGGCTATGCGCCGGGGAGCGACACGGTCGGTGGCCGCCGTGGCCGCCGTCGCCGTGGTGGCCCTCATCGCCGCCGCCTGCGGTTCATCGACACCGACCGCCTCCAAGTCGAAGTCGTCGCCTTCCGACACCCAGGCCGCCGCCGCTAGCCCGGGCACCTCGGCGGCCACCGGTCAGGTGGTGGCCGACGCCATGTCCAATGCCAAGATCGGCAGCACCATCCTGGTCAACTCCTCGGGCATGACCCTCTACAAGTTCAGCGCCGACTCGGGTGGCACCAGTGCCTGCTCGGGCGCCTGCGCCACGGCCTGGCCCCCGGTCACCGTGGCCTCCGGCACCACCCCGAAGGGAGGTTCCGGCGCCACCGGAACCTTCGGGACCATCACCCGCTCCGACGGCACCAAGCAGGTCACCTACAACGGTGATCCCCTCTACACCTTCGCCGGCGACACCTCGGCCGGGGCCACCAACGGACAGAACATCACCAGTGACGGTGGCACCTGGACCGTGGTCACCGCGTCGGGTTCGTCCACCACGCCGGTGTCTCCCGTCACCCCGGCCACCTCACCGACCACCCCACCGGCCAAGGCGCCGGCCACCACCAAGCCGCCCACCACGACCAAGCCCCCGGCCGGAGGCTACGGCTATTGATTCCGGGCCCGACGACCGATGAAGCAACGATGGCGACGATGACCAGCGACGGAGGAACTCCCGGCGGGAGCCCCACCGGCGGGACGTCGTCGCCTCGGACCCTTCGCGCTCGTCGGGCCGAACCGATCACCGAATCGGCCGATGAAGAGGGCCTGCGGGCCGGCTTCCTGGCCCACAGCGGCGAGCTCTACGGCTACGCCCGACGCTCCCTCAGTGACTCGGGGGCGGCCGAAGAGGTGGTCCAGGAGACCTTCATCCGGGCCTGGCGGGCCCGCGACCGTTTCGATCCCGAACTCGGATCGCTCCGGACCTGGCTCTTCGCCATCGAACGCCGGATCGTCATCGACCACGCCCGGTCGCGGGCGCTGCGCCAGACCACGCCTCTGCCCGAGGATCTGGTCCAGATCGGTGACGACATCGAGAAGGCACTGGTCGGTTGGCAGGTGGAAGAAGCCCTCCGGCGCCTCCGTGACGAGCACCGCCAGGTCCTGGTGGAGACCTACTACCGGGGCCGGTCCGGTCGCGAGGTGGCCATCGAACTGGGGATCCCGGAAGGAACCGTCCGTTCCCGGCTCTTCTACGCCCTCCAGTCGCTCCGGCTGACCCTCGACGAGATGGGTTTCGACCAGTGACCCCCGACCGCTGCGACCACTGGCGCGGCCTCCTGGCCCTCGAGGTGGTCGACCAACTGGGCCAGCCCGACCGTCTGGCCCTCTCGGCCCACCTGGACGGCTGTGAGGCCTGCCGGGACGAGCGCGACAGCCTGGCCGTCCTGGCCCGGATCCTCCCGGCCGCCGATCCCGACCACATCGGTGGTCACGACGTTCCCTTCGAACTCCAGTCGGCCGTCTTCGACCGTTTGGCCGCCGACGCCCGCCGCCATCGCCGCCTCCATGCCGGCCGCTACGTCCTCGGTGGGGCGGCGGCCGCTGTCGTCGTCGCCCTGGCCCTCGTCTTCGGACTGTCAGGCCCACCCAGCCATCCCGGGTCGGGCTACACGGTGGCGCTGCGGGGCGTGGCCGGGGTGAAGGCCTCGGCCCGGCTCACTTCGGAACCGTGGGGCACGGCCATCCACCTCCAGGAGAAGGGTCAACCGGGCGATCAGGTCCTGACCGTCTCCATGCGGAGCACCTCCGGCTCGTGGTGGGAGGCGGGCACCTACCGGACGGTGACCGGCCGCCCGGTGGCCGTCGAACTGGCCTGCGGTGTCCCCTCGTCCAAGATCTCGAGCATCTGGGTCCGCAACGGCGCCGGGAAGACCGTCCTCCGCGGCTACGTCACCTGAGGTCCCCGCCCGGGCCCCTTAACATCGGCGGCTGGTGACCCCCGAACCCGAGACGATGGCCGCCCTGCTGCGCACCCGGGCCGACGACGACGCCCCCGGGATCCTCTTCGAAGATCGCGCCTGGACCTGGCGACAGGTGGTGGACGAAAGCGAACGCCGCGCCGGGCTGGCCGCCGCCCTCCGCCGGCCCGGGCCCTTCCACATCGGGGTCCTCCTCGACAACGTCCCCGACTATCTCTTCTGGTTGGGCGGGGCCGCCCTGACCGGGGCCACCGTGGTCGGGATCAACCCCACCCGCCGGGGCCAGGAACTGGCCCGCGACATCCGTTTCGCCGACTGCCAACTGGTGGTCACCGACACCGCCGGCGCCGCTCTCCTGGAAGGACTCGATCTGGGGCTCGACCCCGACCGGGTCCTCCACATCGACGACGACCCGCCCATCGACGCCGAACCGGCCGACCTTCTGACCGAAGAGGCCGCCGCCGGCTCGGAAGCGTCGGAGAGGGCGCCCTCGGATCTCTACCTCCTGCTCTTCACCTCGGGGACGACCGGGTCACCGAAGGCGGTGAAGTGTTCCCAGGGTCGGCTGGCCGGGATCGCCTGGCGGGCGGCCGTCGGCTACGGCTTCCGGCGCGACGACATCTGTTACTGCCCCATGCCCCTCTTCCACGGCAACGCCATCATGGCCCTGTGGGCCCCGGCCATGTACGTGGGGGCCACCGTGGCCCTCACCCGCCGATTCAGCGCCTCGGGCTTCCTGGCCGATGTCCGTCGGCACCGGGCCACCCGCTTCACCTACGTCGGGAAGGCCCTGGCCTACGTCCTGGCCACCCCGGCTCGGCCCGATGATTCTGACAATTCATTACGGGAGGGCTTCGGGACCGAGGCCTCCACCCCCGACCGGGCCGCCTTCGAAGCCCGCTTCGGCTGCCGCCTGGTCGAGGGCTACGGCTCGTCCGAGGGCGGGGCCGTCATCAACGTCACCCCCGAGACCCCGCCCGGGTCACTCGGGCTCCCGCTCCCGGGCGAGGACATCGTGGTCTGCCATCCGGCCACCTCGGTCGAGTGCCCACCGGCGCTCTTCGACGGACAGGGACGTTTCCTGAACGCGGAGGAGGCCATCGGCGAGATCGTGAACCGGGGCCCGGCCAAGAACTTCGAGGGTTATTACAAGAACACCGACGGCGACGCCGAACGGGTCCACGCCGGCGGCTACTGGACCGGCGATCTGGCCTACCGCGACGGAGCCGGCTTCTTCTACTTCGCCGGCCGCGGTGACGACTGGCTCCGGGTCGACTCGGAGAACTTCGCCGCCGCCCCCGTGGAACGGATCGTGGAGAGATACCCGGACTTCGCCGCCGTGGCCGTCTACGCCGTGGCCGATCCCCGCTCGGGCGACGAGGTCATGGCCGCCGTCGAGCTCCACCAGGGAGCGACCTTCGACCCGGAAGGCTTCGCCACCTTCCTGTCCGACCAACCCGATCTGGGCACCAAGTGGTCACCCCGTTACCTCCGGATCATGGAGGCGCTGCCTCTCACGGCCACCGGGAAGATCACCAAGGCGGGGCTCCGCCGGTCCTCCTGGCTCGGTGACGACCCCGTCTACTGGGCCCCCGACCGCCGGTCCTTCCGCTACCGCCTCTTCACCGCCGACGACCGGATCGAGCGCACGCAAGAATTCTCCCGGCACGGCCGGACAGCACTCCTCCCCTCCTGATCGATTCCCCTCCTCACCGACAATCTCCCCTCACCGAGGTGACGCCAACTAGTCCAGGCCACCGGCCTACTCTCGACGGTAAGGTCTGCTCTGCTCTGACTTCTCGAGCCGGACACCAGAAAGGCACCAACACCATGAGCGTGATGAAGCGGCTCTCCGGGATCGTCCAGGCCAAGGCCAACAAGGCTCTCGACAAGGCCGAGAACCCGGCCGACATGCTCGACCTCTCCTACGAGAAGCAGCAGGAGAACCTCCAGAAGGTCCGCCGGGCCCTGGCCGACGTGGCCACGGCCAAGAAGCGGCTCGAGCTCCAGGCCACCGAGCTCCAGGCCCAGGCGACCAAGCTCCAGGACCAGGCCAAACAGGCGCTGGGCCAGGGCCAAGAGGAC
>Ga0208357_1001372_pt1 | contig 17762 bp, 13 predicted proteins | sample NGESurdeep092012_6_FD_184487 | JGI IMG/M metagenome (GOLD analysis project Ga0208357, IMG submission 184487) | Arctic peat soil microbial communities from Barrow, Alaska - NGEE Surface sample F52-2 deep-092012 (SPAdes) | ecosystem: Environmental > Terrestrial > Soil > Wetlands > Peat ... | reverse complement strand
CAACCCGCCACTATCGACGATGAAGCCGGCGATATCGGCGACGCCTTGGTTTTCCTTGAGGTTGGTGAACAGGAACGGGCGCGCGCCGCGCATCTTCCGCGCGTCGCGGTCCATCACCTCGAGACTGGCGCCGACCATCGGCGCCAGATCGATCTTGTTGATGATGAGGAGGTCGGAGCGCGTGATTCCCGGCCCGCCCTTGCGGGGAATCTTGTCGCCGGCCGCGACGTCGATGACATAGAGCGTGATGTCCGCCAGCTCGGGGCTGAAGGTCGCGGCGAGATTGTCACCGCCGGATTCGATGAAGACGAGGTCGAGAGCGGGAAAGCGCCGTCCGATCTCCGCCACGGCGGCGAGATTGATCGACGCATCCTCGCGGATGGCGGTGTGCGGGCAGCCGCCGGTCTCGACGCCCATGATGCGCTCGGTCGCCAGCGCGCCGGAGCGCATCAGGAACTCGGCGTCCTCCTTGGTGTAGATGTCGTTGGTGACGACCGCGATGTCATAGCGGTCGCGCATCGATTTGCAGAGCCGATCGATCAGCGCCGTCTTCCCGGAGCCGACCGGACCGCCGACGCCGACGCGCAGCGGGCCATGGGGTGAAGCATTCATGAGCGGAACAGCCTCGTATATTGGGTTTCGTGCCTCATCGAGCACCAGTCGATCATCGGCGCGGCGGTGCCGATCTCGTCGAGCGGCGTGTGGACCGCCGCGAATGTTGTCGCGGCAATCGCGGGTTCCAGCGCGGCGATGGCGCGCTGCCCGTCAGTCTGCCCGAGCGGAATGAGCCGCACGCCGGCGGAGACGAGATTGCTGGCGAAGCCGTGGAGATAGGCGATCAGCGCCGGTTCCAGCGCGATGCCATGCGCCGCGGCGGCGACGCCCACGATCACCGGCAGCACCGCGTCACCGCGCCAGCGCAGCGCGAATTCATCGAGCGCAGGATGCGGCCAGGCGGCGCGCGTCGCCATGAGAAACGCGGCGCCTTGCGTGCGCGATTCCAGCGCCATCTCCGCGCTGCCGCGCCACGCATCGGCGAGGGCGCAAATCGAATCAAGATCGCCCTCTATTCCCTCTCCCCCCAATGGGGGGAGAGGGAGGGGCCCATCGCTAAAGCGATGGGAGGGTGAGGTGGGCTCGTTCCGAGCCATCCCCCACCTCACCCCAACCCTCTCCGCCCCCGGGGGCGGAGAGGGGGAACTACTCACGCGCCACGCGGCCGCGAGCAGCGCCGCGTCAGTCAGGCCGGCGCCATGCCGCACCGCCTGGGCGATCCAGTCGGCGAGCGTATCGCGGTCGCGCACCAGCCCGGCCTCGACCGCGTATTCGATGCCGTGGCTGTAGCTGTAGGCGCCCACGGGATAGGCGGGTGATAGCCACGTCATCAGCCGATAGAGCGCGGCATCAGTGGTCATGAATCGTGGCCGTGCGGATGCTCATGGTCGTGGTGCGAGTGCGGTTTGCCGTCGGGGTCGTGTCCATAGCCGGGCATGTTTCCGTCATAGGCGCCACCCTCGGGCGAGAACGGCGCCATCACGCGATGCACATGGGCGCCGAGGCCGACCAGCATGTCCCCGATCACGGCATCCTCGCGAATGAGAATGCGCGTGCGCTCAATCCGCGCCTGAAGGTGGCGATTGCCGATATGCCAGGCGAGCCGCGCCAGTTGCTCGGGCGAATGCGCCATCACCTCCATCAGTGCCTCGGGCGCGGCGCGCACCGTTAGCCAGCCGCCATCGTCAAGCGCCAGCCCGTCGCCCTCCTCGAGCACCCGCGCCTCGGCGAGATCGAGCAGGAAATCGGCGCCGTCATCGCTCTTCAGCCGGATGCGGCGGCGATGGCGGTCGTCGAAGGCCAGCGTCACGCTGCCCCCAGCTTCGCGCGCCGGCCAGTGACCCGCCTTCTCGCATCGCGTGGCGCGGCGCATCAGAACAGAAAATAGCGCTGCGCCATCGGCAGCACCTCCGCGGGTTCGCACGTCAGCAGCATGCCGTCGGCGCGCACCTCATAGGTCTCGGGATCGACTTCGATCCTCGGCATGGTCGCGTTGTGAATCATGCTGCGCTTGCCGATGCCGCCCCGCGTGTTGCCGACCGGCACCAGCGGCCGCACCGAGCCAAGCGCCCGCGCCAAGCCGCCATCCGCCGCCGCCTGGCTGACGAAGGTCACCGACGACGAGGCGGTGGCGCGGCCGAAGGCGGCGAACATCGGGCGGTAATGCACCGGCTGCGGCGTCGGGATCGAGGCGTTGGGGTCACCCATCGGCGCCGCCGCGATACTGCCGCCTTTCAACACCAGGTCGGGCTTCACGCCGAAAAACGCCGGTGACCAGACCACGAGATCGGCGAGCTTGCCCTTCTCCACCGAGCCGACATGGGCCGCGATGCCCTGCGCGATCGCGGGGTTGATGGTGTATTTCGCGATGTAGCGCTTGGCGCGCAGATTGTCGTTGTCGCCGATCTCGCCGGGGAGCGCGCCGCGCTGGCGTTTCATCTTGTCGGCGGTCTGCCAGCAGCGAATGATGACCTCGCCGACGCGGCCCATCGCCTGGCTGTCGGACGAGATCATCGAGAACGCGCCGAGATCGTGCAGAATATCCTCGGCGGCGATGGTCTCGCGGCGGATGCGGCTCTCGGCGAAGGCGACATCCTCGACGATGTTCGGATCGAGATGGTGGCACACCATCAGCATGTCCAGATGCTCGTCGAGCGTGTTCACCGTGTAGGGCCGCGTCGGGTTGGTCGATGACGGCAGCACGTTCGGCTCGCCGCAGACGCGGATGATGTCGGGCGCGTGGCCGCCGCCGGCACCCTCGGTATGGAAGGCGTGGATGGTGCGGCCCTTGAACGCCGCGATCGTGTCCTCGACGAAGCCGGATTCGTTCAGCGTGTCGGTGTGGATCGCCACCGGCACGTCGTACCGGTCCGCCACCGTGAGGCAATTGTCGATGGCGGCGGGGGTGGTGCCCCAATCCTCATGCAGCTTCAGGCCGCACGCGCCAGCCTCGATCTGCTCGATCAGCGCGCCCGGCAGCGATGTATTGCCCTTGCCGAAGAAGCCGAGATTCATCGGAAACGCTTCTGACGCCTCGATCATGCGGGCGAGGTGCCACGGGCCAGGGGTGCAGGTGGTCGCGGCCGTGCCGGCGGCCGGGCCGGTGCCGCCGCCGAGCATGGTGGTGATGCCGGAGTACAGCGCTTCCTCGATCTGCTGCGGGGCGATGAAATGGATATGCACGTCGACGCCGCCGGCGGTAACGATCTTGCCCTCGCCGGCGATCGCCTCGGTGCCGGGGCCGATGACGATATCGATGCCGGGCTGCACATCGGGATTGCCGGCCTTGCCGATGGCGGCGATGCGGCCGTCCTTGATACCGATATCGGCCTTGATGATACCCCAATGATCGAGGATTAGTGCGTTGGTGATGATGGTATCGACAGCGCCTTGCGCGCGCGTCATCTGGCTCTGGCCCATGCCGTCGCGGATCACTTTGCCGCCGCCGAACTTGACCTCTTCGCCATAGATCGTGCGGTCTTCCTCGACCTCGATGATCAGTTCGGTATCGGCGAGGCGCACCTTGTCGCCCACCGTCGGGCCGAACATGTCGGCGTAGAGCGCGCGGGAGATACGCGTGCTCATAGCGCGCCTCCAACCTTGCCTTTGAAACCGTGGACGATGCGCGCACCCGCATAGGCGACGAGGCGCACGTCGCGGGTTTGTCCAGGCTCGAACCGGGTCGCGGTGCCAGCGGGAATATCGAGCCGGAAGCCGCGCGCTTGCTCACGATCGAAGCGCAAGGCGGCGTTGGTTTCGAAGAAGTGATAATGCGAGCCGACTTGGATCGGCCGGTCGCCGGTGTTGGCGACCTCCAGCGTCACGGTGGCGCGGCCCGCGTTCAACTCGATCTCGCCGTCGCGCGGCATGATTTCACCGGGGATCATCGCATCACCGGATCGGCTGATGAACGGTGACGAGCTTGGTACCGTCGGGGAAGGTCGCCTCCACCTGAATGTCGTGGATCATCTCGGCGATGCCGTCCATCACTTGGTCGCGGCGCAATACCGTCGCCCCGTCGCGCATCAAATCCGCGACGCGGCGGCCGTCGCGCGCGCCCTCGACGACGAAATCGGTGATCAGCGCGACCGCCTCGGGGTGGTTGAGCTTGACGCCGCGCTCCAGTCGCCGCCGCGCGACATTGGCCGCCATCGCGATCAGCAATTTGTCCTTTTCCCGTGGCGTCAGATTCATGGGTTCCCCTTCAGATGCTCCACGCGCGCGGCGGCGTCGCCGGCAGGCCGGCGGCGGCGTGGCGCAGCGCGCCAACATACGTCGCGAGCCCGGCGCGTACCGCGCCGGCGGCGCCGATGAAGCGTGCCAGCAGAATGCCGTTCACCAGCGTCGCTCCGGCGCGGCACGATAGGCCATCGGTCAATTCCCGCGCCAGCGGCAGATGAATCGCGGCGTCGGCGCCGATATAGGCGGCGGTGGCGAAGGCCTCGGCCCCGGCGAACCCGGCGGGCTTCGCGACGGTGTCGCCGCCGAGCCGCAGCGCATCGTACCAGGCGAGCGCGCCGCCGCGCTCGACACGCCACCGCTCGCGCATGGCACCGTTCGTCCAGCGCTCGCCCCGCGCGACCCGACCGAACACCAACATTTCGCTTGCCAGCAATCGCCCGGTGGCGGCGACGCGCGCGACAAGGTCGCGCCGCAGCCGCGCGCCATCGAACAGGATGGTCTCTTGCGGTAGCCATTCGAGCCAGGCGCCGTCGCCGACATCGAGCGTGACCGCGATAGCGCAATCGGCGCCGAGCGAGCGATAGATTTTTTCAGCGGCGGCGCCGGTGACCGTGACGGAAGCGGCCGCGTCCGCCGTTACGGACAGCGCTACCCGGTCGCCGCCGGTCAAACCGCCGGCGGTGTTGAGCAGCATGGCGAGGGCGGGCTGACCCGCCTCGGCACGCGGAAACCGCACCCGACACGGCGTGCGCTGATAGAGGTGGCGGATTCGCGTCGCGGTCCCGTGCCGCGCGAATGCGATCTCCGCCGCGCCGTCGCCGCGCTGCAACCCTCGTGCATCAGCCGCGTCGGAGGCGGTGGAAAATTGTTCAAACCGTGAGGTAGCGGCGGACATCGTCTTCCATCATGTCGCGGGACAGACCGGACAATACTATCTCGCCGCGCTCCATCACGACATAGCGATCGGCCAGCGCCTGGGCGAATTCGAAATATTGCTCAACCAGCAGGATCGTCATGGTGCCGCGCCGCGCCAGCGCGCGGATCACGCGCTCGATATCCTTGATGATCGAGGGCTGAATGCCTTCGGTCGGCTCGTCAAGGATGAGGAGGCGCGGCCGCGTCACCAGCGCGCGGGCGATCGCCAATTGCTGCTGCTGACCGCCCGAGAGATCGCCGCCGCGTCGCCCCAGCATTTCCTTCAGCACCGGGAACAAAGTAAAAATCTCGTCCGGTATCGAGCGCTGGTCGCGCGGCACCGGCGCCAGGCCGGTCAGCAGATTCTCATGGACCGTGAGGCGCGGGAAAATCTCGCGGCCCTGCGGCACCAGCGCGACGCCGCGCCGCGCGCGCTCATACGGCTTGAGGCCGGCGATGTCCTGTCCCTCCCACATGATCCGGCCGGAGCGGATCGGCTGCAACCCCATCACCGCGCGCATCAGGCTGGTCTTGCCGACGCCGTTGCGGCCAAGCACGCAGGTGATGCCGCCGGGCTCGGCGGTGATGCTGACGTCGCGCAGGATATGGCTGGGGCCGTAATAGAGCTGGATGTTTTCCGCCGCGAGCATGTTTAGCGCCCCAGATAGACGTCGATGACGCCTTGATGGGCCTGGACGAAATCGATCGAGCCGTCGGCCAGCACCGACCCTTCATGCAACACCGTGACGCGCGAGGCGAGGCTGCGCACGAATTCCATGTCGTGCTCCACCACGACAATGGTGTGCTCGCCGGCGAGCGAGCGCACCAATTCCGCCGTCGCCTCGGTCTCGCGGTCGGTCATGCCGGCGACCGGCTCGTCGAGCAGCAGAAGCTGGGCGTCCTGCATCAGCAGCATCCCGATTTCGAGCCATTGCTTCTGGCCGTGGCTCAGCGCACCCGCCAGCGCCCATTCGCGGCCGGCAAGGCCGATACGGCGGATCATGGCGTCGATCGCGTCGCGCTCGTTCGCGAGCAGCCGGGCGAACAGGGTGCGGGTGATGCCACGCGCCGTCTTGCGCGCCAGTTCCAGATTGTCGAATACCGACAGATTCTCGAACACGGTCGGCTTCTGGAATTTACGCCCGATGCCGAGATTGGCGATCGCCGCCTCGTCGAGCCGCGTCAGATCGACCGTGCCGTCGAATATGATCTGGCCTTCGTCGGGCCGGGTCTTGCCGGTGACCACGTCCATCATCGTGGTCTTGCCGGCGCCGTTCGGGCCGATGATGCAGCGCAGCTCGCCGCGATCGATGACGAAGGACAAGGCGTTGAGCGCCTTGAACCCGTCAAAGCTGACGGTGACGCCGTCGAGATAGAGCAGCGACCGGCTATATTCCGGCGAGGGCGCGTCGGTCATGGCATGCCTTTCTCGCCGACGAGACGGTTGGCTTCCGGGGGCGGCCGGCGAAACCCGCGAAGCTGCGCGGCCAGCCCAACAATGCCCTTGGGAAAGACGAGCGTCACCAGGACGAACAGCGCGCCCAGCACATAGATAATGCCGACCTGCGGCACATAGAGCGCGCCCGCGATGCCGGCCAGCGTCGCGGAAATGGTGAAGACGAAGACCCGGGCCCGCGCCACGGAGTAGCCGAGAAACCGCACCCGGCTTTGCGCGTCGCGCACCGCCAGCAGCAGGCGGCCAAGCTTCGAGGTGACGATCCACCGGCACAGCATAAAGCCGAGACCGAGCGCCACCACCGACGCGATATAGAGGCCGCGACGGGTGGCGCCGGTCTGCAGCGGGAAGCCGAGCAGATCCTTGAAATCGGTCATGCCGTTATTGCCGCCGAACCCCATATCGTTGCGGAAAAACGCCAGCCACAGCGCATAGGTTAGCGCCTGGGTGATGATCGACAGATAGACGCCGGTGACGCGCGAGCGGAATGCCAGCCAGCCGAACACGAACGCCAGAATGCCCGGCACCGCTACGATCATCAGCGCGGCGAAGGCGAAATGATCGAAGCCGTACCAGTACCAAGGCAGTTCCTTCCAATTCAGGAACACCATGAAGTCCGGCAGGATCGGATTCTGATAGACGCCGCGGGTGCCGATCTGGCGCATCAGATACATGCCCATGACATAGCCGCCGAGCGCGAAAAACGCGCCGTGGCCGAGCGATAGAATGCCGGCATAGCCCCACACCAGATCGAGCGCGAGCGCCAGCAGCGCGTAACAGGCATATTTGCCGAACAGCGGCACCAGATAATCGGCGAGATGCGCCGACGACGTGACCGGAAGCGTGTTCAGGAACGGCACGCCGACGATCAGCACCAGCCCGACCAACAGAAACGCGGCCCAGCCGCGGCGATCCATGAGATGACCGTTGGGCATCGTTAGACCGGAGCTCCCGCCGTCCGCGGTGGCCGGGCTTGGCCCGGCCATCCACGAATTTTCTTGTCCGCCCGTGTGGAAAATTCGTCGATGCGCGGGTCAAGCCCGCGCAAAGCGGGGATGGGGAGGTAGGCGGACATCGTCAATTCTCGGCCGCGCGGCCGCGCAGTGCGAACAGGCCGCGCGGGCGCCGCTGAATGAAGAGAATGATGGCGACCAGCACCACGACCTTGCCCAGCACCGCGCCGGAGATCGGCTCCAGCAGCTTGTTGACGATGCCGAGCGACATGGCGCCAGCCAGCGTCCCGAACAGGCTGCCGACGCCGCCGAACACGACCACCATGAAACTGTCGACGATGTAGAGGGTGCCGAGATTGGGGCTGACATTGCCGATTTGCGACAGCGCCACTCCGGCGATGCCGGCGATGCCGGAGCCGAGGCCGAAGGTCAGCGCGTCGACCCGCGCCGTGGCGATGCCCATCGCCGCCGCCATGTCGCGGTTCTGGATTACCGCGCGCATGTGCAGGCCGAAGCTGGTGCGCTTCAGCACCAGGCCCAGTACCCCCAGCACGACAAAGCAGAAGATCAGGATCACCAGGCGGTTCCAGGTGATGAAGGCGCCGCCGAACAGCTCGAAGCCGCCGGTCATCCAGGACGGGTTGGCTACCGCCTTATTCGGCGCGCCGAAAATCGTGCGCACGAATTGCTGCAGGATCAGGCTGACGCCCCAGGTGGCGAGCAGGGTCTCGATCGGCCGGTGATAGAGAAAACGGATGATGCCGCGCTCCAGCACGATGCCCACCAGGGCGGTGACGATGAAGGCGGCCGGCAGCGACACGACGAGATAGGCATCGAGCCAGGCGGGGGGCAGGAACGCCTGAAACAATTCCTGCACCACATAGGTGGCGTAGGCGCCGAGCATGATCATCTCGCCATGCGCCATGTTGATGACGCCCATCACGCCGAAGGTGATGGCGAGGCCGATCGCCGCCAGCAGCAGGATCGAGCCGAGACTCAGCCCCTCGAAAATGGTGACGCCGAACCGGACGATTTTCAGGCGGCCCGAAATCGACCGCAGCGCGTCATCATCGGCCTTGCGGACCTCGGGATCGAGGCTCGGCGTGTCGTGGAGCGCCGAAAGGATGTTGAAAATGTCGGGCTCGGTCGAGCCGGACAATTCCGCGATGGCGGCGATCTGCGTTTTCTTGTTGGACGAAGTGAGCCTCGCCCCTGCAAGGGCAAAATTCAGGTCGCGCTTCACGGCGGCGTCCGGCTCCGCCGCCAGCGCGCGTCGCAGCGCCGGAATGTTGCCCGCCGCGGGATGCTTGATCAGATCGAGCACGGCGGCGAGCCGGATGCCGCGATCGGGGCTGAACAGATTGAGCGTGCCGAGCGCGGCATCGATCGCGGTCCGCATCAAATTATTGACGATGATCTGATCGGCATCGTCCGCCGCCGCTCAGCGGATCGAACAGGTTGAGATTGTCGCCATCCGCCTCGGCGCGAACCACGTTTTTGTCCTCGGTGACGTAGAATTCGCCATCCTCCAGCGATTTGAGGATCTTGCCGACGCGCGGATCGGTCGAGGCGGCGAGAGCGCCGAGCGATTTGACCTTGGCGTCGAAATCGTCGGCGCCGAGCTGTTGGACCAAGGCGCTGAGTTGCGCCTGATCCGCCGCCGCGGCCATGTCGGCGGGAAGGAGGCATGCCAGGAACGCGAGGAACACAAGAACAACCGAATCCCGCGCGCGCGGGATTCGAGACGCGCGCTCCTCGGGCTGCGGGAAATATCTCGATGTCATTAAAATTCTTTCACGGGGTATGCCGTATCGCGACGAGGCCGGCCTCGACGGAAGCCGGCCTTGCACGCACGATTATTCGTACATCTTGTAAGTCGGCGCCTTGCAGCTCTCGCAGACCCAGGGGAAGGCCCAGTTCGCGATCTTGCCCTTGTCCTCGGCCAGGTACTTCGAGGCCCACGCTTCGCCCGGCACCGGCTTCGGCGTCCTCCACACCACGTTGAACTGGCCGTCCGGGCGGATTTCGCCGATCAGCACCGGCTTGGTCAAATGGTGGTTCGGCAGCATCTCGGCCCAGCTTCCGGTCAGGTTCTTGACCCGCTGGCCGATCATCGCCTGGCGCACCGCGTCGACATCGGTGGTGCCGGCCTGCAGCACCGCCTGGGTCCACATCTTGAAGCCGATGTAATGCGCCTCCATCGGGTCGTTGGTGGTGCGCTTGTCGTTCTTGATGAAGGTATGCCACTCTTTGATGAAGGCCGTGTTCCGCGGCGTCTTGACCGACTCGAAATAGTTCCATGCCGCGAGATGGCCGAGCAGGTTCTTGGTGTCCATGCCGGAGAGTTCTTCCTCGCCGACCGAGAACGCCACCACCGGAATGTCGGTCGCCTTAACGCCTTCATTGGCGAGTTCTTTGTAGAACGGCACGTTGGCGTCGCCGTTGATGGTCGAGACCACCGCCGTCTTCTTCCCGGCCGAGCCGAATTTCTTGATGGCCGCGACCTCGGTCTGCCAATCGCTGAAACCGAATGGGGTATAGTTCTCCATGATGTCGGCGTCGGTTACGCCCTTCAAATGCAGGAACGCGCGAAGAATCTTGTTGGTGGTGCGCGGATAGACATAGTCGGTGCCTTCGAGCACCCACCGCTTGGCCGAGCCGCCTTCCCTGTTCATCAGATACTCGACGGCGGGGATCGCCTGCTGGTTGGGCGCGGCGCCGGTATAGAACACGCCCTTTTGTGATTCCTCGCCCTCGTACTGGACCGGGTAGAACAACAGACCATTGTCCTTGGCAAACACCGGCAGCACCGATTTGCGCGACACCGACGTCCAGCAGCCGAATACCGCCGCGACCTTGTCCTTTTCCAGCAACTCCGCCGCTTTCTCGGCGAACAGCGGCCAGTTCGAGGCCGGATCGACCACCACGGCCTCGACTTTCTTGCCAAGCAGGCCGCCCTTGCTGTTGAGGTCGGCCACCATCATCAGAATGGTGTCCTTCAGCGTGGTCTCGCTGATCGCCATGGTGCCCGACAGCGAATGCAACACGCCGATCTTTATGGTGTCTTCGGCTTGTGCCGGCGCCCCCGCCACCATCGCCGCGATCGCGCCCGCGACGGCGATCGCCCCCAATTTTGCCTTAGCCTTCATGTGCCACCTTCTCGCTCTCTTTGTCTTGGCGGCGTGATACGCCCCCAAAACAAGCAGCAAAATTCGGGCCAGAGCGCACCGGACTGTCAGGCGGCGGTGATGAAGAAGAAGTCAGCGCTAACAAAAGGGCGGAGTGATCAAATATCGACCATTCCGAGGGCACGAGGACTGCGCACCGTAAGCGGAAATCGTCGCTTTTGTTATCGCCCCTACGTTGCCGAGCGGTCCTTTGATTGACAAGCAGAATAAAACGGCGCAAGCATAGGTTGAGGGGAATTAAGATAAGATGTTAGGTCAGTCCGCTGTTGCCGCGCTCGCGCTCGGCGCGCTCACGTCGCTGCTTTGCACGCCCGCCGATGCGCAGCCCGCGGTTCCCGGGACCGCCCAGCCGGGCCGCACCCCGGCGCCGTTTCAGCAAATTCCCGCGCCGCTGTCGCGCGGGGCGCCGGTCCTGGTGCCATCCGCGCCCGGCCCGGTGGCGCCGCCGGCGGGCGCGGCCAATGCGCGGTTCATCCTGCGCCGCATCGAATTTCAAGGCGATACGGTCTATCCGCAAGGCGATTTGCAACCCCTCTATGCGCGCCTGATCGGCCAGCAGGTCACGGTCGCGGATGTCTATGGCGTGGCGGAGGCGATCTCCGCCAAATACCGCAATGACGGCTATCTGCTCAGCCAGGCGCTGGTACCGCCGCAGCAGATTCGCGACGGCATCGTGCGCATCCGCATCGTCGAGGGCTATGTCCGGCGGATCGTGATCAGCGGCGTACCGGCCGGCCAGTCCGACCTGATCCGGCGGATCGCCGGCAAGATCACCCGCGACCGGCCGCTGCGCGCCGCCACCATCGAGCGTTATCTATTGCTGATCAATGATTTGGCCGGGGTGACCGCGACCGGGGCGCTGGCGCCGGCGCGGGCCGGCATCGGCGCCGCCGATCTGGTGGTGACGGTGAGCCAGAAGACGCTCGACGGCGAGCTTGGGTTCGACAATCGCGCCAGCGAGTATTTCGGCAATTATGAGGCTTATGCCGGGTTCGGCGTCAATTCGCTGCTGGGCGAATATGAGCGGTTCAGCGCTCGCTTTCTGGCATCAACAACGTATCAAACCCACTACACGGACTTAGCATTTTCGCTGCCGGTCGGTACCGAAGGGCTTAAATTGCAACTGCGCGGCCTGTTCGGCGCCGATCATCCGGGCGCGGCGCTGGCGCCGTTCGAGCTCCACGATTCCTCCTATCTGGTGTCTGCCGGCGGGGATTATCCGATTATTCGCAGCCGGCTGGAGAACTGGCGCGTCGCGGCGTCGTTCGACGTGCGGGAGGCGGACAGCACCTCCGACGCGCTGCTGACCCGCCAGGATGATGCGATCCGCGCGCTGCGGGTCGGCACCACCTATGATCGCACCGACACGCTGACCGGCCTGTCGGCGCTCAACCTCGTCTCGGTGCAGCTCAGCCAGGGCCTCGACTTTCTCGGCGCCAGCGATCCGGGGCCGACGCGCACCCGCACCGACGGCCGGCCGGATTTCACCAAGGTCAATCTCTTCGTCTCGCGCGACCAGCCGATCGCCGGCCCCTTTTCCCTGGCGCTGGCCGGCGCGGCACAGCTCGCCAATGGGCCGCTGTTCTTTTCCGAGGCGTTCGGCGTCGGCGGGCCGCAATTCGGCCGCGCCTACGATCCCTCCGAGATTCTCGGCGACAGCGGCTTGGCCGGATCGGCGGAATTGCGGTTCACCGGCAGCGGCGATGGCCAGCTTGTGCGCCGCTATCAGCTGTTCGGCTTCGTCGATGGCGGCGCCGTCTACAATAACGGCGCGTTGCAGCCGGGGCTTTATCGCCATGCCGCGGAAACCTCGACCGGCTTCGGCGCTCGGCTGAGCCTGACGCATGGTTTCGTCGCGGCGGCCGAACTCGACTTCCCGCTCGATCGCGTGGTCCAGGCGACCGGCGACAAGGATCCGCGCGTCTTCTTCTCGCTCGCGGCACAGTTTTAAGGATACCGGCATGGCTGGAGGAAATTCGATGCTGCGTTCTCTTGGACGCTCGCACGGCACGACGCGTATTTGCGCCCGGCGGCTGCGCAGCACGGTCGCGGCCGTCGCGATGATCGCGACGCTGATCCCGCTGACGGCGCTGGCCCTGCCGAAGGGCGGCACCGTGGTCGCGGGCGGCGCCCGGATCATTCAACTGACGCCGAACAAGCTCGAGATTCTGCAAACCTCGCCCAAGGCCGAGATCGACTGGCAGTCCTTCGACATCGCCAAGGGCCAGACCGTCATCTTTCTTCAGCGCGGCGCCGCCAACCAGGCGCTGAACGAGATCGGCGGCGGCAAGACAATCATCGACGGCCGGCTGATTGCCGACGGCACGCTCATCCTGATCAACGCGCACGGCATTCTGTTCGGGCCCGATGCCCGCGCCGCGGTGGCGCGCCTCATCGCCAGCACCGCCAATGTCAGCTCGGCCGATTTCGCGGCCGGGCGGCTGAATTTCACCATTCCCGGCCAGCCCGACGCGACCATCGCCAATGCCGGCCAGATCACCGCGAAGCAAGGCGGACTGGTCGCCTTCATCGCCCCCAACGTCGTCAATTCCGGCGTGATCAGTGCCCGGCTCGGCACCGTGGCGCTGGCCGCCGGCGACGCGGCGACGCTCGACCTCTATGGCGACGGGCTGATCTCGCTGGTGCTGGGCGGCAATTCCAAGGCGGCGATGATCCATCAAAGCGGCAAGATCCTCGCCGCCGGCGGCACCGTGCTGCTGACCGCAAGCCAGGCGAAGTCGCTGGTCGAATCGGTCATCAATCTCGATGGCGTGGTGCGCGCCGATACCGTGGCGCAACAGGGGGGCACCATCACCCTGACGGCGTCTCAGGTGACCGTCGGCGGCGAGATCGCGGCGGCGGGCAATGCCGCCAATCAGGCCGGCGGCACGATCAAGCTGCTCGGCGACACGATCCATCTGCGGCCCGGCGCGACGGTTACGGCCACCGGGCGCGCGGGCGGCGGCCAGGTTCTGGTAGGCGGCAATTATCAGGGCAAGGGACCCGAGCCCGACGCCGCGACGGTGATGGCCGATGCCGGCTCGATCGTCGCCGCCGATGCGACTGGATCGGGCGCTGGCGGCCGCGTCATCCTGTGGTCCAACCAGAAGACCGTCGCGTCGGGCACCATCTCCGCCATCGGCGCGGGCGGCGGTCAGGGCGGCTTCATCGAGACGTCGTCCGGCGCGCAACTCGTGGTCGACGGCAAGGTCAATGCCGGCGCGGGCGGACAATGGCTGCTCGATCCCCACAATATCGAGATCGCGACCAACAATATCGGCAGCAACACAGCATGTTCGGGCGCCGGCTTCTGCACCGTGACGCCGACCCAGGATAATTCCTTCGTTTCCGCCAGCGTCATCGACGATGCGCTGTCGCACGCCACCCAGGTCACGATCAAGACCAATACCGGCGGCACCCAGGAAGGCAACATCACGGTCAATTCCGCCATTGCCAAAAGCAGCGGCGGCGACAGTTTCCTATTGCTGCAGGCGGACAATTCCATCGTCATCAACGCTGGCATCTCCAGTACCACCGGCAAATTGGCGATGGCGTTCGAGCCCACCAATGGCACCATCACGCTCAACGGCGACTTGGTCAGCCTCGGCGGCAATATCAGCCTGGGGGGCCCGGCCATCATTGGCCAGCGGACCAACATCGTCGATGTGCGCGGCACGGGCGGCGATGGCGTCCTGACCTTCAGCGGCGCGGTGACCTCGGCGGGCGTGGGCAGCGGCCTATTGCTCCGAGGCGGCAACGGCTCGATCAATTTCAATGGCCAGGTCGGGACCGCCGCCGCACCGATCGACAGTATCGAAATCGAGTCGGCGGCGTCGGCCGAGTTTTCGACCGACCTCTTCACCCGGCATCTGCAACAGGATGCCGGCGGCAAGCAGCTCCTGTTTCTCGGCAATGTGGATGTCGAGACCAACCAGGCCGATTCCGTCAACCTGACCGGCACGGATATCGAGCTCAATCCCGATAAGACGCTGTTCGCCATCGGTAATGTCACGATCGACATCGGCGCGGCCGGCCGGCTGATTTTTTACAATGGCAGCCGCGTCGTGGTGGGCAACGGCACCTTCACCCAACGCGGCAGCGGGCTCGCCTATCTCGGCGGCCTGGTCGCGACCAGCGGCGGGAACATCAGTTTCGCCGGCGAGGTTCAGGTCATGAACGACGCCGTTAAGGTATGCTCGACCGGCGCGAGCTGCGCCGGGACATTCCCCGCCGGCGGCGACGTGGTCTTCAACGAAATCGCCACCGTTTCCGGTGATCCCGCCCATAATTTCGCGGTCTCCGCCAACGGTCTCGCCAGCTTCAACCTGGTCGGCGACGGCGCGCCGCTCAACGCGGTCAGTATTTCGGCCAGCAACATCGCCCTCGGCACGATGACAGCGGCGGGGCCGGTCACGCTATCGGCGGTCGGCAACACCCCATCCGGCGTCGGAATCACCGGCATGGTCACGGCGCCCAGCATCACCATCGGGCCGCCGCCCGCTGGGTCGGGCGCCAATCCGGCAACCATTCTCAGCAGCGCGATCGGCACCACACAACCCACCGGGCCCAGCGATACCGCGCATTTGCCCATGGTGGTCGGCACGGTGCTCGCCAATGCGACCTATACATTCGATGGCGTGTGCTTCGCCGCCTGTGGCGGGACCGGAGGCGGTGGGACCGGCACCGGTGGAACCGGTACAGGTGGGACCGGTACAGGTGGGACCGGCGGCGGGACGGGGACGGGCGGTACGGGCGGGAATGCCGGCGGTTCCGGCACCGGCGGGAATGGCGGCGGTACCATTGCCGCCACCGGCCTCAACGCGGCCGAGGCATCGACCCTCAACGCGCTGCAGGATTCGACCGACCGGGTGCTGCGCTCCGACATCATCGCCATTATGCCCAACGTGCCGCCGAGCCAGCTCCCGGCGCTGCTCGATCAGCTTCAGGGCATGACCACCGACCAGCAGGAAACATTGCTGGCGAAGCTGTCATCTGGCGACCTCGCCACCGCGCTCGCCAGCATCGACAGCGCTGGCCAGGGCGACTCGCCGGCGGCGAGCCATGTCCAGACCACGCTGGTTAGTCTCGCGGCGCAGGATCAGGCGGCGGCGAACCTGCCGGCACCGCCGCCGGCGACCGGTGGCGGCTATTCGCTGGAATCGCTCGGCTCCAGCAATGTTCAACTGGTCCAGGCCGCCTATCAGCAGGCGTTCGGCCGCGCGCCGACCGCCGCCGAGCAAAGCGCCTGGCTGGGCGTGGTGGCGCGTCCCGGCTGGACCGAGGCGAAGGTCGCGGCCAGCCTGACGGGGGAACTGACCAACGCCGCGGCGTTGCCCGAACTCGACACCATGATCGACCGCGCCTTCGCCACCGTGCTGGGGCGCAATCCGACGCCGAGCGAGCTCGCGCTCTTCACGAAAATGGAATCCCAATCCCATTGCAGCTATGCGGACATGGTGGCCTCGCTGCAGGAGGAGGTCCATGCCGGGCCCACGACGGGCGACGCCAGCACCGGCGCCGCCCTACGGGCCGACATGATCATCCGGTCCTATCTGCAAAATTTCGGCCGCGCGCCGACCCAGGCCGAGTTTAATCTATGGGACAACCGGCTGCTGACCGGGCAATACACCGATGCCCAGATGGTGTCGGACGGGCAGAAATATTACGCGGCCGATTCGACGTCGCAGACCAACGCCATCAACAGCGCCGTCTACGCCATCTTCGGCACCACGCCGGCGAATGTCGGCTGGCCGACGATCCAGAACGAACTGACGCAAAACGGCAAGCACCCGTTCGCCAATTTCCAGGATCTCGAGACCCGGCTGGCCGCCATCGTGCAGCCCGGCGGCCAGGGGCTCGCGATCAGGAATGCCTTCGTCACGGTCTATGGCCGCCAGCCGACCGCGCAGGAACTGGCGCAATATACCGGCAAGAAGGACGCCAACGGCGCACTGGCGAATTTCTCCGATTTCACCGCCACGCTGACCGCCCAGCGCACGCAGTCCATCCTCGCCGAATATAATTCGACGCTGGGCCGCGATCCGTCGCCGCAAGAGCTCGCCAAGGCCGATCAGATGTTCGCCAGCGGCAAGAAATTGTCGGATCTCTTCACCGCGATCTCGCCGATTTCCGATCCGCCGGAAGATGCGGCCGCCATCGTGCGGGCCTATCTCGCGGTCTATACCCGCTATCCCAGCCAGGCCGAATTGAATGACGGCCTCGCGCACAATGTCAGCTATGGCGACAGCTATAGCTCGATGGTGACATATCTGAAGGGCAGGACCGACCCGAAGAATCCCGGCCATCTGATCGTCCGGGTTCCGGGCGGTTCGGGCAGCTTCACCATGCCCGGCGGCTTCACCATCGCGCCCCAGGGCGACGGCACCGCCCGGATCACGGCCCAGGCCAATACCAGCGGCACGCTCGATCTGTCGTTCAACGGCACGGCCGTCACCATCCAGAACGCCAACGGCAAGATCACCGCGACCGCCAGCGGCAACGTCATCAACACCAATGGCAGCAACTTCGTCGGCCAAAACGGCAGCGCGTTGCGGATGGATAATGGCGCGCCGGTCATTTCGAACGATGGCGGTAGTGTGATCTCGAATGATGGCGGCTCCCTGGTCGGCCCCTCGGGCGGCACGGTCATCTCGAACGATGGCGGGTCCCTGGTCGGTCCGTCGGGCGGCACGGTCATCTCGAACGATGGCGGGTCCCTGGTCGGTCCGTCGGGCGGCACGGTCATCTCGAACGATGGCGGCAGCCTGCTGGTCGCCTCGGGGGTGATCTCCAACGATGGCGGCAGCCTGCTATCGGAAGGCGGCGGGGGATTGCTCAACGAAGGGGGCAACGGAATTGTCAACACCAATGGCAGCAATTTCGTCGGCCAAAATGGCAGCGCCGTCATCAACACCGACGGTAGCAATTTCGTTGGCCAAAACGGCAGCGCCGTCATCAACACCAACGGTAGCAATTTCGTTGGCCAAAACGGCAGCGCCGTCATCAACACCAACG
>Ga0208357_1001367_pt1 | contig 17794 bp, 22 predicted proteins | sample NGESurdeep092012_6_FD_184487 | JGI IMG/M metagenome (GOLD analysis project Ga0208357, IMG submission 184487) | Arctic peat soil microbial communities from Barrow, Alaska - NGEE Surface sample F52-2 deep-092012 (SPAdes) | ecosystem: Environmental > Terrestrial > Soil > Wetlands > Peat ... | reverse complement strand
CTCATAAGCCTGGGGTCAGTGGTTCAAATCCACTCGCCGCTACCATTTATCATGAACAAGCTTCAGGTACACGCATCAATCAGCGAAGATAATGGCATCGCGGCATTAGCCGACAGCGACCTTAATATATACAGTGTCGGCATATCGACCGGCGGCGTGGCGGAGATTCGAATGGCCGCGAGCAGCCCGAAACGCCATGTCGTGGGCACTACTATCGACCAGGAGGGCGTAGTATTCGCGAAGCAGAACATCGCCGACAGCGGATTCGGCCGGCAAATAGAGGCCAAGCTTGAGGATGTTACCCAGCCGCTGGCTTACAGTGATAGCAGTTTTGACTACGTGTACGCCCGTCTGGTGCTTCACTATTTGCCCGAGCAAGGATTGGTTAAAGCACTTACCGAACTGCGCCGCGTACTCAAGCCGGCTGGAAGAATGTTCGTGGTCGTACGTTCCACTAAATCTTCGCCCGTCCTGCGTGATGACAGCACGTTTGACCCGGCCACCCATCTGACAACTTTTACTTATACCGACGCGACCACTGGCAAAAAGAAATCTCCGCAGCGTTTCTTCCATACCGAAGAATCTATTAGCAAATATGTCCGTGACGCTGGTTTTAATATTCAATACGTCAAGTCCTATGACGAGCACTTGTTCGTGGATTTTAGGCGGACTATTAAATCACCGGAGCGGGATAATGTCATCGAATTGTTAGCGGTAAAGTCATGACTGAAACTACACGGTTCGGGGCTGTAAAAGCCATCTTCTTTGATATTGCTGACACCCTGTACTCCAACGAACATATGGAAGCCGCTTACCCGGCAAAGCTCGTGGAACTGCTGTCAACGACACGCGGTATTTCGCCCGGCGAAGCCAAAGCGCTGCTCAAGCAAACTTCAGAAAAGCTGAAAGGGACCGTCAAGCACTTAACCAAAGTACGGACAATGGCCGAGTTGGGTTATGACCGCGCCCAAGTGCATGAAGCTTTTTGCAAGGTCGACCCGGCCGAGTTCCTTAGTCCCGACCCGGACCTGAACCCGGTCATGGCGCAGCTTTCCAAGAACTATAAGCTCGGCATTATTTCTAACTTCAAGCGGTCCCACGTGCTGCAGATTCTTGACGCGCTTGGTCTATCGCCGGAGTGGTTTCCGTTGCTGGTCACAGAGGACATTGTCAAAGAAATCAAGCCTGACCCCGAACCGTTCCTGAAAGCTATTAAATTATCTGGTTATCCGGCGAGCGAGTGCTTATACGTCGGCGACAGCCCCACCAAAGACATGCGGCCGGCCAAGGCAGTCGGCATGGCGACGGTCCTAATTGGCGCAACCATGCCTGATGAGCAAGCCGGCTATATTGACGCCGTTATTGCCGACGTCAAGCAATTAGTTGATTTATTGTAATTATTTTCTCTACCGGTTTTAGTTCGCCTCTAATCGCTCATTTGTTTTTTATATATAGTATTGTATGATTTACAAATGCTCCCGGCTTCCGGTGATTTAGACCCGGCTATATTCGAAAAAGGTAATGAGGGCCAGTTTGGGCTAGCCGTCGGTTTCGCCGTTCAATTGCTCGAGCAGTCAGGTGAAATAGTCGCCGCTTACGAAGGCTTCGACCGTACGGCCACCGGTAAGGCCATAGCCGAAGAAATAGAGGACGAAGGCGGAGAGACTGCCGAGAAGTATGACGAACTCGCGGACCTGATGGGCAAGGATTTCATGGTCGGTTTTATGGCCGATATAGCTGACGAAAAGCCCTCGGTTTCGCAAGAAGAATACGAAGCGGCCCTGGCCAGGAAACGTGAGGCACAGACTACGCTGGTGGACCATACCGCCGGCTACCATGACTTTATGAAAAAACGGCTGGTGGCCGCCTACGGCGAAGACAGCGAAGAAGTTGACGAAGAAGCCTGGATGGCGACCTGGAAGAGACTAAAAGACGTCCTGGGCGGCGAAGAAGGCACTTTGCTGGCTGAAGCGGCCGGTTTTTTTGACGGTCTGGTACGCGAAAAATTCGGTGATAAATACCGGCCGATGGAAGAGGACAGGGGGCTGGCCGTCAGCGGCGATACCTGCGCCAGAACTTTTTATGTTGTCATGCAAGACCACCTCCACCGCGCGATCATCGGCGCCAACCGAGACGAGTGGACCGGCTACGAATAGCAGCCTTAAGATGTCTTTTTGAACGGCCGCAGAACGCCTAGACGGCTTTTGAACTGGGCTCTGATTTCCCAGCTCCAGTTCCTGGTAAGGTAAATCATAACCGCGACAATCAAGGTGATGAGGGTCGCTATGCCGATACCGTTGGGCAGGCGCGTCAGCACTTCGATTGAGGCTCCGACCGTGGCAGCGCACGGTATCGTAAAAATCCAGGCTAGCAGAATATGCTTGACGACTTTCCAGTTAATCGACGAAGGGCGCACAGCGACTCCCGCGCCTAGGATGGATCCGCTGATAGTATGCGTCGTAGAAACCGGGAAACCAAAATGCGCCGCGATCGCTAAGGCAGTGGCGGTGGACGTTTCGGCCGCGAAGCCCTGCGGCGGCTCAAGTTTCGTAATCTTCTCGCCCAACGTGTAAATGATACGCCAACCGCCCAAATAGGTACCTAATGCCATAGCCGAGGCCGAAGACGCGATCACCCATAAGGGCACGTGAAAGGCTTTATCCGGGTGAGAAGCTATCAGTGCCAGGGCGATAACACCCATTGTCTTTTGGGCGTCATTGGTCCCGTGCGTGAAAGCTAAAAACCCGCCCGAGACCAGCTGCAACCGCTTGAATACTCGATTCACTTTTTCGTCAGAGTGCCGGCGGACTAGGCGTAAAATTACGGCCATCAGCAAGGCCGCCCCTATCAAACCCAGAAACGGAGCGGCTAAGGATGGCAGCAGTACTTTGTCGCGCAAACCCTGCCACTGCACTACGTGCAAGCCTAAGGCCATAGCCGCCGCTCCCCCTACGCCGCCGATCAAAGCGTGCGACGAACTGGTAGGCAAGCCAAGTCGCCAGGTGATAAGGTTCCAGAGAATGGCTCCCGCCAGGCCGGCTAATATGATATGCAAAGTAATGGCTCCGGGGCTAACGATACCCTTGGCGATGGTAGCCGCGACTTTTAATGACACGAAAGCGCCCAGGAAGTTCAGTACCGCGGCTCCCAGTACGGCTATTTTGGGCGAAACCGCGCGCGTAGAAATAATCGTCGCGATAGCGTTGGCAGTATCATGGAACCCATTAGTGAAGTCGAAGAATAGCGCGACTACCACTACTATAACGAGGGTTAGATCCATATGGCCGTTATGTCTTTTTTGGAGTCGTAATTATGCATACTGCTCTTAATTACTTACTATACGGGCAGCCTTTGCCACAAACAAGGCTGACTTTATTCAGGTCCGGGTCGAAAAGGTATATCATCGACTTCGAAATTGCGCGGTTCGCCGTGTGAGCCTGCAGCCTCGAACGATTTTTGACCTAATAAATAAATTATTTTATTGGTAACAATTCTTACATACGCTGGCCGCTCCTTTCACTACAATTATCAGTAGTAAAGTCGTATGGAGGATTAAATGGGGAAAATGTTGCTACTGTTGTCGTTGGCGTGCCTGGTTACCCTATATATCGGTACGGCCTTTTTCTCGCAAAATCCTTCATTCTGGCTCGCTTCCGGCGCCGCCTCGTACCAGCACGTTCGGGAAGTCCTGGCGCTAGTAATGATCTTGCAACTTACCACCCGGCCGCCTCGTCATGTATGGTTTCGGGTTTTATCCGGCACGGCGGCGATAGTAATTGGGGCTTGGGCTATTAAGGCGACTTACTCTAATCAAATGCTGTTTTTGGACACCCTTTGTTTCGTCGGTGCCGCCGTGGCCGTTGGAGTCACTAGCCTGGAACGCAAAGCCAATACTTCTTTGGCCGCTACTATGCCATCCCTTAATGAGAAAGCAGCATTCATTGGCCCGCCCCTAGTCGCTGCCATGTTGAGGCAAGCAGGCTAGGAGTGCGGGTAACATATCTAACTGCCGGTAAGCATAAACTCCTCCATACTTAAGCTTACTAACTAATCGAGAGGGGATAATATGACAATTAAAGATTTAAAAGCTACGCTAAGCAGCCTAAACGACAGCTACACGCTGACCATACAAAAGCCAGATGGAACGCATATGGACATAACTAAGGCTAGCCAAGAAGGTAAACACCTTACTTTTTGGACAGATAGCAAAAGCTAGGGACATATCTGCCGGCTGTTTGTCAGCGCGGTAGTGAGAAAGGACGGCCTGCGAGGCCGTCCTTTCTCGTTTGCTCACTGCGAGCGTCAACCAGTCGGATTGATTGTTTGCTAACATGTACCTGATGATAGAAGCTGTGCGTTCGATCACGTAAACTGTTTAGCTTAGTTCGGCTTGCAGCTTCTGCTCGTTTTTGATGGCAAAAAGGTGGTCTTCCTGAACAACCAATCCGTCCTGGAATAGCAGTTCCAAGGCCCGGCTCGCGGTTTCCCGGGTCATACTTATCGAATCGGCTATATCCTGATGGGTGATCGGAGCTTCGATTACGGTGGAGTGGCCCTGGTTATGGCCGAACCTGGTAGCCAGGTCCAATAAGCAGGCGATCACCCGCTCCCGCGGCAAGCGGTAGCCCAGGCACTGGATGCGTTGGGCGTAAACCGTAAAGGTATTAAGGAGCTGGCGCAGCACCTGCTCGGTTAGCCAGGGGTTAACTCCCATGGTCGCGCGCAAGTAATCCTTCGACGTCCTGAATACCGTGACGTCAGACATAGCCTCATAGAAGATGCCCATCTTTTGGGCGCCGTCCAAAGCCCAAGGCAAAGGCATTATTTCATTCGCGCCGTGTATCAATAAGAGGTTTTGCTGGCCAAGCTGCGATATCGAATAAGCTTTTACGTAGCCCGATTCGATAAGGTAAACCCCGGTGGGCTTTTCATCGCCCTGTATAAGGATTTCCCCTTTCAGGAAGTGTTTTGAGATACCTTCCCTGAAATGCGAGGCTATACTTTCACGGTCACTTCTATTAAGAGTCATGTTTGCCATACTTTCAGTATAGGCTCATGTGTGAAAAATGATGTGATTATAAACACTGAATGATTCGCATAAGCGGGATAAAGTAAAAATAGTTACTAAATGAGAGGTACTTATGGTAATTAAATTACGCAATCGCCGTTTATTCAAAAGTGACGGCACGCAAGCCGTAGAACCCGGCACTGTTTATACGCAGGAGGCGCAGCGGCTATACGAGCTGGACGAAGAATATGAAAAGCAAGAGGCCAGACTGGCCAGGTTGGTCCGCTACCAAAAGCGGCAAGCCGGCAACGCCCATTAAGCAGCTATTCGCTTAACAGCCGACCCGCTACAGCGCTTCCTGAAGAGCATACAATTCACTATAAAAGGTATACCATTGAAAGGATGTTACAGAGAGAACGGGTGTGCCAAATTATCGCTTGGACGACCAGCCTGACGGTCAGCGCCACGGCGATTATCGTCTGGGGCAGCTATTACGACTGGCACGTCTGGCCGATAAATAGCTATGAGCTGTTCCCCGTTTTCGGCCTGCTGGCTTTCAGCCTGATGTGGGCGCACTATGTCTGCGGCGCGCTGCGCGAGCTGATGGGCTTGGATAAGGCGGTCTTGAAGCGCTACTTCGATATCACCAGCTGGGCAGTCTTGGTCCTTATCTGCCTGCATCCCGGCTTGCTTATCTACCAGCGCTTCCGCGACGGCTACGGCCTGCCGCCGCGCAGTTACATGAGCTATGTCGCGCCCGGCCTCGGTTGGGTGACATTGCTCGGCTCGGCCAGCTGGCTGGTTTTTATCGCTTTCGAGTTCCGCCGCAAGTTCGGCCGCCGAAGCTGGTGGCATTACGTGGCTAACGCCGGCGACGCCGCCATGCTGGCTATCCTCTACCACGGCCTGCGCCTGGGCACTCAGTTAATGAACGGCTGGTTCCGCTATGTCTGGCTGTTCTACTTCCTGACGCTAAGCGCGGTGCTTATCCGCAAATACGTTAAACGGTACCGCGGACACCGGCCGCCGGGCGGTCCGGCCCACCAAAAAAGCCCGGCTTAACACCGGGCTTTTTAATTAGGAAGCCGCTTTCGTCAAAGCTTCTTCAGCAAGCGGTCGATTTTCGAAAAAACGCCGCCGCCGGCTGGACCAATCAACTCAAATGACAGTCCGTTGCTGGATTTCATTTTTGCTCCTGTTGTTTATTATTAATTTTGTAAATGGTTTTTGTTTGTGATCACGAAACAGTATTTATTATACATAAGTTTGTTATTTTGTCAAACTACGTATCTGAGGTTTTTGCTGTTCGCTTGATCTCAACTGTATGATACTGCCTGGCTAAGCCGTTTGGCAAGCCCGGGTGAGATAGATCACGTTGTACTTTTTACGGAGCGGCTGGTGGTCCAAAACAGCACTACCGCGACGACGAATAACAGGCCCGAGAAGCCGAGAAGGACGGTGTTGGCGTGGTGGACCGGCTTCGCCGCGGTGGTTGCAGCGGTTGCCAGCGGCAAGGCCGGTGCCGGCGTGCTGAGGCTGACTTGCGACAGGGACGTCCCGTGCAATGGCACGCCGCCCTGCTGGCTGCTTAATAACGAGTTGGCCGTTTCCGGCTGCACGGTGCTTGAATTGGCGGCAGCACTGCTTGCCTCGCCGGTCGGCTGCAAGTTGCCAACCTGGGCCGTAGTCTGGGACTGTGAACCGGTCGTGGTCATAAGTTGGTTAGCCATTGACACTATTGTAAAGCAAACCGGCCGTTTGAATAGACGTAAACGTGCCTATTCGAGGACCGGCTGTTTGTCGGCGCCGGAACCGCGCAGCGGCACTTCTTTCAGGAACAGCGAGACGACGAAAGTCAGCAAAGCTATCGGTATGACGAACAGAAACATGTCGTGGAATGACAGGGCGAAAGCCTGCAGGACCTTGGCTGTCACGGTTGGCGGCAAGTTATGGATGGTGGCGGTGCCGCCGGCCTGGATGCTTTTGCTAAGCGACGAGCTGGCGACCTGGCTCGGCAGTACCTGGCTCAGGTGGTGGGCCAGCCGGCTGGTCAAGATCGCACCGAATATGGCGCCGCCGAATGACGAGCCCAGGCTGCGGAAAAATGTCGCCGTGGAAGTCGCCGTGCCGAGATGTTCGCGCTCGACGGCGTTTTGGACGGCCAGCGTCATCACCTGCATGAAGCAGCCGAGGCCGGCGCCGACGACTACCATCCAGGCGCCAATCGTCCACTCGCTGGTGGTCAGGGTGATATGGCTGAACAGCCACAGCCCGAAAGTCAGGACCAGCGTGCCGATGATCGGGAAGGCACGGTAGCGGCCGTATTTGGTAATCAAACGGCCGGAGGCAATCGAAGTAATCATCAAGCCGATTACCAGCGGCATCGTCATCAGGCCCGACTGGGTCGGCGAATAGCCGCGCACGATCTGTTGGTATTCAGGTATGTACAGGATGGCCGCGAACATGGCTATGCCGGACAGTAGCGACAGGATGACCGAGACCGTGAAGATACTGTTGCGGAAGAGTATCGGCGGAATAATCGGTTCCGGCGCGCGCCTTTCCCATAGCGCGAAGGCGATGGCCAGCAAGCCGCCGGCCGACAGCAAGCCGATAATCTGGCTGGAAGCCCAAGCATAGGTAGTGCCGCCCCACACTGTCGCCAACAGCAGACAAACCGAGCTAACCGACAGCAGGGCCGCTCCGATATAGTCTATATAATGATGCTTCTTATAAACCGGTAAATGCAGCCGGCTGGCGACCGCCGAAAGGGCGAGGATGCCCAGCGGCACGTTGACGAAGAATATCCACCGCCACGACAAGGAATCGGTCAGGAAACCGCCCAGCAAAGGCCCGGCCACGCTGGAAACAACGAATACCCCGCCGAAATAGCCCATGTACTTGCCGCGCTGTCGGGGCGGTATGATATCGCCGACGATGGCCAGTACCAGCGACATCAGGCCGCCGGCGCCGATACCTTGCAACGCCCGGGCCGCGACCAGCTGGTTCATGCTCTGGGAAATGCCGCACAGCATCGAGCCGACCAGGAAGATGATAATCGCCGACTGGAAGATTTTCTTGCGGCCGAACAGGTCGCTGATCTTGCCGTAAATCGGCGTGCTGATAGCGCTGGTCAGTAGGTAGGCCGTAGCCACCCAGGAAAGCTTGTTCAGCCCGTGCAGGTCGGTCGCTATGCGCGGCAAAGCCGTCGCCACGATCGTCTGGTCGAGCGCTGCCAGTAGCATTACCAGCATCAACGCCGTCATGACGACCATGATTTCGCCGTGCGTGTATTCTTTGCTTATATCAGAGGCCGCTCCGGCCTTTGTCTCTCCGTCCGTACTCATATTTCTACTGTTTGCCGCCGCTTTCGGAATCAAGCGCGTCGGTCAGGTTTTTGACCATCGCTTCGACTTCTTCGGATTTGAATAAAATCAGGCCCGGCTTATGGGGACTGCTCATAATAACCACCCGGCTGCCGGCTGACAAGCCGAGGCTGTTGCGGGCTTCTACTGGTATCACCAGCTGGCCCTTCTCGTTAAGGGTAGCCGTGCCTAATATCTTGGGGAAATGCGTCGTGTCCATGGGTTCAACAAGCCTCTGTGTATTACTTTTCTTACTTTTACTATACAGCACCAGGCCGGCCGGCGCAACTTGCGCCTTTAATTTTTAGGCCGGATGGTTTATTATGCTTACGATACGGTACTGCGTGGAACAGGTGGGATGGCGCAATTAAAAGCGAGGTAGGCTATGTTATCACAATTTGGATTTTTGGACCTTGGCGCGCCGGAACTGGTTATTATTCTGGCTATCGTTCTCCTGCTGTTCGGCGGCAAAAAACTGCCGGAATTGTCACGCGCGCTCGGCGACTCGATGCGCGAATTACGCAAGGGTTTAAACGGTGATTTGCATGAAGAGAAGAAAGAATCAGACAAGAAGCCAAGCCGAGGGAAAAGCTCTAAGTAGCGCTCCGTCGCCTGACGCGACCCAGCCCTTCATAGAGCACGTCCAGGAACTCCGGCGGCGGTTGTATTACATCGCCGCTTCGGTGTTGCTCTGGGGCTGCGCCGCTTACGGCGTGCAGCAGCACCTCGTCAACGTTTTGCTGCGGCCGGCACGGGGCGAGCATTTCATCTATACCAGTCCCGGCGGCGGCATTGATTTCCTATTCCGCATCTGCGCCTATAGCGGCATCGTGCTGAGCCTGCCGGTCATCGTTTATAACGTGCTGCGGTTTATCGAGCCGTTGATTAGCAAAGGTTCGCGGCGGTTCATCGCGGCCGGCAGCCTGCTGTCCGGTTTGCTGGCGGCCGGCGGCGTCGTTTTTGGTTATTACGTCGGCTTGCCGGCCGCCCTGCATTTCCTGCTGCACCAGTTCCAGACCGTCCAGATCCAGCCGCTGGTCACGATCCAATCATATTTGGGCTTCGTTATCGTCTACATGGTCGGCTCGGCCATGCTCTTCCAGTTGCCGCTGCTGCTGTTACTCATAAACCGCATCAAGCCGCTCAAGCCGCGGCGGCTGCTACACTACGAGCGCTGGGTAATCCTAGCAGCTTTCGTGATGGCAGGACTGATGAACCCGACGCCGAATGTCTTCAGCCAGCTGCTGGTGGCCGGGCCGTTTATCCTGATGTACCAGCTAGGCATCATATTGATTGCCATTATCAACCGCGGCCGCAAGCTTAGCCGCGTCGAGCAATTACACCAGCTGGACGTCGAGGCCCAGGCCAGCCGCCAGTCTCGAACGTCGAACCTCGAGCCGATACCGGCATTGGCCTTGCCCCAAGCCGCGCCCCGTAGCCGTGGCGTCGATAGCCGCAACAAGATACTGGTCCGGCACGTTACTTAGTTCGCTATCCGGGTTATCAATGCGCGGGTTTAACCCAAAATCTATTTGCTGGATCTTGACATTGTATAGTACCTTGTATAGCATAGTAATGTATGAATGAAACTACTGAAGCTAGCGAGTTCCTGATCCAGTCCGAAACCCAGATGCGCAAAGGCATGCTGACTTACTGCGTCCTGCTGCTGTTAAGCGACGGCAAGGTCTATACTTCCGAAATTATTAGGGCGCTGCGCGAAGCCAAATTAATCGTCGTCGAAGGTACCCTCTACCCTCTCTTGAACCGCCTGGCCAGGGACAAGCTGCTGGCTTACGAGTGGCAGGAAAGCGAGCAGGGTCCGCCGCGCAAATACTACTGGCTGACTGAAGACGGCCAGAAACTCAAGCAAGTCCTGAAGACCAATTACCATACGCTGCACGCCTCAGTTAAAACTTTAGAAAAAGGAGCCAAAACATGAATGAAGTATCCAAAATTCATCTGGGCCGGCAGGCATTTACGATATCCGTGGAGGCTTATAAGGATTTGCGAGGCTACCTCGAGGCTATCAAAAAGCAAGTCGGCGACAAAGACGTAGTCGACGAAGTGGAGCTGCGTATGGCCGAGCTACTAGCCGAACACGGCGTCAGCGGCGACAAGGTAATTCTGCCGGCCGACGTAGCGTTCCTAAAAGAGCAGCTTGGCAATCCGCAGGACTTCAAAGAGGATAGCGACGAACCTGAAGCCCGGCCCGATAAGGCGTCAGAAACCAAAAAGCTGTTTCGCGACACTGACAACGCCATGGTGGCCGGCGTGGCCGCGGGGCTGGCCAAGTATACGGGCATCGACGTGATTCTGATCAGAATAATCTTCGTGATTGGCGTCTTTACGGGCGGTTGGGGAATACTTTTGTACCTCGTGCTATGGCTTTTGGTACCGGAAGCCAGAACTTCAAGCGACCGCCTGCAAATGGCGGGTAAGCCCGTAACGGTAGATAGCTTAAAGGAGATCGTGGAGCGCGCCGATGTCAAAGGCGCTGCCCGCCGGGCAAATAATTCTCTAGCGGGACCGATAAACTCTTTCTTCAGGCTCATGCTTAAGGTGGCCGGTACTATCCTGATACTTATCGGGCTCAGCGCCTTGTTCGTACTAATCGGCATTGAAACCTACCTGCTGTTGCATAGCGGCACGTTGCTGCAAGACAATATCTTCCCGGTCGGCGTGAGAGAACATCTGCTGCTGGACATCGCCCTCGTAGTAGCCGGGGTTATCGCGATTTTTATCGTGCTGTTCGGGTTAGCGATGTTTCGGAGAAAGTGGCCTATCCATACTTGGGTGACGGCAATGCTGGTCGGACTAATTTTTGCCGGTCTAGCGACCGGGGGAGCCCTGGCTGCCGACGTGGCACCCAAAGTCCGTGACCGTTATAATGCCAACGTCCACACGACCATGGCCACCGTTAAGCCCTTTAGCAAGGTTAACGTGATCGGCGACGGCGTAACCGTGCGCTACCAAATGTCTAACACCTATTCGGTCAGCCTGCGCTACTTTGGCAATCCGAATCTATCTACGATTAAGACTAGCGTGGCCAACGGCGTGCTGCTTATCGACGCCGGCCGCTTCGACTGGCACCGCGATTGCCAAACTCTCTGCCTGCCCGACACCTACAACCTGGTCATAACCGTGGCTTCGCCCAATCCCCCGGCAATCCCCGATATACCGGCGTTGCCCGGCCCGGTTAAGCCGCTGCTGATGCCCGGATCACGCATATACCCATAGGGAAGCGGTGTTGTTTATGCGGCTTCTTGCTGTAGCTCAGGAGGTTGCGGTGGCTGAGATGCTTGTCCGCTCTTAACATCATCCAACACCTGTTTACGCTCTTCAGCTCTTGCTCTCATAATTGCATTGTGTCTTTGGCGTATTTGCTTATTTATATCTACTAGGCTTCCGAGGGTGGCGGCTTTGTCGGTCATTGCCGTTTCATATCGTGTTACCAGTTCCAGGTCCTCTTCGCCTCCAGCTTCACCTGTAGCCGAAACTAGACTCTCGACTGCCCCTTGCAATGACTCGATTATAGTTACGAAGCTCAGCCTTTCCGGCTCGGCAAATCTTTCTTCGTCTAAATAATTCTCTGTGTAGTCCAGTCCGTCCCTTCTTTCAACCGTGTCTTCAAGCCGTTCCATCTCATATAAACCGAATCCAAAATCAGGGTGGGCCGCTTTGTATTCTTCGTTGACGGGTTTTTCGTGCAGCAATCGGGCCCACTCTTCATCGCGATGCGCGCGTTCATCTTTCTCGCGGGCGCTGTCTAAATTATCATAACGTTCCCTTAGATGCGCTCTTGAGAAGTCATAATCTTCAGGCGAGTAATCGCCGCGTAACACGTCACTGGACGCGGATATAGGGTCAAATTGGTACCGCCAGCTAAGGTCCTGGGCTGCATCCCTTTTATGCTCATCTAATTGCCCCAATCCTTCCTGGGCCCATTTGGATACTTCCGTAGGTAATTGTTTACCCCACATAGATGGTCGCCTTGCCGATGACTTACCAGTCCATGAAGCTTCTAATGACCGTGCCGTTTGTGTCAGTGCGCTTTTAAACCTTCCGTCCAGGTAGCGAGGATCATTAACAATAGTGTGGAGTTCATCCTTGAATGATTTTTCCGCTGCAATGCCGCGTCTTGTTCCTGCCGCTTCACTTCGCAAAGGATCCCCCGCCAACGCCATCGTGCGAGCCAATTCCACGTCTTGAACACGAGTTTCGGGTTCTTCTTCCCTGGTTTTCTTTTGACCGGTTACCGGGTCAATTGAAGGGTCGGGACCATTTATGCCTTGTTCGGTAACTAATGGTGGTTGAATAGTAGGCTCTATGGCCGCTTCGCCGATGTTTTGTGCGGTTTCACCCGTTGCAGCTTCAGGGTGAGAGTGGCTGGGAGTTATTTCTTGTCCGACAGGTGTAATTTCGGCTGGCGTATCTTCGCCCATATTGTTTCCTTTACTAGTCTTTTTTTATTTCTATTTTCTAATAATGTCTCCTTTGATGTTACTTTTTTAACCAGTTGTTGTCAACGCTAGTCGGCTAGACGTGATTGATCTATCTTACAAATGACTTTGTAAGCGCGTGAGGAATTGACGCTACGGGCTTAAGACGCATCGAGTTGAAAACTGGTGTCCAGGAGTTTGCCTTACCATTGATTGTGTCACGCAGAATCATCCCGGCAACCATACTTGTGCTTAGCCCCCATTTTTTGAATCCAGTAGCCGTATATAGATGCTTGGACCAAGGATACACCTTACCCACTAATGGCACATTGTCATAAGCTATATAATCCATGCCTTTCCAATGGTAGGAGATAGACGAAACTCCAAAATACTTTTCGGCATAATCGGCTAGGCGCTGGTACCGCTTGCGTGGAATACCCAGTCCGGGGGTATGGTGTTCACCGCCGATTAGCAGAAGCTGCTCTTTTTCATACCCTATTGGCAGGATTGAGTAATGCGCCTTGTCGGGTGAGATATACATGCCCTTCAGTTCCCCCTCAAACTTGCCGGCAACGATATAAGAAGTATGTGGGTGCTCAAGAGCCGCGTAAGCACCGCGGGCTATGAGCGGCGCGGCAGGTATCTTGGTAGCGACTATGACATCTTTGGCAGTTACTGTGCCCGTCTTGGTTTTGACAGAGGCCGGCACACCATCATGAAATCCAGTTACGTTGCTATGCTCAAAAACATAGCTGCCTCCCCCATTGACCACAGCCGCAAGTCCGAGGACATATTTTTGCGTATTGAATTTGGCTTGGTTGGCAAACTTAACCGCCGCTTGTATTGTGAAAGGTAGCGCTAGTCTGGTTTCAAACGTCGCGGGCAGACCGAGTTTTGCCGCGACCTTGGCTTCCGCTTTAAACTGCCCGACCTTGTCAGGATCAGTCGTATAAACGTAGCTATCGTCTACTGCGAACTCGCAAGCTATTTTTTCCTTTTTAATAATCTGAGTGATTTCTTCGACGGCCGCCTGATTAGCTTCAGCATAAATCCTTGCCGTTCTTTCACCCAGTTGCTTCTCAAGATCCTCATAGACCAGGTTATGCTGAGAGGTAAGCTTACCGGTAGTATGGCTGGTGGTGCCGCTGCCGATGGTATTCTTCTCGAGAAGCGCCACTCTCAAACCAGACCGTTTCAGTAAGTACGCGGCCGTTAATCCGGCAATGCCGCCCCCAACAATAACTACATCCACTTCCAAATCTTTGGTCAATGCAGGATAAGCTGGCGCACTGACGCTGCTTTGCCAGTATGACACTTCTTGTTCGGGTAGGGTGAGCATCAGTTCTTAGGATTTATTTTGGGCAGTAACTTTTTCTTACCAACGCCTAGACTGTTGTACTTTTGTTACCACGTAAGAAGTGATAGATAATAGAAATCAAGGCAAGGATTATAAGTAAGTGTATGAAACCGCCCGCAACGTGTCCAATTAATCCCAGGACCCAAAGTATCAATAATATGACCGCAATAGCTATAAACATGTAAGACTCCTGTGATTTGATTCGTTACGTTACTGTTTTTGATCTTACTACGGCGGCTACTTCTCCGCTGTAAGGTAACTTACCCTCAGTGAGTACGTGCAACCGAATTGGAACCTTATCAGTTTAAACAAGTGGCCCCTGACCTAAAGAGTTTAGGCGTTAATATTAGTTGTTTTTACTTAATATTAACGTCTTATTGACATAAATACGTTAATTTAGTATATTTCTTAGTATGATTAATGCTCCGACTCGGCAAAACATAGCAACCCTCAAGAAAGAATTTGAGGTGCTAAAGCGTGGTAAAGAATCACTCCTTAAACTTCTTGACGAAGCAGAGCTTCCAGAATTAGTTTATAACTCAAACGCTATCGAAAACTCGACACTCACACTAAAGGAAACTGAGCGTATTCTCTTAGAGCAAGAAGTCATGCGTCAAGTAAGCGTCCGTGAGCTATTCGAGGCAAAGAATCTCGCTCGCGTTACGGAATACCTACGCAGCCGGGCGGGCATTACTCTCGATGACGAAACAATTCTGCTACTTCATAAAATACTCATAGGTGGCATTAATGACTCAATTGCCGGTCGTTTTCGCAATACCCATGAATATGTCCGCGTTGGTACGCATATTGCACCAGCACTGGAGCACGTTGAGCAGCTACTCGATAGCTTGCTTACGGAATACGCGAGTAACCATGAAAAATATTTCCTAGAACAGGTTGTACATTTTCATCTAGAGTTTGAACGTATTCATCCATTTGTCGATGGGAATGGCCGAATTGGTCGTGTGCTGATTAACCTTCAACTAGCTAAACTCGGCTTTCCGCCAGTTATTATTCGCAATAAAGGTAAGCAAGGTAACTATTATCCTGCCTTTCGCGCGTTTCAAGAAAATGGTAAGACCGATATTCTGGACCGACAGCTAGGACTAGCCCTCATGGAATCACTAAATAAGCGTCTCGCCTATCTTAAAGGGCTGGAAGTAGTGAAGCTTTCGGATTTTGCTAAGACTAAAGACGAGTCGATCAATAGTCTTCTTAATGCTGCACGTCGGCAAACAATCCCTGCGTTTCGTGAAAAGGGTGTTTGGAAAATCGGGACACAGTAAAGTGCCACCCTATAGGGCTGGAGCTTGAATAACAGGGACAAAATAAAAACAGTTCCGAACTAATGAAATTCTGGAACCGTTTTGTATCTGTCAGTTTAACTTGGTTGCGGGGGCAGGACTCGAACCTGCGACCTCGTGGTTATGAGCCACGCGAGCTGCCGCTGCTCCACCCCGCGTCGAGTGGTCTGGATAGTTTACCAAACAGAGGTGAAAATGTCAATTGCCGCTGCCGGGCCGGTGCAGGAAGAAGTCGACCCAGGATTGGAAGTCACGCTGGTAAGCCGGCTGCTTGGCTTTGGCGGCGTCGGGTTTCGGCGGGCTTGGCAGGTTGATGGTGTAAGCCTGCGCCACGCTGGCCGGCACGATGACTTCCTGTTCGCCCGAGGCGGCCAGGCCGAAGTTCTGGCGGGCCGATAGCTCGAGGTACTGGTTGCTGTTGAAGTACTGGTTCTGGAGCGCCAGGTTGTCGTTCTGGAGTTGCCGAAGGCTGTTTTGCTGCTTGAGGGCCGAAATTTGCTTCTGCAAACCGTAGTTGCTTTGGATACTTTTGACGCCGCTCCAGCTGATCAGGAGCACGATCACCACGAATATGACCTGCCCGGCGAAACGCGCGTCGCCTAAGCGCTGCAGGTAGAAGAGAACTTTTTCTTTGTATTTATTGTTTATTCGCATAAAGTCGCCTTAATATTATATAACTCCAGCCTGTTATCTGCTATATTTCACGGTCAGTGAAATATATGACGAGCCCGAGAAAACGGCCGTAAGTATTGGTTTTCCCGGCGTGAAGCTATATACTCTCATCTGTTAGCTAGCCGGCGGCCCACTAATTTCGGGGGTGTAGCTCATCGGTTAGAGCAAGCGGCTCATAACCGCTTGGTAGATGGTTCGATTCCATCCACCCCCACCAACAAACACTATCGCGCCTTCGTCTTATTGATTATGAAAATATCTAAATGGCAGATCCTGCTCATCCCTTTTTTGGTAGGCGGCTGTTTCGTCCTGTATAGCGTGGCCCATTACGGAGTCAACACGCCTGCCTGGGACGAGTGGGACATGGTGCCGCTGTTTCAAAAGGCCGACCACCATAATCTGGGCTTCTCCGACCTTTGGGCCCAGCATAACGAGCACCGGATTCTCTTTCCTAATATAGTCCTGCTGCTAAACGCCTACATAACACACTGGAATATTAAGGCCGAAGCGCTGATTGGCTTTGTTTTCTCAAGTGTTACGGCCCTGATGCTATACCTGCTCGTGCTCTCGAAAATCAAGCGGCAAGGCATAGCCATAGCCGCTGCCATATTGATTGCCGCCTGGTTTTATTCGCCGATCCAGTATGAAAACTGGCTGCTTGGCTGGCAACTGGAATGGTCGATGTGCGTGGCCGGTATCGTCACCAGCCTGTACTTCATTGACCGTTTCGGCACTTCGAAACAGGCGAACCGCCGGCTGTTTTTCGGGGCGGCCATGGCCAGCGCGGTCGTCGCGACGTACTCGCTGGCGGACGGCATGCTGGTCTGGCCGGTCGGGCTGGGCATGCTGGTGCTTTATAAGCAGTCTAGGCGGCCGGTCGGGATTTGGCTGGCCGCGGGCGGGCTGGCCATCGCCGCGTATTATTGCGGTTACCGCCAACCGGCCGGCAGTCCGGCTATCGGCCTTTTCCTCCACCAACGGCTTAATTTCATGCAATATACCCTGAGTTACCTTGGCAGCGCTATACCTAGTTACCAAGGGCAAGCCTTGTTGATGGGTATCATCCTGGTCGTTTTGCTGGTCCCGGCGCTTTACATGGTCTGGTTGAGAAGAAGTCAGGTTGAGAAGTTCGTGCCCTGGCTGGCCCTGATAGCGTTGGCTGTAATGTCGGCGGTAATAACCGCGATCGGACGAGTCGGCTCCGCGGCGGCACCAAGTACGGCCAGCCGGTACGCGGCTTTCTCACTGCTTTACGTAATCGGCCTGACCGGACTCGTTTGCACTATCCTCGACACCATGGCTATAAAACGGCAACCGACCGGTCTGGCCATTCTAGCGATAAGCATTCCGTTGCTGGTTGTCAGCTATACCTATGGCATGCTCGGCATGCAGGTGCAGTCCGGCTGGCTTCACGCCGTAAAAACCTGCACGCACCAAGCTCACCCTACTACGAAATGCCTTTTCTCGACCTCGCCTTACCCGGATCATAATACGGAACTAACGGCCGCCAGGCTTACGTACGTCAAGTCGAAGCATTGGGCCGGTTACTAGGCAATTCGGCTGTCTTTTGTGATTTTTATCAATCTAGCCTGTACCATTTGACAAACGGCGTTATAATAGAGAGGTAGATATTATTTAAATATAAAATAAAA
>Ga0208357_1001366_pt1 | contig 17801 bp, 20 predicted proteins | sample NGESurdeep092012_6_FD_184487 | JGI IMG/M metagenome (GOLD analysis project Ga0208357, IMG submission 184487) | Arctic peat soil microbial communities from Barrow, Alaska - NGEE Surface sample F52-2 deep-092012 (SPAdes) | ecosystem: Environmental > Terrestrial > Soil > Wetlands > Peat ... | reverse complement strand
CCTGGATGTCCGCCATCAGCGCGTTCAGAGCCAAGTACGCCGGCACGATGGTGGCGACGACCGAGCCCGTCGCCGACTACCTGCTGACCGCCATGGGCCTGGACAACCTGACGCCGTTCCGCTTCCAGGCCAACATCATGAGCGGGGTCGACCCGGCGCCCCAGGACATCACCCTCGAGGATGGGTTCTTCACGAAGCACCAGGTCAAGGTCTTCTGCTACAACCAACAGGTGGTCAGCAGCCTGACCTCGTCCATCCGCCTCACGGCCCAGCACGCCGGCGTCCCAGTGGTCGGCGTGTACGAGACGATGCCGACCCCCGGCTACGACTACCAGACCTGGATGCTGGCCGAGGTGAAGGCGATCCAGGCGGCCATCACCCATAAGGTCTCCACCGAGCACCTGTGATCGACTCCACCGCTCCCACCGCGCGCCCGGCGTCGTCGCCCGGCCCCGAGCCGGTGCTCCGGGTGGAGCACGTGCGGGTCGCGCTCGGCGGGCGGACGATCCTCGACGACGTCAGCTTCGACATCGGCGCCGGTGAGTTCACGGGCCTCATCGGGTCCAACGGGGCGGGCAAGACCACCCTGCTCCGCGTGATCCTCGGGCTGCTGCGACCCAGCACGGGCCGAGCCTTCATGCCAGGCGCCCCGGGCTCCAGGCTGCGACGCGTGACGGGCTACGTCCCCCAGAAGCTGCTCCTCGACCCCGATGTACCCATCCGGGCCCGGGACCTGGTGGCGCTCGGGATCGACGGGAACCGCTTCGGCATCCGTCTCCCGTCCCGCGAGCGCCGGGCCAGGGTCGACGAGATGCTCGGCGCCGTGGGCGCCGAGAGCTTCGCCGACGCCCGGGTCGGCACGCTCTCGGGCGGCGAGCAGCAACGCGTGCTGATCGCCCACGCCCTCATCAGCCGGCCGAGGCTCCTGCTGCTCGACGAGCCGCTGGCCAACCTCGACCCGGCGAGCGCGCACGAGATCGTGTTGCTCCTCGATCAGCTCGCCACCGAGCAGGGGGTGGCGGTCCTTCTGTCGGCGCACGAGATGAACGTGCTGCTCCCGGTGATGGACCGGATCGTCTACGTCGCCGGGGGCAAGGCGGCCAGCGGCACGACCGACGAGGTGGTGAAGCCGGACGTGCTGAGCGCGCTGTACGGCTATCACGTCGACGTCCTGAACGTCCATGGCCGGGTCATCGTCGTCGCCGGCCCCGGCCATGACGCCGGCGCGGTCATCCCAATGGACCCCTCGCAAGAAGTGCGCTGAGCGGCATGGGGTGGCTTTTCGAGCCGGGGTTCTTCACCAGCGCGCCGGTGCACACCGCCGTCGTGATCGGGGGCGTGGTCGCCGTCGTCTCCGCCGCCGTCGGGATCTTCACCGTCATCCGCGGCCAGTCCTTCGCCGGGCACTCCCTGGCGGACGTATCCACGGCCGGGGGCTCGGGCGCGTTGCTGCTCGGCCTCAGCCCTCTGACCGGATTTCTGGCCGGCGGCATCCTGGGCGCACTGAGCATGGACGCCATCGGCGTGCAGCGCGTGCGCGGCCGCGACGTGGCGACCGGCATCGTGCTCGGCGCCGCCACCGGGTGTGCGGCGCTCTTCCTCTACCTCGACACGACGACCCATGCCATCAATGGCGCGACCCAGCAGATCCTGTTCGGGTCCATCTTCACCATCGACCCTTCGACGGTGCCGGTCGTCATCGCCTGCAGCGTCGTCGCTCTCGGGCTCACGGCCCTCATCTACCGGCCGCTCCTCCTGAGCTCGCTGAGTCCCGAGGCCGCCGCGGCCCGCGGTGTCCCGGTCCGGCTCGTGGGGTCGCTGTTCATGGTCGCCCTCGCCGTCGCCGTCGGCCTGTCCGCGCTGGCCATCGGCGCCATCCTCTCGACGGCGCTGCTGATCGGCCCCGCCGCCAGTGCCCTCCGGTTCACCCGACGAACGGGGTGGGCCATCGGCCTCGCCATGATCGTGGGCGTCGTCACCACCTGGCTCGGGATCCTGCTCGCCTACGACAGCTACTACTGGGGCTCGTCGCGACAACCGCTTCCCGTCAGTTTCTTCGTCGTGGCCATCGACTTCGTCGTCTACCTGGGCAGCGGGATCCCCGCGGCGGCCGCCCGGCGGCTGCGCCCGCCCTCGCCGCCGCCGGCGCGGCTGGCGCCGCGCCCCGGCGCGGTGCGGTAGGGGATCGCGTGTTCTCCGGTTTCATGGCCAACGCCTGGGCCAGCGGGACGCTCGTGGCGATCGTCGCGGGCGTGGTCGGTTTCTTCGTCGTGGTGCGGGGCTCCTCGTTCGCCGCCCATGCCATCCCGAACGGAGCCTTTGCCGGCGCCGCAGGGGCCTACTGGCTCGGGCTGAACACGCTCCTCGGGCTGGGGCTGTTCGCCGCGCTGGCGGCGATCGGCATCGGGGCGCTCGGAGCGCGCAGCCGCCGTGACGTCGCGACCGCGCTCGGCCTCGTCATGATGCTCGCCCTGGGAGCGCTGTTCCTCAGCCTCAGCGGCGGCTACGAGCCCGAGGTCTACTCGTTGCTCTTCGGCGAGATCCTCGGCGTGAGCACCACCGAGCTGCTCCCCGTGGCCCTGGTCAGCCTGGCCTCCATGGCGGTGGTTCTCCTGCTGTACCGGCCCCTGCTGCTCTCCTCGACCCTCCCCGACGTCGCGGAGGCCCGGGGCGTCGGCCCGCGCCGCATGGAAATCGCGTTCCTCCTCGTCGTGGCCGCGGCGACCACGGTGACGCTCCCGGTGGTCGGGGCTCTTCTTATCTTCAGCCTCATGATCGGCCCGCCGGCGGCCGCCCGCGCCTTCGTGGACCGGCCGGGGCCGGCCATCGCGCTGTCCGTGGTCCTCGCGGTCCTCACCGCGTGGGCGGCCATCGTCAGTTCGTACCAGACGAACTGGCCCGTCGGGTTCTACGTCGGTGTCTACAGCGCACTGTGCTTCGCTGTGGGCCGGGTCTGGCTTGCGCTCGGCCGGCAGCGCGCCCGCCGAGCGCCGGCAGCGGCCGTGAGCGCGGGCGCGGGCGCGGGCGCGGGCGCGGGTTAGCCGCCGAAGAGCAGTGAGTAGTCGGCCCCCCGGCGCAGGTGGTGGCCGCCGTCGACGCCCAGGGTCTCGCCGGTCACGAAGGAGGACTCGGGGCCGATGAGATAGCGCACGGCGCCGGCCACGTCCTCGACGGTGCCCACCCGGCCGAGGGGCATTTCCCCCAGGTAATTGTCGAGCAACGGTCCGCCGGCGGTGATGAAGGACATGAGCTCGTCATCGATGATGCCCGGGGCCACCGCGTTCACCCGGATCCCCAACGGACCGAGTTCCTCGGCGGCGGTTTCGCAGAGGAAGCAGATGCCGGCCTTTGCTACCCCGTAGGCCCACAGATGCGGATGGGGGAAGCGGCCGGCTCCCGAGGACATGAGCACAATGGATCCGGGGGTGCGCTGCGCCGCGAACGCCGCGCCCGCGTGCTTCACGCAGATGACCGAGCCCATCAGGTTCAGATCGACGGTGGCGCGGACCGAGGCGATGTCGGCGTCGAGGATCGAGCCGAGGTGCAGCGATCCTCCGGCGCAGGCGAAGAGCCCGTCGATGCGGCCGGTGGCCCTGGTGGTGGTCTCGACCGCGGCCGCGACCTGCTCTTCGATCGTGACGTCGGCCACCGAGTAGGAGACCGTGGCCCCACGGATGGCCGCCGACGCGATGCGCTCGACGGCGTCGACGAGCTTCTGCTCGGTGCGGCCGCAGATGGTCACATGGGCGCCGTCGCCCGCCAGGCGCTCGGCCGCGGCCAGCCCGATGCCGCTGCCGCCCCCCGTGACCAGGATCGACCAGCCCTCGATGCCGCTCGGGCTGGGCACTAGCCGAGTCCGGCGCCCACGGGAGAGGTGGGCGAGAAGGCGACGGGCATCTCCTCGATACCGGAAATGAAGTTGGCCTCGCGGCGCGGCAGGGCGTCACGTTCGACGGTCAGGTGGAGGTCGGGCAGGCGGGCCAGCAGCCGGTCCACCATGACCTTGAGCTCGAGGCGGGCCAGCTGGTTCCCGAGGCAGAAGTGGGCGCCGAAGCCGAAGGCCATGTGCGGGTTGGGGGAGCGGTGGATGTCGAAGTCGTCCGGCTTCTCGAAGACGGCGGCGTCGCGGTTGGCCGAGGGGTAGAGCAGGATGATCTCCTGGCCGGCCGAGATGGTGGCGCCCTCCAACTCGACGTCGCGGGTGGCGGTGCGGGCCATGTTCTTGATGGGCGAGACCCAGCGCAGCATCTCTTCGACGGCAGCTGGCATGAGGGCCGGGTCGGCGGCCAGTTGCGCCTGCTGGTCCGGATGGGTCAGCAGTTCTTCGACCCCGCCGCTGATCACGTGACGGGTGGTCTCGTCACCGCCGATGAGGATGAGGAGGGTCTCGTGGATGAGCGAGTCGTCATCGAGCGAGTCGCCGTCGATCTCGGCGTGGCAGAGCACACCGACCAGGTCGTCTGTGGCGCCCCGGGCCCGGCGGTCCTCGAAGACCGGGTTGATGTACTGGGTGTACTCGACGAAGGCGGTGGTGGCCCCGTCCATGAGGGCGGGGTCCGGCGAGCCCTGCGCCTTGAGCATGTCGTCGGACCAGCGCAGCAGGTCGTCGCGATCGGCCGGGGCCACGCCGAGCATGTCGCCGATGACGATGATGGGCAGCGGGGCGGCGATGTCCTTGACGAAGTCGCAGCTCCCCTTCTCGCAGACGTTGTCGATGAGGGTGTCGCACACCGAGCGCAGGTTGTCCTCCATGGCCCGCACCCGTTTGGGGGTGAAGCCCTCGGAGACCAGGCGGCGCCGGCGCACGTGCTCGGGGGCGTCGAAGTCGATCATCATCGGCAACTGCGGGAACTTCGGCCGGATGCCTTGAGCGCTCGAGAAGGCTTCGGTATCGACCGAGGCGGCCTTGACGGCGGCGTAGCTGGCGGCCGCCCACAGGTCATTCACCTCGTCGTAGTAGACGGGGGCGTTGGCCCGCATCCAGGCGTAGGCGTCGTGCGGTTCGCGTCCGTAGAACGCCCCGTCGAGAAGATTGATCCCCAGGTGGTCGGGTGCCAGGGTCACCGGCCCCTCCTTCCGTCTGTGTCCGTCCGTTCGCTCGCCCGGTCGGGGAGGCGTAGCTCACGCTATCCCGGCCGCTTCGAACGGCCGCACCTGGGATGGGTAGGGTGGACCAATGGCTGACCAGGCTCACTTCACCGACGTCGCCATGGAACACATGCCCGGGCTCTACAGCGCCGCCCTGCGTATGACCCGCAACGCGGCCGATGCCGAAGACCTGGTGCAGGAGACCTATCTCAAGGCCTACCGGTCCTACGCCTCCTTCGAGGAGGGCACCAACCTGCGGGCCTGGCTTTACCGGATCCTGACCAACACGTTCATCAACTCGTATCGGGCCAGCAAGCGCCGGCCCGAGGTGACCGATGTGGAAGACGTCGAAGACCTCTACCTCTACCGCCGCCTCCCCAGCACCGGGGGCGGCGAGCCCGGCCGGAGCGCCGAGGACGAGGCCCTGGACCGATTCACCGACGACGACGTGAAGACCGCCCTCGAGGAGCTCCCCGAGGCCTTCCGGATGGCCGTTCTCCTGGCCGACGTGCAGGGTTTCAGCTACAAGGAGATCGCCGAAATCACCGACGTGCCCATCGGTACCGTGATGAGCCGCATCCATCGGGGAAGAAGAGCGCTCCAGAAGGCGTTGTACGGAGTGGCGACGGCACGGGGCCTGGTCGGCAGCGCTTCGGGAAGGACAATGGACTGAATGAGGAGGTGCGCGGGTGGCTGAGGATGCGATGGCGAAGGCGAACGAGGGATCCGGCGCCCTGTTCGGCAATACGGTGAACTGCGACGAGGCGGTGCACCAGCTCTATCACTATCTCGACGGCGAGCTGACCGATGAGCGACGGGGTCAGATCGCCGAACACCTGAACTTCTGTGCGCCCTGCGGCGGCGCGGTCGAGTTCGAAGCCGAACTGCGCCAGGTCATCGCCAACCGGTGCAAGGACCACGTTCCCGAAAGCCTGATGCAACGCATCGCCGCCGCCATCGACGAGGAAAGTCGCCAACACGACGGCGGGCTCTGAGTCGACCGATGGGGTCTGACGGCGCAGCTTCGGGCCCGGCTTCGACCTCGACGCCGGCGTCGGATACGGCCCCGCCCTCGGCCCCGAGCCTGGTCGACTGGGATCTGGCCCGGAAGGTCGCCGCCGGGGCGCTCATCCTCAAGCCGTCACCCGCCACGTACCGCACGGCGCCGCTGCAGTCGCAGTTCGACGAGCTGACGGCCCGGGCGGAATTCCTGGTCACCCAATCCACCGGGCTGAAGAGCGCCCACGGCGCGGCGCGGGCCAAGGTGGTGGATCGCTCCGGGTGGGCCACCGCCAACGTCCGCTCCATGCAACGGCTGGTCGGCTCGGCGCTGACGGTGCGCGAGACCGACAAGGGTCCGCGCCTGGGCAAGCACGCGCTCGCCGTGGGCCAGGTGGCCACCGGGACCCAACTCGGCCTCATGCTGGCGTACATGGCCACCCGGGTGCTCGGGCAGTACGACCTGCTCATCAGCGAGGAGGATCCGGCCGATCAGGACCTCGTCTCCTATGTCGGACCGAATGTGACGGCCATCGAGGAGCGTTACGGCTTCGCCCCCAACGAGTTCCGCCTCTGGTTGGCCCTGCACGAGGTGACCCACCGCATGCAGTTCACGGCCGTGCCGTGGTTGCGTGACCACTTCGTCGCGCTGGTCAGTGAGGTGCTCGAGCCCCTGCAGGCAGATCCGCAGAACCTGCTCGACACGATCCGCCGGGTGGTGGACGAGGTGCGGGCGGGACACAATCCCCTGCGCGAGAACGGCGTGGCGGGGGTGCTGGCCACCCCGGAGCAACGCCTGGCCATCGGGCGCATCTCGGGGATGATGAGCCTGCTCGAAGGGCATGGAGACGTGGTCATGGACCGGGCCGGCGCGGCCGAGGTTCCCGGGGCGGCCGGGTTCTCCAAGGTCCTCCACGATCGCCGGACCAATCCCCGGGGCCTGGCCCGGTTCATGAACCGACTGCTGGGCATGGAGGCCAAGATGCGCCAGTACGCCGAAGGCGAGAAGTTCGTGCAGGCAGTGGAGGCGGCGGGTGGCCCCGAGCTATTGGCCCGGGTGTGGCGGGGGCCCGAGTGGCTCCCCACGCTCGAGGAGATCCGCACACCGGGTGACTGGGTGGCGCGCGCCGGTGGTGCCGCGGTGGCGCTCAACGGGGTCAACGGGGGCGGGGCTTGAGCTTGACCGGCGCGGCGAGTGGCGCCGCTCCAGGTGACCCGGAGATGGACCCGGAGATGGAGATGTGGCCGGATCTGATCGGGGACCTGGTGCCCCGGTGCACCTTCCCGCCGGCCGGTTCCGCCCTGGCGTGTGCCGTGTCGGGCGGACCGGATTCGATGGCCCTTATGGTGTTGGCCTCGGCGGCCGGGTGTGTGGTGACCGCTTATCACGTCGACCACGGGCTGCGTCCAGAGTCGACCGCCGAAGCGGCGGTGGTGGCCGAAGCGGCGGGCCGGCTCGGCGCCGCCTTTGTGGCGGAGCGGGTGGCGATCGGGACCGGTCCCAACCAGGAGGCCCGGGCGCGGGCGGCCCGCTTCGGCGTCCTTCCCCGCGGTGTGGCGACCGGGCACACCATGGATGACCAGGCCGAGACGATCCTGCTCAACCTGTTGCGAGGGTCGGGCTCCGACGGGCTGGCCGGGATGGAACCGGGCCCGCGGCACCCGCTGCTCGGCCTGCGGCGCCGCGAGACGCACGCCGTATGCGCCGCCATCGGGTTGCATCCGGTGGTGGACCCCAGCAACGACGATCCGGCCCATCGGCGCAACCGGGTGCGGCACGAACTGCTCCCGCTGTGCGCCGAGGTGGCCGGTCGCGACCCGGTGCCCCTGCTGGCCCGCCAATCAAGGGTGTTGCGCGACGAGGTGGCGTTGCTCAATCTCCTGGCGGCCGAGGCGGCGCCCGATCCGCAGGACGCCCGGGCCGTCGCCGGCCTCCCGGTGCCGTTGGCCCGGCGGGCGGTGCGCCGGTGGCTGCAGGCCTCCGCCGCCGATGCGAGTCCTGACGGCGAGGCCTACCCGCCGTCGCTGGCCGAAGTGGAGCGGGTGCTCGACGTGGCCGCCGGACGCGCGCTCGGCACCGAGCTCGGGGGCGGCCGGCGTGTGCGCCGACACGCTGGCCGGCTGGAGGTGGAGGGACAGGGCTCGGATAGTGTCACCCCGGTGACCACCGCCGACACCGGTTCCGTGGTCCCTAGCTGGGCCCAACCCGCAGTGGGGCCCGTGCTGGTCGACGACGTCGCGTTGCGCCGTCGGGTGGCCGAGTTGGGTGCGCAGATCACGGCGGACTACGCCGACGATCCTCCCTTGCTGGTGGCCGTGCTCAAGGGCGCCATGTTGTTCATGAGCGACCTCTGCCGGGCCATCGAGCTCCCGGTCGACGTCGACTTCATGGCCGTGTCGTCCTACGGCAGCGCCACCCGGACGTCGGGGGTGGTGCGGATCGTCAAGGACCTCGACGCCGAACTCGACGGCCGGCACGTCCTGGTGGTCGAGGACATCATCGATAGCGGCCTGACCCTGAACTACCTGCGCCGCTACCTGAACGCCCGATCCCCCAAGAGTGTCGAGGTGTGCGCCCTCCTGGTCAAGGAAGGGGAGCAGCGGGTCGAGCTCGACCTCCGCTACATCGGCTTCACCATCCCGCCCGACTTCGTGGTGGGCTACGGGCTCGATGTGGCGGAGCGGTACCGGAATCTGCGGGGCGTGCACCGGTATGTCGGGACGGACGGGGACGCTACCCTCGGCCATGGCGCCGCCGGCGTCCGGGACTAGGACCAGGACTGAGGCCGGGACCAGGAATGAGGACGCCACCATGGCCGTAGATGTTGATCGGGTGCGAGCGGCCGTGTCCGAGCTCCTCAGCGCCATCGGTGAAGACCCCGAGCGCGACGGTCTGGTGAATACGCCGGTCCGGGTGGCTGCCATGTACGAGGAGCTGTTCTCGGGGCTGCACGACGACCCGGCCCGTCACCTTGAGGTGACCTTCGCCGCCGAGCACGACGAGATGGTGATGGTGCGCGACATCCCCTTCGCCTCCCTGTGCGAGCACCACCTGGTGCCGTTCATCGGCCGGGCCCACGTGGCGTACATCCCGGCCGATGATGGCCGCATCACCGGGTTGTCGAAACTGGCCCGCCTGGTCGACGGCTACGCCCGCCGGCTGCAGGTCCAAGAGCGCATGACGTCCCAGATCGCCGACGCCATCGCCTCGGTCCTCTCGCCACGGGGCGTCCTGGTGGTGATCGAGGCGGAGCACCTGTGCATATCGATGCGCGGGGTGAAGAAGCCGGGCACGACGACGATCACCTCGTCGGTGCGTGGTCTCTTCCGGTCCGATGTGGCCACCCGGGCCGAAGCGATGCAGTTCATTCGGGGGCACTAGGCCGATTCGGCTGACGTAGCCTGGTCGCCGTGATCAGTGCCAGTGTGGACCGCCCGATGGTCATGGGGGTCCTCAATGTCACGCCGGACTCATTCTTCGACGGTGGGCGATACGACACCACCGAGCGGGCGGTGGCTCACGGGTTGGCCCTGGTGGCAGCCGGTGCGGACATCGTCGATGTGGGCGGCGAGTCCTCCCGTCCCGGGGCCGTGGCGATTTCCGTCGAGGAGGAACTGGACCGGGTCATCCCGGTCATCGCCGCCCTGGCCGGCGCGGTGCGCATCTCCGTCGACACCGTCAAACCCGCGGTGGCGGTGGCGGCGATCGAGGCCGGCGCCACGCTGCTCAACGACATCTCGGCTTCGCTGTGGGAAGTGGCGGCCGGGGCCGGTGGCCCGGTCGGGTGGCTGGCCATGCACATGCAAGGGTCGCCCCGGACCATGCAGGCCGCGCCCCACTACGCCGACGTTGTGACCGAGGTGTATGAATTCGTGCTCGAACGGGCCCGGGTGGCCATGGCGGCCGGGGTGGCCGAGGTCTGGGTCGATCCCGGGATCGGATTCGGCAAGACCCTCGAGCACAACCTGTCTCTCCTGCACCACCTGCCCGAGTTGGTCTCGGCGGCCTCGGCCATCGGCTGTGCCGGTGTGGCCGTGGGGACCAGTCGCAAGCGCTTCCTCGGTGTGCTGGCCGCACCAGGGCAGGACGAGCCGGCCGGGTTGGAGGAGCGGGCCGAAGGCTCGCTCGCCACGGCGGTGGTGGCCATGACGGCCGGGGCGACCCTGGTGCGGGTGCACGACGTGGCCGCCACGGTGCAGGCGGCCCGGCTGTATGGTCCGGGGGCCGAACAACGCACTGGGCCGTTCGGGTCATCGAGCCGGTCTGGGGGTGCAGCCGCATGAAGGGTAAGTGGGCGGCGGGAATCCCGCCACGGAACTTCACCTGGGTGATGAAGGACCATCTCGCCATCAGCGAGCGCCCGGGGGGCTTCGCGCCCAATCACCGGCGCGTGCGCCGCCAGGAGGAGATCATCTGGCTGCGGGTGCAAGGGTTCGGGCGGGTGATCTCCCTGTTGCCGTCGCCTCACAATCTGGCCGCCTACGACGATGAAGGGCTGGCCTGGGCCCACTATCCCCTGCCCAAGTCGGGCGACCCCCGCTCCGTCCTGACCGACTGCTTCCGGGACATCGACGATTCGCTGGGCGCTGGTCTCCGTCTGCTGGTGCACCAGGACGAGCTGGGTGACCGGCTCATGGGCGTGGTGGCCGGCTACCTGGTGTGGTCAAACCGACTGCACAATCAGCCCCAGGCCGTGGCCCTGATGGAACACGTCTGCGGGCACGCCATGGGTGAGCCCGGTCGCGAGCTCCTGGCCTCCCTCGAGGGCTGGCCCCGGCGCCAGACGGCGCAATGACCGCATGACCCAATGACCCAATGACCGAGGGTCCGGATCTGGGCGACCGCATTGAGATCCGCGATCTGCGCGTGCTCGGCCTGCACGGTGTCCTGCCCGAAGAGCGGGAGCGGGCGCAGCCCTTCTCCATCGACCTGGTGGCCTGGGTCGACATGGCGGCGGCGCAGCGGAGCGACGAACTGGCCGACACGGTCGACTACGGCGCCCTGGCCCACCTGGCGGCCGACGTGGTGGGCGGACGCTCGTACCAACTGCTCGAGGCCCTGGCCGGTCGCCTGGCCGATGCGCTCCTGGTGGCCGACGCCCGGCTGCGGGCCGTGGCGGTGACGGTGCGCAAACTGCGCCCGCCGCTCCCGATGGATGTGGCGTCGACCGGGGTGCGGGTCTACCGCTCGCGGTAGTGGTGCGCGAGGTGCTGGTGGCGCAAGTGGTGCGGATCTGATGGCCGCCGCCGCGGCCGCCGGCGTCACCTTCCGGCGGGCCTTCCTGGGGCTCGGTGCCAATCTGGGGGACCGCCGGGCTGCGTTGCGTCACGCCGTGGCGCAACTGGAGGCCCACGGGGACGTCGTCGCGGTGTCTCCCCTCTACGAGAGTGATCCGGTCGGCGGGCCAGAGGACCAGGACCCCTACCTCAACCTGGTGGTCGAGCTCTCCACCACAGACAGCCCCCGCCAGTTGCTGGTGCGCTGCCAGGCCCTGGAGGAGGCGGCCCACCGGGTGCGTACCGTCCGCTTCGGCCCCCGCACGCTCGATGCCGATGTCCTGCTGGTCGGCGATCTCGTGGTGAACGAGCCGGACCTGGTCGTGCCCCATCCCCGCATGTGGGAGCGCCGTTTCGTGCTGCAGCCCCTCTCAGACCTGGCTCCCGAACTGGTGTCGCCGGAGCGCCAGATTGCCGCTGGTGGTCGGGTCGTTCGCCTGGGTATGCTGTAGGGGTCTGATGTTTCCACCGCTGTAGGCGAACGGCACCCGAGAGGGGCTGGAACGCCGAAGGAGGTCTGGTGCACACGATCCGAATTGTTGGCCCAGGACGGGCCGGTACGTCCCTGGCCGGCGCGCTGTCCGCACGCGGCTGGGATGTCGTCGGCTTCCTCGGACGCCACGACGACGTGAGCCACGCCGCTCGCGATGTCGACGTCCTGGTGATTGCCACCCCAGACGACGCCGTCGCCACGGTGGCCGCCGCCGTGCTGCCCCAGGCGACGACCACGGTGCTCCATCTCTCAGGTTCATTGGGGCTCGACGTCCTGGCTCCCCATACCCGTCGAGCGGCGCTGCACCCGCTGGTGCCACTGCCCAATGCCGCGGTCGGGGCGCAGCGCCTGGGCGAGGGCGTGACCTTCGCCGTGGCCGGCGATCCCCTGGCGCGTCTGATGGTGGAGTCATTGGGAGGCCGGATGGTCGAGGTGGCCGATGCCGACCGAGCGGCCTATCACGCCGCCGCCTGCATCGCCGCCAATCACGTGGTGGCCCTCCTCGGTCAGGTGGAGCGGGTGGCGGTCTCGGTTGGCCTGGATGTGGAAGCTTTTCTCCCACTCACCCGGGCGGCGGTGGACGACGTGGCGGCTCTGGGCCCCCGACGGGCGTTGACGGGGCCGGCCGTACGAGGTGACTGGGCCACGTTGAGCCGACACCTCGATGCGCTTCCGGCTAATGAGCGGGCCGGCTATCAGGCCGGAGCCGCCCTGGCCACGCAACTGGCGCACTCGGCCGCCTCGGTCGACCCGGCCGAAGAGACCGTCCCGGTGGTGGCCTGAGCAGTGGACACCGTCGGGTCCGCGGTCGAGTGCCGAAATCTGCTGGACAACGCCCGGGCCACTGGCCGCACCGTGGGTCTGGTGCCGACCATGGGGGCGTTGCACGCCGGTCACATCTCGCTTATCCGGCGGGCGCGGTCCGAGTGCGACGTGGTGGTCGTCAGCATCTTCGTCAACCCGCTCCAGTTCGGAGACCCGGAGGACATTGCGCAGTACCCCCGCACCATCGAGCATGACCTGGCCGCCTGCGCCGAAGCCGGTGTCGATGTGGTCTTCGCGCCGAAGGTGACCGAGATGTACCCCGCCTGGCCCGCGCCGGTTCCCACCACGGTCTCGGTGTCGGGTATCAGCGACGGTTGGGAGGGGTCGTCGCGCCCGGGGCACTTCGACGGCGTGGCCACGGTCGTCACGAAGCTGTTCTCCATCGCCGGCCCGGCCCGGGCCTATTTCGGCGAGAAGGACTACCAGCAGCTGGCGGTGGTCCGGCGCCTGGCGGCCGACCTCTCCCTGGCGATCGACGTGGTCGGATGCGCCACCGTGCGGGAAGCCGACGGCCTGGCCCTCTCCAGCCGCAACGTGCGCCTGTCGCCGCAGGAACGCCGCGCCGCCGCCGTGCTCTCCCGGGCCCTGACGGCCGGGCACGCGGCGATTCAGCGCGGAGTCCTCGCCGCGTCGATGGTGAGTGCCATCATGCGCGACGTGGTGGCTCTCGAACCGCTGGTGCACCTGGACTACGCCGTGGCCGTCGGCGTTGACGATCTGGTCGAGCGCGAGGATCTGGTGGATCCGGCATCAGTGCGCCTGCTCATTGCGGCCGAGGTCGGTCCGGTGCGGCTGATCGACAATTGCCCGGCCGGTACCGCGATGCGGCCGGCTCCCGAAGCCGTACCGGCGCCCCCCGCGCGCCTCCTCGAAAGGATTGGATGAAACGATGCGTCGACGCATGATGAAATCGAAAATTCACCGGGCCACGGTGACCGGGGCCAACCTCAATTACGTGGGTTCGGTCAGCATCGACACCGAGTTGATGGCTCTGGCCGACATCCTGCCCTACGAGCAGGTGGCCGTCCTCGACATCGACAACGGCGCTCGCTTCGAGACCTACGCCATTGAGGGGGAGCGGGGACAGATCTGCCTCAATGGCGCCGCTGCCCGCCTGGTCTCGCCGGGCGACAAGGTGATCCTCATCACCTACGCCGAGTACGAACGCGACGAGCTGGCGACCTACGTGCCCCGGGTGGTCCATGTGGACGCCCGCAATCGGGTGATCGACGAAGTGTCGGCCCGACTCGACGCCGAGCTCACCCTGACCGAACCGGCGTGAGCACGGCTGCCCGCCCCGGCTCAGGTGGGGTGGGCGGGCCCGGACCCTTCGACGTCCTGGTGCTCGGGAGTGGGGTGGCCGGACTGTCCGCCGCCGTTCGCCTGGCCGGCTCGACGCCCTCACTCGGCGTCCTGACCAAGGGCGTGCTGTCGCAGTCGGCCACGCGGTGGGCCCAGGGCGGCGTGGCCGCCGTGCTGGGCGGGGACGAGGACTCCACCGACCTCCACCTGGCCGACACCCTGGCGGCGGGGGCCGGGCTCTGCGACGAGGAGGCGGTACGGATCCTGGTCGACGAGGGCCCGGGCCGCGTTCACGAGTTGATCACGTTGGGGGTGGAGTTCGATCGGGAGGCCAGCGGGTTCCTCGCCCTGGCGCGCGAGGGCGGGCACTCCCACCCGCGCGTCGTGCATGCCGGAGGGGCGGCGACCGGAGCCGAGGTGGAGCGGGCGCTGGTCGATGCCACCTACCAGTCGGCCGGGGCCGTCCTCGAGGGCTGGTTCGCCCTCGATCTCCTCATCGAGGATGGACGGTGCCGGGGCGTCGTGGCCCTGCCGCCGCAGGGTCCCGTCGTCGAGGTCCGGGCCGACCACGTGGTGCTGGCCACCGGCGGCGCCGGCCAACTCTTCGCGGTCACCACCAACCCGGCGGAGTCCACCGGCGACGGCGTGGCCATGGCGCTGCGGGCCGGCGTCGCGACGGCTGATGTCGAGTTCGTGCAGTTCCACCCCACGGCCCTGCACCACCCGGCCATGCCCCGCCCCCTCCTCTCCGAGGCGCTCCGCGGTCACGGTGCCATCCTGCGGGACGCCGCCGGCGATCGCTTCGTGGACGAGCTGGCCCCCCGCGACGTCGTGAGCCGGGCCATGGCCGCGACCATGGTCGATCAGGGAGTCGAGCATCTCTGGCTCGATGCCACCGGATTGGAGCGCTTCGACCAGCGCTTCCCCACCATCGCGGCATCCCTGTCGTCCATTGGCCTCAACCCCGAAACGGATTGGCTCCCCATCGCGCCGGCGGCCCATCACCTCTCCGGTGGCGTGGTCACCGATCTGTGGGGGGCCACCGCCCTGCCGGGGTTGTGGGCCGTGGGCGAGGTGGCGTGCACCGGCGTGCACGGGGCGAACCGGTTGGCTTCCAACTCGCTACTCGAAGGCATGGTCTTCGGCGCCCGGTTGGCCGAGCGGATCGAGTCGGACCACGACGGTCCTGAGGCCAGCGGGGCGTTGCGGGTGCTGCTCGGGGGCGAGGCCCTCGACGGCATCGAGGCCACATCGGTGGCCGCGGTCCCCCGGGGCTGGCCGGCCGGACCGCGCCCGGCCGACGAAGACCCGGCCACTCTTCCCGACGTACCGAAACTGCGCGACCTGCTGCAGCAGACCATGACGGGCGGAGCCGGCGTGGTCCGGTCCTGCCAATCGCTCGCCGCCGCCGCGGCCGCCGTTGACGAGCTGGCCGAGGCTCTGGGCGATCGCACGGCATCGGTGGGGGCGGGGGAGTTGGGCAACCTGGTGCAGCTGGCCGATGCGTTGCTGGCGTCGGCCCGGGCGCGCACCGAGAGTCGCGGTGCCCATTCCCGGCTGGAGTTCCCCGACACCGATCCGGCCTGGCGTCGACGACTGGTCCACGGCGGTCCTTCCCGATGAGCCCGGTTAGCCCGGTTAGCCCGGTCAGTCCGCCCCACGCCGACGTGGTCGAGGCCGTGACCCGCGCCCTGGCCGAGGACCTCACCACCGTCGGCGACGTCACCGCCGCCCTCGTCCCTCGCGGCGCCACCGCCCACTTCGCGCTGCGGGCCAGGGAGGACGGGGTCCTGGCCGGACGTGACTGCGCCGCCGAGGCCTTCCGGCAGCTCGATCCCACATTGACGACCAACTGGAAGCTCGAGGACGGGGATGAGCTTGCGGCTGGCGACACCGTGATGGAGGTCACCGGCGCATTGCGGCCCATCCTCACGGCCGAGCGGACCGTCCTGAACTTTCTCGGCCACCTGTCGGGCATCGCCACCTTGACGCAGCGCTTCGTGGCCGCCGCGCACGCCCGCAATCCGTCGGTCCAGGTCCTCGATACGCGCAAGACCACCCCCGGACTCCGCACCCTCGAAAAGGCAGCCGTGCGAGCCGGCGGCGGGACGAACCACCGGGCCAATCTCTCCCAGGCCGTGTTGGTCAAGGACAACCACCTGGCCGGCGCCACCATTTCCGATGCCGTCAGGCGGGCCCGTGACCTCTGGCCCGGATTCGGGGTGCAGGTCGAGTGCGACTCGTTGGAGCAAGTAGCCGAAGCGGCCGCCACCGGGGCCGATGCCCTGATGTTCGACAACATGAGCCCCGAACGGGTGGCCGAGGCCATCGCGCTGGCCCACGCCACGGCCCCCGGCCCCGTCCTGACCGAGGTGTCGGGCCGCGTCAATCTCGACAACATCGGCACCTACGCGGCGGCCGGTCCCGACCGGATATCGATCGGGGCGCTCACCCATTCGGCCGTGGTGCTCGATCTCGGCCTCGATCTCATCTGGCGCACCGACGACCACCGCAATGGCGACCCCAGCGAGGACGACCACCGCAAGGGCAAGGGAGACTGAACGTGCTGTTGGTCATCGACGTGGGCAACACCGAGACGGTGATCGGGCTCTACGCCGCCGATGCCGCCGAATCCGACGCTGCGGCCGCGGCTGCCGCAGGCGAGAGCCTCGGCGTGGGCATCGGCACCGAACACGATCCCACCGCGCCCCGCGGCCTGACTCATCACTGGCGGCTTTCCACCGTCCCCACCCGGACCCCCGACGAACACGCGGTGTTGCTGACGCAGTTGCTCGATCTCGAAGGGCTCGACATCGCCACCTCGGTCACCGGCATCGCGGTCAGTTCCTCAGTGCCCCACGTGACCGGTGAGCTGCGCCAGATGGCCACGCGCTGGTTCGGCCAGGTGCCCCACGTCGTGTTGGGCCCCGGCACCAAGAGCGGAATGCCGATCCTCTACGACAACCCGAAGGAAGTCGGAGCCGATCGCATCGCCAACGCCGTCGGGGCCTATGACCTCTATGGCGGGCCATGTGTGGTCGTCGACATGGGCACGGCCACCACGGTCGAAGCCATCAGCGCGTCCGGGGAGTATCTGGGCGGCGCCATCACTCCGGGTGTGGCCATCAGCCTCGAGGCGCTCTACCAGCATGCGGCGGCGCTGCGACGGGTGGAGCTGGTCGAGCCCCGGAGCGTGATCGGGCGATCCAGCGCCGAGTCGATCGAATCGGGCACCCTCTACGGCTTCGCGGCCCAGGTCGACGGCTTGGCCCGCCGGTTCATGGAGGAGCTCGGTCCGTCCGTCGTGGTGGCCACCGGTGGGCTCAGTTCGCTGATCGCGCCGCACTCCGACACCATTGAGCATGTGGAACCCTGGCTGACCCTGCACGGACTCCGGATCGTCTACGAGCGCAACGTCTCGAGCAACGGCTCGTGAGCGACCCCGATCCCGATCCCGATCCCGATCCCGATCTGGAGCCCGCGGCCGCGTCCGAGTCCCCGTCTGAGTCCCCGTCCGACGTACCGTACCGATTCGACCGGACTCACCAGGCCGCCGAGGTGGTCGAGACGTGGTCGAGCCTTGAGCCCGGCGACGAGTCCGGGGTCGGCGTCGCGGTGGCCGGCCGACTCATGCTGTTGCGCCACCAGGGGAAGGTGGCCTTCGGCGAGTTGCGCGACGCCAGCGGCTCCATCCAGCTCTTCGCGCTGGCCTCGCAGACGGCCGAATTCGACGCGTTCGTCCGCCTCAACCTGGGCGATTGGATCGGGGCCCAGGGCCAGGTGGTCCGTACCAAGCGGGGCGAGCTCTCGGTCAAGG
>Ga0208357_1001365_pt1 | contig 17818 bp, 13 predicted proteins | sample NGESurdeep092012_6_FD_184487 | JGI IMG/M metagenome (GOLD analysis project Ga0208357, IMG submission 184487) | Arctic peat soil microbial communities from Barrow, Alaska - NGEE Surface sample F52-2 deep-092012 (SPAdes) | ecosystem: Environmental > Terrestrial > Soil > Wetlands > Peat ... | reverse complement strand
TCGACCGCCATGTCACGGCCCAAAAGCGAGAAACGACTATCAACCATAAAGACCCTTTAAGTAGTGACGACGATGCCCTCTTGACCTATAAGGCTAGGACACCAGGCATGTACGGGGCTACTAGACCTGAACATTCACGACGCGTCACGACCTGAGGTCTTGGGGAAATCCCTTTTCGCAAGGGAAAACTGGAGTCTCCGAACACATGATTTTGCGACGGTTCATACGTTGCCATGTACCGGGACCGAAGGTTCCGGTGTCTCCAACGATTCCCTGGAGGATCATTGAGACTCACGCACGTGATCGCGAACTCTCTTTCGTCGTCGCGGTCCGACGATGAGGACGAGTACGAGTCCGATAAAGGTTCCTGCCGAAATGATGTAACCGAGTCGGACCAATCGCCACGGAGTGAATTCAAGTACTCCGCCCTTGGCGCCCACACGCACCAGCACGGTGCCCTCGGCGCTCGACTTCGCTGCGTGGCCGTTCAGAGACCAACCTCGTTGATAGGTGGCGTCAACGGTTACCCAGCCCGGAGTACCGGAAGAAATTTGATACGCCACTGGCGACAGTTGTCGAACCGTCGCTCGAGACGTTGACGTGGTTGTCGGTGCCGAGCGTTTTTGGAGAGCACCCGAGGTAGATGTGCCAACGGAACCTTTGCGGGTCACCACTGCGCCATCACCCAGATCGTTCAATCTCGCCAAAGTGAGTAATCCGGCAATACCGGTCACGGAGGACACATTCGTCACTCGTTGACCAACGCCGTCGTACGCCACGTTGCGCCACACTTCGAGCGATCGGTCGTCGAGTACGAGTTTGAGATCCTTCTGGTCGTTCAACCAACTGTAGGAAGCCCAGTCAACGGCCTTGGACAGCACCACGTACCGCACTCCCAATGGAGCCACGAGCGCGCCAAAGTTGCTCGTCTTACGTCCATTTTGAAACAGTCTTTTTAAGTACGCAGAGCGAGGAGACGTCGACTGCGTCTCGACGTCGTCGGCTTCAACGTTGTCCCCCGAGATCACGTTTCGCCGGAACGACGTTGGCCCCACGTTTGCTACCACCCGGCCATTCGTGAAGGGATACTCCATATATATATGCCACGGAAGAACGAGGACGTTTCCTACGCCGGTACCCATCAGGGCATCGGCACGCTGATACGCCGATGGCAAGGGGCTCGAAGTGATCTGCCCGGCCAGCCCGCCGAAAATCGTGGCGGAGTAACCGAGTGGAAGTACCACGGCCAGGAAGGCCGCGGTACCAATGGCTACAAGTCGCGAGGTTGAAATGTCAACGTGGGACAATCGTTCGACGCCCCAACCAAAAAAGACGGCGTACGCCAGGGCAAGCAGCATGAGGAATTTTTGGGGTTCTCGCATGACCGCAAAGAAGGGCACGTGGTCATAAGCCCATAAGAACAACCCGCCAGTCGGTCCTTGATTGCCGAGCGCCAAGAAGTACCCAGCCACGCCAACGAATACGAGCAGAATCGCCAACCCTTTTTGATCGACTCCAAGTGACCGTTTGACAGTTTCATCATCGAGGACCGAAGTTGACGTCGCGTCCAACAGTGGACCCGTCATACGCTCTTCCTTTGGGGTGCTCTCGAAGTCCGTCCCTTCGTCCTTTATCGGACTCCTCCGCAAGGTGTGCCAAGCCCCGAAACCAACAATTACGAGAATCGCGAACATAATGAACGGCCATCCGATAATGACGTCCTTGGTAAGTTCGGGACCGGGTCCGGTTCTCCAGAAGCCGTATAGGGCCAATACATTCGCAAAGAGTCCCAAATGAGGATCACCGTTGGTCCGATAGATATTGAGACTCACTGATCCGACCCGAGTAGGCAAATTGGTCGACCCATTTGGCAAAATGATGTAAGTGCTCATGAGAACGAATGCACCCACGCACGTAGCGAACCAGGCGGCTACGCGACGAAGCGGATGTTGCTCCGTCAAGAGGGCAGCGATCACGACGCCGAGGACGGCGAGTCCATAGATCCACGCAAAATGGGGACTCAGCGACGTGAGCCCCGCCCACCACAGTGCCGGCACGAACCATCGCATACTCGGCGATGAAAGTGAACGCATCGCGCCTTTGACGGCGAAGGGTAAAAGGGCGTAGCCGATGAGAAGAGCGAGGTGACCAACGAAAAGACGATTGAATACAAATGGATTGACCGCGTACAGGGTTCCCGCCGCGAGGCGCGCCCAGCGTGACCGGCCGGCGAGTCTGCCAGCCCCGACGGTCGCGATCGGGAAAAAGACAAACATTGGCAACCACGTCGAAGGGCTACCAATTAGATGGTTTAGCAACGCCACCACGAGAGTTCCGCCGATAGCGGTCGTAAGACCGCCGTTGAGGCCCAATGCAGTTGGAGTCGAGATGGCAGTATGAGGTCCAATTGACCAATCAAGGAGGAACAGCCGACTGCTGCCGATTAAAGGAGCACATACTCCAATCCCAATGACAATTCCGAGTATCAGCGTTGCCACATCCGGGTGACGCAAACATCGGCGAGTGAGGCGTCTCATCAGGTGCTCGGTTCCAGCCGGATCGTTTACGTCAACGTCCATCATTCACCTTTCACCCATCGTTTGAAGATAATCCTTATACGCCGCGGCCCCGTTTAACCCCATTCCGAGTTCATAATTTTGTTTCGCATTGGCCTCCCTAATGGCCGAGACGAGTAATCCGGCTCTATCGACCGCCGGCAAGATTCGTTGCGAAGAACATAGACGTTTTTCGCAATGATGACCCCGAGATTATCTTTGGAAATGACTGTCATCGCGCCGGGTTACCAATCAAAGGAACACCGTTATCATGAGGGTGATATACACAGTCCTGAAGAGCGGCGGTGAAATCATCCGGCCGCTGAGGTGAATCATGTGGAGGAGAATATATGGCACCTCAGCGCGACCCGTTGGATAACACAGAGACTTCCCAGACTGGACCTAGGTCACAGAACGATCCTGTCGTCTCGATCATCATTCCGCTTCACCGTTGGAACGAGCATTCCGCGTGCTCAGTCTCTCGCTGCATCGAATTGCGGCAACACGCGTCCGTTGAGGTCATCGTTATCTCGGACCAACCCATCGAAAAGGCCCCACTCGGTGCAAAGTGGCTGGTGACTGGTGCAACTGGAGATACATCGCCTGCCCTGAAGCGAGATTTAGGAGCGTCGGTTGCACGAGGGACATTCCTTGCATACATAGACGATGACGCTTATCCGGATACTCATTGGATTGATCGAGCATTAGCGGCAATCGAAAGCCTCGAGGTTGACGGAGTCGGTGGACCTGGTGTGACCCCGAATGGCAGCAACTGGCGGGAACGTCTTGGCGGAGCCGTTTATTGCTCAATTCTTGGATCGGGGCCATTCCGATCAAGGTTCACACCTCTTGGTGCGCCACGGATGATGAACGAACTTCCTGCCTACAATTTCATTGTCAAACGAGATTGTATCGAGAAGATTGGCGGGTGGAATTCCAGTTTCTACGGCGGGGAAGACACGGCAGTTTGCACTCAACTTCGACTGCATGGCTATAAGTTGGGATACAGCCCGGCGACGATTGTCTATCATTTTCGCCGCGAAATGTTTCGACCGCATCTGCGGCAGGTGGGCAACGTTGGTCGCCACCGTGGTTACTTCGTCCGTAAACGAGACCCTTCATCTTTGCGAGCAACGTTCTTCGTGCCTTCAATAATTGCATTGTGTCTTCCCATTGCGGGAGTCTTGACCGTAATTGAAGGTGTCGCGCACCCGTTCGTCACACTTCTAGTCGTTGGTTGCATATGGATAGTCGTGGCGCTCACGTCGGTGAGAGAAGCCGGATTCACTGGGCTCGCTCTCCCTATTGCGCTAGCGGCTCACCACCTGTGGTACGGAGTCAATTTCATACGTGGGTTGTTTACAAAATCCCTCGATGCAAACCGCGACATCGTTGCACTGAAAACGCCATTGCGCAGCGACTAGAGACGCTGCAGGGAGGGTTTATTCAAATTGCTTGGGCTTGAGAACATATTCAATTCGTGTCTAAACATGACATTCGTTTAATTCAATAATTAGGCCTACTCTCTCACCCCAAACAAGTAATGACTATTAGTACGTGGCAAGTGTTCGATTCGTTCAGTAGTCCATTTAATGTCGGGTCGCTCCAATACAAATTCCTTGAAGTATTTGTTATTGTCAACTTCTCCAAAGGCCTCCTGAAAAGCGATGAGGTATCCATCAAAATCACCCAGTGCGTTAACTATGGCTGATCGACCAAAAATCGGAATCTCACTGAGAGACCACGTGGCTATTAGAAGCCGTATGCTCGGTGGATTGACTAACTGAATATCACTCGGATCCGTCAAGAGAGTGGCCGTTGTGCCCGAAAGATCAAGAAAGTACTTTTGCAACGCCGAAAACTCTGGAAGATCAATCAATGTTGAGCGCATTGCTCCGCCTGAAACCCGACTGATGAGACGACACATTGAACCATAACCTGCACCTATTTCGACAACTGAGTCAAAAGAAGATACAACGCGTTTCGTCGAGTCTGCAAATCGGATCAAGTGGTAGGCATGGTGAACTAGGTTACCGCTCGTGCGAGTTCCACGAATTAGGTCGGGGCAACCAACTGAATTCTCATCTAAGTTGTTCAGCCACTCGCGACTCTTCACTAAAGGCAATTCTGTGTCCAATACAAACTTTGCGTTTGAGCGAGCCACCATTTCTCTTTGTATCACTGGCCACCGTAAAAAATAACGAGGGTCACGTCGAAGAATATCCGTTCGCAACTCCTTGCGATTGTACAACCACCCTTGTTCAGAACGCGTCTTTCCCATTGGAAGCATCGGCAAATTAGAAATGGTTTGACGAAGCGTCACTTTGGCAGCGATCTCGACTGGAGATTCCGCATCGGTCTTACGTGGAATTCTCGGCCCTTGTACGAATACTCGAACTGTGCCGAGCCGCCGATTGAGATTAATTGTCCCTTCAATTAACATTTGACTCCTTAGAGCGTTGAAGTTACAACAGATATAACGCATCCACGGTCGTGCTTGATAAGAACTGTAACGTTCCGACGCAACGATTCCGGATTCCAGGCATCGATTTCGATTCGATTCAGCGAACCTCCGGCCATCTCGAGGGTTCAAAGAATCGCTGCTCGAAGAAAGTGGGGGCATCTGTAATGGATTTTAAAAAGCAGATCAAGGTTCAGGACCTTTACCAAAAAACCGCGCCGGTGGCAGTGAGCTGTGGCGACGTCCCCCCAAAATTACGATTCGAACGAATCTTTAGACGCCGAACCGAAGAGCCACACACTTGTTCGAATGGTTCAGAACCCACCCCGCAATCTTGTACTTGAGTTGATTCTCAAACATTCCGAAGGTAATCAGTCAAGGTAGATTCCTGACAATTGGGCGGTCAATCCGGGCGTATCGTTCGTGATTTTTATCATGACCTTGCCACGTGCGGCGACTTTCACGGGGAAACTTGACCACACACCCTTGGCGAAGGATTTGAGTTCCACTGTGTCAGCTCTTGAACTGTCAGAGACGGTAATGGATTCTCGCCTGCCCGCCGAATTCCAATCAACGGCATAGATCGTAATATCTCCCGTAAATGAATGCAGAAACGAAAGAGTGATCACCATTTTTCCTGCCGCGAACCAAACTCCTGCCTGTCGCGGTTTCTGATTAGGGGATTGCAAGGCACGCGCGTCTGTCGTGGGATTTGCCCAAGTGTAACGCCCGCCCTCTTGAAAGACGATGCCCATTTTGATATTCGACGGAAGACGAATCAAATCGTTGCCAGAAGCCGTACCGGAACAACCATTCCAAGCAGCTAATGCATAACCTACTTTGCCGTAGATGCCGACCCAGTTTCCCGTCGATCCCTTTGCCACCGTCTTGGGAATTTTCGAGTTCGCAATTGGCGAACACACGTCTGAGCCGTGCGACGCGAAACTCGGGACATTCTCGACTTGCGACCATACAATTCCTGCAATTGTAAGGGAGACAACAACGAAGACCCGAAGCGGCAACTTGCGACGTTTTATCAGATCGTTTATCAATTTAGTCTTCATTGCTCCCGAGACAATGAGAGCTGAATTGTCATGATCAGTCGTCCTCGGCATGTTTTACCGAATTCAATCATCGGTCTTGAATCCAAGGAAACGCAATACTCAAAGCGATCCTTTCACAAATGTCAACTCATACCAATCGACCATATCTTGGAGACCTTGTTCGAGTGATACCGTTTGCCGAAACTCGGGGATGAGCCGATGAAGTTTCGTCAGATCAGCTTCTTTGTGACGACGACCCTCTGCTTTCGAACGATCAAGCATGATTTCAGGCTGTATACCCGCAACCTCACCAATCCGTTCGACGAGGTCCAAAAGACGTATTGTCGAACCGCCGGCAAGGTTGACAACATCGCCATCCGTGATCCTCTCTGCAGCCAGCCGAAAACCCAAAGCAAAGTCACGAGCGTGTAGAAGGTCTCGAACCTGCTCACCGGAACCCCAAACAACCACGGGACCCGATCGGTCGAGCACCTTTTTCACCAATGAAGGTACAACGTGAGAAGCGTCACCTTGCCACAAATATCTACCACCGTATGCGTTAAACGGACGTACGATTGCGACGGAGAGCCCAAAATCACGAAGGGCATAGCCAGATTGGATCTCGAGCATTCGCTTCGCCCATCCGTAGCCCTCATTCACGCTTTCGGGCAGACCGAGATGAACGGGCAACTCTGGCGTAGGTATCGGTGATTCGTCATCGTAGACGCAACTCGAACTAACCATAAGTGTTCTCTCTACGTCTAATTCGACACATGCATCAAGCACATTTGTGACCATAAGCAAGTTGTCCCTAAGAACTTCAAAATTATGGGACATGCTGTACAACATGCCATAAGCCTTAGCGGCCAAATGCAGAACGGTGCTGCAGCCTTGCATTGAACTCAATACTGAATCTCGATCGGTCAAATCGGCATGAACAAACTCAATCTCCTCACGGACTGCATTCAAGCGATTGAGCGACCCAGAAGAAAGATCGTCAACAACCTTGACTTTCGCCCCGGCGTAAACTAAATCCTCAACGAGATAGCTTCCAACAAACCCTGCCCCTCCTGTAACTAAGACTGATCTGCCGTTCCAATTAAAGACGCCACTCGATATTTCGCGTGCATCAGCAAAATCCATTCGTTTCCCCTCTCCCCGAATTTCTCACTCGTCAAGATGTCCAAATAACAATTGAGATATTCCCGAAACTCGCAGAAATCACGGCCGAGTTAGCCAAGCAATTATCTGAAATGCGATTCGGTTCATTAATACGCCTATTCAATTCGGCTTACGAGAATGACGAGAGTGAACGGTCACCCTTCGACGAGGCTCACGGTTATAGAACTCAAACAGCCAAACAGAAAGCAAGGCTAACACTGTCAGTATTGAGATTGAGCCCCCGACGATGATAAGGGAACTTGGGAAATATGACGTAGTCAAATCGTAAGAACCTCTCCCTTTCAGGATCCAGCCATTGGCATAGCCATTGATTTCAATATGACTCACAGTTGGTGTTACCGACGCCTCGCCCACGGGTCGCACAGTCAACCTCCAACCGGGAGCGAAACTGGTATTCGACCCGATAATTACATTTCCTGTCAGATTGCGAATTTCGGATTCGTGAGAGCCGTTGACTCGAAGCGATGCACCGGTAGATAACTGTATTGCTTGTTTGGTTATTACTGCCTGACCGTCGCTCAAACCAATGGCTCGGACCAAGCCCATGATTCCACTTGTCTTGCTACCTGCTAATGATCCATGTGGCACTGCTTGATCAGCTACATAAAGATTCCCGCGTATGAGCGAATAAGGAAGACGGAAATCGATCCATTCTCCAAAACCATGACGAGTTAATCCGGCACCCGACAGATACGTCTCGAGATCATGTGAAGTTGGACCAAAGCCATAAACGGAATAGGCATAATCGTTGGCAACTAAAATGTCGGTTACGCCGATCGCCTCAATGAAATGTATTAGATCAGATCGCTTCCCATTCGAGACGATGTAATTGTCAATTGTGTTTGCGACCACTTGACCGTCTAGATACGGATGCGCGTCTGCGCCTAAAACCTCACAAGGGAGAAGAAAGTTTACGTTTGTAATCCCTCCTCGATACCATCTGAGCGGCACATAAGTCTCGAAGTACCATTCAGGATCCAGGACTTCGCAGCGCGACTCCCCCTTAACTGCGGACGCGAACTGAGTGACGTATGTGGGTGGCACTTTCGAGTATTCGATCCATCGACCGTTTGTGCCTCGATTCTCAAACATTTGTCCAAAAATTGGAAAAGTGACGCCGATCATGACGATTATCGCCAACGCGGCACCACTCCAACGAAGGACTCGTTTCTTTTTAGCCTCAGATTCAGTGGCGCTCCGAGAAAACAGCACCGCCATCAAAACTGCTAATCCGAGCCACTCCAAACCGGCAAATCGCTCCCAGGGAGATCGGAAAGCCACAAAGCCGGGGACATGTCGGTACGCCCATTCCCACAGATTTCCAAACGGGCCGTGCCAAGCAGCCGCAAGGGGCAACGCAATTAGGAAGCACACAATGCCGAAGTTCCGAAAGGTACTCCAGTCACGAGAACCTCTTCTCGCAAAGGCTGCCAAACCTAGTAAAAGTGGAGTCAGCACGAGCAGTTGCATTGGGTGCCCCCGATACCAGGGCTCAAAGGTGAAATAGGGCGCACCTTGATAACCCGCGTGCCATCCCCAAAATCCCCAGCCGGTAATGAGGTTAAAAGCGTTCATTGGATTAACCATGTCGGGAGGACTTGTTGTATCAACTTGGCTAGCAAAGCCCGGAATTAATGACGCACCCGATACTGTTGGTAGCACCCACCACATATTCATAGCGACTGCAGTTACGAGCATCAATCCGAGTCGACGCAACGTTCGCCAATAGGAATTTACCGCTAACCGATACGTTTCCCATCGACAGGCAAACATCAGAATGCAGGGAAGAAGAATAAATCCAAACAATGAAGCAACGTTTGATGCTCCAGCAGCAAGTAGGAAAGCGACGATCGCTACGGCTAGCCAAAATTTGAGGCTGACGGTTTTCCTCGTGCATGCCTTATCGACAAGCAGCAAAACGAGTGGTGCGAGTCCCCAGCCAATCATTTCGATTGCGAATCCGTTATGCCATTCAATCAATGTAAAGGGATTGAGCATATAAACGAATCCACCAACAAAAGCTGCCGAACCGTTTCCAAACCATTGTCGTAGAAGAAGCCACATTGAGAAACCTGCCGAGGCAAAGATCAACGAGAAAGTGAAGAGTTCTCCCAGGGCCGGCGATAAACCCACGAAGTGAAACAGCGCCAAAATTGCATAATATGGAACATCAATAGGGAGAAGCTGAATCGTACTGCCGCCTCCCATTCCCATTGCGTTCGACCAGCCGCTCCACATCGCGACGAACACTCTTCCAGGGTTAAATGGCGAGTTGAAGTCACCACTCACCAAAAGCTCTCCAGAGTGGTACCACGTGATTGGGATCAGGATGCCAACGAAAAGAATTATCAGAAGCGGGATCGAGGACCTGAGGCGGCCTGAGAATGTCCCGAGCCACCCAAGAAGAACCTTGATCTGACGCCCAAAACGACCTTCGCTTTGAGATTTGGTCAGAGGTGGCAAGATCAACTCTCGTCGTTTGTGAACTTGATGATCAAACGGTCATAACATTTGCCATTCCGCTCAATCACCGAATTTATCGCTGATGACATTGAATGGCCCGCGGCGATCACGTTCGATCTTCGTCATCGAAGGTATTTGACAATGCCTTCGCAAAGACTGAGTCCCAATCAAGACCCTTCATAAACTCGAACGCCTTCTCTCGTCGATATCGTCTCCGCTCCACGTCCTCTGCTAACAAAATGCATACACCATCGGCGATTCGTCCGGACGAATCTTCAACCACGATTGCACAGTCAGAGTTTTCAAGTTGCGCAGCGTTGAATGGAACTCTTGTCATGACAATCGGAAGACCTGTCGCCAAATAGTTCTTTAATTTTCCTGGATCGGCAAATTTTGTGAACGATTGTTCAGACGCAAGATACGGTGCCAGACCGCACGAGGCGGACGCCAAAATCTTCAGGACTTCGGCTTCGTCTTCGACGTATCCAAGAAACTGAACACGATCTCCTACACCAACGGCGGTGGACAATTCTTCCAAAGTTGGTTGGTACGGCCCACTACCAATAACGACTAGGTCCACGTCGTCGAACGACGACGCTATTTGCGGCAGCGCCTTGATCACGAGTTGCAGTCCTTGCTTCTCTAGTAAGTGACCCAGGAAGACGAGCCGATAGGGGAGACGATCTTTGGCATCGATGTCAAGATCCATTGAAGCAACCGCGTTTGGCACAATCTTCACTCGCCGTTGTGCACGTTTTCCAACCTGCGTCCAAAAGGGACCGTACCACCGCCCTTGATCGATTGCTTCTGACTGATTCCAGGTTTCGTCAGCACAAAGCGCGGCTAGTCGATCCGTCAGATGATATAAACCATTGAGAATCTTATTGTCAAACCTTTTTGGAGACCAGTCGATTACGTAGAATATGACTCGGCTCTTGTGATTAAACAGTTTTGAAACAATTCCAGAAACGCAATTGAGTGCGTCAACGCCAATGAACAAATCGCTTCGATGAGCTAACCGACGCGTCCAGTAAACCGCAAGTATGAACTCTTGAAAGAAGGCTCCGATCTCAGGACCGCGAAGTAGATGCTCGCCAGTCGCAACTAGTTTTCCATTCTCGAAAAGTCGATACCGCGATGTAGCGGGCCGTTCATAAACGAGAGGATGATCAATCGCAAGAACAGTTTGACATCCTCGGTTGAGATAGGTCTCAAGATGATTGGACGGTCCTAATCCGCGGACATGCGTCACAATTACCGCAACTTTGCCAGATAATAAATTCGTTGTGTCCCCTTCAGGACTCTTGTCAGCTCGCTTCACAAATATCAGGACTCGCTTTGTCCCGTTCTATGCGACTTATTTTCAGAATCCACATCACGCGAAGTTATCCGCTTTTCATTTTGAGAAATGCTTTCTTGCAACCTCTGTCGCCTAAGTATCCGCCGAATAATCGAACGACCCTGGTTGTTGCGAATGAGGGACCAGACCAAGGTGTCCGTGATAGCAATCGACGCTATGGGCCGTAGAAGTTGTTCCCACCTTCGACTCCGAATGGAGTCTCTTATACCTCGCAACGACTCGGGAATAATCAAATTTGCTTGGATTGCGAACAGACCCAAGTGAATAACTTCCTTCGTACTTGTTGTATCCAGCCAAACAAAGTCACGTTTTGTACCCGCGCGCAAGTAGCTGTTCGACTGGCCAACCATATTTCGGCGCCGCTTCCTCATGAGTTGCCGCAACGACGTGCAGTGCTCGTGAACCCACCCCACGTCTCTTACATAACCGAACTGATTCTTGCCCTGTTTGACCAAAAACGCGACAAGGTCAATATCATTGAATGATCCATTCCACCGATCAAGATCAATATCCTGTCTTCGATACATTGTGGTTTGCCCCATTGGAGGTACCCTCGAAGTAGGAAAAGAGCAGATATCAAATCCGGGGCATTTCTCTGTAACGAACTCATCCATTGACGGAGTTAGGGCTTGAAATAAAGGATCTCGTTGAAACTCGTCATACGACAAGTAACGAGACCAGAGTGAAAGCTCACTTGAAGGCTGGTAGCGTGCTGCAACTCCAGAAAGGTTCTTCCGCGTTTCCATGACATCGACCATTCGACTGATCAACGTTGGAGAACTCGGCCACATATCCGCATCATCCAATAAAATGTACGAACCCGTCGCGAAACCATATGCTAGGGCCTTTCCCCACTCAGCCTCCTTCCGCTCAGAATTGTCAAGAACCGTTATTTGAAGGTCCGATTGAAACTCCCGCACAATGTCTAGAGAACGATCTGTTGACCCTCCATCAGCGATGAGTAATTGAAGGCGTTCTTTAGGGTAATCCTGTGCCGCGAGCGCACTCAAACAGCGTGGTAGATTCGACTCTTCATTGAGAATCGGCATTAGTACTGAGACGAGGGGCAATTCCTCCACTATCTCGACCCGCACGTAACCTCAATCGCTTGGAGTCGTCGCATCATAGATTTTCTTGCCTTGCATTCCGCATCAAAATGTAGCCCCAGTTCGAGATAAATATTTCGTATCATTGTCGTTACACATCGACTTCCAGGAAATTTCTTATTGAACTTCGTCGGTTCGAGCAAGAATTGCAGTTCTTCAATTGAGTTTTCAGAAAACGCCACGGGAAGCATTCACCAAAAACTCATTGACTGATTAATTGAGGTCACCCATGATACGGCACACCTCGATCAGACGTTCCCGTCACAATTTGATCATAAATCCACGCGTAAGTCGTCTCAAGTCCTTCCTCGAGCGTGGTTGAAGGTTCCCAGCTCAAGGTCGCGAGAATCAATGAGTTATCACTCGTACGGCCGCGAACGCCGAGTGGCGCGTCGAGGTTATAAGTCCGCTTTAGCCGTACGCCAGCAATCGCCTCGATGATGTCGACCAATCGATTAATCGAGACTAATCGCGAACTCCCAATGTTGATGGGTTTAGCAAAATCACTCTCCACCAATCGAAGGGTTCCTTCAACGCAATCGTCAATATACATAAAACTGCGTCCTTGCTCGCCATCACCCCAGATTTCAATTTCAGAACCCCCGTTGAGCTTCGCTTCGGCCACCTTCCTGCAAATTGCAGCTGGCGCCTTCTCTCGACCTCCATCCCAAGTGCCCAATGGTCCGTAAACATTGTGGTAACGGGCGACTCTAACTTCCATTTCATATTCTTCTAAATAGTGGTTACACATTCGTTCAGAGAAGAGCTTCTCCCAGCCATATCCATCCTCCGGCATGGCTGGATAGGCGTCGTCTTCACGGAGTCCGTCAACGACGGAGTTCCTTTGTAAATCACCGTTATACACACAAGCGGACGAAGAATAATAGTATTTCTCGACCCCGACCGAAGCTGCTGCATCGATTAGATGTGTATTAATGAGCACAGACCGCATGCAGTCAACCTTGTGAGTTTCAATGAAGCCCATCCCTCCCATGTCAGCAGCGAGATTAAAGACAACCCCAATATCTTCCATCACCGATGCACAAGCTTCCGGACTCTTCAGATCTGCCGAGATGCATTCAACATCGCCACATTTTTGGTACCAGTTCTCAATTGGCTTGGAATCAACCGCTCGAATTTCATTGAGTCCAAGGCGCCGCAATTCTCCGACTATATGACCACCGATGAACCCGCCCGCGCCAGCAACAAGAACATGCCCTTTTGAAGTCCACACTTTGCAACCTGCTTTCGCGCCTTAAAGGTCATAGACGATTTTCATCAACTCAATAAACTCTAAATCGGACACACTTCATATCACTACTAACCGACCGGACTCGTGGAATCAGAGCACTCACGAAGCCTAGTGAAATATCTCCTCGCGACTAAGTAAAAGCATTTCTCGGAGGAGAATGTACCGAGCCAATGAGTCGAAGTTCTAAACGACTTATTACTCTTCCGGGCAACAGAACGCTTCAATTAACGGAAGGGCGGGCAACAAGAGCGAGTTCGACATAAGGCCTGCACGTTGTAGTCGGAACATTCATTAGTAATGCAAAAATTCAATCGTCGTGCCGCGCAAAATAAAGAAAATCAAAACTAGGACTCATGGTCGGCCAAACCTGGAAATATATTGACCTCAAGAATGATTCCGGCGGCGGACACTAATCAAGGCAATTTCTTTCTGGAATATCCTTCGCGGCCGCTACTGCAAGTGCCCTCAGCGCGGGGATTCCTACACCAACCAATGTCAGCAGGCTGACAAGGAGCATTATCGCCGCGACTGAGAATTTGGTCTGATGATGAATCGAAATTAATAATACGGCGATGGCCACACCTAGCCAAGGTACTAATGCCAGCAACGATCGACGCGCGAGATGGAAGTAGGTGAACACAATGACAACGCCGATCACGGCTGAAGCGAAAGACAACAGACCCACTATTGAAATGGCGCCGTTGTAGTGCGAACCGAATAGAAGGTGAATAACAAGGCTCGAGAATAATGTCAGACCTGTTGCCACAATAAGGCCAAGAATGATCGTAATCTTCAATGCTTGCATCAATACCCGTCGGCCAGACGTACTCACACCTTTTCCGTCAGCCAAATGTGGAAACGCCACTGTGACGAGAGCGCTGGGCACGAAGAGAGCAATGTGGCCGGCGACTGCCCCTGCCGCATACTTGCCAGCCACAGTGGGAGCGAGGAAGTGTCGCGCGAGGAACGTGTCGACACCTATAAGCGATGTGTAGCTAGCCAGTGCGGCGATCGACAACGTCATATCTCGCGTTGAAGTACGAATAACCGGACCTTCTTGATGACTTCGCAGGTCGTTGCGTGCAGAGAAGAGCAAAGATCCCGTGGTGAAAGCCTGGGCTAAAATTGTCGCCACCACGGCACCCTTTACACCAAAACCTGCCGAAACCATTACCACGCCAAGTATCAGGCGAACGGGACCTCCGCCAACACCCATAGCGAACGCAACCGAACGAAAGCGGTATTCACCAATCAGCGCTCCCTGCAAAACCGCTGCAACAGTAGCTAAGGGAATCCAGGTACTTACAAGAAGTAGTGGCCACGGTGATCCAACACGCAAAAAGCCATCCAACAGCGGAGTGAGACCTGCGAACATACACATGGCGACTAATCCCCCAATAAACGCTCTTTTGGTGACTTTGCCAAGCGAATATGGCGGGTTGCTTAGACCATGACCGATGACCGCTTGTGTAACGGCTAACTGAGCGGCACCAACAGGTACGGCGAGAAGGCTAAGGATGCTGAGTATCGCCCCAACGACACCGTAATGTGCTGGCCCAAGTAAGCGACTTACAAAAATGTGGAAGAGGAAGTTCGATACGTTGACTCCCGCCGTTGCAACCAAGAACGACAACGCACCACGACCGAAGATGCCTGCTGTCAGGCGAGACCACGCGGCAACTGCGCTCTTTGACAGATTGATTCGACTCTGCGACACCATGCTCCATCATCTGAGGTAAACCGCGAGATCTGATTTCAAATAATTCTCAAATGCCTTCATCAACTTTTCTCGTCAGAGCTAGCTCCTTGAAGGTACCGCGGACCTCATCCATTTGGAATCGAGATGTCTATGGTGGCTGCTTTCGCAAACAAATCAACGTCCGCTCGATGATTGAACTAGAGGCCATTTCACCGGGGCGGTAATCTCGCCGAGAAATTACAATTCCTAAAAACCATTGCCAATGTCAAACTCATTTTCTGGTGCGCTCCTTCACGCTGTCCGTATAGAACTCAATATCGTCCTCAACGCACTCGACCCCCTTTTGAAAAGGGGTCGAGTGCAATTCAGATAAAATTTGCAATTACTTGACCAAGTAATTCACCTTGCAGGACTTGCCGTTCGCGAGAGTGATCGTAAAGGTATGCCAGCCCTTGGCCGAACCGCCCGGAACCGTCACCCGCACGATGAGTAGGTTGCCATAGTCGTGTAGGACGACAACTTTTGTACCGGGCTCATTACTGGTGATCGTGGGTTGACCGTGGAATCCGCCACCCGTTATGGCGAGCCGAACGCTTCTGCCCACCACTGCATAGCCGTATACCTTGCGAGCGAATAGGTGCTGCGCCTTCTTGTGCTTCTTGGGCGCGGTTGTCGTTGTTACCGGCGCGGTTGTCGTTGTTACCGGCGCGGCTGTCGTTGTCGTTGTTCCGCCGCCACCGCCGCCACCGCCTATCGTCGTGGTCGTTGTCGGAGGTGGTGGTGGGCAAACTTCGTTACCGAATCCGTATCCAAACACGCCATATTGGTTATAGCCGTAACCAAATGCATTCCCGGATCCGTGCCCAAAACCTCCGCCACTTGAGTTGTACCCATATCCGCAGCCGGTGTTGTAGTCAGCGAGCGCATTTGGAGTTAAGGCAACGCTCGCGACCAATCCAGAAAGAAGCGAAAGAGCGATCAGTCCCGGCACGATTTTCTTCGGTTGACTGGAAATCTTTTCCCGGATTTGCTCAATCATGATTACCCTCCAGTGCGGCGACCGCAGTGTTTCCCTATACCGAACGCTAACAGGTTTCCTTGCTCATGCTTGCAATAAATGATCCAAAGGATTACTGCGATAAAAGGGGAACCTGTGTGTCAATTGTGTGAATACTTCCTCTCGAACCTTACGCTCACGGGCGACGCCGACAAGGATCTTGCGACCCTTCCAAGTCGAGATTTTCCAATATCCGGACATCTTTCGTGAAGTAAGCGACCCATTCGCGTGGCAACCTCAGAGCTAGTCAGAAATCCTCCACTTCGGCGTTCGTTAGGCCAGATGGGGAAAGAAGATTTCGATCTCTCGCTGAGCTGACGCCGGCGAGTCGGAACCGTGCACGAGATTCTCTCGATGTCCGATCGCAAGATCGCCCCGAATCGTTCCCGGTGCAGCGTCCTTCGCGTTGGTTGCCCCCATGAGGCCTCGCACGACCTGCCACGTGTCCTCGATGCCTTCCACGACGGTCAACAACGAGGGACCCTGTGTAATGAACTCGACGAGTTTGTCGTAATAGGGCTGACCCTGGTGCTCGGCGTAGTGGCGCTCGGCTGTCAGGCGGTCGATTGTGCGGAGCTCGGCCGCGACGATGCGCAGCTGCTTGTCTTCCAAGCGACCAAGAATTTCGCCGACGAGACCGCGCTCGACGCCGTCGGGCTTCACGATGAAGAGCGTTCTATCCACGACGAAGCAATCTAACAGTCCCTACGTCAGGTGACGCGAAGTCACCCGCATCACCTCGCCGCGGACCTCGGCCACGAGATAGAGGCTGCCCGCGACGACGATCAGGTCTTCGTCCGTGGAACGTTCACGCGCGTGCGCCAACGCCGCCGTGGCGCTCGGGTGTTCGTACGCGACGCCCCCGTGACGACGCACGGCATTCGCGACCTCGCTTGCCGGCACCGCTCTTGGCGAGCGCGGCGCACAACAGTGGAACTCCGTGAAGCCGAGGGTGACGAGTGGTTCGACCATGTCGTCGATGTCGCGGCCGCTCAACATGCCCAGAACGCAACGCCGCTCCCCCGCGACGTGGAACGCGCCGTCGAGCGTGGCGACAAGTGCCTTCACCCCGGCGGGATTGTGTGCACCATCGACGACGATCATCGGCTTGCGCGAGACGAGTTCCATGCGACCAGGCATACGCGCCTTGGCCAGCGTTGAAGTTATGGTCTCTTCTCCGAGCGCTCGACCGAGGAATGCTTCGGCCGCGACGATCGCCGTCGCGGCGTTGACGCCCTGGTGGATGCCGTGTAGTGAGACGAGGATTTCCTCGTAGTGCGCAAAAGGTGTGCGCAACGTAATCGCGCGTCCCCCGAGGGCCAGTTCATTCTGTTCCAGCACGAAGGTGTCGCCGAGGAGCCAAAGATCGGTGCCTAGTTCGTTGGCGCGGCGCTGGGCGATCTCGACCACGATGGCGTTGGTCATAGCGACGATGGCGATGGCGTGGGCGCGAAATATGCCGACCTTGTCGCTCGCGATCGCGGCGATGGTCGTCCCGAGCACGGCCGTGTGATCGAGGTCGACGTTGGTGAGCACCGACACGACACCGTCGATGACGTTCGTGGAGTCCCACGTGCCGCCCATGCCCACTTCGATGACCGCGACGTCGACGCCCTCGTCCGAGAAGTGTAGGAACGCTG
>Ga0208357_1001362_pt1 | contig 17858 bp, 17 predicted proteins | sample NGESurdeep092012_6_FD_184487 | JGI IMG/M metagenome (GOLD analysis project Ga0208357, IMG submission 184487) | Arctic peat soil microbial communities from Barrow, Alaska - NGEE Surface sample F52-2 deep-092012 (SPAdes) | ecosystem: Environmental > Terrestrial > Soil > Wetlands > Peat ... | reverse complement strand
GGGTAGGTGGTCGGGTTCGATGGCGAGGTCGTCGCAGAGGCGCTGGCGCAACTCGAGGCTGTCACGGGGAATGTTGCTGCGACGTGTCTGCAGACTGTGCAGCTCCTTGTTTACTCCTTCGGATTCCTCGTTGATCGAGCGTTGCTCGAATCGTCGCTCATTGAGGTCGTTCTCGATGGCGCCGTGCTCACCCTCTAATTCCATTTGCCTGGCGGCGGCCCGCTCGCGGGTGGCGAGGAACTGCTCGGCGACCGACACCTGCTCCATGCCCACCTGCACCAACAAGGTGTTGAAGTGGTCGAACTTTTCCTGGCGAATTGATTTGTCCCGCTGGTGGCGCTCGATCAACCTCTCTATGTCGGCCAGTCGGTCCCCACCGATTCCGGCAATCTGCAGATTCAACTGCGCCTCGGTTTCGCGCAGATCCCTGACGCTCACGTCGACCGACTCGAGCTCCTGACTCAGATCGCGCAACTGGACCGCGAGTGCTTCGAGTTCGTATAGAAGAGCCTGGCGCGTGCGGTCAGCGAAGTACAAGGGCAACGCCGCGAGTTGGTGTTCGAGGGTTGCTCGCTCGCTCGATATCTGGTCGTAGGAGTCGAGGTCGGCGACGAGCGGCTGGAGCAGTTCCAGCTGGGCGCGGGCCCGCAACACCGCATCGTGAGCCTGGGTGAGGTTATCGAAGTGTTCGATCAACGAGGCGATGTGGCTCTTGGTGTCGAAGGGCTCGAGCATGTGGCTGCGAACAAAGTCGTTGAGGTTGTCGACTGCCTTCATAGATACCGTTTGATGGAAGAGCTCCATGGCCTGCTCGGATTCGATGCCGAGACGGCGTCGGAAGTCCCGGCCGTACTCGGGGAAACTGTCGTAGACCCTCGCGCCACCATCGCGTAGCCGGCGCTTCAGGGAGTTGAACTCGGCGCCGAACTCGGAGAAGTCCTTAGCGATCGTCTGGTCGGAGTCGGCGACAACGAAGAACCGCTCGGGCTGACCCGAGCCCAAGTCTTTGGTGCGAAACACCTGGGCCAGGGTGACCGTGGTGGCGTAGCCGGTGTTGGCGAAGACTCCCAATATGACCGAGAAGTGCCGAGTGTCGCGTAGGGCGACCGGACGAGAGACCCCCGTCGTCTCGTTTCGTTCAGACTTGTAGTGTCCCTGCACATAGGATCGCAGATCGCGCTCACGGGTCTCGGCACCGGCAGCCTTGTTGTAAGAGATCTTGTTCGCCGGTAGGAGCAGTGTGGTGATCGCGTCGACGAGCGTGGATTTGCCCGAGCCGATGTCGCCCGTCAGCAGCGCGTTGCGACCCCCGAGCTCGAACGACCAGACCTTTTGGTCGAAGGTCCCCCAGTTGAAGACTTCGAGGCGCTGCAGGCGACTTCCGGAGAGTCGGTCGGGTAGTCCGTCGTCGAGGTCGATCAGGCTGAACAGCGGCGACATCAACCAGACCCCTCGACCTGGTTCAGTTCAGTCAGGTATTCGTCTAGTCGGGCGTCGAACTCCGAGAGCCACTGCCCGTCGACATAGGCCTTGAGGATTCGTCGGACCTCGAAGAGGTCCTGTTCGTCGCGCAGTCGGCGAAGGAAACCGAGTTCGGTCACCTTGTTGATATGGGCGTCGATTGTGTCCACCAGTCGGGCGTCGTTCGTGGAGTCGGGCATGAACAACCGGAGCATCTCTACCATTTGATCGCGGCTCAGGATTAGTCGGATCTCCGCGCTGCTGGCGTCGAACTCGGCTAAACGTTTGCGCAGTAGGGCCAGCAGCACGCTGACGTGGAAGGAGAGGGCGCGCCGGGCCACCAGTCGGGGAAACTCAGCGTCGTGTTCGATGGGACGGCTGCGCAGGTAGGCGTAGCCCTCGGCTTCATCGATCACGGCGTTCAGCCCGAGCACCGTTACGTAGTCGCTGACCTGATGGCGCACGCCGAGCAAGAAACCCCAGAGTTTCTCATGGGTGTCGCGGTAAAGGGGGCCTTTCATGAGTTGGATAAGAACCAGGGATAGGTCCGATGGTTCGGTATCTGCGTCGGTCATCATGTCAGTCACGGCGTCTCCGATCGGTCCCGGCTGAAGTTGACCCGTGGCAAGTCGGCCACGCGCTCCACGTCCGCAGCGCTCCACTCGACTTGCTCGTGTCGTTCTTCGTCGAAGATCACGGAGAGCCCGGGTTGGTTGAGTGACAGGTAGCCAACGAGTTCGGCCAGGCCCTGCTCAAGTGGTTCGCTGGTGATCACCTCACTGAGGCTGACCTGGTCGTGACGCCCGAGCGAATTCAGCACCCGTTGAGCGAGCAAGTCGCGATCGACGTAGAGCTGATTCAGCATGGCTGAGGAGTCGAAGTCGTTGCTTCCCTGCTCCATTGATTCGCTCTCCAGCGGTGCCCGAAGCGTTCGCCGGCACAGCGGACGCTCCATGGGCAGGCTGAGCGCGAGGCCGGTGTCGTCAAGCTCCATGCTCACGGCCGGGTTGGCCTGGTCACGAACGCGCAGCGCCTTGGCTTCGATGGCGCGCAGCAGGTCGAAGACGCGACGATTCTCCAGCCACACCTGATCATCGAGAAAGCGCCGGAGTTGATCTGACAGTAGGCGGACGGTGGCCTGGGTGCGCTCACTGGCGTCGATCCAATCGAAGTGAATGCGGCTTAGTCGGCCATCCTGGTATCCGAGATCCTCGATTCGCTGCAGTCGTTCGAGCAACTCGGTCAGCTCAGCCTGCTTATGGTACGAAAGCAAAAAGTCGTAAAAGGTCTGAAAGCTTCGGCCCTGATCGGACTCGGCGATGCCGTTACGACTGCCGAGCGCCTCATCGAGCAGCGCGCCCTTCGATCCGGTCCAACCGGCAATCTGCTCGCGCAGGTTCCGGTCAAGCTTCCGGAAGTTTTCCTCCACCTCTCGAAAGTCGGCGAGCAACTCCCGGGCCGTACGGGCGAACTGCTGGTATCGGTCACGCTGGCTTACGGCGTCAAGCACCGTGATCTCTCCACGGTCGGCTCGGGCGATCTCTTCATCGATTTCGGCGCGCCGCCGCCGCAACTCGACGAGGCGGCGTTGGGGATCCTCCTCCGCGCCAAATACCATCTGGCGCAGTAGTTCGAAGATGATGTTGAGGCGTGACTCGGTTCCGATGAACTCGCGCGCGGGGAGGTCTCGGACCCAGAGGAGCGCCTTTTCAACGGCTGGGGCGAGGTCAAAATGTGCCTCGTCAGACCCCGCTGGATAGTACTTACGAAGCCAGCCGTGCTCCGGTGACGCCCAGTCATCCAAGTAAGCCGACGCGGTCTTGGGGAAACTGTCCTCACCGAGACGCTGGTTAAGCGCGTACAGTTCTTCGTCCAGCGCGGCCGCGAGCACGTGGGCTGGAAGGTCGCTGGCATTGTTGTCAACGAACACGCGGCCAAGGAAACTGAGGACGAGCGCGGCGTTGTTGGAGCGAAGCAGCGCCCACGCCGGGTGCTGGGCCCGCAGGTGGGCGATTTCGTCGTACTGCATCGTCACAGGGTCCTCCCGCACTTGGGAGTAGAGGTATTCCAATCTTCGCAGAACGGATGGAACGGATGGGACACTCGATGAGCGTATGCCATTGGTGTGACATCGGTTCTGCCTCGGCACCTGGTAACGGGCCATCCGGGCTTCTCACCAGGTGCCGTTCCCTGCTCGTATCCAGTCTCCACAATCGGAACCACGGGATGTTCTACCCGAGTGACGAGCTACTTCGCTGCATGAATGGTTCATGCATTCTCGCGCAGTCTCATTTCGTTCATGAATGCTCAGATGGCGAGCTCGTCGACGAGGTCTTGTACGAGTACAACGAAGGAGGCCCCAATTATGGCGTCGAGCGATTGCTCGCCAGCGGCTCGAACGGCCATTCTTGTTCCTGGAGAATCACGTGTACCGAAGAGAGTAGGGAGGATGTCGATTGCCTGGGTCGTCACATCGCCCGCAAGACCTGAAGTCCTCAATTCGTTTAACCGGTTGCTCAGGGTGATGGTCGAAACGGACTGGAGCAGTCGGAAGACATCCAGCGCATCCTTGTCGCTCAGCCGATCTGGAGAGTCGAGTCGTTCGTTAATCTCGTGGATCTTGGCAATGAGCAGTGCGCTGGGACCGGCTACCCAAATCTCCACCGACCGTTCATCAGATGGTTCGAGCGCGGTTATGACCGTCCGTTGGCGATCGAGAAGCGAGGCCTCCAGTCCTTTGGCACGACGTGCAGCGCGGTTCCCATGGGGACCAAGCCGAGCACCTTGCGAGCCGGCACCGGCCAGCGCTTCGGGCACCATGAGGTCTACGGTGATCCCTCGTGGACTGATCCAACTACCAGGATACGCACCGATCTCATAGCCATTGGCGAGCAGACGATCGGCGAGCAGTGGGCTGTCGGCGAGCAGGTCAGGAACAATGCAGAAGTCGGCGTCGGTCGTGTACTCGGCGACGGATAGCGTTGTAGTGCCAGTGTGGACGTAGACGGCTTGGGCGCCAACGAGGACCAGTGCATCGTGGTGCTTGCGTAGTGCATCAAGAGTGTCAAGCAGCGCTGCTCGCGCTGTTACGTACAGCGGATCAGGATCGCCAGTCATCTTCATTTTTCTGCATCCAGTCAATCAGCGCTTCCCCCTCGGCGGGCTCTCGGCCCGGACCGGTCATCAGGTCGACCGCGACTTGGCTCGGGGCAGCGACAGTTAGTCCATCTCGTTCGACTGTCCTTTCGAACACCACTTCATCGAAGGGCTCTATCAGCAGGACGTTGACACCGGCATCGGTCGAGCGCAGGCCGAGTTTTTTGGCTGTCAATGTGGCGTCATCGACGTAGAGCACGGCCATTCGTGCAGGCGCCACCGGTGCAAATCGTTGCGCCGCGACCGATGAGGTGACGGCATAGCGCCACGCTACGTCGTGGAGTTTTTCGCTCAACGCTTCGAGTCCTCGGGGTTCGAGATAGGAAGTCACGGTGTTGGATCTGCGAAGTTCATAGTCTTGACTCCAGCGACGCAGTGCGCCAGCCCAGTCGACGCTCGCGACGCCACCTCGAGCGTCTCTCGTGACGATTGCGTCTCGTTCCAGGAGATTGATTACCCGGGACAACGTCGCCGCAGCGACACCGGTTCTGACGCTGAGTTCTCGGACCCCATACGGCGGGATGGTGTCGACGAGAGCCCGCACCGCTCGCCCTGCCCCTCGACCTCGAAGGGTGCGCAGTGGCTGGTCATCCGGCCACGGATCCTTCTGGGCGCCTTGGACTTCAATGAAGAGACCGGGGCTCGATGCCGTGAGTCTGAGATTCCCCGTGGCGTCGACGTAACTGACATCAAGCTCTTTGAGGACTTCCTGTGAACGGCGGCTTAGGTAGCCAGCGGCGAGCAGAGGCAACTCGCCCTCTCTTCCTTCGAGCAGGAGTCTGAGTTGCGCGACCGCATCGACAATCGACTTTGCGGTGGCCGACCGTTTTACCTCGACCACATAGTTAACAGATTGTTGCTCCGGTGACGTCAGCGTGAACCACGAATCGAACTGACGAGATTTCGATTGCTGCGCTTTACCGACAGTGAAGTTCCAGTCGGCAGGTAAAACGCCTTTGATTAACTCTTCGCAGGCTCGGAGCACTTGCTGCGCGCTCATCGCCCTGTTCGGTCGCATCTCTTCGCACCATCTTTCGTAGAACCAACTGGTCGGGTCATCCCAGGGTTTCAAGTATATCAGTGTTTCGTATTACACGATACGAGAGATTTTCTGAAACGGTTTGACCGTTCTTGCGTATTGCGCTTACCGTTTCCCGACTAGACGACGGACCCTTCCGCGCTCGAATTGGAAAGACCAGTGACTTCCAACGAATTTGCCTGCGGGCCATGACCGAACTCGGTCGGGGTCCGGTCAACTCCGCGGAGGTAGCCAAGTTTCTCGGAAAGACGACCAATAACGCTCGGTCCAGCGCACAATTCATTTGATCTACAGAGTGCAAGGCGGTTACGTTTGCTCACCGCGCGACACTTGGCTCGACCGCAACACAATGCGTGGGATTAATTGGAGGCCTACTCAATAGTCTTGGAGAGCGAATGGGACTCGAAAGTCCTTGCAACTACTGGTGGGCCGCCCGGATCTCGATCCCGGCACCTTGGGACTGTTGGCGATGATCGACAAGTATCACACCCTCGCTAACGCGGGACTCGTCTTGGTGTGTCAGCTCAAAGCGCAGTTGCCCCTTGAAGATCAAGCGAAGGGGGGCGCATCGAAAAGTGTTCCGCTGGGTCGCGTCACTCGACCAGAGGTGCCCTTGCGTGAACAGAAGGTGACGATTAGGGTCGCTCATAGTACCAATCGGGTCGGTTCCGCCGACCATTGGGGGGGAAATAGATGAGAGTACTTAATTGGGTGAAGCCGTCTCGCAGGGTTGTGATAGCCATGGTCGCCTTAACGACCATGGCCGGTCTGACCGTTGTTGCGTCGAATGGAACGGCCCTGGCGTCGACGTCGAAGAAGATCGGCGGTTCGGTATCGCTATGGGCCGAGTGGACCAGTACCGAACAGCAGGACTTCAAGGCGGTGTTGCAACCCTTCGAGGACTCGACGGGCATCACGGTTCACTACACCGGTAAGGGCAGCAATATGGACACCGCGCTCGACGCGGCAGTCGCCGGCGGTTCGCCGCCCGCGGTTGCACTAGTTCCGGATCCCGGCACGCTGGATACCCTCGCGGCCAAGCACGCCATCAAGCCTCTGGCGACAATTCTTGGGAAAGCAACGAAGAACTATGGGACCGCCTGGAGCAGTTTGGCCACCTATAAGAAGAAGCTGTACGGCGTCTGGTTTAAGGCTGCTAACAAGAATACCGTCTACTACAACCCGGCCGTGTTCGCGGCCGCTGGCATCACGTCGACGCCGACCACGTGGGCGCAGTTGGTGGCGGACGAGGCGACGATTGCTAACGGCGGAACCTACGCCCCGGTCTCTCTTTGCACCGACATTGGATGGCCCGTTGCCGACCTCTTCCAGAACCTGTTCTTGAAGTTGAACGGCGCGACCGCGTACAACCAACTCGCGGCTCACAAGATGAAGTGGTCGAGTTCCGACGTGACCAACACGTTCGCCGAATTGTCTCAGTTGGTTGGACCTGGTGGTTCGAACTTGCTTGGCGGCATGAAGGGCGCTCTGGCCGACGGCGCGTTCCCGAACTGCGTCTCTGGTGCGTTCCCGTCAAGTGGCTCGCCGACCGCGGCGATGGTGTTCGAAGCAGACTTCGTCACGACGTCGGTTCCGTCGAAGTACGCGCCAGGTAACGGTAGCTCGTGCACTCTGAGCGCGACGGCCTCACCGTGCTACGACACGTTCAACTTCCCAGCTCCTTCGGGAAGCGCCTACGGAGCAGACATCCAGGGTTCGGGTGACGTGGCGATGTTGCTGAAATCGAATCGTCAGTCCAAGGCGCTGATTAAGTACTTGGCTTCGCCGCGCGCGTCCGACATCTGGGCCAACCTTGGTGGATTCGCCTCGGCCAACAAGAAGGTGCCGCTCAGTTCGTACCCGGACACTGTTGCCAAGGCAGACGCCAAGGCCCTGACCTCAGCCAAGGCCTTTGTGTTCAGCCTTGACGACTTGCAGGTTGGCTGGGAGCCGCAGTTGTGGGCTGACATGCTGAACGTATTGCAAAACCCGGCGGCGTCCAACGTCACAGCCGTGGAAGCGCTCATGGATCAACAGGCGACGACAGCACTCGGCCACTAGCTCAACAAGAATTACAACGTGATGGGTCCTCGTGAACTCGAGGCATCCGGACGCGGCGTCGCGAGACGGACTTCCCCTGACTTCGTTCAGCGGAAGTCCGTCTCGCGTCGCGAGGGCCTGACGTCGTGACGTCAATAGTCGCCGGAGACCCGAGAGTCGCCCCAGCGAAAGCCTCGCGTCGGCGCGGTTGGTGGCGGAGGAATTGGGTCTCCCTGGCGTTTCTCGCGCCGGGAATAATTTGGCTTCTGGCGATCGTGGTCTACCCGACTATCGCGACGATCAGATTCAGCTTCTACGACGAGACGGCGACGAAGTACGTCGGGCTTCACAACTACGCCTCGGTCTTTTCGACTGACGCGATTCTGACGGCGTTCAAGAACAACATCATCTGGGTGTTGGTCTTCCCATTCTTCGTCACCTTCATTGGCCTAATGGTCGCGGTGCTCACCGAGCGAATTCGCTGGGCCACGGCCTTCAAGACCATCATCGTGATGCCGATCGTTTTCAGCACTACCGCCTCGGCGCTGGTGTGGCGCACGATCTTCGACCTCGATCCCCATATTGGCGTCGTCAACGCCATCGAGCAGACGGTGAGCGATTGGTTCCGTGCGCCGGGGGCGTATCCACTCAACTCCGCGATCGGCCAGACGGCCGCGTCACTGGCCTCATTCAACGCGACGGGGGGATCGGGAGGCTCGGTGATCAGCAAGTCCGCGGTTCACCCGGGCGACACGGTGATGATGGGACTGACCAGAATCAGTTCCGTTACGCTACAAACGCTGGGAGCGCAAACACCGGTGGCGCCGCAGAAGATGAAAGGCGGAATCGCCGGACTGGTGTGGAACGACTTTTCTCCGATGCAAACGTCCAATACGACGACGATCGTTTCGGATGAGCACGGGCTGCCAAATCTGCGACTCTCCCTCGTTAGTTCAACGGGAACCAGCGTCGCCTCAACCGTGACCAACTCGAGCGGCGGCTTTAGTTTCTCGCACGTTGCTCCGGGCAGCTATCACGTGGAGATTGTCGGCTCAAACTTCCAAACCGCCTTCCTGGGCACGTTCTGGCTCGGGTCGCAGTCGCTTACGCCGGTCAACGGCCTAAATCAGACCGCTCAGTCACTGCTGAGCGTTCCCTTGATCGACCTTGCGATGATCATCTCCTATATCTGGATCTGGGCCGGCTTCGCCATGGTCTTGATCGGTGCCGGTCTCGCCGCGATCAACCGCGAAGTCCTTGAAGCCGCGGAGATTGACGGCGCCACCGACTGGCAGAAACTGCGACGAGTGACGATTCCGATGCTCGCGCCCGTATTGACGGTGGTCTTTGTCACCATGGTCATCAACGTGTTGAAGGTCTTCGACATCATCCTTAACATGGCGCCGGGGTCCTCCCAAGGTCCCGCCACCACACTGGCCCTCTCGATCTACAACGATGGCTTCACTGGGGGCATTCACTCGGGTGTGGCAAGCGCCATCGCGGTAATCCTGTTCCTTCTGGTCGTCCCGGCCATGCTGTGGAATTTGAGGAAGATCAAGGGATGAAACTCATGTCGACGTTGACTCCGGCGAAGGACAGGAGAGTCGTGGCGCTGGCGAAGCGGCTTCATCTTTCGAAAGCCGTGGTGAACGTGATTCTGGCGTTGGTGGCCGTCTTCTGGTTAGTTCCCACAATCTCGCTCCTCGTGATCTCGTTGCGCCCGGAGGCGCTCTTTGGTCAATCGGGCTGGTGGAAGGTTTTCACCGCTCCGTCTCAACTCACCTGGGGCAATTACGCCACGATCTTTTCTCAAGGGTTCACGTCGGGCGGCGTCTTGGATTCGCTCGTCACCTCGCTCGAGATCACGATTCCCGTGACGATACTGGTCGCCCTGATTTCGAGTCTGGCGGCCTACAGCCTCGTGTTCGGCTCGTGGCGCGGTCGAGACATGATCTTCTTGGTGATCGTGGGGCTGATGGTCGTCCCGCTCCAAGTGGCGCTGATTCCTGTCGTTCAGTTGTATCGGGAGATGGGTAACCTCTTCGGGCTCAATCCCTACGGGACAATCCCGGGCGTCATCATCTTCCACGTCGCCTTCGGCCTGCCGTTTGGCATCTTTCTCATGCGCAACTTCCTTACCGGCATCCCCAAAGACCTCCTTGAAGCGGGGCGCATCGAGGGCGCGGGTGAGTGGAAGATCTTCTATCGCATCGTGTTGCCCCTCGCCTTGCCCGCGATCGCGTCGCTGGCAATATTCCAGTTCATCTGGGTTTGGAACGATCTGTTGGTCGCGCTGGTGTTCCTCGGCGGCAACGTGCACACGCCGCTCACGATCTTCCTGTACGACCAGACCCGGTCGCTGGCGGCGAACTACTGGATCGTATCCACCGGTGCCGTAGTGTCGATCTTCGTGCCGCTGATCGTCTTCTTCTCATTCCAGCGTTATTTCGTCCGAGGCGTCCTGGCCGGTGCCGTCAAATGAGTGAGGTGCAATGTCAAGTGTTACCTTGAGGGAACTGACCAAGCGCTACGACGGGAACGACGCGCTCTCACTCGACTCGGTGAGTCTTGACGTGGCCCATGGCGAGTTCATCTGTCTCGTGGGTCCGTCGGGCTGCGGCAAGACGACCGCGCTTCGAATGATTGCGGGACTCGAGTCGGTGACCAGTGGCGAGATCGAGATCGGCGACCGAGTGGTCAATGATCTGTCACCACGTGATCGCGACATCGCTCTGGTGTTTCAGAGTTACGCGTTGTACCCGCATATGACCGTCTTTGACAACATGAGCTTTGGCCTCAAACTTCGAAAGGTCCCTAAGGATGAGATCAAGACGGCCGTCACCGACGCGGCGCGCATCCTCGACCTCGAGCGGTATCTCGATCGCAAGCCCGCCCAGTTATCGGGCGGCCAGCGCCAGCGCGTTGCCCTTGGTCGCGCCATCGTGCGAAACCCCGCTGTCTTCTTGATGGACGAGCCTCTTTCGAATCTCGACGCCAAGCTGCGCGTACAAACACGTGCCGAGATCGCGCGACTGCACTACCGACTGGGCGCGACGATGATCTACGTGACGCACGACCAGGTCGAGGCCATGACGATGGCGGATCGAATCGCCGTCATCAACATGGGCAAGCTCGAGCAAGTGGGCACACCCCGCGAGCTCTACGACCGACCAGCGAACCAGTTCGTCGCTGGCTTCATTGGTTCGCCATCGATGAACTTCGTGCCAATGCAGGTCGAATCGGTTGACGATGGCCTACGCGTGGTGAGTGCTGGGGGGGACATGGACATCATTCTCGACGATGTCGATTCGTCCGCGATACGCCGCGCTGGCGTGAGTGAGGTCGTGATGGGCGTGCGTCCCGAGCATATTGATCACCTGCCGCGAAATGACCGTGGCTTGCAGTTACGCGCGTCCGTCGACGTCATCGAGTTTCTTGGAAACGACGAACACGTCCATCTCAACTCCGGCGACCACGAGCTCGTCGCAATCGTCGACGCTCGTACGCCGTTGACGATAGGGGACTCGTTGACACTCAGCGCTTCAAGTGAAGCGATTCACCTATTTCACCCCGAGACAGGCGTCGCGCTGAAATAGTCGTCGTGTTGAATCGCGTGCGAGAATCAACCTGCGCAATGCTGGCATCGCGAGCGAACACATCGAACCGGTGGGTAACCCTCTGCACCAAGTGGAGTTCGATGGGCTGACAGGACGTCAAGTCTTAAACTGGATTGACGCGAGCGTTGGTATCGCCAAGCAAGAGTATTCAAGCGTTCCTCGCGTGTTTGATGGGCTTGGTGGGTTTAGATCCCGGCACCTTTGGATCCAAAGTTGAATGTTCGGAGCCGGTCGTGCTCGTTCGTTTGACCTGGTCACAATCTCCAACGTGTTCGCATACGTTCGCAGAAGTGTCGTCGCGGTTGTTGCTTAGGCTGCAAAATTGGCTGTACGAACTCGACGTCGAAGAGTTCGGGGATATACGAATTCGAGATTCTGATTCGTTTACTTGGTAAACGTCATTTCTTCACGTAGAAGATCGAGCAGACCTATTTGGCAGGTCAACCTGAGACCGAAAACGTCAGCAGCCCCCTGTGCCTCAGACTTGGGAAAACTTGAACATGGTCAGTACGCAAATGAAACTGTTTTTGGCTTTTGAATCAAGTATGAATTTGCGTCTCGGGGCCAACGGTCATCTGGTCCTTCGGCCCCGTCTCGACGGTGATCGCTTTTTGTTCTGAGTCGCGATCCACGTCCACGTAGATATCGCACTAGACCATGAGACTCTGTCGCCGTGAGCTTCCAAGATCCTGCCGGTCTTTTTGTAAACGGCGAAGTCGCAGCAGGCTTCCGGAATCTCACCAATGTATTGGTGTTCACGAGTGCTCCCTTCGGTCTGCAGACTCGTAATGAGATAAAGAGACTTTCGCGCTCGCGTCATTGCGACGAAGAAGGTCAGTCTAGATACGTTGTTCATATTCACATCGTCGCAACCAATGACAATCACGTGTTGTGACGACAATCCTTTGGATCCAACCATGGTCAGCATTTCAACTGGGGACAACGCTCCAGCCGTTTCGACCGCTTCGTCGCCCTCTTCCTCGACGGCCCAGATTCCGCCCTGCATTGGATGAACCTCGATTTCGGCAATCAAGCTTTTCGAATCTGCGATATGGATCAACTCAGTTAGCGCGCGGACACGCTCTTCGAAGGAGAGCGTATGGTCGGCCATAACTGACGACACCTGGAAGCATTTTCTGAGAGCGTCTGCTATTGGCTCACTCTCGATTTGACTTAAGGACAAACGCTCATCGAGAGCACGTTCGATCAGGGGATGAACCTGCTCGTTGGTTAAGCCCTCGTAGTGGAGCACGCGACGCAACACATAATTGTCGCTTGAGAGTCCAACGGCCGTGCAGTACGCAGCAACCCTTCGGTAGTCGGCTGAGCGGCCGCTGGAAACTGGAGCCCAGTGTGCTAGCCACTCCATGAGTTGCGCATCCGCACCACTCGTCTTATAGAAGCTTGCTTGCCGCTTGGGATTGAGAATGAGGAGGAAAGGGTCCGTCTCTTCTCCAGCAATCATCTTGTCAACGTGGGCATCGAGGTCGGCACGATGATCCTCTACAAACTTTTTTATGTAATCGACTGCGGCAGACGGCGTCGAAGTGGCAATGACCCGGACTTTGGGTTGATCTTCATCGATCTCGAGAGGTAGATAAATTTTTTCAATTGACGTTTCGGGGCGTTGCGTCGCCATGAACCCCGCGGCGGCGAGGCAAATCCAGTAGCCGCAGCGACTGCAGTAGGGAAGCATTGCATTTGCGTACTGATCATCCTCGTAATAAGAAATGATGATCTCACGAAGACTCGACTTGAGTTCTTGGTAGAGAGCCTGCTCGTCGTCGCCGGCAATAAGAACTCCGTTGGCGCGTGCCGTGAGTGTCTGAACGAAGTGGTTTTCCGATGAGTTGAAATCTTGGAACTCATCGATGATCCAATGTGAATGGGATACGAGGGTCGGATCGTCGTCGACGGCTCGTCTTGCTAAGGCGATCATGTCGGGGAAACCTACTGCATTGTAGAAACGTGACAGCCTAAAATAAGTCTCGAGAAGATCGGGCCAGTTATCGGAATCGGCGAATTCATCTTCGTGAAATTGCTTCTCAACGCTCTTGAGGGAATATTCGGGACCAAGTTCTGCGTGGAAGGCTTGCGCGTCGGCCCAGACAACTTTCATCCAGTCACCGGTGACGATACTGATGTGTGGCCCAAGCCGGTGGCCGGACGCTCCATGGTTTCTCTCCAGAATGCTTCTCGCGAGCTCATGGAGGGTCGAGACCGTGACCCGCTGTACGTCGTCGTCTTGAAGTTGGCTAGCGACGTCCGTTTTAAGATCTATAACAACTTTGCGAACGAAGCTAGATACGTAAACGCGCGACGCGCCGTCAACCGCTAGCCAATGGCGTATTCGAGCAAGGAACAGGTAGCTCTTGCCTGAGCCTGGCCCCGCCACAATTAGGAGTCGGTCGGCTTCGCTGCGCGCGATGAACTCGGCATTCGCATTACGGTAGTTCTTCCGTTCAGTATTCGAAAGACGCTCGAGTTGCTGACCCACGGGTCCGATATCAGAGTCAAAACTCGAACCGTTGCCGTTAAGCAAGAAACGTGGAGAACGTGTGTCTGGCTCACTTCGGTCGTTGCTCATGATGGATTCATAGCAAATAGTGACGCCCTATGGCTGAGAAAACCTATCACCTGCGTTCGCTGTTGGTCGCCGCGATTCAGACAAATCACTGACGGAATCACTGACACTTTGGCGGACGCTCGACGACGGCAAGCATTGGATTGCGAAACTACCGACCGCCGATTAGGTATGGGGTGTCAGGAGTGAGTTTCAATAGTTGACAGTTTGGGATGCTGCACGACAAGCTGGACCCAGGGGGCTTGTCTCACACTTGATGCATACTTTCAAAATCTTGACCCGGGTGTATCAAGGTTTGGTCGCGTCATTACAACTCGTTACTCCGAAAGTCGGCTTCGCCGTTGTTCATCGCAGCATCGATCCAAACGTGGGATTGAATGATCTCGTCAAGTCGGTAGACGCAGGAAGCCACTGGACCAAAATTGAATTTTGAAGTGACATTGAGTAGGCGCCCCTATTTTGGTCTTAGGGGATTGGAACCGCATTTTGCAATTTTTTGACTATGCGGAATCTTCGCTTAAGACTTACCATTGGCTTAGAGGACGATCATTGGTTGTTGGCAATCCCGGGGGGCGCTGATGGATCAGCGACAGCAATACGACAGTCTTGCCGACGCGTTGGCCGTTGCGAGGGAGAATTCTGACGCAGTCAAGCGGCTTGCGGCGCTGGGGTGGGGACATACTGTCGTCGCTCAAGTTTTGAACATCGACGGAAAATTCGAGGTTGTTTCGGTGGTGGTTCGCTCAGAGGACGGGTGGCAAAGAACGAAGGACGAGCACGTAGTTCGCTCCTTTCAGTTCGGATCACTCACTTGTCCGGTTTGTGATCGAGTCGGATCAAGACAGGGTAATTTTCGTGCTGGCAACCTCATTGGGTATTTTGTTGACGGTCTCGCTCCGGATACTTGTGGAGGCTGCCATGACGTCATGACAAACAATGGAATCGCTCCCACGGATTATTCAACGAATCCCCCGAGTTCGGTTGCTTGGCCGTGACAGGTGACCTTTCACAGTACGAAATTCATCCGGGTCGTTGCTTGAATTGTGACAGCAGCAAGGTCACGCTGGCGAAGCCGTTGTATTGCTCCGATGTGTGTTGTCAGTCGGCCGATTTGGTTCGATATGTTCGGGCTCGCCGCAAAGAGGGGAGGGAGAACGAGCCGGACTTCGCCGAAGCAATCTTGATGAAGACGGCCATGGTGCTCGGTGGTACCCCGAAGGCGCGCGTCACGTCTCTACGGCAACCCGGAAACTTGTATTGGACCGGGCAAAAGGGAAATGCGAGAACTGCGGACAGAAGTTGACCTTTGATCTGGCTGCAGGGAATTCGGACGATCTCGCCACGATTCAGCACTCCAACGGCAATTCAAACGAATTGGATGACCTCCAAGCATACTGTCGCCGATGCAACCTGCTCGACGCACAGTCGCGATTTACGCTTGTTGATTTTGGTTCGGCAGAGTTCGACCTTGCAGAGAACCTACAAAATCGATGGACCTCTCCTACTCCGTTGAAAATTTGTGACGACGAAGAAAAATGGAATGACATCTGGCGGGAGGTTGCGAAGGAAGCAAAGGAGGATCTGCGCAACATTGCCGAAGCTTTAGAAGGCGCAAGTGATGAGGATCTTCCTGGCTTCGTGGGATGGACTCGAAACGGAACTCCGATACAGGACTGGTGAAGGTTCAACGAATGGGGGAACGCGAAGACATGACCATCGCCCCGCAGAGGGAAACTCACTCGATCTCGACCGATGAGCAAGCCGAAGCGCTGATCAAAGTGGCACGACGCAAAACTCGAAAGCGCTGGTTCACCTACGGCCTGGCGACCATCGTTGTCGCGGTGGCCGTTGTGCTGGTGGCGCAGCAGTTGAGAAGTCCCATCAGCGCTCACCATCCGAAGGCGTCAACTTCCGACGCGGCTTCGAGCGCGGCCCTTTGCACGGCGTCCCAACTGAAGTTCGTCGACATAGGTAGCCCGGGAGGAATGGCTGGCTCATGGAATGAACTCTTCGCGCTCGAGAACGTGAGTGCAACTTCGTGTTCGGTTTCGGGATACCCTCGCCTTTCACTCGTGACCGCACACGGACCGTTCCAGAACCTCCGCGTTGCTACGTTCAAAAGTGATTCGTTCTTCGGCCCGATTGGCATTGCTAGGACAAAGGCCCTTCCGATCGTCACGATGAAGTCCGGTTCCGGTGTCGCGTCGTTCTGGGTCCATGGAACGGACGAACCCGTGAACGGTCAGCCCTGCCATATGGCTACTCTCGTGCGACTGACGATCCCTGGAGGACGTGGCTCGCTCCAGGTTCCTGTGTCGGAAGATACGACTCCCTTCTCATGGTGCGGTAATGGAGTGGACGTTCTGCCCCTCGTTCCCGGAGTATCGGGCTCAATGCCCGCTCGACCGTTTACGAGTTCCTTCGGTCATCCCCTCCCCGCTCGAATAAGCACGAAGCTGAATGAAGTTGGCGAGTGAGCTTCGGCAACGAGAGGATTGGCTGGCCGTGATTGGGCACGAACCCGTACGCGCCCGATCGTAACTGCGTCGCAGCGGGGACAGGATTTGAAGTTGCTGCCTCACGAGCGTCGTGCGGGCGAACCCTCTGAAACTAAGCGGACCAGAGCCACAATCTCATCCGTCGTGTAACCCTCGCGGTGTGCAACCTTGACGAACTCGCGCGCTATTCGAGAGAGTCGGCTCTGAACTTGGGCGCCCTCGACAACGGTGACGCCGCGCCCACGACGAAACTCGAGCACTCCTTCGTCTCGAAGCGTGCGTAACGCTCGTAAGACAGTATTGGAATTGACGCCGAGTACTCGTGCGAGATCTCGTGCAGGAGGGAGCCTCTCACCCGGGCGCGCCTCACCTTCCGCGATTGCCCTCCGGATGGCGGAAGCAACCTGCTCGTGGAGAGAACCAGCGACCTCTCGGTCGATCTTGACGTCCAACATGGTGCTAGGTAATGTAGCATCATCTGCACGGCCGTTTTAGGGAGTCAATAATGAAGTCAGTAGCGCATGCGAGTCAGGCCGACTTTCCTAACAGCCCGGCGAGTGAACAGGCCCTCATTGAAGAAGCTCGACACTTTCAGCACCGTCGGCGCTTGCTTGTCTCCGCCGTAGGGCTCGTTGTTGCCGCAGCCATAGTGATTCCACTAGCGGTCGTGATGAGCAGCACCCCAAAGCCCGGCTCGCCGCCTCTTGCGAACTCCGCCATCGGTCCCCAACTTCGGCCGTGCTCGATAGCCGGCCTCAGTTTCAGTGTGGGGCAATGGCGGTCGGGGGCTGGCAACGAGGGAGTACCGATCGTGCTGACCAATGTTGGAGGTTTGGCGTGCTCGTTGAACGGTTATCCAAAACTCACCCTGCGTACCACCGGTACACCTCTTCAGCCGATCTCGATCGCTCATTCACCTGGTTCTGGAATGTGGCGGCGTGAACAACCACACCCGTTGGAGCTTTCTCCTGGGGCGACGGCGTCGTTCGGGGTGGGCTTTGGCGACGCGTACAACCAGAACCTCGGAACGACCGTTGCCAATGGCCCGCAATGCATCATCACCAGTGCAGTCATTGGACTGCCATCGGGAGGCTCGAAAGTCCTCCGCCTCACGAACCAGATGAACGCGTGCTTTGCCAACTACCACTTCGGCGTTACGCCCATTGAGAAGGGCGCCATCCCGGACGTTCCGCCTAGCTACTGAGTCCACGCTCCTTGATAGACGATTAGAAGAGTTCATCAGATTGGCTTTGAGCCACTGCTTTTGGTGTCTAGTCCCTTGCCCGAGGGCGACGGGCGCGAAGCGCCAAGTCGGCCTAACGGGCCCTTGGAGTGATTCTCCATAATCGTTGAAATAACTGGGCTTTCGAAAAACTTTGGGATTTCTTCGACCAAGTTGTCTGATTCGTCGGGCCCGTTCAACCGGTCAGCGCAATACTTGGCGGTCAGCATTGATTAGTTAA
>Ga0208357_1001361_pt1 | contig 17859 bp, 18 predicted proteins | sample NGESurdeep092012_6_FD_184487 | JGI IMG/M metagenome (GOLD analysis project Ga0208357, IMG submission 184487) | Arctic peat soil microbial communities from Barrow, Alaska - NGEE Surface sample F52-2 deep-092012 (SPAdes) | ecosystem: Environmental > Terrestrial > Soil > Wetlands > Peat ... | reverse complement strand
CACCTTGACCTCAGCGCACCGGGCGCAGATTCCCGGTCTCCTGCGCGACGACCAGGACGCATGCTCACTCACCAGTCAGACCATCTTCGACTTGTCCGACGTCGAGGTGCCCGGCGGGGCCGCCGGCCGTGACGTCGGCAGCGCGCTGAACACGGCGACGATATGGGCCACGTCGGACGCCCTGGGGGCGATTGAAACGATCCAGGCACTGACCAGCGGGCCCGATGCGAAAGCCAAAGCGCAGCTGGTTGTCGACAAGCGACTGATGTCCAGCGATCGTGACAAGGTCACCGCTGACATCCAGGCCGCCGGCAGACTACTGCGGACAAATCTCCCTCTCGTCAACCTGTCGACATAAAACGACTCCTCATTCGGCCCGCGGGCCATCGTCTCCCGGTCGACGACATCACAACTGTGCCCTTCGTCGCCCGTCACGAATGAGCCGGAACAGCGCATCATCGGGGTCTTCGTCACTGCGTAGCCAGGTGACGAGATTCGAGAAGATCACCGGAACGAAGGCACACAGCGAGACGAACCACATGATTCCCGTGGCGACAGCCTGGTCGGCCGACAGGCTGAGGCCGCGTCCGGCCATATGGGCGTAGGCCCGGTACACCGACGAGTGGGACAGGCCCATCAGGTAGGCGGCCACCCAGATCGTCCACATGGCGACCGCGGCCATGGCGATGCGATGGGGCGGGCCCAGGCGCGGAATGAAGGGCGGCGACTCCACCAATTCGAGCCACAGACCGATTCCGGCGCCCACCAGGAGGACCGCCTCGATCACCGATATCCAGCCATGCCGGGCCACGGCGTCGACGCTGGGCGGTAGTCGCCACGCCACAATCACGGCGGCGTCGAGAGCGAGATACATCAGGCTCCGAGCGGGCTCACGATGGCGGCGACGAGCGGCGGCCGTTCGGTCGACGAGCCGGAGCCGCCCGGGGACCGTCCTCTCGTATCTGTCGCCCACGTTGGTGGGCCCGGTGGCGAGACGGAGCCGCCGCCAAGGCGCACCTGTGGCCAGCAGAGCCGGGACGCCGACGGCCAGGAGGGCGAACTGCAGGGCCTCGAAGGCCTCGTAGCGCCCTACTTCGGTAGACACCGGCGGCACCAGGACGCAGACCAGGAGGACGGCGCCCAGGACGGCCAGGGTGAGCCGGGCATCGGCCGGCTTGTCGCCGACGCCGGCTACGGGGGCCTGGTGAGGGGTTTCGGCCAAAGGTACGAAGGACCGCTCAGGAGCGGCCCGACCCTGTCACCGGTTGGGACGACGCTGGAAGAAGAACCAGAGACACACCACGGCGAGCGTCCCGATCGGGATGGCAAACGTCATGGCCTGCGCCCCGACCAGGCTGGCAGTGCCGATCATCGCTCACCACCTCACTTCGGTTCTACGAACAACGACCCGGCCACCGACCTGTCGCCGTCCGGACGGTGCCGAATCAACTTAGACCACATAGAACATTAGCCAAAAGAGCAGGCTCACGAAGGCGATGAATGCCCAGAAGGACCAACAACCCTCGAGATTGGCCCGGAACAATCGGGCCACCGGCATCGTCGATCCCGCCGGCCCACCGTCTTCCATCACCGCCCGGCGTAGCCGCAGCCACCGGGCCAGCAGCGTCTCCAACCAGTACAGACCGCCGAGGAGAAGAGCGATGTTCATCACCGCCCAGGCGATGAAACACGACGCGTAGCCGCTCGAACCGGGATAAAACGGCAGCTGGGTGAGCTCCCAGACCTGCAGTCCGATAGCAACGAGGCCGCCCCCGACCGTGGCCCACCCGGCCACCTCCCAGTCGAGGGTCTCACCCTTCCGTAGCCGCCTGGTCCCGTAGCCGATCAACAGCGCGCTGGCCGTGGCCACGGCGAAGACGGCGGCACCGATATCGGTCGGCGCCGTGATCCCATGCGGTCGCCAGAGGTCTTCGCTGTTGGTCGACCGAAGGTAGAAGTAGGCGAAGGCCAGGGCGGCGAAGGCGAAGGTGACGACACCGATCAGGAGGCGCCCGCCTGTCCACATGGCGCCCTCGGCCGACCGCATCTCGTACTCGATCTCCTCCGGCGTCTCGTGCAACGTCGGGGCTTCGTAGGCCAGGTAGTCGTCTCCGGCAATCGGTCCGGTGGTCATGCGATCGGGGGCCTGGGGTCGGTCGAACCCTCTTCGCCCGGTGCCACATGGGACTCGGGCACGATCGATGGGTCCGCCGGGACCGCTCCGGCCAGGACCAGGGTCCGAGGACCGAGGTCGGCCACGGGCGGAGCGTCACGTTCGCCGTAGTGATACGGGTCAGCCATCACCACCGGGATCCGGGCAAAGTTGTAAGGCGGGACCGGAACCTCGGTCTGCCATTCGAGCCCGAGCGAGTTCCACGGATTGGCGGGAGCCGGTTTCGGGTCGATGAACATCGACCAGACGAAGTTGGCCACGAAAATGAGGAACGATGCGCCCAGAATGAAGGCGCTGACGGACGAAATGTCGTTCAGGATCTGGAGGTTATGGGCGTACTCGAAGACGCGCCGTGGTTGGCCGAGCAATCCGACCAAGAAGAGCGGAAAGAAGGTCAGGTTGAAGAAGATGAACATCAGCCAGAAGTGCCATTGGCCCAGACGCTTGTTCATCGTCTTCCCCGTCATCTTCGGCAGCCAGTAATACAGCCCGCCGAAGAAGGCGAAGACGATACCGCCCATGATCGTGTAGTGGAAATGGGCGAGGACGAAGAAGCTGCCGTGGACCAGGACGTCGACGGGAACGTCGGACAGGAAGACGCCGGAGATCCCTCCGATGAGGAAGTTGAAGCCCATGGCCAGGGCGAAGAGCATCGGCACCTCGAACCGGATTTTGGCTTTCCACAGCGTTCCCATGGTGTTGAGGAAGATAAACCCTGTCGGGATGGAGATGAGCTCGGTCGTGAGCATGAACAGGGGTCGCATGTCAGGGTTGATCCCGCTCTGGAAGAGGTGGTGCTGCCAGACGAAGAACGACAAGAGCGCCACACCCACCATGCCGGCGGCGGCGATCCGGTAGCCGAAGAGCGGTTTTCTGGTGAAGACCGGATAGATCTCGGCCACGATGCCGAAGCCCGGGAGGGCCATGATGTAGACCTCGGGGTGCCCGAAGAACCAGAAGAGATTTTCCCAGAGATACGAACTCCCGCCATGTTCGCTCACGAAGAAAGCGGTCTGGGCCGTGCGGTCGAGGACGCCGAACAACCCCGCGGCCACGAGGGTCGGAGTGGCCAACGTGAGGAGAACGGCGGTGGCCAGGACCGACCAGACGAAGATGGGCAACCGGCCCCAGGTCATGCCCGGGGCGCGGTAGTTGATGATGGTGACAACCAGGTTGAATCCGGCGCAGATCATCCCTATGCCGATGACGGCGAAGCCCACCAGATAGGAGTCCATGCCTCCCGTCGCCTGCGTCTGGAGCGGGGCGTAGCCCGTCCATCCGGTCGGAAAGCCGCCGAGCGGTAGGGCGCTCAGAATGACGAAATATCCGGCCACAAACATCCAGAGGGAAAACGACTCCACCCGTGGAAAGGCCATGCGTCTCGAACCGATCATCAAAGGCACGAGCCAGTTCCCGAGAGGACCGATGACGATCGATGACGCCATCATCATCATGATGGTCCCGTGCTCACTGACCAAAGCGATGTAGGTACCGGGCCCGAAGACGTGGCTCGTCGGATTGAGCAACTCGGTCCGGATGCCCATCGCCATAAGTCCCCCGGTGAAGAAGAACAGCAGGACGACGACCGTGTACTGGAGACCTATGACCTTGTGGTCGAGCGCCGGGGTGAAATACCGGGTCCAGCTCGTCGAGGGGGTGGGAGGCAGAGGTTCGCGTCCCACCAGCTTGGCCAGCGGATAGTCGAGCATGCCAGCCCCGGCCAGCCAGCCGAACACACCGATGGACAAGCCGAGGACGATGGCCACGTCGTTCTGACCGCTGCCCTGCACATTTTGGTAGCCGCTGGCGATGACGTTCCCGATCCAGTGGCCGAAGGCGTAGCCGGCAACGGCTCCGACGAGAGCCCGGGCGGCGTTGGGGCCGAGCCAACCGGGACGGCGTCGACCCCGGGCGCCGGGAGGGGCGGCGTCCCCGGAAGGGTCGGCTCCGATTGACTCACGCACGTCGAGTGCCATGATCTCAGTCGTCCTTCCTAGTTGCCTGGATCCTTGGCACCGTACGTTTCCACTTTGCTGTACTGGTCTTTGTTGTCGGGGTAGTACCCACCGTTGGCGCCGTTGGCGTCGGGGACATAGGTGTAGGAGAACGGCGGCAGGTTTTTCGTGTTCGCTGCATTTTGACGCTCGGTCCCCTGAGCCCAGGCGAAGAACTGCGACTTGGGGACCACCCGGCCGTAGTTGTACATGGCGCCGTGCCACAGCCCGCAAAGCTCGTCACAGCGCACGGTGAACGATCCCAGCTGCCGGGTCGTGGTGTAGGCGATGTTGTCCGTCGAAGGGTTGGCGTCAGCCTTGACCCCGAGCTGATAGGCCCAGAAGTCATGGATGACGTCGAGGGATGTCACATGAAACTCGATCGTCGTATCGGTCGGGAGCATCAGCTGTCGGGACTCGAAACCCCCGAACGTCGGGTAACGATAGGTGAACTCCCATTGCTGGCCGATGACCTGGACGGGCAGAACATCGTGCGACGTGGGCGTCCAGATGGCCACCGGCCCCTCGCCGCCGCCGGCCCCGGCCGGCACGATGAGCTCAATCACCCCGAAGACGAACAGGCCGAGCACGATGACCGTCGTGGTGGCTATCCACCCGATTTGGATGCCGAGGTGGCCCCGCGCTTTCGGACCACCCTCAGGTTCGGTGGCACCGGCCCGCGACCCCCGCCAGACGATGAGCGCATAGGCCCAGTACACCCAGACGGCCAACGTCACTGGGAGCGCGGCCAGGAGCAGGATATTGAAGTCCCTTTGCTGGCCGCTGGCCGACGATGTCATGTCACCCGGCGGCATGTGGGGACCGACGGCGAAGTAGAAAACGAGGTCGATAACCACGGCCAGGACGATCCAGACGGCGATCATCCGCCGGAAGTGGTGGGTCTCGTCCGTGCTCACGCCACCACCTTCAGGAAGCCGTCCATGTATCCCACCGTCTGCATGGGACCACCGTTGCCGTAGAGGTAACCGAGACCGCAGGGGAGGAAGCACTGCCACGGATACTGGCCCGGCCCCGGGGACATGAAGGAGAACTTCACGATGTTGTGGGGCGATTTGAACGTGCAGGGGGCCACGGCGCAGAGATTGTCATTCCCGTTGTTGGCGTAGAGCGGCACACTGATTCCCAAGGTGGGAATGGCGAAGGTGTGGGCCACGCCATTGCCGTTATTGGCGTTGATGACGCTGAAACTCTTCCCATTCAGCGTGGCGCGACTGCCAATCGTGCCCACGACTTGGCCGAACTGCTGGTTGCGCAGAGGGGAACCTCCATCGTATTGGTCCACCGTGACATTGATCCTCGTGTGGGCCGGGACGTCCCACAGGGTCGTATGGACCCACCGTCCGCTCGGGCTCTTCGTCAGGTACGAGACCCAGGTGGGATGAATACCGAAGCCGATGGAACCCACCGTCTGGAGGGTGAGGTCGACGGGTGCCCCTGGCTGGTGCCCGGAGGCGAAGTCCACCGTCGGCGGGGAGGACCGGAGGAAGGCCATGACCGTGAAGACGACCAAACCGACGGCCACGGCCAGCAATCCGGCCACGACCGCCAGTCTCCCGCCGCGGCCCACTGTCAGTCCCGGCCGGTCCGGAAAATCACGGTTAGGTGCACCATGCTGTTTCCCCCATCTACCCCACCCCTTCGTCGACAGTCGGGCAGAGATCCGTCGCTAGGGCGGCACGTTATGCCCCGTTCGACCTCTCGTCAACGATCGGCCGCCCGACCGACGCCGGGCCCGGCAGGCGGTGGACGACATGCTCGAGGACGTTCGAGAATCCACCCTCTTCCACCACCGCTCGGCGGATCACGATGATCAAGGCGGGGACGGCCCAGAAGTCACCGCAGACCCACAGAATGGCCGCGCCGATCTGCTGGTCGGCGAACGGTGGCAGCGTGACCCCCCGAATGTGGGCGTAGACGGGATACCACGAAGAGGCGGAGAAGATGCTCAGGGCCATGGCCAGCATGAACATGACGATGTCGGTGGCCACAATCGCTCCGCCCTGCCAGAGCAGAGAAGCTCGGGGTCGCATCGGATGTGACGGGATGATCTGGAGCCAGAAGAGCACGCCGAAAACGAGGAAACTGCCATGCATGAGCCAGATGTGGACGGCCTGGTTGTTCTCGGCCAGGTCGAACAGCACCGGGAGATGCCAGAGGACCATCACGGCGTTGAAGGCCACCAGCGCCGTCCACGGGCTGCGGGCCAGCCGTCCCAAGAGACGCAACGACCGCGCCCAGTGACTAAGGAGCACGGCCCGCCCCAACCGGCGACGCAGGCCGACCGGCAGGGCGAATAACAGAGGAATCCACGGCGCCCCGGCCACGATCAGGATCGGTACGTAAAATGAGATCAGGATGTGCTCGATCATGTGGACGAAGAAGTAGTCGTTCGACCAGTAGTCGATCGGCGATTCCACCGCCACCAGCAGGCCGGCGAGACCGCCGTAGAAGCTGACGGAGCGCCAGCGCCGATGTCTGGTCCTCTGGGGCTCCGAGCGTCGTCGGAGCCGTCCCAGGCCGACCTCATGGGCCACGACCACCACGATGACAACGATGAGGAACGGGTCGAAGGACCAGTGTCCGGTCAGGTACGACATGGTGCCGGCCTCGTCTCTCTTGTCGTCCGCCGTCCGATGCTCACGACGAGGAACCGGACTGGATGGGCACCGTGATGCTGCCGACCTTGCTCCATGTGCCGGTGGGGACATCCAGGCGCCAGTCCGTGAACCGCGTCGTGGCCACGGCGAGCGCGGCGACGACGCCACCGGGCTCGACCGCCACCGTGGCCGTGCCCCGAGGTGGGGCGGGCAGAGATTTCCAACCACCGCCGGGCCCGGTCTCGAGGTGGAGGAGCATCGATCCGTTCGGCCGCGACGCGAGCACGACGAAACCACCCCCCGATTCGACGCCTGTCGACACAATGTGGCCCCCGGTCGCCAACGAAAGCGGGGCCGAGCGTGCCCAAGTCCCGTCGGCGGTACTGGCCATGCCGATCAAGCTCGGCGACGACCTGTCGCCCGTCGCCACGAGCGCACCCACCGTCCCGTTGAGGTCAACCAGACGTAACACCTGGGTCGGGGCGGAGGCGGCAAGGCCCGAGAGTCGTGGTCCGACCCGGCTCCAACTCCCGCCGGCGGCCTGGAAGATGCCGACCACCCCTGGTGACCTGCAGGTCGTCCCCATCAGAGCCCCTCGGGTGGCATCCAGAGCGACAGCCGTGAGTGGGCCGACACCGCACGACGAGCCAGCCGGCGAGGACGCCAACGTCGATCGGTTCACAAGCTTGGACCAGACCGTGGGTCGCCCGGCGCTCCGAAGAACCTCGCCACCGTCGGCCCGTACCAGGGCGAGGAATCCCCCATCGGAGGACACGGCCACCGCGTCGGGCACGGCCGCGAGAGCCCCGGGAACCAGGCCGGGCGACCACGACGCTCCCTCGGCTCGGCTCAGGGCCAGAGGCGAGAAATCAAGGGCCTGGCTCGGTTCGAAGCCGGCGAGCACCGAGGCACCCTCGTTCGGACTCGCCACCAGGCCGCCGTTGTCGGCCACCCCCGGAGGAGTCACGAGCGTCCACCTGGACGTGGCATCGGGACGGACGAAGAGTTGCCAGAAAGTGTTGAGAGGATCACTGAGGGTGCCCATGGCCACCACCGCCACGACTCCGGTGCTCGTGGCGAAGGTCGCACTGAGCGGCACCTTGACCGTGAACAGTGGTACGGGACCGGGGATCGCACCAGGTGACGGCGTCGAACAACCGGACAGGGCCGTGGTCGCCACGAGCGCCCCACCAGCCAACACCACGACCGCCCGGGGCGCTCTCATGTGTGGACAACACGATCGAGCGCGGCCGCCAGGTACACCGAGAACGACGAAGACGACGCTGAACCGTTGCCCGGTTCGGTACTCAGCACCTCGCGGGTGTGCCCCCTGGCGTCGATGAGATAGGCGAGGTCGCTGTGAGCGGCCATCGCCCCCGCCGGTCCGATTTGCACGGCGATGCCGTAATGCTCCCAGACAGCTTTGAGTGCTGACAGCGATCCCGTGAGGAACAACCAGTTCCTCATGTGATCGAGGCCCTCTTGGCGGTCGAAGGCCTTCGTGAATGCCGTCGAACGGTAGATCTCGTTGGCCACCACGGCGACGAACACCACTCGACTCGAATCGGCATTGAGCAGCGAGTCGGCATTCCGGAACTCCTGCGCGATGAGGGGACAGTCCGATGTGCACACCGGGTCGAGGAAGGTGAGCGCCACTGTCCGGCCCCGAAGATCGCCAAGGGTCACGGGTCGGCCCTCCTGGTTCACGAGATCGAACGACGGCGCCGGGACATCGACCGTGTTGGGAGTCCCGTCGACGGCCACGGCCAGGATGGGGTCGGCATTCGGGTTGACCGAGGCCGAGGCCATGGGCACGGCGCCGACAAGCACCACGACCAGGGCGGAGATCGTGGCCAGCACCCTCGTGAGGTAGCCGGAAGCGACCCGGTCCCACCATGGCCTTTCCGCCCCGGGGTCGATGGTGTCCGAACCGACCCCGGCCTGGGTAGCGGCCGCCGGGACGAGGCTCGGCACTCTCACGGGAGCCTCGACCCCGGTAAGGGCCAGGTAGGCCGAGACGAAGATGAGCACCATCGGCAACATGCTGTTCGGGTCCGTTCCGACACCGCCCAGAAACCCCAGGTCCTGGACGAGGATCCAGTCGGCGACGCACAGGGCGACAGCCACAAACATGGCTCCACGCACAGCTCGGGGCCTCGTCGTGCAGAACGCCAGTCCGATGGCCGCCAGCAGGAGCACGACACTGAGGTTGACTTCCCACGCGTTCGCCGCCTCGAACCGTCCGAAGGCACGAATAATCGACGACAGTTCGTGCGGCTGACTGGTCTGCGCCATCTGGCGGATCATGGTGGCGAGGGTCCCACCACGCGATCCCTGCCAGAAGCCTCGTCCGGGCCAGGACTGGAGGATGGCCATGGCGACGAAGAACACACCGGTGGCCTGCAGGATCCGTTTGCCGAGCCTCGGCCCCCACGCTGACTCGGGAAGCGCGACCAACGCGCCCGCCAGGCAATAGAGGAGGACGGCGCCCGGAGCGCCGAAGAGCCATGAGGAGCCATGGCCGAAGATCCCGCCGAATGCTTCACCGAACACCCAGACGATGAGGCCCCACCCCGTCGCCGCCAGCCCGGCGAACCGGGACCACCGGCCCCGGGGGGCCACGAGAAGGACGGCTCCGATTCCGAGCTGGAGCCATACGGCGGATGTTGCCGCTTGGACCGGGTGGCGAGTCCAGAGGGTCACGCCGAAATGGACCACGTCCTGAACCCAGGCGGGCGACGAATTGGCTGATGGTTCGAGGGCGCTGGTGGGCAAGCCCAGTGGCATGGCCGATTGAAGCTGGAGCAGTCCATCCAAAATCCAGAAGAGCCCGAAACCGATCCGGAGTGCCCGGCGGGCGACGGGCTCAGGGGGAAGAGGCACGCCTATCGGGGCCGCCCGACCTGCTTGGTCGCCTGTCAAACGCCGGTATTGAACGGTCCGGAGCGCGTTCCACGCTATCGACAGGAGGACCAGAATGAAGCCGATGAGGAGGAGCTGGTGGAGCAGAGCCGTGTGGAAGGCAGCGACGACCACCGGGTTCTTGGTCTGGAGGTAGGTGCTCATTCCCGGCATGACGTGCTCCTCGCCGGCCACGACGGCACAGCCGGCACCGTCGACGCATCATTGCAGATCCCGGCCTCGATGCCGATGGCGCGAGGACCACGTCGAGCACACTCGAGGGACCCATTTTTTCGGATTCGGCGAAGAGTCCGGCGGGGCTCGATCATGCCCTAACTGTGGCGCCGAGGCCGAAGCACAGTCCGGTGCCGCCCGCAACGAAATCGCCGGCCAGATCGTCGGTCCATGGGTCGACGCCCTTTGGACTAGGACTGAGGAGTGTCCCGACGCGGGTGGTTGCTGTTCATCGCCATGAGCGTCATCTGGGGTTGTCCGTACCTCCTCATCCGGGTGGCGGTCCGGGAGATGTCACCGGCCACACTGGTCTTCGCCCGGACACTGCCGGCGGCCATCTTGTTGATCCCTTTGGCCGTCCACCGGGGGCTGCTCCGTCCTCTGATCCCGCAGTGGCGGTGGATCGTGGCCTACACGGCGGCCGAGCTCGCCCTTCCCTGGCTCTTCATCTCCCGGGCCGAGCAGCACCTGACGAGCTCGGTGGCCGGATTGCTGGTGGCCACCGTCCCTCTCGTGGCCGTCGTCATCTACCGGGTGATCAGTCCGTCGACCGAGACCATCAGTCGCCGTCGACTTCTGGGGCTGATCGTCGGCTTCGCCGGTGTCGGGGCCCTGGTCGCCCTGGACCTGCACGGAACCGACCTCGTCGCCGTGGCCGAGGTGGCCGTGCCGGCGGTCGGCTATTCGCTCGGGCCTCTCATCATCAGTCGACGACTCTCTGCCTTCCCCAGTCTGGGCGTAGTCAGTGCCTCGGTGGCCCTGACGGCGGTGGCCTACGCGCCGTCGGCTCTCACGCACCTCCCGACGCACATCTCCCTCGAGGTCCTGGGGGCGGTGGCCGGGCTGGCCTTCGTCTGTACCGCTCTGGCCTTCCTGCTCTTCTTCGCCCTCATCGTCGAGATCGGTCCGTCACGATCTATCGTCATCACCTATCTCAATCCTGCGGTGGCCGTCCTGCTCGGCGTCGTACTCCTGGGCGAACACTTCACCGCCGGAATAGCCCTCGGATTCCCCCTCATCCTGGTGGGCTCGTTCTTAGCCACGAGATCCGCTCCCAAGCCATCGGGTGACGACATGGCGCTGGCCATCGAACCCTCCTGAACAGCTGCGGAAGCGCTGTTGCCGTATGGCGGTCAGGACGACGGCAGCGGGGACGGGAAAGAACCCTTTACGCTCGTGCGGAACATCTCCCGCCGTTGGCCGGGATAGTCGTTCAGAGCGTTGTGCATGGTGCAGCGGTTGTCCCAGATGGCCAGGGTGTGCCGGGCCCAGCGAAGCCGGCAGGTGAAGTTCTCACCGGTGGCGTGACGGTAGATGTGACCCAACAACTCCTGGGACTCGATCGGGTTCCAACCCTCGAACCGGGTCGTGTAGACGGGATTGACGTAGAGAGCGGCGCGCCCGGTCACCGGATGTTCGATGACGGCGGGGTGGACATGCTCGGCGTAGGCGTCCGGTGACGGGGCGATGGCCATGGAGGTGAGGTCCTTCACCTTGTCGAGGAACCCCCCGGTTCCGTAGGCCATGCCGGCCGAATGGACGGCCCGGAGGCCGGTCAGGGTCTCTTTCAGTCCCCGGGACAAGGTTTCGAAGGCCAGGTACTGGTTGGACCAGAGGGTGTCGCCCCCGAAGCTCGGTACCTCCCAGGCGTGGAGGAGCGTGTACGACGGCGGCGCCGGGAGATAGCTCAGATCACTGTGCCAGGCGTTGGCGAAGTTGAGGGCGTCGTCCGGTTCCTTGATGACCCGGATGACATAGGGCCGGTCATCGAGAGGAGCGACGAAAGGGGTGACGTCTCTCCCGCCGAGCAGGTCGGTTATCCGTTCCAGGCCGTCGAGCCCTAGATCCTGGTCGGGCAGGAAGACGACCAGATGATCGGCCAACGCTTGGCGCACGCCGTCCAATTGGTCGCTGTCGGAGACGGCGTCGAGGTCGATCCCCTCGACCGTTGCCCCCAAGGCGCCGGCCACGGGACGGACATCGAGGGTGGTCACCGTGCCCGCCCGTTAGGGCCCCGCCTCACCATGTCCGTCAACGTAGTGGATGACCTCGGAGAGAGCCCTGGCCGTGGACCCGAGCCTCGGCCCCGACGCTCGGGATCAGCCGCTTCGAGAAAGCGGCCCCCCACCCCGAGGGTTTCTACGACGAGCACGAGATCGAGCTCCATCTGGGCGTCGGCGTCAACGCCTTCCGGGGGGGGAACGACGTCGAGGAGGTGGTCCTGGCTGACGGGAGCGCGGTGTCGGGCCACCTTTTCGTCGTCGGGGTCGGCGTCACGCCCCGGACGGAGTTGGCCGAGAAGGCGGGCCTGGCCCTCGACAACGGGATCGTCGTCGACGAGCACCTGGCCACGTCGGTGCCGGGGGTCTGGGCCGCCGGAGAGGTGGCCAATGCCTACCACCCGCGGTTCGGTACCAGTATCCGCCTCGAGCACTAGTCGGCGGCACTCAACCAGGGACCGGTGGCAGCCAAGAACATGGTCGGCCAGAAGGTCCCCTATGAGAAGGTCCCCTACTTCTACTCCGACCAGTACGACCTCGGCATGGAGTACTGCGGATTCGCCACCACCTGGGATCAGGTCGTCTATCGGGGGACCGGGAAAAGCGTGAGGTGATCGTCTTCTGGATGAACGAAGGGCGTGTGGTGGCCGGGATGAACGTGAATGTCTGGGCTGTGAACGATCAGATCGCCTCCCTGGTCAGGTCCAAGCAACCGATCGACCCCGATCAACTGGCCGACCGGTCCGTCGACGTGACGGCACTGATTCATTGAGCAAGCGGGACGCCTCTGAGGCAGTACGGCATCATTGACAGATGCCCGAATCGTCGCTGGCAACTCTCCCTGACATCGGGTCACCCTTTATCGCCGGCACCCGCTTCGACCTGGTGTCGGTGGGATACGAAGGGTCCGAATACGTCTTCCGTGGAAGCGCCGACGCCTACGGACCCGGGCCCGGCGGACTGCGGGTCGTCGGACGAGCCGACTTCGCCACGCGGCTGCTCGTCTACCGTCCCGTCGACGACGCCGCCTTCAACGGAACGGTGTGGGTCGAGTGGCTGAACGTGAGCGGGGGGCTCGACGCCTCGCCGGACTGGCTCTTCACCCACACCGAACTGATGAGGCGCGGCGCCGCCTGGGTGGGGGTGTCGGCCCAGAAGATCGGGGTGGAAGGTGGGGGCAGCCTCATCGGCCTGGCCAGCTACGGACTGATGGAGGTGGATCCGGCTCGGTACGGGGCGCTGCACCATCCCGGTGACCGGTTCTCCTACGACATCTACGCCCAGGCCGGGGCGGCCGTGGGACGGGCCTCGGGGACGATCCTCGACGGGCTGGCGGTGGAGAGGGTGCTGGCCATCGGCGAGTCGCAATCGGCCTTCCGGCTCACCACCTACGTGAACGAGATCGACCCGGTGACGCCCGTGTACGACGGCTTCCTGGTCCACGCCCGGGGACGGGCCGCCGCCCCCCTGGACGACGAGAAGGAACCGGCTGAGGCGCTGCGCGGCGGTCCCGTCCTGTTCGGCGACGACCTGAGGGTGCCGGTGCTGTGCGTGTCGTCGGAGACCGACCTGATGACCCTCGGGTATCTCGACGCCCGGCAGGACGACGGGGACGCCCTCGTCACGTGGGAGATCGCCGGGACCGCCCACGGCGACATGTACACCTTCGTGGTGGGTCCCATGGACTCCGGGACGGTGCCGGTCGAGGATCTGGCCGCCGCTTGGCGGCCGGTGTCCGAGGTCTACGGGATGGGCCTCGACAAGTTGGTGAACGCCGGACCCCAGCACTACGTGATGAACGCGGCGGTCTCACAGCTCGACGGTTGGGTGGCCAGCGGGACGCGTCCGGCCGCTTCACCTCGACTGGCGATGCGCGATGGCACTTTCGTCACCGACGACCACGGAAATGTGAAGGGCGGGATCCGGACCCCGCACGTCGATGTGCCCACCGCCGTTCTGTCGGGGATGGGAAACAGCGGCCACCCGGTGGCCTATCTGTGCGGGACCACCACGCCGTTCGACGCACCGAAACTCTATGCTCTGTACCGGTCGAAGGACGATTACATCGACCGATTCACCGCCGCCACCGACAGCGCCAGAGAGGGCGGTTTCATCCTGGCCGACGACGCCGCCGAGATCATCGGGATCGCCACTCTCAACGCACCCTTTTGAGCGGGGCCGAACCACCGGCGGCGCTGACTGGCCGGGGTTACAGTGGCCGCCACGTGAACCGGACGGGGGGATCGTGAGTTTTCGTCGCCGGCATCTGGCCATGGCAACGGTGGCACTGGCGATGGCGGTAACCCTGACCACCTGCTCCAACCCGCCAAAGGCGGTTCCGGCCACGACGACGACCGCGGCGGGCGCTACGCCGTCAGGCGGACAGCTACCACCCATCATCGTGGGCAGCCTGTCCACGGCCTCGGGGGCGTTGGCGTCGACCTTCGGTCAGGTGGTCGATGGGGTTCAGGCCTACTTCGACTACTTCAACGCTCACGGCGGTCTGAACGGTCGGAAGATCGTTCTCAAGTACCAGGCCGATGACACCGGAAGTCCCACCGACGACACCACCCAGGCCCGGAATCTGGTCGAGCAGGACCATGTCTTCGCCGTGGTCGGGGTGGGGACGCCGTTCTTCACCGGCGCCTCGTTCTTCGCCGCCGAAGGAACCCCTGTCTTCGGCTACGTGGTCTCGCAGGACTGGAACGATCATCCCGACCTCTTCGGCGCCTACGGCTCCTATCTCGACTACTCCGAGGTCCAGCCCGGTCTGGTCGACATCGCCAAGACCCTGAAAGCGAAGTCGGTCGCCGTGGTGGCCTACGACATCGCCGCCCAGTCCAAAGACGCCTGCGCCTCGGTCATCAAGGGCCTCCAGGCGGCCGGTGTCCATGTGGGGTTCCAGGATCTCGGATTCGGACTGGGGGCCAGCCCCACCGCCGATGTCCTGTCCATGAAGGCGGCCCACGCCGACTTCCTCATCTCCTGCATGGAGGGATCGGACAACCTGGCCTTCGACCAGGCCATGCACCAGAACGGAATGACCGACGTCCACACCCTGTGGCTCCAGGGATACGACCGGGACTACCTGAAGCAGGATCCGACCGACATGGTGGGAGCCATCTTCCTCGAGCAACACGTGCCCTTCGAGGCGGCCGGCCAGTTCCCGGGGAAGTACCCGGCCATGGAGCAGTATCTGAAGACGATGGAGAGGTACGAGCCCCAGTGGACGTACAACGACCTGGCTTTCGAGGGCTACCTGAATGCCGTGCAGTTCGTCCAGGGGCTGAAGGAAGAGGCGGCCACCGGGAAACTTCTGACCCAGGCCGACCTGATCGCCACCATCAATAAGGAAAAGAGCTTCACCGGAGGGCTCACGACCCCGGTCAACTGGTCAACCGCCCATGACTCACCGGGGTCCATCCTGTGCGGCGCCCTGGTCGAAGTGGAACCCGGCGATGGGCTGAAGGTGATCGACGTCCAGAAGAACAACGAGGTCTTCGCCTGCGTCAACCGGCAGGGGAAGGTGGTTCCCGCTCCGGCGGGGACGCCCGGTCTCTGATCCGTTCACATCCGACCCGACCAGGCTGACCGAACGGCGGCGTCCGGATCGCGTTCCAGATGGGAGGGGCCACCGAAGTACATGGTGGACCGCCCGTCGCTGTAGGGCGGCCACGGGGGAACTGCTTCGTCGACCGGTGAACCGGTGCGGGCGAAAGCGATCCAGGCCGCGTGCATGGCCGTGGCCAGCGACGCCGGCGGGTCGGCTCCGATCATGAGTTCGATGCCGCGCTTGTGGAGGTTGTCGAAGACAAAGGCGATCTCGAGTGCGTGGCAGGCGCCCAGGCGGCCGTCAAAGGCGGTGGAGGCGAACTCGAAGAGATAGAGGAAGGTGTTATCCGGTTGGTGCGCGGACTGGGCCTCGGCCATCCGGATGGCCGGGATCCGGAACATCCGGTCCGTCATGATCCCTTTGAAGAGCTCGTCGTGGGTGGCCCGGGGGCGGGCCTCGGCGTAGACGGCGGCCAGGGACTCCGGTTGGTCCACAACTCGCCGGAGGCGGCGGACCACCGTGTCATGGTCCTCCACTGTCTTGTCCATGAGCCCGAAGAGATTCCATTCGTCCCTGGTGGTCCCGGTGAGGAGCGGCACCGAGGCGGCCGACCCGTCGGCGATGGCTTCGAGCGGGGGGCGGGGCAGGACTTGCCCATCGATGACCGGTCCGAAAGGCAGGCCCGAGGCCGAAGTCACCGGGCGCGGGAGACGGCCGGCCACCATGGCCTCCGACACCGCCTGTTGAGCCTCGAGGAGACGTTCCGGTGGGGCGGCCAGGACGGCGTCGACACCGCCACCGCCCAGTTCTTTGACGAACGCATCGGTCAGGGCGGCGGCGTCAGCCCTCGACGTGATGTTGTGGGCGGCTCCACTCTGGGCGATGGCCTTGGCGAAGAGCCCGGTCGCCGACGGTGTGCCGAGAAGAGTCCCCACGCTCATGGCGCCGGCCGATTCTCCAAAGATGGTGACGTTGTCGGGGTCACCGCCGAAACCGGCAATGTTGTCGCGCACCCAGCGGAGAGCGGCGATCTGGTCCAGGAGGCCGTTGTTGCCCGACGTGGGGAAGGTGGCGTCGAGGTCGCCCAGGTACAGCCATCCGAGAGCACCCAGTCGGTAGTTGATGCTGACCACCACGACGTCGCCGTGACGGACGAAATTGGCGCCGTCGTACCAGGGAATGGCGCCCGTGCCGTTCACGAAAGCGCCTCCGTGGATCCAGACCATGACCGGCCGACGGGCGTCGTCGAGGGCGGGCGTCTGGATGTTGAGAAAGAGGCAGTCCTCGCTCCAGTCCGGGGCCGGTGCCGTCCCGAGGGCGGCCAGGCTGTCCCCCTTCTGGACGGCCACCTGGCCGAACCGGGTGGCGTCGCGGACATCGTCCCAACCGCCATGGATCTGTGGCGCTTGGAAGCGGAGTTCTCCTACCGGAGCGGCGGCATAAGGGACGCCAGCGAAGAGGTGGAGACCCTTCTTCTGGCGGCCGGCGATTTTGCCCGACGTCGTGTCGGCGATGACAGCCATGGGGATCTCCTTCTCCGGCCGACGACGAGGGCACGTCGGTGCTCCAGGATGCCCCAAACCCCTCCTTCGCTCAGGTTGGAGGAATATGGCACGAGCCTGAGGCGTCCCACCTGGCCATGCTCGAGGCGGTGGCCAGTCGTGACCTTCTCGAACAGTCGTATGCTGCAGCGCTGGCTGACGCCGTCGAGCCGCCGCTGCGGGCCGTCCCCACCACACGGCGGTCCATCCTCGTGGCCCTGAAGAGACAGGGGCCGCTGGGGGCCCAGGACCTGGCTAGCGAGCTCGAGCTGACGGTGGCGGCCGTTCGTCAACAACTCGGACGTCTCGAATCAGACGGACTGGTCACCCACCGGAGCGATGCCGACGGTCGGGGCCGGCCCACCCATATCTACGACCTGACCTCACTGGCCGACGGTCTCTTCCCCAAGCGCTACGGCGACCTGACCACCGAGTTGTTGAGCTATCTCGGTGGTGCCGGTTCCGAGCAGGTCGACGACCTGTTCGAACAACGCCGACGGCGGCGCCCGCACGACGCCCAGGCCCGGTTGGACCGCCGGACCCTGGAGGAGCAGGTGGACGAGCTCACCGCCATCCTGGATGAAGACGGGTACCTAGCCGACGTCGAGCACCTCGACGACGGGGGCTGGCGGATCACCGAGCACAACTGCGCCATCCTGTCGGCGGCCAAGGGATTTCGTCAGGCCTGCTCGAGCGAGCCGTCGTTCATCAGGGACGCGCTTCCCGGAGCTCAGGTGGAGAGGGTGGCCCACCTCATGGACGGCGCCCACGTCTGCGCCTACGAGGTCAGACCGGTACCTTGAGGGTTTCACCCCACTCGAGGATTGAGGCCCGCCATGCAGATC
>Ga0208357_1001359_pt1 | contig 17882 bp, 14 predicted proteins | sample NGESurdeep092012_6_FD_184487 | JGI IMG/M metagenome (GOLD analysis project Ga0208357, IMG submission 184487) | Arctic peat soil microbial communities from Barrow, Alaska - NGEE Surface sample F52-2 deep-092012 (SPAdes) | ecosystem: Environmental > Terrestrial > Soil > Wetlands > Peat ... | reverse complement strand
CACGTACGTGCGCAAGCCACCGTACTTCGAAGGCATGACGCCGGAGACGACCCCGGTCGGCAATGTGGAGGGTGCACGCGTTCTCGCGAAGCTCGGCGATTCGGTCACCACTGACCACATCTCGCCGGCCGGCTCGATCAAGGCGGACAGCCCTGCGGGCCGCTACCTCATCGAGCACGGCATCGAGCGCAAGAATTTCAACTCCTACGGGTCGCGGCGCGGAAACCACGAAGTCATGATCCGCGGAACATTCGCGAACATCCGGCTGCGCAACCAGCTCCTCGACGATGTCGAGGGCGGCTACACCCGCGACTTCAGCCAAGAGGGCGGCCCGCAGTCGTTCATCTTCGACGCGGCGCAGAACTATCAGGCTGCCGGCATCCCGCTTGTGATCTTCGCCGGCAAGGAGTACGGCTCGGGTTCATCGCGCGACTGGGCGGCAAAGGGCACGGTATTGCTCGGCGTGCACGCGGTGATCGCAGAGAGCTTCGAGCGCATCCACCGTTCGAACCTGATCGGCATGGGTGTCGTTCCGCTGCAGTTCCCGGCAGGTCAGACCGCGAACAGCCTCGGGCTGGACGGCACGGAGAAGGTCACCATCACCGGCATCGACGCGTTGAACGACGATGTCATCCCCGAGACGGTGCGCGTCGTCGCAGAGCCGACCACTGATTCGCCGGTAGGCAAGCGCGTCGTCGAGTTCAACGCGGTCGTGCGAATCGACACGCCCGGAGAGGCGGACTACTACCGCCATGGCGGCATCCTGCAGTACGTGTTACGTTCGCTCGTCTAGCGGCGGGATCGACGCACCGAGTGAGGCCGGGATCAAACGAATCCCGGCCTCACGTCGTCTCGCCGACCCGGGCGCGTAGAATCGAACGATGCCGCGGGGGACACCGCGCGCCAAGGAAAGGCAGTGCGGATGACCCTTCTGGAGACGATCAGGGGTCCGCGCGATCTCGATGGACTCTCGAAGGAGCAGCTGATTCAGCTCGCGGCCGAGATCCGCACGTTCCTGATCTCGAACGTTGCCCGTACAGGCGGCCACTTGGGCCCAAACCTCGGCATGGTAGAGACCACCATCGCCATCCACCGGACCTTCGACTCGCCCCGGGACGCCCTCGTCTTCGATGTCGGGCATCAGGCCTACGTACACAAACTCCTGACCGGCCGGCAAGACTTCAGCAAGCTGCGGCAAAAAGGCGGAGTCGCCGGCTATCCGCAGCGCGCGGAGTCGATCCACGACATCGTGGAGAACTCGCACGCGTCAAGCTCGCTGTCCTGGGCCGATGGCATCTCTCGCGCTTTTGCCGTCACAGGCCAGCGGGAACGTCATGTTGTTGCGGTCGTCGGCGATGGCGCGCTGACCGGCGGTATGACGTGGGAAGCGCTCAACAACATCACCGACGATAACAATCGCAACCTCGTGATCGTCGTCAACGACAACGGCCGATCCTATGCTCCGACGATCGGCGGGATTGCGCGGTTCCTGAACTCGGTGCGCACCAAGGACAGCTACCGAAATCTCTACCTGACGAGTCAAGCCGCCTTTGGAAAGCTCGGCGGGCCGGGCCGGGCACTGTATCGCGGCATCCGCGGCGGAACACACGGATTCCTCAGCAGGTTTGCGAACAACGAACAGCTGTATTCGAATCTCGATATCAAGTACATCGGCCCGATCGACGGACACGACATCGCCGCCATGGAAGAGGCACTCCGCCAGGCGAAGGGGTACGGCGCCCCGGTGATCGTGCACGCGATCACGCAGAAGGGCCGCGGATTCGAGCCGGCCGTCAACGATACAGCCGATCAATTCCACTCCGTTGGGCAGATCGACCCTGAGACGGGTGAGCCGATCGGATCCTCCAGCGCGCCGGCCTGGACGAACGTGTTCGGCGACGAGCTTCTGCGCCTCGCCCAGGAGAACCCACGACTGGTCGGCATCACAGCCGCGATGCTGAGGCCGACCGGCCTCAACCGGTTGGCCGAACGATTCCCCGAGCGCGTGCACGATGTCGGGATCGCAGAGCAACACGCCGTCGCCAGCGCGGCCGGACTCGCGTACGGCGGATTGCACCCGGTCGTTGCGCTGTATTCGACGTTCATCAACCGCGCCTTCGACCAAGTGCTGATGGATGTGGCGCTGCACAAGGCGGGCGTCACCTTCGTGCTTGATCGTGCCGGTGTCACGGGACCGGACGGCCCAAGTCATCACGGCATTTGGGATTTGGCAATCCTGCAACTCGTGCCGCACATTCGGCTCGCAGCACCGCGTGACGCAAGCCGCCTGCGTGAAGAACTTGCTGAGGCGGTCAGCGTGGAGGACGCGCCCACGGTCATCCGTTTTCCAAAGGGCAGCGTGGGCGCGGACATCGAAGCCGTGCGACGGTTGCCTGACGGCGTGGACGTGCTCGTCGAAGACGACCACAATGACGTTCTGCTTGTGGCGGTCGGACCGTTCGCCGTGATCGCGCTCCGCGTCGCCGAGTTGCTCGACGCGCAGGGGATCGGCGCTACCGTAATCGATCCGCGCTGGGTCGTGCCCGTGCCGCACAGTGTGATCGAACTGGCCGAGACCCACCGGCTGGTCGTGACGTTGGAAGACGGCATCCGGGTCGGCGGGATCGGCACACGCGTTCGGCAGGACCTCCGCGCGGCAGGCGTGGACACAGCCGTCGACGAGCTCGGACTTCCCGACGAGTTCTTAGAGCACGCCACGCGCGACCAGATTCTCGAGCAGGCCGGGCTTACCCCGCAGCGGATCGCTCGGGACATCGTCGAACAGGTGCTCGGCAGCAAGATCCCGGTAGCCCGGCCGCTTCCGGATGCCACGGAGGAACCGGCGGTCGGCTCAAAACGTCGCCGCAACGCCTGACGCACGCTTGCAGGCGCGGTCAGGCCCAATGCTCAAGCGGGCGGATAGGGATACTCTGCGGACCGGTTCTGGAATGACAGGATGCCTGGATTGCGGATCATGCCGTCGCGAATCTCAATCGCGCGACCGATCGTCTCATCGTCATCCCACGTCGCGCTGCCCGCCATAACGACGGGCAGGAACGGCAGAAGTGCCTCGCTGATCTCCCACGTGGCGGAGTCCCACAGGTAGGACGGGCTGTGGTCGACCGCGTAATATCGCACATTGTCGCCCACGATGAACATCGGATCGGCGAAGGTGGTCGGCTTGGCCCAACTGAATCCCATGCCCTCGTCGACTGACACGTCGATGATCAGGCTGCCCGGCCGGAACCCGTCGAGATCGTTGGTGCGCAGGTACGTCAGCGGCGCATCCGGGTCCTGCAGTGTGCAGTTCACGATGATGTCGCTTTCCGCGAGGAATGGTGCAAGAGGAACACGGCCGTGATGGGTGATGACATGGCTGAGATACGGCGCTGCTTCATCGTGATCGAGCTGCACGATGTGCACAGAATGAATCGGCGAGCCGACCGCGGCGACGCCGCGGCTGGTGAGCACCTGCACATCGTGGACGCCGAGCGCATTCAGTGCGGTCACCGCACCGCGCGCCGTCGCTCCGAAGCCGATGACGGTCGCGCTCAACCGCCGGCCGTAGTCACCGGTCGAGCCGATCAACTCGAGTGAGTGCAGGACCGAGCAGTAGCCCGCGAGTTCGTTGTTCTTGTGAAACACGTGCAGGCCGAACCCGCCGCTGGACGTCCAGTGGTTCATCGCTTCGAATGCGATCAGCGTCAGCCGTTTGTCGATGGCCAGCTGGGTGATGGCTCTGTCCTGCACGCAGTGCGGCCAGCCCCACAGGGTTTGGCCATCACGCAGGTCGCGCAGATCGTCGGGTTGCGGCTTGGGCAGGAGCACCACGTCCGAGGATGCGATCACCTGTTCCCTTGTCCCCAGCGCACCAACGAGTGCGGAAAGTTCCGCATCGGTGACTCCGAATCGCTCGCCATAGCCGTACTCGAGCGTCATACGTCGGCGCAACGGCTCATCGATCCGCTCGAGGTGCCGGGGATGAATGGGCAGGCGCCGCTCATCGGCCTTGCGTGTCGTCGCGAGGACGCCCAGCGTGAGTTCACTCACGCGATGCCTGCGATCGGCGGCGTGTGGAACGTGCCACCGAAGATCCGGTTGCTCGCGCCGACCCGATCCAGATAGGGCGTCACACCGCCCATCTGGAACGGCCAACCGGCGCCAAGGATCATGCACAGGTCGATGTCGTCCGGGGCGTGTACGACGTCGTCTTCGAGCATCCGGTGGATTTCGTCGGCGAGTCCGTCTTGCACGCGGCGCAGGAGTTCCTCCGCGGGCACGGGCGCGTTGCCGACGGTGATCACCTTGAGGGCGCCCTTGTCGATCCCTTTGACCTTGCCCTTGGCGTCCTTTTCGAGCAGTGTGCCGTACTCGGCCAGCCTGTGCAGGTTTTCGGACCGGTAGAAGCGCTCGGGGAAAGCGGCGTTGTGGGTGTCGAGCACGTGTGCGCCGACGGTGAGGCCAACCAGGTCCAGCAGCACAGACGGCGACATCGGCAGGCCGAGTGGCGCGAGCGCCGCATCGACCGTTTCGAAATCAGTGCCCGCATCGACGGCTCGCATTGCTTCACCGAGGAGCTTGGCGAGCACGCGGTTGACCACGAAACCGGGAGTGTCACGGGTGATCACCGCGTTCTTGCGGAGCGCCTTGGCTGTGACCATCGCAGTCGACAGTGTCGCCTCATCCGTGGCAGGGGCGTTCACTACCTCGATCAGCGGCATGACCGCCACCGGGTTGAAGAAGTGGAAGCCGACCAAACGCTCCGGATGCTTCAGCTTGGCGCCGATCTGTTCCACAGATAGCGACGAGGTGTTCGTGGCCAGAACGGCCTCCGGCGAGATGTAGTTCTCGATCTCGGCGAAAACGTCCTGCTTGACACCGAGTTCCTCGAACACCGCCTCGATCACCCAGTCGGCATCCGAGAACAGATTCTTATCCGTTGTGCCGGTGACCAGTGCCTGCAAGCGATTGGCCTCGTCGGGGGAGATGCGCTTCTTTTCGGCGAGCTTTGCGATCTCGTCATGAATGTAGGCAACTCCCTTGTCAACGCGAGCCTGGTCGAGGTCGGTGATGACGACGGGAACCCGCAGGCGGCGCACGAACAGCAGGGCGAACTGGCTGGCCATGAGACCGGCCCCGATCACCCCGACCTTCGTGACGCGCTTGGCCAGTGCCTCGTCGGGGGCGCCGGCGGGGCGTTTTGCGCGCTTTTGCACCAGATTGAACGCGTACACGCTGGCCTGGAACTGGTCGCCGGTGATCAACTCGGCGAGCGCTGCATCTTCGCGCTCGAAACCTTCCGCCTTTGTGCCGCTCTTCGCGGCCTTCAGCAGATCGAGGGCTGCGAACGGCGAAATGGCGACGGTACCGATCCGGCTCGCCACCATTTTGCGGGCGATACCAACTGCAGCATCCCATTTGACGGCGCGTTCGATCTTGCCTGGCAGGTTCGGGCGTTTCACGGTGACCGTGCCGTTGATCACACCGTCGGCCCACCGAAGGGAGTCCTCGAGGAAGGTTGCTGAGGGGAAGCCGGCATCAGCGATGCCGAGTTCGAGCACATCTGCCGGGCGCAGCATCCGGTTCATCTTCAAAGGGTTCTCGATGATCACCTTCAGCGCGTTCTCGATGCCGATGAGGTTCGGCAGCAGGTACGCGCCGCCCCACCCGGGGATCAGGCCGAGGAAAACCTCCGGCAGGCCGATCCCGACCGCGGACAGGTCCACCGTGCGATAGTTCGCGTTGAGGCCGATTTCCAGGCCGCCGCCCAAAGCGAGCCCGTTGATGAAGACGAAGGAGGGCACTCCGAGGTCGGTCAGCGAGCCGAGCACCTGGTGCCCCAGCTGCGGCAGCAATTGCGCGACCCGACGGTCGGCAATGTCGCCGACCTTGCTGAGGTCGGCGCCCGCCGCGAGGAAGAACGGCTTACCGGTGATGGCAATAGCGGCGATCTCACCGGCCGCAGCACGCTGTTTCAGCGCGCCAAGCGTGTCACGCAGTTCGAGCAGGGTCAGCGGGCCGAGCGTGTTCGGTCGGGTGTGGTCGCGCCCGTTGTCGAGTGTGACGAGGGCGAGCGTCTTGCCGCTGCGGAGTGCGACGTCACGCACAAACGAGTGCGTGACGACCTCATCGGAGGAGACGTCGACGAGCGGGCTGAAATCAATGGTGCTGTAGTCCGTCATCGCCTACGCCTTTCCGTTCCAGTTGGGGTTCTCCCAGATCACACTGCCACCTTGGCCGAGGCCAACGCACATGGCTGTCAGCCCGTAGCGCACCTCAGGATGCTCGGCAAACTGTGCAGCCAGTTGAATCATCAGGCGTACTCCGGTCGCGGCCAGCGGGTGGCCGATAGCGATCGCGCCGCCCCAGACGTTCACGCGCGGGTCTTCGTCATCGATACCAAAGTGGTCGAGCAGAGAGATCACCTGAATGGCAAACGCCTCATTCAACTCGAACAGCCCGATGTCCTCGATCTTCAGGCTCGCCTTGCGTAGCGCCTTCTCGGTCGAGGGGATCGGTCCGATGCCCATGATCTCCGGATCCACGCCCGCAAACGCGAAACTGACCAGACGCATCTTGGGGCGCAGGCCCAACTCGGCGGCAGCATCCGCACTCGCCAACAGGCTCACGGTGGCACCGTCCGTCAGCGGCGACGCGTTGCCCGCCGTGACGCGGCCGTGCGGCCGGAACGGAGTCTTCAGGCCGGCGAGGCCCTCCATCGTCGTGGCGGGGCGCATACCCTCGTCTTCGGTCGCCAGTCCCCAACCCGCCTCGCTGCGCAGCGCAACCGGGATCAGGTCGGGCTGGATCTTGCCCGCGGCATAGGCCGCAGCAATCTTCTGCTGGCTGCGCATGCCGAAGCGGTCGGCACGTTCCTTGGTCAGATTCGGGAAGCGGTCGTGGATGCGCTCCGCCGTCTTGCCCATATTCAATGCGTCTTCACCGACCAGTCGCTCGGTCAGAAAGCGCGGGTTCGGATCGGCTCCGAACCCCATCGGATGCCGCCCCATGTGCTCAACCCCGCCGGCGAGCGCAAGATCGTACGCGCCGAAGCCGATACCGGAGCCGAGTGTGGTGACCGAGGTCATCGCTCCAGCGCACATGCGATCGATGGCGAAGCCGGGAACGCTCTGGGGGAGCCCGGCCAGCAGTGCAACGGTGCGCCCAAGCGTCAAGCCCTGATCGCCCTGTTGCGTTGTGGCGGCGATCGCCACATCGTCAATGCGATCTTTCGGCACATTCGGGTTCCGCTCGAGCAGCCCGATCACGGCTTTCACAGCCAGATCGTCCGCGCGTGTGTTCCAATACATGCCCTTTTCGCCCGCCCGCCCGAACGGAGTACGGACTCCGTCGACGAACAGAACATCAGCTACCTCGGCCACTGTGCCTCCCAATTGGATCTGTCTTGATCCTAGAGCGGCGTCCTGACGGACAAGAATCGTTTGCGCGATTCTACGAAGCGTTGCTGTCGGTCTCGTCTACGCTTTGGTCGGCCTCGACAAACGCCGCGGCAATGATGGGCGCCGTTGCCTCGATCTGCCACGGCCGCGCGCCGTGATCGGCCAGCGCCTGGCCGATCGTCGGCTCGTCGATCGGGGTCGGGGGCGTCCAGGCGATGCGTCGCAAGACCTCGGGAGTCAGAAGGTTCTCGACCGGGATTGCCCGTTTTTCTGACAGAACGCCGATCGCGTCTCGGGCGTGCCTGAGCCGCACATCCGCCTCTGGATTGCGCTCAGACCAGGACCGAGCAGGCGGGAGAGTATCACTGTGTCCGCGCAGCACGGGCAGATCGTCCGTCAAGCGACCGCGTTCGATGGCCGCCCACCACCGATCGATTTCACTGCGGCTCGCGCGACCGGAAAATTCGCGTAGCTGACTGAGGTCCCGCTTCGTGGCAGGCAATGCCTTCGCGGCTGCGGTCAGCGACGCGTCCGGCACGAGTCTGCCCGGTGCCGTGTCGATCTCGCGCGCGAACTCGTCACGGGAGAGCCACAGCTCGCGGGCGACGGCCAGGTTGCGCAGCCCTTTGATCGAGTGGATGCCGGACAGCCTGCGCCACGGCTCAGACCGCGGCAACTTGTCTTTGCTCTCGAGCTCCGCCTGAAACTCCTGCTCGGCGATCTCAGTCTTGCCTGATTCCTCGAGCAGCGCGGCGATGGCGTCGCGCAGGTCGACCAGCAGCTCGACGTCCAATGCGGCATAGACCAGCCACGGCTCGGGAAGGGGACGCGTCGACCAGTCGGCGGCAGAATGCTCTTTGGCCAAGTGAATCCCCAGGAGCTCTTCTACCACCGTGCCAAGCCCCACGCGTGGCATCCCGAGCAAGCGGGCGGCCAACTCCGTGTCGAACAGTGCGTGCGGATTCAATCCGACTTCGCGCAGACAGTGGAGGTCTTGGCTCGCCGCGTGCAGCACCCATTCGACCTCGCCGATGGCCGCTTCCAGCTCAGAGAACTGTCCGATCGCCGGCGGGTCGAAAAGATACGTGCCAGAGCCTCGGCGGAACATCTGGATCAGATAGGCACGTTGCGAATACCGATAACCGGACGCGCGCTCCGCGTCGACGGCGATGGGTCCGTCACCCGCCGCGAGCTCGGCGACGGCGCGCTCATACTCGTCGCGCGTATTGATCACATGGTGATCAGCCACGTGCGGCCCGTCGCTGGGAAAGCAGACTGACGCCATCCGGCGTCGGCGGCAGGCCGGCGAGCATGCAGAGCAGCTCGCCCCAACCCTCGACGTGCGTCGAGACATCCGTTTGTGTCGGACTCCAGGATGCGCGCAACTCGATCTGGGCGCCGTCACCCTGGCGGGCGAGTTCGCCGAATCCGGTCGAAATGATCTTGGTCGCGGTGCCGGACGCCGCAGTGTATTCGGCACCCCGGGCGTCGAGCGCATCGACAAGCCACGACCAGGCCACGTCGGCGAGGAACGGGTCGAGTCCGATCTCGGTCTCGAGGGGCGCCTGTGCAAAGCAGACCACCCTGAACGGGCCGCCCCAGGCTTCTGGCTCCTCGACGTCGTACAACAAAATGAATCGGCCTGTGCCGAGTTCGGAGTCTGCACCGTGGCGCACGGGGGTCACATCGGCTGCCAGCGCAACCGAATACGGGGCAAGTTGGCCCGGCGCCGGAATCTCGTTCACGACCAGTTCCGGGCGGATCTTTGCGCGCTTGACCGAGTCGAGCGCCGCGGCGAACTCCGCGGGAAGACGCGGGTCCGGGGGGGTAGTTGACACGTACGCAGACTAGAGTTTCCGTGCGGTCGAACCGGGGAGGCACGCCGTCAACGGCGCAACGGTCGTTCGAGGCACCGGCTCATGCTGTGTGAAGAAGGCGCGAGGAGCATTTGGAATGGTGAGACGCTCTCGGCGGGTGAATGTTTCCTCGACCATCGGCATCGTGGGGGCTGGCGCCGGAGTCGTGGCGCTCACAACGGTATTGACTGCGGGCCTCGCCGCGGCAACGACCGCGCGCATTGCACGCGTCGTGGTCACCCCAGCACGGACGGTTCGCGACGATGTCGCGATCAGGGCAGTCTCGCCCGATCGAACCACCGTCACACTGAGCAAGACGCCGGATACCGTCGTAGACGGCCGCTACAGCCTCTGGGTCTCCGGCGACAGCGCCCATCTCAGACTCGGCTCGATTCTGACCGTCGGCGACACAACAGTGACGCGGCGCATCGATGCTGTGACGTTCGGCTCGCTGGGCCATGCCCGCCAGGGGCGAATCAGCGGCTGGTGGTATCTGCGGCCGGAGGAGTTGGGCTACCCGGTTTCTAGCGTCTCCGTCGATACGGAAGGAGGCAGTGCGCCCGCCTGGCTCTTCCCGGCTGCGCGCGGCACGCGCCGGTGGGCGATCCATGTCCACGGCAGGGGGACTCGTCGCCAGGAGACCCTACGGGGCATTCCGGCATTCACGGCGCGCGGCTACACGAGTCTCGTGATGTCGTACCGTAATGACGGCGACGCGCCGAACAGCGCTGACGGCCGTTACGGACTCGGTTCGACCGAGTGGCGCGACGTCGATGCGGCACTTCGCTTCGCACTCGCTCAGGGGGCGACGGACATCGTACTGGTCGGGTGGTCGATGGGCGGGGCGATCGTGCTCCAGACGCTGACCCGTTCGACGTACACCGAAGCGGTGCGCGGTGTCGTGCTGGACTCACCAGTTGTCGATTGGGTCGATACCCTCGAGCATCAGGCCGCGCAGCTGCGCCTGCCGGGCCCGATCACCCGTGCGGCGCTCGCCCTGTTGTCGGCGCCGTGGGGGCGGCCGATGACCGGACTTCACCAGCCGATCGACCTTGCCGCCATGGACTTCACAGTACGGTCAACAGCGTTGAACGTGCCGATCCTGCTCATGCACAGTGATGACGACAACTTCGTGCCGTCGACCGCCTCCCGAGCTCTCGCGGCCGCGCGACCCGACATCGTCACCTTCGTGCCGTTCAGCGTTGCACAGCACACCAAACTGTGGAACTACGACGCGGAGCGTTGGAACGGCGCGATCGATGGATGGTTGCGCCGGCTTACGCCGCGACCTTGCGCCGGATCTGCTGCTTCGTACGGCTCAACAGGGCGGTCATCCCGCGGATCCGAAGCGGAGAGACGGCCTCCGTCAATCCGAGATCCTGCGGGAAGCCATCGGGGACGGCAAGAACCTGATCCACGGTCAGTCCGGCGAGGCCCTGAGTGAGGATCGAGGCGAAACCCCGGGTTGTCGGAGACTCGCGGGGCGCGGTCGCGAACAGATGCACAACGTCCTGCTCGTCGACTTCGACGAAAATGAACACAGGCGACTGGCATTCCTCGACGCGTTCGAAGAGGTCGGGATGGTCGCGATAACGCTCGGGCAACTCGGGGAGCTCATTTGAAAACTCCAACAGAAGTTGGAGCCTCTCCCGCAATTCCAGGGCGTGAAACTCCTCCGTGATCTCGCGCAGGGTTTCGGGAAGTTCTGTTGTGTTCATTTCGTCCATTGTCTCACTCGCTGACGAGAACAGCACCGGCCGGCACCTGATGCAGGTTGCCGGCCGGTGCGGAATCGGCCTGCGGTTAGTCGGTCAGAGCGCCGGGACCTCGCCGCGCTCGGAGCCCTTAGTGATCGGCACGCGCACTGCGCTGCCCCACTCGGTCCACGAGCCGTCGTAGTTGCGGACGGATTCGAAGCCGAGCAGGTGCTTCAGCACGAACCAGGTGTGGCTGGAGCGTTCACCGATGCGGCAGTATGCGATCACATCGTCGCCCTCTGCCAGCCCGACTTCGCCTTTGTAGATGGCCTCGAGTTCATCGCGAGTCTTGAACGTCGCATCCGGGGCAGCAGCGCGCGCCCACGGCACGGATGCTGCGGACGGGATGTGGCCGGCGCGCAGCGACCCCTCCTGCGGATAGCCGGGGATCTCGGTACGCTCTCCGCTGTATTCCTCGGGGGAGCGCACGTCGATCAACGGCTTGCCGAAGTGGGCGAGCACGTCGTCCTTGAACGCGCGGATCGCGGGATCGTTGCGCTCGACGGTGGGGTATTCGACGGCGGCACGCGACGGAGAGTCGGTTGTGATCTCGCGGCCCTCTGCAATCCATTTATCGCGGCCACCGTCGAGCAAGCGAACATCTTCGTGGCCGAAAAGGGTGAACACCCACAGTGCGTATGCGGCCCACCAGTTGCTCTTGTCGCCGTAAAGCACCACGGTGCTGTCGCGGGAGATGCCCTTGCTGCCGAGCAACTGCGCGAAGCGCTCACTCGTGACATAGTCGCGCAGCACAGGGTCGTTGAGGTCGGTGTGCCAGTCGACCTTGACGGCGCCGGGAATGTGTCCGGTCTCGTACAGCAGCACATCCTCGTCCGACTCGACGACCACCAGTCCGGCGTCGCCGAGGTGCTCCTGCAACCACTCGGTGCTGACCAAGCGTTCCGGGTGGGCATACGCGGCGAACTTCTCGGACGTGTCTACATCTACGGCCATCATTACCTCCAGTTGGCGCCCGGTCGGGCGTACGAAATCGGATGCGGGAGCGGGGCTAGGCTTGTTAACTCAGATCCCACAGCGAACTTACTTTCAACGCTACGCTTCGCGTTCGGGGCTTGTAAGACTTCGACACAAAGGGAGCTTGATGACGTCGGAAACGACCGAGCGCACCACACGAATCGTGGATGTTGCACCGACCATCACCGGAGCCGAGATCGCGGCGCACCTCGCGCCACCGCCGCAGTTCGCACACGCGAGCTTCGAGTCGTACCGACCGGACAAACAATATCCGTCTCAGGGGGAGGCTGTTGAGCGGCTGCAGGCCTTCGCGCTCGCGTGGGCTCCTCCGCGGCCGACCGGCCTGTTCGGCTGGGGCAAGAAGAAGCCCACTGTAACCAAGCCAGGCGTCTACCTCGACGGCGGCTTCGGTGTCGGAAAGACGCACCTGCTTGCCGCGCTGTGGCACGCGGCGCCCGCCCCGAAGTACTACGGCACCTTCATCGAGTACACGGCGCTGGTCGGCGCACTCGGCTTCGCAGGCACGGGCAAACTCCTGCGCGGATCCCGCCTGGTCTGCATCGATGAGTTCGAACTCGACGACCCAGGCGACACAATGATGATGACCCGTTTGCTCGGGCAGCTCGTCGCAGGAGGTACCCGGATTGCTGCGACATCGAACACTCCGCCGAACGCGTTGGGAGAGGGCCGGTTCGCGGCATCCGATTTTCTTCGCGAGATTCAGTCGCTGTCTGCCAACTTCGAGACGATCAAGATCGACGGCCTCGACTACCGGCGACGCGACGTTGACGGCGAGGCGGTGGCCGTCGACGAGTTGACGCTGGACAAGACGGTTGACGCGCTGCGTGAGCGGGGCACCGCCGTCACCATCGATGATTTCCGCGAGCTGATCGTGCACCTGGCAACGGTGCATCCGTCGAAGTACGTCAAATTGATCGACGGCGTCGAGGTCATCGCATTGCGCGATGTCGGAGAACTGAACGACCAGATGGAGGCACTGCGGCTCGTTGCGTTCATCGACCGGGTCTACGACTCGGAAATCCCGATCATCGCGAGCGGAGTTCCCCTCAGCGAGGTCTTCGATGCCGAAATGCTCCAGGGCGGGTACCGCAAGAAGTATCTCCGTGCCGCCTCACGCATGATCGCATTGACAACGGGGGAACTCCCTCCGCACGACTAGTTGCGGAAGCAGCCGCGAAACACGATGTTTACACGGGACCCTCGCCCGTAACATCGGCGAAACACGCACACCCCGCACCGGAAATCTGCTGGGACGAGACTGACGCACACCGCACCGAACGACCGGATGCCCCGTCCGGCCGGTCGCGGAACGCATCTGCACTCACCCCGAGGAGATCATTCCCATGTTGATACACGCCGCAGCCGCCTACGACGCGAAATCCAGTGTCGACTCTCTCTGGCTCCTGGTAGCCGCCGCTTTGGTCCTGCTGATGACACCCGGCGTCGCCTTCTTCTACGGAGGCATGGTCAAGGCCAAGAGCGTCATCAGCATGATGATGATGAGCTTCGGAGCCATGGCGCTTGTCGGCGTGCTGTGGGTGCTCTATGGCTACGGCATGTCGTTCGGCAGCCCCCTGATTCCGCACTGGCTCGGCAACCCGATCCCAACCCTCGGTCTGCAATCGCTCGTGGACGGGAAGAACGGACCGGATCTGAGCGCCCTGGCCTTCGCAGGGTTTCAGGCCACCTTCGCGATCATCACCGTCGCACTGATCTCAGGGGCGATCGCGGACCGAGCGAAGTTCGGTGCGTGGCTGATCTTCGCCGGAGTCTGGGTGACTCTGGTCTACTTCCCCGTCGCGTACTGGGTCTTCAACCTTGCGGATGGCTGGGCACCGGCGTTGCTGCACGTCAACGACTTCGCCGGTGGCACCGCGGTGCACATCAACGCCGGAGCGGCCGGTCTTGCGCTCGCGTTGGTGCTCGGCAAGCGCGTCGGCTTCCAGAAGGGCATGGTGAAGCCACACAATGTGCCTCTGACGCTGTTGGGTGCTGCGCTCCTCTGGTTCGGTTGGTTCGGCTTCAATGCGGGCTCAGAGGGCGCTGTGGACGGCATCGCCGCTCTCGCCTGGATCAATACGCTGGCCGCACCTGCGGCGGCAACGCTCGGCTGGCTGATCGTGGAAAGGATCAAGGATGGCAAACCGACGTCAATCGGCGCGGCATCCGGCGCGGTCGCTGGGCTGGTGGCCATCACTCCGGCCTGTAACATCCTGACGCCGTTCTGGGCGATCGTGCTCGGCCTGCTGGTCGGTGCCGTCTGCGCGATCGCCATCGACATGAAATACAAACTCGGATTCGACGACTCGCTGGACGTGGTCGGCATCCACCTGGTCGGCGGCATGATCGGAACGCTGTACATCGGCATCTTCGGCATGACCATGGTCAACGGCAAGTACACCAGCCTGCTCTACGGAGGCAGCCTGCAGCAGTTGGGGGTCCAAGCCATCGCGGCGTTCGGCGTCGGGATCTTCTCCTTCGGGATGGCCTGGATCATCGGCACGATCATCCAGAAGACGATCGGTTTCCGCATCAAGAACGAAGACGAGCTCGCGGGCGTCGACACGTTCGTGCACGGCGAAGAAGGGTACGCGCTCGAGAACGCCTGAATAGCGCACAGCGACTAGCCCATTCCCGCGCAGCAGACCGGGGATGGGCTAGTCTGCGCTCGTGTCGTCATTCACCGGAATCCTCGCCAGCATCGCCCGTGCGATCTTCGGAACGAAGCGCTCCGCTGACACCGGAGAGCGACCGGCGCCGGGCCGGGACGGCATCGGAGCCACGACCGAAGTCGATCCGCATTCCGTCGGGCAGCTGCGAATGAGCTACGCACCTCGCAAAAATGGCAATCCGGACCCCGGAGAGATCGTCTGGACCTGGGTGCCGTACGCAGAGCGAGACGGGCGAGGCAAGGACCGACCGGTGCTCATTGTCGCTGCCGAGGCATCCGGTTCGCTTCTGGCGGTGCCGCTGACGAGCAAGGACCACGACGGCGATGCGCGCGATTTCGTCCATCTGGGCACGGGGCCGTGGGACCAGCGGGGCCGGCCAAGCTGGGTCAACATCGACCGGGTGTTCCGCGTTCTGCCGCAGGGCATGCGCCGTGAGGCCGCAGCATTGGATTCCGCACGCTTCAGGACCGTTGCGGATGCCTTGCGCAGCCGCTACGGCTGGGGCAGCTAGATGGAACGCGGCGGGCCACGGTGGTGGGCGATACCGGACTTGAACCGATGACCTCTTCCGTGTGAAGGAAGCGCGCTACCAACTGCGCCAATCGCCCATCTTGCGGCCCGTGCACCAGCGTGTGCCGCGAGACTCGATACTAGTCGAGGATGCGGGGCGAGCGCACATCGAGAACGGCTTGTGGCACAGACTCAAGCGAGTTTTGAAACATGCCCGGTTCAGTTTGAATATCGCCGGGTCTATCGGCTACAGTTTCAAAGCACGCAGAAATGCGGGTGTTGCGGATGTGGCGCAGTGGTAGCGCATCACCTTGCCAAGGTGAGGGTCGCGAGTTCGAATCTCGTCATCCGCTCGAGTGTGTATCGGTTTCCGGACTGGTGCATGGATGTGGGAACCCACACACGGTGGCGTGGCCGAGAGGCGAGGCAGCGGCCTGCAAAGCCGTATACACGGGTTCGAATCCCGTCGCCACCTCCATCCTCACTCAGACCGGGCGATTGGCGCAGCGGTAGCGCGCTTCCCTGACACGGAAGAGGTCACTGGTTCGATCCCAGTATCGCCCACAAGGAAACCCCTGGTAAACAGGGGTTTTTTCTTGCCAAGGATGTGCCTGCCAATACCTTGCCGATATCGCTTCCGACGGGTGAAGATCATTCGAGCTGGTTGGGGTTCTCTGGTGGGGTACGGGCTCGAGTCGCGACTCGAGCAAGCATGGTCCACCTCGGTAGGCTCGGTCCATGAGTGACGATGGTGTTGATCTGTCCACATCCATCCCGTGCGCTACGTGTGGGTTGCCGGCGCGGCCGCAGGTGCTCTATGTGAGTGACGCGATCGCATGCAGGATGCAACCCTCTACGGGGCGCATCACGTATTACCTATGTCAGAACGATCACGAGACCAATCGTGAAGGCAACGTCTACGCGGGTCCGTCTTTCGATTAGTTAGGTCGCTCCGATCGCTGCCATCTGACGCGCTCGACGGCTACCATGTTGGCCGCGCACACAAAATGGCCGAACGGTCGAGTTGACGAGCCTCGACAGATTATTTTGTCGGCTACGACCGGATGGCGGTCGTACTGCTGTGGGTTGCCTGCTGGCTAGCAGCCGCCCGGGGCTACCCGTCGTAGTCAGATATTCGCGGAGCGTTGCCACCGTCGATGAAGAATTCTCTCGGCGCAATATTCCCCCAAATATTGTCCGCAAGCTTGGAGGCGACAGAGATGGTCACGTTCGCTCCGCGCTGTTGAACGGCCCGTAGGATTTCATCCTGCACTCGTCGACGATCGTCGACGGCGTAGTACGTCTCATCACTGAGAGTGAATTGAAACTTATCGAGGCTCATGCATTGACCCTAGTCCGCGGCGACCAGCCAGATGAGGACGCCATCTCGCTGCACTATGCGCGGATCCGACTTCCTGTTGAGAGCCAGAAGCTGAGTATCGTGACCGCGCGCTCTGCCTGGTCAGCTGGGCAGAGTGCTCACAATTCTGCAATCGGACTGAGCAGTATGCTCGATACCTCACCAGCCGCAGGCGCACGGCGCGGCGCTGTACGCCGTTCTAAGGGCCTAACCGGTCCTGGCGGCCGATTGCCCGCTTTCGACATGAACATATGCCCTTGCCCTCAAAGAATCAGGGCCAGCACGCAAAGAAGCCCCGCCTACCGAAGTAGACGGGGCGATTCGTCGCAATTCGTCATCTTGCGAACTACGCGTGCGGTGCGACCAACGATTCATTCAGAAATTCTTCCGCGAACTCTGTGAACGGCTTGGCCACGACCTCGTTCAGCTCCCAAGCTTCCTGCGCGGCAGCAAAGATGTCCGCCCGCCACTCAACGTTAGTGCCAGTGGCTGGTTGGTCAAATGCCACCTCGATCGGAAGATCCGACGCCAGTTGCGTGCCGGCAATCCGACCGCCATCCTGACGTAGTCGTGTGACGAGATAGTTCCACGACTGAATATCCCGTTCGAGCATGTCCAGGGTTGCAACATTGAATGCCCATGCCTGCGTGAGTCGAGTATTTGCGGTCCTATCCGTGCGCGCAATATCGAATACGAACCGCTGACGACCGACCCTTACAGTCGGCTGAACGAAGAGATTCTGCCCCAGCACATAGTCCGCCTGATAGATCAGGTTGTCTCTTAGCTCACCACGAATCGCCTTGCGAGTGATTGACCGACTCCTTCTCGTGATGGGGCGTTCAACAATGTGCGGGTAGAGCAGGTCAACGGCAGCCTGTGCTGATGTCGCTTCGATGGGTGCGGGTACAGAGAATTGGATAGAACTCGCCTGGCGTTGGCGCAGGTGTTCGATCCACCCGCTGTTTATTGGCGAGCCATCGTCGTCCATCATCACAGCTAAGTGCGCGTCAATTGTCCGTTGAAACCAGGAGACCCACGCGCGCGTTTCATTAAGGTCACGGGCAGTAAGTCCATGGACTGTAGACGAATTCAGCTCGAATCGAGATGCCCAGTCGCCGCCGTCGTGGCCACAAACGATGCCGATGTTCAGAAACTCGCCGCGGGCGAGGTTGGGGACGTAACGAATTACCCAATATTGATATGTCACTCGGCACCCCCTCCTAATTGTAATTTGTTCCTGCGGCAGCTTGCTTCAGTCGCTCGGCAACACCCTCGGTACGAAGATACAAGACGTCAGCTAACACATCCAGATCTTCCCGCGGAATCGCCCA
>Ga0208357_1001357_pt1 | contig 17887 bp, 21 predicted proteins | sample NGESurdeep092012_6_FD_184487 | JGI IMG/M metagenome (GOLD analysis project Ga0208357, IMG submission 184487) | Arctic peat soil microbial communities from Barrow, Alaska - NGEE Surface sample F52-2 deep-092012 (SPAdes) | ecosystem: Environmental > Terrestrial > Soil > Wetlands > Peat ... | reverse complement strand
TGTGTCAGGTGTGGACGATGCGAAGTTGCCGCCCATGCCGACGAAGACCTTTGCTTTGCCGTCACGCATCGCGCGGATCGCCGCGAGTAACGGCGCGGCCGCCTGCGCGCCTTCCACGCGCGAGTCGATCACGTTTACCTTGAACCCGAACTTTCCCAAATTATTTTCGAAATCGTGGATGACCGCGCCTTTCATAGAAGTGATGACGCCGATGCGCTGGATGTAATCCGGCAACATGCGCTTGCGCGCCGGGGCGAACACTCCTTCCGCCTCCAATTTTTTGCGAAGATCGTCGTATGCTTTTTTCAAAGCGCCTTCGCCCACCAGCTCCACTGTGTCGGCCACGAACGACAGCCGGCCGTTCTGGGGATACACGTTCGGATGGCCGTTCAGGATCACTTCCATCCCGACCTCGAGCGCGATGCCACACAACTGATAGTTCCGCGCCCACATGATCGCGTCGAGCGAGCCGAGACTCTCTTTATCTTTGATGCTGAAGTACACGTGCCCGCTTGCGGCGCGCTTCAGCTCCGAGATCTCGCCGATAATCCGCGCCGATTGCGATTTGAAAAATACATTGAGGACTTCGATGTATTCCGCGATGGTGAAAATCTTTTCTTCGGCGAGGTTCAATGCCATAAATTGATTATAGTATAAAAGCATGATGGTCGTTGTTCAAATAGCGCTATCACGCAATCACGTGATATATGAGCAATATCTATATTTTGAAATCACATTTTGTGATTTCAAAATGTCCAAAAGATAAGCTTATTCCCGACACGCCCGCTAATGACCGAATGATGGGGAGAGTAGATAATTTCGATCCAACTACTTTTTCGCTTCCTCGTGCTGGGCGCGCTTATTATAGTAGGCGCAATAGTCGCAATCGGCGCTCGCAGCGGGAATCTCCGGATCCATCAAACATTTGTGCATATTGACGATCGTCTGCTCGATCCAATCGGTGTTGCCGACGTATGGGATCACTTTTATATCGAATTCCAGCTTACCATCAAACGCGGGCGCGTCGGCGTCGCCGTTACAGTACACAAAATAACCGATCGGCGAAACCTTAAATCCGTTCTTGCGGAAAAGCCACTGGTAAATTTCCATCTGCCGCTTGTAGCCGTCCTGCCACTCGGCGTCGAGCGACACCTCTTCCGTCTTTGACGTCGCCTTGTAATCCACGATGTGCAGTTCCCCCGTCGGCGCCACCCACACGTCGTCCACGCCGCCACGGATGAGCAAGTTCGTCGGCTCGTGCAGGAATTGAATGCCGCGTCGCAAAGAATCGCGCCACGCATCGAGTTCCTTGTGCGCATACGGCACCGCGTCGATGTCATACTCTTTCATTAACGGATGGACACTGCCAGCCGCGCGATGGATATCGAATTCTTTTTTAAGCAGCGCGTCCACGGCGCTGTTCAGCGAGAACGGAAATCCCGGCGGACGCCCTGTGCCGAGCCGCTTATCTATATAAAAGCATCGCGGGCATTGCACGAAGAGATCGATTCCGCTCCGGCTGACCGTGAACGGCGCGGGCGACTTCGGGTCGAAAATATTGCGCGACCGCTGGGGATTATAGTACGTGGACATGAAAGTATGAATTTAATCTCATTATAATCTCTCCGAGATAAAAAGTAGAGCACCCGAATGAGCGCTCTAATCCTTGCCTGCAAAAAATTTCAATGCACCCCAATCGACATTTTCCAGACGGAAGGCCGCCAATTGATCAGCTACCTCGTCCAGCCAACCACTCGCAATCAGATCCGCAAATTCAAAAAGTTCTTCCCTGGAATTATGGACTGCGGCGGTCTTCTTGCAGCTCCGTAATTCAACTGCGCTCGTCAGCGTCTTGCCGCTACGATTGATATTGGTCGAGACAACCTCAAATCTTTGCAGGAGTAACGCCGGCTTAAAGGTCTCACGATAGAATGTTGTTTGATGAACAGAACAATATTCTGTTACGCTCAGCATCCATTCCCGAGGAAGATCAATCTTCTGGCCCGGTTCCTTGAGAAGAAAAGAAAATGCGAGGAACCGAATAAGGGTATCCACATCTTTACGAAACTCGTTCAGAAATTCCGTATCCTGCCCTCCAAGCTTGTGGATTCGCAGGAGGCTTTGGGTTGCTTTTTGAAGGTTGGGCTCCATAGTTCCTCCTAACGAATATGGATGTCGCTGCTTATTCTATATCACGCGCCCAAGATAAGAGCAAATACCAAAAAGGCCGCTCCCAACGCGGAGAGCGGTCTTTTATTTCATTGACATGTGATCTCGTTTCTAGAAGCGAAATTCAAAGCCGGCGGTCTGCCTTGCTATTGCCAGCTTGACGAGCTCTTTGATGAGCTGCGATTCCACCTTGAGCACCTCCTTTATCTCCGACAGGTCTTTGAGGAGGGCCTGATGGGTGTATATTCCCCTTTTGCCGTTTACAAGCATAAGCGTAACGATTGTTTGAATTTATATGGTGCGACCTTTTCGCTCCGACCTGCTTAATACTACGACCCACCCCGCAGAATATTACATAATAAAAGAGCCCACTATATGTGGGCTCGTGTCAACCTCCGGTAACGCAAAAATACGGTTTCTTGCTTGGCCTTGAAAGAGGTCAGATGAAAATCTTTGATCATCCCAACCTGACAGTCGAACAGGCGCAATCCGCTGCCGAATACCACGGGCTCGATCGTGAGGCGGATCTCGTCGATAAGGCCATACTCCAGAAAATAGCCGTATGTCTCGCTCCCTCCGAGCAACGCAATGCGGCGATATTCGCCGATGACCTTTGAAAAAGGGATATTGTTCGGATTCCAGAGCAGGAGTTTCTTTCCCTTCCGCTGGGTGGTCCCGACGGATCGCGTGAGGACGATGCAGTTCCTTTTTGAGAGGCGCTTTTGGACAAGCTTGTACGTGTTGTGCCCCACCACGATCACGCCCTTCTTTCCCAAGCGATCCAAGAACGCGGTGAACGACCTCGCGTCAACGTTACTCCTCCAATCAATCGTCGATTGGCCGGGATAGCCGATATATCCATCAAGCGATTGAACGGCGAACAGAGTGATGTGAGGCTGGGAATTCATTTAAACTCCTTCCAGAGCGGTGAGTAGAGATCGTTCTTCGGATCAACGACCGATTGGCGATACGTGTCCTTGTCGGTGAAGACGACGAACTTCGCGCCGCGCAACAACATGATCGGCGTTCGTTCGCTGCCTTCGCCCATGAGCAGTACTGCCATGGATGATAATCCATCAACGATATTTTTGGTAGTGTGCTGAAGAAGCCGCCCGAAAATATCCGGCACGCCCCGGTAATCATAGAGCGGTTCCATACCATAGAACCCTATCGAAATTCCCATCGTCCCGTGGCGGAGCGGAATGATATGGCTGTCGGTGACGACGACAGCGAGTTTTTTTATCTTATATTTCTTTTTCAGATACGCACGGATCTCCTTCGCGAGCGCGGAAGGCCGCTTCGGCCACAAAATATAATATCCGTTCGCGTTGCTCTCATCGATGCCCGCGTTCGCGATGAGCGTGTGTCCTTTAATAGTGATGTAAAGATTCTTCCACGATTTGAGGTGGCTGTGCGCGTACCGCTCCGCTTCGCGCTTGATCAGCGTCTCCTTTTTTAATCCCTTTTTCATCTTTACGCACCGCCCCTGGTGGATGGCAAGAATTTTAGAAGTGATGAAAACGATATCCCCTTCACGAAGCTTGGGCAGTGAATCGTCGAGTATCGGATAAATGCTGTCTTTTGGCGGCAGGATCGGCCGCGTCTTTACCGGAATAAATCTCATTGCCATATTTTTATAATATCCCTTTCGCAATTTTTTCGCGCATCTTCGCCACATATGCGTTGAAGAAAAACAGATTGTGGAACGTGAGCAGCGCGCCGCCGGTGATCTCATTGGCGCGAATAAGATGAGCAATGTAGGCGCGCTGATATTTCTGGCAGATGAGGCATTCGCACGAGGCGTCGATCGGGCCTTTATCTTTGAGCAGCGCCTCCTTACCGAAATCCACGCGGCCCTTGCTCGTGAACGCGATGCCACGCCGCGCGTAGTGCGTCGGCACCGTGCAGTCGAACGTGTCCACGCCGCCCTTGATGATCAGTTCAATATCTTCGATATGTCCCATGCCAAGAAGATGGCGTGGCTTCTTTTGATCGAGTAATGGCACGACCCACTTTAAAATTTTGCGCGACTCCTCTTTTGATTCGCCGATGTCCCCGCCGATGCCGAATCCGTCGAAGCCATCCATCCGCGTGATCGCACGCGCACCCGCTTTGCGCAGATCTTCAAAGTCCGCGCCCTGCACGATGCCATAGAGCGCCTGGCGTGACGTACGCGCCGCGAGCGAGCGCTTCGCCCAGCGATGCGTCCGCGCGAGCGACTGCTTCATGTAATTGTGCGTAGCACCCGGCGGCGGGCATTCGTCGAACGAGAACATGATGTCCGCGCCAAGCTTCTCTTGGATCGCGATCGACGTCTCGGGATTCAGGAAAAGTTCCTCGCCGGTGAGCGGCGAGCGAAAGTGTACGCCCTCTTCTGTTAGGCGCACATTGCTTGGTTGGTGTCCCTTATCAATAGCCTGCTCAATTTTGCCGGGATAATATTTGATGGAATGTTTGCCGACGCCAAGATCGCGCCCGAAGCCGAGCGAGAACACCTGAAATCCGCCCGAGTCCGTCATCGTGGGCTTCGGCCAATTCATGAACTTATTGATGCCGCCCGCGGCCTTCACGATCTTTTCGCCGGGCTGAAGATGCAAGTGATACGTGTTCGAGATGAGGAGTTGTGTTCCCGTCGCCGCGATCTCATCGCTGCGTAAGGCCTTCACCGCCGCGAGCGTGGCCACCGGCACGATCGCCGGCGTCATCACTTCACCGTGCGGGGTTTTTAACACGCCAAGCCGCGCGGCGCTCTTTTTAGACCGTTTTAATACTTTGAACTCGATCATTTTCTGTAAGTGTATCGGAAGACATAGTAAAAACAAAATCACCCCTGAGGGGCTTCGCGGGGGCACGTAGGTGCCGAGCGTGAGGGCGCGGCCACCAAGCCGCGACCCATCCCCGAAAGGGTGATTTTGTTTTTGCTATTGCTGCGCCGGGATCATCGGACCTCCCGGGGTGCTCGTAACAATTCCCGTCGGCGTTTCCGGTTGCGCGGGTGATACCACGCCCCCGCCGCCATATACCTCATGGTATTGCATCACGGGATAACCGCGATAGTAACCGCCGTACATGCTATGCAATGCGTCGCTAAACTCTCCCGCTTTCACACCGATACAGAAGACGATAATGAGCACCACGATGCCCACGATCCACCACAGTATGCGGTGCATGCAATAGTGACCGCAGCCGCAGGTGCATCCCGGACCGCACGCGCACGTCGTGTTTCCTGTCGAAACTATCTTTCCATTTTTCTCTTCAGCCATTTTTAATGAAGTTAAAACTTGTTAAAAACAATAACGACCTTTTCTTTTCTCTATTATATCCTATAATCCAACATTATGGAACCTCGGTATGATCCCGCAGTGGAGAAGAAAATATACGACTCATGGGAACAATCGGGGTATTTCGATCCGGATGTTTGCGTGGAGAAAGGCGTGACCGCGTCGGACGCGGAGCCTTTCTGCGTGGTGCTTCCCCCGCCGAACGTCACCGGGGTTCTTCACATTGGCCATGCGTATGAGGATACCCTCCAAGACATCGTAGTGCGGCATGCGCGGATGCGCGGTATGCGTACGCTATGGATCCCCGGCACCGATCATGCCGCGATCGCCACGCAGGCAAAAGTGGAAAAGGAAATCCTGAAAGTAGAGAAAAAATCGCGGCGGGACCTTGGCCGCGAAGAATTCTTGCGGCGCGTCAACGAATTCGCACAAGTCAGCCATGATACCATCGTTCAACAGATCAAACGACTTGGCGCATCGCTCGATTGGACCCGAGAGGCCTACACGCTGGACGAGAAACGTAACCTGGGCGTTCGCACCGCGTTCAAAAAAATGTACGACCTCGGACTCATCTATAGAGCGAGTCGGGTCGTAAACTGGGATCCGAAGGGCCAGACCGTCATTTCCGATGATGAGGTCCAGCATGAAGAGCGGACGACGAAGCTCTATACGTTCCGTTACGATAAAAATTTTCCTATTCCGGTTGCAACCACACGACTCGAAACAAAGTTTGGCGACACTGCGGTGGCGGTGCATCCCGACGATAAACGATATGCGGAATATGTCGGAAAAACGTACCACGCCGACTTTTGCGGGGTTCCGCTCACTATCCGCGTTATTGCCGATCCGACCGTTGAGAAAGATTTTGGCACTGGCGCTCTCGGCGTCACTCCGGCACATAGCATCGTGGACTGGGAGATCGCCCAGCGCCACGATCTCGCGATCCCTGTTTCCATCATCAACCTTTATGGAAAGATGATAAATGTTCCCAAGCCGTTCGAAGGAGAAACCACCGCGACGGCGCGAGCGATGGTCGCTGATGAGCTCAAAAAGAGAAATCTGATCGAAAAAGAAGAGGACGTGAAACAAAATGTTTCGATCGCGGAACGCACCGGCGCGATCATCGAGCCGCTCCCCGCGCTTCAATGGTTCGTCGACGTGGATAAACAATTCAAACAGAATAACGGGCACACGACCACATTAAAGGCGCTGATGCGGGAAGCCGTTGAAAGCGGCGGGACAACCATTGTCCCCGAGCGCTTTGAGAAAATATACTTCCATTGGATCGATAATCTTCGCGATTGGTGCATATCGCGGCAAATATGGTTCGGCCATCGTATTCCTGTCTGGTATCGCGAAAGGAATGGTGTTCAAGAAACACATGTCGACATCGACCCGCCGAAAGACGATGGCTGGGAGCAGGATCCCGACACACTCGACACCTGGTTTTCTTCGGGGCTCTGGCCATTCTCAACACTTGGCTGGCCCGATAAAACAAAAGACCTGGAAATATATTTCCCGAATTCGTTCATGGATCCCGGATATGAAATCCTTCAACTTTGGGTTGCGCGTATGATCTTGATGAGCGGCGTGATCATGGAAGACGTCCCCTTCCGAAAAGTATTGATCCACGGGATCGTTCGAGACAGTAAAGGCGAGAAGTTCAGTAAGTCCAAAGGCAATGGCATCGATCCACTACTCCTCGCAGACAAATATGGTGCGGATGCTCTCCGCATGACGCTCGTGATCGGCGCAGCGCCTGGTAATGATGTGAAGTTTGATGAACAGCGCGTAAAGGGCTACCGGAACTTCTCCACGAAGATCTGGAACATCGCGCGGTTCATCCAGATGAACAAGCCAGAGGGTTTCGCCGATGACGTCGACGCAGGCGCGGCAAAACATATCGCCGCCCGCGAGGAAATAAAAGAGCTCGCGGCGCTGAAGGCGGAGGTCACGAAACATATCGACGACTTTGAGTTCCACCTCGCCGCGGAAAAACTCTATCACTACGTCTGGCACACGCTCGCGGACAAGATCATCGAACAGGAAAAGAAAACGCTCGCCGGTGGCACCGACGCGGAAAAGAGCGAGTCGTATGCCCTGCTCGAGCACCTGCTCCTCGGATCGCTCACCATGCTCCATCCCTTCATGCCGTTCATCACCGAAGAGATCTACCAGATCTTCCGTCCGGGAAAGATGCTGATGGTAGAACAGTGGTAGCATGCCCAGCACACCCGTCATGCTAGAATAAAGCGATGGTGATGCTCGTCATCTCGCTCGTGTTCGGGCTCCTCCCGGGCTTTGCGTGGCTCATATTTTATCTCGGCGAGGAAACACACCCGGAGCCGAAGCGGCTGATCGCGTTCACGTTCGTCGTGGGCATGGCATTCGGCTTCTTCACCGTCGCCATAGAGAACATCTTCAGCGGCTGGGCGTCAGGGGTCGGCATCCAGGAGCTTTCGCTCCTTTCCCTCTTCGGCCTTGCCGCCATCGAAGAGGTCATGAAATTCTGCGCCGCGCACTTTGCCATAAATCGGAGCCCGGACGTGACCGAGCCGGTGGATGTCATGATCTATATGATAGTGGCGGCGCTCGGATTCGCGACGCTGGAGAACATCGGCGCGATCGCAGGACTTACGGCGCAGGCCCTCCTCCCCGCAGTGTTCGAGACGGTCTCGCTCCGCTTCGTAGGCGCCACGCTTCTGCACACGCTCACGTCGGGTATCGTCGGTTATTACTGGGCGGTCGGCATGGTAAGGGGGAAGGTGGCATTGCATGTCGTGATCGGCCTTGTGATCGCCGCCGTTTTGCACACCACCTTCAACTATCTTATACTTACCTATGGAGGCGCGGTCTACTCTGTGGTATTCTTGATAGTGGTCGGGTTCTTCGTGTTAGCTGATTTCGAAGCGATCAAATCCAAATCCATCAACCTTATAATATGATCATGAACAGCGAGGACGAAAAGTTTTTTGAGGGTCTTTCCGGTGCCGGCGCCAACACGGAAGCTGAGGGCGAATACGCCGTCGAGCTCGTGAAGGCAAGCGGCAGCACGCTCTCTGCGTCCCCCGCCACCGCGCGCCCAAAGATGATCCGCACCAAAGATGAGAAAGAAGATCTCTGGGCCGACGGCGAACCGGAAGGCCAGCTGACGGTGGACGTCTATCAGACGGCGAACGACATCGTGGTGGAATCCGCGATCGCGGGCGTAGACCCGGACGATATCGACGTGAACGTGACCACCGATTCGATCTCCATCCGCGGTTCGCGCAAGCGCGAGAAGAACGTGCGCGACGAAGACTATCTCTACCAGGAATGCTACTGGGGCAAGTTCGGCCGCTCCATCATATTGCCGCAAGAAGTGGATCCCGAAAGCGCGGCAGTGAAGTTCAAGAATGGCATCCTCACGGTGACGCTCCCGAAGGCGAACAAAAAGAAGACGCGGAAGTTGAAAGTACGGCTGGACTAGTGGACAAGGGGCTTAACCGACGGGAATGTTCCCTGCCAGACCAATTGGCCCGCGTTTGCATTTAATATTGTTGGACTCTGTATTTTAAAATCACACTTTGTGATTTTAAAATACAGCACAATCCAGCGTATTCTTTGAATATGCCCTAGTGAGCGAAACATACGTACTTTCCCCCACTGGCTCACTTGCGTAAAATCGGCATTTCGCCTATGATACTTTCACATAAATCAACCACTACGAACATGAGGAAATGCGCGCGATGCGGGAAAACTTCACAGATGGGCGGACACCGGATATTGCTCCGCGGCCATTACAATCCGACAAACTGGACCCGAAAGTATCCAAATTTGCAGTACGCGACGGTAGACGGCAAGCGGATGCTCGTCTGCACCGGCTGCTTGCGGACGATCCACAAAGCCCCGCGGAAAGCGGTAACGAAGAGGGCGGCAGTTGCGGCGGCAAAATAAAATTTTTAAATGAAAGGTTTCAATCCTGAACGAAATCTCCTCGCTCCTTCGGAAACGAGGCTTTCCGAGTCGCAAGAGGCACTCTATCCGTTGCTCGTTCCGGAAAATGAGCGTAAAGCCATCCGAATGGATGACTTTCGAGATCTTTATGATGTTGATACAGACCTTGCGTATGTAGAAAAAATGGAGGCGAACTGGGCACGCCAAAATGCAGAAGGAGGGATTTCAGAAAGTTCAATGAAGGGCGGAAAGTTATTCGAATCAATCGTCAATTATGGCATTGATAAAGCCGGGTTTTTAGGTGCCGATGCAAGTGTGATTGTTGCCTCACGATTTGACGATATTGACCGCGGCATTGACAGCATTGTTGAATTTGAAGATGAAGGAATGACATCTCATATTGCGCTCGGGATCGATGTAACAAGAAATCACGAAGATCTGACTAAAAAATTTCAAAAAATCAAAGCGTCGATTGATAATGAGGAGCTTTCTTCGGCAAAATATTTCAAATCACGAAATTTCCGGGGAGAATTAAGCCATGTCGTGCGCGTGGTTGTCGGAGCGGATCAGCCGGCGATTGATAATGTTTCCGACCTTATTGTGCGAACTATCCGATTGCGAAAAACCATCAAACAAAGAGGGCAAGAGCAACCGTCGGAAGAGGTCGGCGAGCATCTGAAAAAAGAACTAGAAAGAAATGCAGCAGCTCTTGTAGAGAATCCACTGCAATGGATCATACTGCTTGAAATGAAACAGCAACTCGAAGGATTCCTTAGTTATGCGGAAAAAAATCAAAAACCTTCAGTCGCCGCCGAATGCACTAAAATACTTAGTATCGTCGACGGAATAATAAAGGATAAAAAAGCGGATGGACAATCGCCAGATGAAGAGATACTCTTGAACGACAGAGTTTATCAACTCATCCAACAAGAGGTAAAAACATTTTAGCGGGCCGTAGTATACCGGTAGTACGAGCGCATGGGGTGCGTTTAGAGCGGGTCCGATTCCCGCCGGCCCGACAACAAAACAAAAGCCACATCTGTTATAAGTCGACGTTCGACGATTGACGAATCAGCGACCGCATTATACCATTCAGGTGCTCTTTCATAATCGCCAAACCGATTTTTCTATGTCTATTGAAGCGAGTGCAGAGCGGATAGCTCTATCCGTTGTGCACTCGCTTCAATCTCCGGCGGGTAGAAGGCGTGGTCCAAGTATGTGTAGACCCAAGAAGGTCATTCTCCTGGTCGGCGACAACGAGCAGGAACTCTCGGTGCTCAAGTTCACGCTTGCAACCAATGGCTATAGCGTCCTCGCCGCAACGAACTCATCCGAGGCGGTAGATGTGTTCAAGAGTGCCCCATCGATCGATCTCGTGATAGCGGATTTCGGAATGTCGACGACAAACGGTACGCCGCTCGCTGAAAGGCTAAACCGGTTGAATTCAAACGTGCCGATAATCCTGCTCGGCAATCCGGCAGAGATGTCCAACGACCCTTTCCCCGCCAATGCGCTGCTCGCCAAGACAATTTCATCCACCGAATTGCTAGAGCGGGTTAAATTCATGACGGCGCGTAAACGCGGTCCGAGGAAGAAAGTGCCGACGCAAGAACCGGCGGCCTCAAACCGCCTTGTAGCACAGGGTGTTTATACCTAGCGGTACGCGACGACAGATAGCCTCATGGGCATTTGCATATTGCAAACGGCCCATTTTTTATTTATAGTACAAACCATGGAAGAACAACTGATCCAAAAACATTGTGTACCGTGCGAGGGCGGCCTTCCCCCGCTCGACCACGAGTACGTGCAAAAATACGCCACCCAGGTGCCGGACTGGAAGGTTTCCGCTGATGAAAAGAACATCACCCGCGAGTTCACTTTTAAAGACTTCACCGAAGTGATGAAATTCCTGAACGCGGTCGCCGACATCGCGAACGCCGAAGATCATCACCCGAATGTGTACATCTACGATTTCAATAAGATCCGCTTCGAGCTCACCACCCACGCGATGAACGGCCTCTCGGAGAACGATTTCATTCTAGCCGCGAAGATCGACGCGGTAAAGGCTTGACTTATCTGCGTCCGAAATATATTTTTATCTCAGGAGGTTTTTTAACGTGCTAATCGCGGAACTGCCGGTAGTATCGTCCAGAATAGGAAACGTAGCGATCGACGTGGACAAGATTACCGCCCTTTTGGAATCCACGCTTGGTCCCCTGCGGAAACCGATCACCCACTTCCACTGTCTGACCGACCCTTTCGGGCGGACGTTCCTTCAAAAAGCAATCTACGACGCTTGCACATTTTATACACCTATCCCTTCGTGGAAAGCTCTAGCCCAGGAGTTAGCGAGGATCCATCGCGAGACTCGTTTCCATGTGTCTCCAGATGACCACGAGGGACAAGAAATGGGATGGGAGATCAACCGACTGGACGTGGGCCCAGATAAAACGGAGGTCGCTATAAGTGTGTATCGGACATGGATATGAGTGCCAGCGCGATTCGTCGCACCGGCACTTTTTATTTTACTATCAACATCACCGGGGAGAAAAATGCAGGCGAGATAAGGAAGGGCGACGAGACGTACTGGCAAGTACGATGAGGAGCCCTGACGCAATCGCAGCCGTATTCTTCTCCCCGCCTCAATTAAAAACACCAGCGCAACGCTGGTGTTTTTGTTCAATCCCGTCAGATTTCTGGCGTAACAGCCAGGTGGGTGAGCTCAACTGAAGCCCGCAGGCGACAGAGATAGTTGCTCTCCCTTAAATAATGTTTGATCCGAAATCTGCGCGGGATCTACCTCCATTATACCACCGCCCTGGAAAAAGTTATCAATGTGGATTAGAATCATCCTGCAATGAAGATCCAAACCCGGAAACGCATATTTTATGTGCTGGTCCTTTTGTTTATCGTGATCGGCGCGGCGGTCGTGTCCTATGCCGAAGGGTGGCGTATCAATTTTTCCACGCTCGTAGCCGAGAAGGCCGGCGGCATCTACGTCCATTCATATCCCGATAACGCGCAGATCACCCTGAACGGGAAGCCCATACAGAATCAATCGGGATTTTTGAGCCCCGGAACGTTCATCTCCGGACTTTTCCCGAAGAACTATACCCTTACGCTCAAAGCGACGGGCTACGACGCATGGACTGAAATGCCTCAGGTCGTACCGTCGCTCGTCACAGAAATGAAGTACGCGGTGCTCGTGCCAAACAAAGCGACGAACGTCGCGACCGGCACCGCCGCGGTGGCCGGCTACTTTGAGGCGGCCGGTAACGTCGTCGTTACGAACGCCAACGCGACCGTCTCAGGCGTCGGCAAGATCATCGGATACGGCACCGTCGTGAGTCACAGCACAAACCTGAAGACCGCGGTCATCCGCGCGGTGAACGCAAAGACCGGCATCGCCACCTATTCGCTCTACGACTTCACGAATGCCACGAGCACGAACTTTTCCACACTGCTCAGAGCATCCGGCATCAAATCCACGACGACCAACAACATATTCGTAGATCCATACGACGACACGAGCGTGATCGCCCGAACTCCGGCGCAGATCGTGGCGATCGAAGCAGACACGCATCGCGCGACCATAGTCGACACGGCTCCCGCCGGCGAGACGATCGAATCCCCCATCGCGGTGTCACCATCGGTAATGGCATGGGCGCGCTATACTGCGGGCACCCCGACCGCATCCGGAACCTCGCAGATCGTCGTCTACGATAAGTTCTCCGGAGACACGGTCGATGAATCGCTCATCGTCAAAGGCCCCATTACACAGCTCGCGTGGGTGCGAAACAATATTCTCGGCATTTTGGGAAGCGACAACACGCTCTATCTTTATAATGTATCGAATGAACAGCTGACGTCCCTCGCCAATGACGTGAAGCATTTCTATCCGGCCGCGGACGGCTCCTCGCTCGCGGCGCTCGAATACCACAGCCTGGAAATTTTTTCCTTCACCACCCAGAATTATTATCGCTTCAACCTTCCGGAAGCGGCGAACGTGCAGGGACTCATCTGGTACAAGGATGACGCGCATCTCTTCGTGCAATATCCCGACCGCGTCGCGTTCCTCGATTTTGCCGATACCAATCTAAAAAACCTGACCACCGTTTCCGCCGGCACTGACCCGTCGTATGACGCGCAGGAAAATTCCCTCTATCTTATCGATCAGGGCCAGAAACTGTTGCGTTTCGATTTTCCGCAGTAGGATAACTGCCCATCGTGTGCCGTCGCGCCCGCGAGAGCAGTTCCTGTTGCACCAGCTTTGCTTTTTTGCTCCCCACGGCGGGGAGTACGATGCGATTGTGAACGGGATCGTGCTGTGACCCGGTCATCAAAATGATGACCTTACTTACCCCGGCCATGCGGTCGAGCGGGCTGCGCTGGATGTTCACGTTCTGGATCTGGTGATACAACGCCGCGAGCTCGTTACGCTCCACATATCCGTAGGTCATGATGAATGCTTCGTCCGTGAACATATAGGTGTAAAAATGATATTCAAACCAGGTCCACAGAACCATCGCCAGAAAATAGAGCACGCTGAAAAGCGCCAGCAACTCTACCCCGTAGTCGACGAAGGGGGCGTAGAATGACGGCGCCCAACGCTCGCTGTACCATGCGGTACCGGTCAGTATGAAGAGAAACATCGCGAGCTTGATCCGCCTCGAAAGAAAGAGCAGAAACGCACGCTTGCCGAGCGAATGTTTACGGTGGTTTTCCATACCCATGATATAATATGATTATAGCATCCATATGAAACTTCCCCACTCCTTGCGCGTGATCATCCTCCTGCTCCGGGTCGCGCTCGGGCTCAACTTCTTCTATCTGGGCTTCAGCGCGCTCTTCAGTCCCGCGATCGGTAAAGATATTCGCGCGCATTCGTTCGGCGATCTCTACTCCTGGCTTGCCACGCCCGCAGTGGCAGGCAGCCAGACCGCCTGGATATACCCCATCGCACAATGGGCGTTCCTCATCATCGGTATATGCCTCGTGCTGGGATTGCTCACCCGCGTGGCCTCCATCGCAGGCATCATCCTGGCCCTCGTAAGCTATCTCCCCACGATAAGCTTTGCCACGATCAACGTCGCCCAGTTCGTAAGCGACGAGGTGATCCTTGTGATCTGCCTGCTCATTATTATTTTTTCAAACGCCGGGGCGTACCTTGGCCTCGACAATTTCATCCACTTCCACAGCCCAAAGAAGACATAAATAAAACCACCCCTGTCTCGCTCCGACGTAAGAACGTCCACTCGCTCGACAGGAGCGGTTTTATTTATCCTTGTGCTTTTACAAGATTCGTGGGCGCGCCGTTCACGAAGGCGACGATATTATCGATCGTGGTATCGAGAATGCGCAGGAATGCCTCGTTCGTGTTAAAGGCGTTGTGCGGCGTGATGATCACGTTCGGCAGTTGCACAAGATCAGCGTCAAGCGACATATCCCCGGCCTTCATCGCCGCTTCTTCTTCGAGCACGTCGAGTCCCGCGCCGCCGAGCTGGCCGCTTTTGAGCGCCGACACGATCGCCGCGGTTTCCACGATCGCACCGCGCGCCGTGTTGATAATGTACGCGCCCTTCTTCACGAGGCCGATGTTCTGCTGATTGATAAGATGATGCGTTGAAGGAAGATACGGCGCGTGCACCGTGATGATGTCACTCTGTTTCAAAAGATCCTCAAGTGAGAGATACGGGAACCCCATCTCTTTAGCAAACGCGTCGTCGTGAAACACATCGTACGCGACCACGTTCATACCAAACCCTTTTGCCATATGAACGGCATGTTTGCCGATGCGGCCGGTGCCGACGACGCCGATCGTCTTGCCCGCGAGGTCAAATCCGGTCAGGCCTTCGGTCGTGAACTTGTGCTCGGTCTTTACCCGCGCGCTCGCTTCGCGGATCTTCCGCGAGAGCGCGAGGATCAGCGCGAATGCGAATTCGGCGACGGTGTTCTCGCCATACGCCGGAACGGACGATACCGGAATCCCGCGCGCCGCTGCGGCCGCGAGGTCAATGTGATCGAAGCCCGTCGAAAGCGTCGTGATGAACTTGAGCTCCGGCAGCGCGGCGATCACCGTGGCATCCACGGGCGAATCCATGAACACGCCCGCGATATCGAACTTTGCCGCATCGCCCGTCGGGATCTCGTCTTTGCACAGGATGCTGTCGCCGAACGCAACCTCAACGCCCGCCGCCTTTAGCTTCTCGCTGCCCGAAAGATACGATTTCGCCACGTCGCCCCACCGCTCACAGTTAAAGAATGTTGCTTTGTGTGCCATACGACCATTATACACCAACTTCAGTAATCCACAGGGCGATGATGCTGGACTGTGCTACTATGAATCCATGCCAAACGAACACGAACATCACGCGGAAGTAGCACAGCATCCCGAGGCAGCAAAGCAGTCGGATAAGAACATCATGGCGATCTTCGCCTATCTGTCCATCCTCATCATCATCCCGTTCCTTACGGACGCAAAGGATAACCCGTTCGTAAAGTATCACATCAAGCAGGGGCTCGTGCTGCTTATCTTCGAAGTGATCGGCTGGTTCGCAAACATAGTGCTTGTCTGGATCCCGGTGATCGGAGCGCTGATCATCTGGCTCTGGTGGCTCGCATCACTCGTACTCGCGATCATTGGTATTATGAATGTAGTGAACGGAAAAGAAAAAGAACTGCCCTATCTCGGCAAGTACGCGACGAAGTTCGTTTTCTAAAATAAAAAACCGGCGCCGGAGCGCCGATTTTTTATTCCTGCGCCTCGCCGTTATCGTCCGTCGGCGTGTCGTTGGTGTTCAGCTCCGCATCCGTGACCTCCTCTTCCAGCTCCGGATCGTTTATTTCGCCTGCCATCAAATTTTATAGTTAGATTTATATTCTTGCTCCCGCTCGACGACCTTTTGGGTATGCCCTGTATTATACAATAACAGAGATTAAATATTCATTAAAAGAAGTTTGACGCCGGGGACTGTTTAGCTATGATGAAGACAGGATCACGGGATCCTATGCCTTCGGGCCGACCCCGCCCCATAGATGTCTAGCCGGCAGACCGGGCGGGGGTAACTTTTATACAATATTAAGGAGAAAACGAAGTTTGAGTGATTCAAATTCATTTTCCAACATAACCGTAGAATAATAGTTAAGGCGGCGGGTATCCAGAACGCGTCCCTGCGAAAGCATGGCGAAACCCACGCCACGATCATTGATCACCGTAAAATATTCTCTTCCAAACCTTGGCGTACGCGTGAGTGGGATGGCAAAAAATACCGTGTTTGAAAACTTTTTGAGGATGATCACGGGCCGGAGGAATGTTTCAAGATCTCTATCTTGTTCATGTCCAACATTCAATCCCAAATGGCAAAACCAAATTTCGCGTTCCTTAAATAAAGGAGCGGGAACCGCATTATTTAGTTTGGATTTTTGTTTATTCCAACGCCAAAAATCTTTCTCCATCCAGCGATGGTAGCAAAGCCGGATTAAATCTATATTAAACCGCGCGTGGCCTAAAAATCCGCCACGGGCATCTCATCGATGTCCGTGTAGTCGATGCGCAGGTCGTCGAAGACGGTGCCAGCAGTATTGTTGCCTTTGCCGCCCGATTCTTCGCCGGCGCGGCGGATGAACTCGCTTTGCGCGGCGCGCAGGTCTTCCTCGCCGAACCCTTCCACGTACTCCTCGGCGCGCGCGGAGTCGGCGCGGAAGCCCGCATCAAGCGATTGCACGCGCGGACTCACTTGCAATGCCACCTGGTTGAAGCCCATCAGCGAAATGTTCTTGAGCTCGCGCACGCGCGAGAGCGCCACGTAGCCCATGCCGCGCTCGAAGGCACTGCCAAGATCGATCACTGCGGCGTCGAGCGTCATCCCCTGGCTCTTGTGGATTGTGATCGCCCACGCGAGCTTGAGCGGCAGTTGCGAAACGCTCGCACGCACCTTGCCGCCCTCTTCCACTTTCCACTGGAACCGGCCCGGCGTGATGCGCTTCTTATCAAACGTCATGATGACGGGGTTCGCCTCGACGGCGCTCGCCCCGTCGCCGTCCCCTCCTATCTCAAATCCGATCACTTCGCCGAGTGTGCCGTTCACGTATCCCGCGCCCATATTATTCTTTGTAAACATCACGCGCGCGCCGATCTTTAACACCAGCTTGTCCGGCACGTCATTATCTTTTTTTAATTTCTCGACGAGCGCGAGCGGGCCGTTTTGATACACGTCGTAGACCACGTCCGGCGTCGTGAGCTTGCGCAGTTCCGCGGTGTTGATCTCGTCCACGTTCTCGCGATGCGTGTAGAGGCGCGCGATGCGTTCCGCCATCTCGCGCTGGCTGGGGCGGTCTTCGTAGCGTCCGAGTTGAGAGAGCTGCGCCGCGATCGGCCCGTCGGGCCCGAGCATGCCGCCGATGGCGGCCGGATCGAGCGCCACGCGTGCTTTCTCGAGCGGCACCTCGACCACCACGTAGATCCGGCTCACCGCGTTGTCGATGATCCCAAAGCCGATGCC
>Ga0208357_1001356_pt1 | contig 17888 bp, 14 predicted proteins | sample NGESurdeep092012_6_FD_184487 | JGI IMG/M metagenome (GOLD analysis project Ga0208357, IMG submission 184487) | Arctic peat soil microbial communities from Barrow, Alaska - NGEE Surface sample F52-2 deep-092012 (SPAdes) | ecosystem: Environmental > Terrestrial > Soil > Wetlands > Peat ... | reverse complement strand
GTGTTCCGATTCGGAAATACGTTCTATGCCGTTCGCAATCGCTGTCCGCACCAGTGGGGACCACTGTGCCTCGGGCGAATCGCCAACCGGCCGGTTGCCGCTGTGCCAGGCGCCTATGAGATGGCCGAAGACGAGGTTCCCCTTATCGCCTGTCCCTGGCATGGCTGGGAGTACGACCTTGCGACCGGACAGTCGTGGATGGGACCCGGACACGTCGATGCGCGCACCTACGAGGTCGAGATCGAAGCAGGCGGCAAGCTCATCAAGGAGGGAGTCGCGTCGCCTGAACCTGTCGAACGTGGCCCTGGCGGGCGCCTCCCCGGACCCTACAAAGCAGACACCGTATCGGTCTTCGTCGAGGACGACTACGTCATCATTGACGACTGACCGGCTCGCAGGCTACGCAGTGGCATCTCGACAGTTCGAGCGGGACTCACTCGGCCCATCTGGCTCGAAGCGCGTCACCAGCCAGGTTCAACGACAAGATGGTGAGGAAGATCGCCACGGCCGGAATGAACAGCAGCACCGGCCGAAGGTCGAGGTACTGCTCGCCGAGCGCAAGCATGTTTCCCCAGCTTGGATTTGGCGGCGGGACACCGAGACCGAGAAAGCTCAGCGCGGCCTCGGCGATGATAGACACCGACACGCTTAGGAACGAGAAGGTAAGCAGATTCGGAAGGATGTTCGGCGCGACGTGACGGCGTAGAATCGTCCATTCGTTCGCGCCAGCGATTCGGGAAGCGGCGAAGAACGTCGCTGATCGAATTCGCAACGTGTTCGCGCGAGCCAGTCGGCCAACTGCCGGGATAGAAAAGAACGAGATCGCATAGATGACGTGGAGCTCACTTGGACCGAGGTAGGTCGCGATCACAATTGCGAGGACGAGTGCAGGAAACGATAGGAGTGCATCAAAGAGCCGCGAAATAACCAGGTCGGTCCATCCTGACCGGAATCCAGCGAGCGCTCCGAATCCCCCGCCGACTAAGAGCCCGATACCCACGGTGGCAAATCCCACCTCAAGAGATACGCGACCACCGTAGAGGACCTTGGCCAGGTTGTCGTTTCCAGCGGGGTCCGTGCCCAACAGGTGGCCGGGAGCGAACACTGCCAGGTTCGCATTGCTGATGCTTCCCCCGATCGGCGCCAGGATAGGCAGCACCAGCGGGCCAAGAAAGCAGATCAGGGCGATAAGGCCGAGCGCCACGATCGGCGCCCAGAAGAAGATCTCTTGGCGTCGGTACGCCGACCTCTCTCGCTCGTCGTCTGTCGACAGCACGGGCGTCTCGGCCGACAGCGGGAGCTCACTCTGAGCGGTCATAGCGAATCCTCGGATCAAGCAACGAGTAGACCATGTCGGTCATGAAGTTCGCCGCGATGACCGTCACCGCCAGAATCACGACCACGGACTCGACAACGAGGGTGTCGTGATACGTGATCGACTGGACAAGTTCCTGACCGATGCCGGGCAGCGAAAAGATCTCTTCGATAAGCACGACACCACCGATAATGGTCCCAAGATTCAAACCCACGAGCGTCAAGAAGCCGAACGCCGCGTTGCGAAGCGCATGTCCGAACAGAATCCGTCGCTCGGAGATGCCCTTCGATCGAGCGAGCATTACGTAGTCGGCGCCGACGAGCTGATCGACAAGGTCGGCCCGAAGCACCCGGTTGTAGCCGCAGGTCAGACCGAAAGCGATCGAGAGCGACGGCAGGATCATGCCGCGTATGTTCTGTCCGAGTCCGGCGCTGATCGAGGTGAACCCGGAGGAGGGTAGCCAGTGCAGCTTGACCGCGAAGACGAACACCAATATCAGTGCGAAGACAAAGTTCGGCACGGACAGTCCGAGCATGCTGACCGCTATGTTCGCTCGGTCAACGATCCGACCGCGCTGATGCGCGGCGACGACAGCGGACAAGAGCGAGAAGACGACCGACAAGACCAACGAGACCAGGCCAAGCTCTAGCGTCACCGGCAGCCGCTCGGCGAGAATGCCCGCAACACTCTGACCAGTGGCAACCGAATTCCCGAGATGTCCCGAGAACAACCCACCGATCCAGTGGACGTAGCGCGTGAAGAAGGGCTCGTTGAGATGGAGCTTGATGTTCAGCGCTTTGATCGCGCTCGGCGTCGCGTTCTCCCCGAGCAGCTGGAGCGCCGTGCCTGAGGATCCGCCCGGAAGCAGGTTCATTAGTGCGAACGTGATGAAGCTGACGAGCCAGACGACCGGTACGGCCTGAACCACTCGTCGAACCAAGAGCTTCAAGATCGGCGCGCGGGTGATTCTCGCTAACAACTCGAATCCGATCCTGGCATCATGCGAAAATACCCAACCAATCCATCCCGCAACGGGAGGCTCCTGACGTCCGCGCCACACAGGCCACGAACGTCAGGACCCAGCTTCGGTCAGGTCAACCCATCCAGACCTGGTTCCAGTCGAACCATCCGTACTGGTTCGGGGTGAAGTTGTGCACTTGCTTGTCCGAGAAGTAGTAGTACGGATTGGTGCCAATCTCGTCTTGGCAAAGCACCGTGCTAGCTACGTAGGCATTCAACTTCTCGTAGATCTTCGCGCGTGCGGGCTGACTTAGCGTCGTCTCACCCGCCGCGATGAGGCTGTCCACTTTAGGGTCCTTCAGGCCGAACTCGTTGTCGGGAGCTGCGCTGTCGAAGCGCGTCGCGAAGAAGAGGTCCGGGTCGGCGTTCGGCGATCCGCCTACGGTCTGCAAGGTGTCGTAGTGATCACCGAGCTCGTCTTGAAGGAACGTCGTCGAACTGAGTGGCTGGAGCGTGACGGTCATGCCAGCCGCCTCGAGCATCTGCTGTTCGGCGGTGACGATGCTCACGAGAAGCTGGTTGCCGGTGGAGTATCCAAGCGTGAACGTCAGCCCGCCTAGTTGTGAGACCAGTGCCTTCGACGCGCTCAGGTTGAAGCTCACGGCTCCCTTGACGTTCTGCGGAGGCTCGTAGCCAAGCATCGAGGGCACGATTGGCCCGATGTCGTAGGTCACCGCGTTGTTCAGGACATTCTTGATGATGCTCTTGACGTTGATCGCCTCGATAACCGCCTTACGAGCCAACGGATTCGTGAACGGCCCGTTCTGCGTCGAGATCTGGAAGTAGTTCTGCGTCGCGGCAGGGACGCGGAGAATTGTGTAGCCCGCCGACTTGGCCTGCGAACCGTAGAGAATTCCGTCCGCCTGGTACCACACCTTGGCTTGACCCGAAGTCAGGTTGGACCAGGTCGAAGCCTCGACCGCACTGGCTTGGATCGTCACCGAGGCGAGGTGCGGCTTCGGTCCCCAGTACCCGCCGAACCGGGAGAGCACCACCGTGTTACCAGGTACCCCGGAGCTGTAGGCGAAAGGGCCCGTGCCCGTCGGGTGGAACTGGTAGTTGGCACCGTAGGTAGCAACTGCGGCGGGGGACACCATCGGCCCGCAGTAAATGTTGGAGAGAATCGCCGGAATGGCGGCGTCGCGCCTGGTCAGGTTCACAGTGAGCGAGTAGGCACCGGTCACGGTGACGCTCGAGATAACGCCGTTCACGTACCCGTCACAGTCAGTACCGGCCGCGTTGTAACGGTTCAAGTTGAAGGCGGCAGCCTGGGCATTGAATGGTGTCCCGTCCTGGAAGTTCACGCCCTTGCGCAGCGTGATCTCGTATGCGAGCCCGCCATCTGCCCACTTGTGCGTGAGGCCGAGCTCAGGTGCCAAGGTGTTGTTCCCCTGGGTCTGGAACATCTCCTCATAGACGGGGAACGGAATCGTGATCCCCTTCGGCGACGCCGGATCGAGACTCAGCCACGGAGCGTTGACGTCGACGGTGAGATTGCCGCCGTTGGTGACTTTCGCCGCGACAGCCGTGCTCGACGCGGTAGCCGGGCCCACAATCAGCCCAACGCCCAACATTACGACCGCCATTGACGCAAAAAGACTTCGCCGTAGCATGCGCATTAGCTTTCCCCCTGGAGATTTCATTCCTGTTACGAACTAACTTGAACAGCTCGCAAGTTACCACAGCGGCAAAAACTCGCCAAGAGCACCGCGTGCGTACCGACATGGCCGCGGGGACCAGCCATTCAGCGGTTTCGGGGGCGCCCCGGGTTCGGTCCCCGAGCAGACCAACTCGGCCCGAACACCCGGTTGGCCGCCTTCAATGACTATGTAACTATCCAACCATTAACTCTTCGAGTTGACAATCCAGATGTGCCGAATTCGGACAGAGGCGACCCATGAGGTACCGCGACTACCTAGATAGTCGACTGGCTCCCCGCTCGTAATGCTGCCTACGCGGCATGGCCGCGCAGGCGTGAGTTTCAGACGCGCCCAGTTATTGGGTCGATCCCGTAGCAACGGCAGGCATTGCCGCCGAGAATCGCCTCACGCTGCTCCTTGGTGAGAGAGGTTGGAAGTGACCGGTCAGGCGCATCGAAATCCCAGTGCGGGTAGTCAGAGGAGAACATGATGTGGTCCAACACTCCCGTGAGCTCGTAGGACTTCATCAGGTCATCGGGATTGTCCGGCTCTTCGATCGGCTGCGTCGTAAACCAGAAGTGCTCCCGGAACAACTCAGACGGTCGGGTCTTGAGACGCGGCTGCTCACGACCGACCATCTCCGCAGTTGAGTCGAGCTCCCACTGCAGCCCGAGCGCCCAGCTGATGCCGGCTTCGATCGAGATGACTTGCAGATTCGGAACGGCGTCGAAAACGCCTTCGGAGATGAGACCAAGCGCCAATGACGTCATCGAGTAGCCGTAGCCGACGTGCTCGTGGGTGTAGTAGGAGGGGTAGCCCATCCCGTGTCGAGCGCGCGGATCACTTCCGACGTGGACGCCGAGCGCCATACCAGCGTCCGCGGCAGCCTCGTAGATCGGCCAGTACTTCTGATCAGCAAGGTCGGCCTCGCCAGAGCCGGAGAGAAGAACCTGTACGAAACGCTTGTCGTTTCGGAAGCGTTCGATCTCGGCAACCGCGGCCTTTGGATGTTCCATTGCGACGTTCAACGTGGAGAAGAATCGCGGCTCGGGATCAAGCCACTCTTGAACCATGAAGTCGTTGATGGCGCTGCACAGCGGGACAGCGAGATCATCGCGCTCTCGGCCCCAATGGTGGCCGGCCATCGGGATCAAAATACCTACCCGCTCCTCGTACTCATCGAGCAGTTGGCGCTGGAACATCGACAGCGCGGTGCCCTCCTGCTCGGCTGGACGCGAGTCGAGGCGACCGCCGCCGTTACGCACTCTCGGGTATGCCTCACCATGGGCATGGAGACCGAACTCCCGAATGCGCTGCATCACGTCGGCTTCGAGCCACGGCCCCATCTGCTCGGTGTTGTAGCTCGGGTGGATGTCGCCATCGATGAGAAGCATCGCCTGACGCGGCTTTCGGACGACTGCAGAGCTGGGCGCTTCAGCGCCTGCTGCCTGGGTCAAAGTCATGAGCTCACCTCTCAAGAGACGTTGCCGGATCAGTTTACCCGGTCATCGCGGGCGCCCAATGGCCGCGTCAAAAATGCACCTGGTCATCAGACCTTGCTTGGAATCCTCATGCACCGCAGGCCACGCCGTCCAAGCGAGTGTCACCGAGTGGCCGCAATGCCGCTTCCAGTCACACAAGCGCGAATACAAGCCACCTGTCCCAGCTAGCCAGCCGCGCCGGCCGAAGCGCGTTCGCCAAGCGCGTAAAAGCTCGTTGCATTGCCTCGCAGAATCGCTTCGCGTCCGGCATCACCAACCGAATCGAGTAAAGCTTCGAGCGAGTCGGGCCCGTGATCGTGCGGGTAGTCACTCGAATACATCAAGAACTCCGCGGCGTTCAGCATCGATCCGACCTGCGCCACCTGGACCGCGGGTACGTCGGCTGGTATGTGCGTCGGAGTGGTCGTTGCTCGAAAGTGCTTCCTGATGTACTCCGACGGCCGCATCTTCAGCCACGGGACCTCGCGCCAGAGCGACTTCCAGTCCTTGTCGAACTGCCACATGAGCGACGGGATCCAACTAAAGCCACACTCCACGAGTGAGACCATCAGCTCTGGATGACGATCGAAGACACCTTCGGTGACGAGACTCAGCACCTGCTCGGGTGCGCTGTGTTGTGAGTTGAGAACGTAGTCCTCGAAGTAGCTCCGGGTGTAGCCGGTCGCGGTCGCTGCAGTGCCAATCGCGCCCCACGCGTGCAGTGCGATCGGCAAGCCGTTTCGCGCGGCCGCTTCGTGGATCGCCCTCCAACGGACGTTGCCCCACGGGGTCTCGGTAGCAACAGGAAGCAGCACCTGGACGAACCGCTTGTCTTGGGCGAGGCGATCGATCTCGACCGCCGCCGCCTCCGGATCGAGCGTCGGCACGACAATCGACGCCCGCAGGCGATCGTCGTGATCGAGCCACTCGTCTCGGATCCACTCGTTGACGGCGTGGCACACCGCATCTTGGTAGTAAGGATTCTTTCCGGCGACGAAAGAGACGACGCAGTTCAGGATTGCCGCCTCAGGCCTATAGACGTCAAGCAGCTGTGACTGCAGTTCAGCGAGTGTGTGCGGCGGGAACGATCCCGAAGCCCGAGCCTCAGGTCGAGCGCTGCTTGGCGCGTTCGGTGGATACATCCGCGCCGAGGACAGCGACATGCGTGCGCCTCGGAAGAAGTCGTGCCAGTAAGGAGAGAAGTAACCATGCAGCTTCTCTAAGGAAGCGGGCTCTACGTGGACGTCGCAGTCGATAGCGCCGCGGATTATCTCGCCGCTCACCGCGTCAAGGCGTCGAGGCGATACAGCCTGCGGGCGTTCTCGCCAAGAATGTTCTCCCGCATCACGCCCGAGATCTCGAGCGGAAGCGCTCGATCGGGGGAGTCAAAGTCGAAGTGCGGATAATCCGAGGCGAACATGATGTGCTCGGTCATCCCCATCATCTCGATCGCCTGGATCAGCTCGTTCGGGTCGTCGGGCTCCTCGAAGGGCTGGGTCGTGAACCAGAAATGCTCCCGGAAGTACTCGGAGGGCTTTCGCGAGAGCGCGGGGAGCTCTTGGCGCATCAGCTTGTAGCTCTGGTCCATTGTCCACTGGAGCGAGACGGACCACGAAAAACATGTCTCTATGGCAACGACATTTAGCGTCGGGATCTCCTCGAACACTCCCGCCGCGATCATGGACAAGGCCATGGAGGGCATCTCGTAATGAAGCCCGACATGCTCCTCGAGGAAGAACGACGGCCATCCGCTTCCGGCCCGGTTGTAGTCGTAGCCACCAAGGTGGGCGCCAAGCGGAAGCCCCGCCTCGGCCGCCGCGCGGTAGATCGGCCAGTACTTCCGATCGCCCATCCCTGCCTCTGCCGAGCCAGAGATAAGCACCTGTACGAATCGTGGGTCTCCCGCCCAGCGCTCGATCTCTTCAACCGCGTACTCCGGGTGCTCGAACGGGACGACGATCGTCGCCCGGTAACGCGGGTCCACGTCGAGCCACTCTTCAGCCAGCATGTCGTTGGTCACCGCGCAGAGCGCCCGCGAGTACTCGGGGTCCGTTCCGCTATACGTCCGACCAGGCAGGTGGATGAGGATCGCTATGTCTTCGTCGTACTCGTCGAGCAGCTGCGAACGGGTCATTCGCTGCGAACTACCTGGCGAACCGTCCGGGCGGGAATCAAGGCGATTGCCGTTGTTGCGAGTCCTCGGGTAGGTGCTCTGCCCGGGATTTCGGACGCCGAAGGTCTTGAACCGTGAACGATACGGCTCCGCCAATCGATCCCCGACTCCGCCGTCGCCCGCAATCGGATGGACGTCTGCGTCAATAAGTAGCGTCGCCCGACGCGCCGGTCGCACAACTTCCCTCGGAGCTGCCGTCTCGATCGCCGTCATCGTTGACCCCCTACTCAGCGCTCGCGTGAAATCAACATCGACTTTAGTGCCCACCCCAGCTGTTCGCCTCCGGACATGAAGCGGGCACCGGCCACCGTCGCCCCGTTGATCTCACTCCACAACGAGTCGCCGCTGCGACTGGAGTGGTCCACCAGCACATGTCACTAAACCAGCCCGGACCGAGGAACGTGCCGGTCCTGGCCAGAAAAGCTCGTGCTAGCTTCGATTTCGGATCGCAAAGGTTTTATTCGGGGGAACTGCGCATGCGAATTACCGACGTCGTCGTCAACCGCTTTTCGATGGGTCCGCTCGAGAACCCCTTCCACAATTCCAACTCGCGCTCGCTCTTTTCGGAGAAGGGGTTCGCCTTCATTGAAGTTCACACCGACGAAGGCGTGACCGGTATCGCGCCGACGTACGCGAGCCAGGTCATGCGCCCGTCCAACATCGCACGACTAAAGCCGCTCATCGTCGGCGAGGATCCGATGAACTCATCACGACTTTGGTCGAAGATGTATCCGGCTCCCGACGTGGGTGCGATCGGCGCCATCGACAATGCGCTCTGGGACTTACGCGGAAAGATCCTTGGCCAACCGGTGTACCGGCTCCTCGGTGGCGTGAGAGATCGAGTTCCCGTCTATGCCTCCGGTGGGTACTACCACGAAGGCAAAACGCTCGACCACCTCGCGAAGGAGTACGCCGGCTTCGTCGCCGCCGGTTACCTTGCCGTCAAACTGAAGGTGGGAGGACTCCCGCTTCGCGAGGATGTCGCCCGCGTCGCCACAGTCCGCGACGCCATCGGCGCGGACATCGGACTCGCGGTCGACGCGAACCGTGCATGGGATCTGCCCCAGGCGACGAAGTTCGTGCGGGCCGTCGAGGAGTTCGACCTCGCCTGGGTCGAGGAGCCGCTCGCTGTGGCGGACTTCGTCGGAGCCGCACAACTTCGTCAACGTATCGACATCCCGGTCGCCGGCGGCGAGGGGGGTCAAGGTAGGTGGGAGTTTCGCGACCTCATAGATCAAGGTGCGATCGACATCGTACAGCCCGACTGTGAGAACTGCGGTGGGCTGACCGAGTGGATGCGGATCGCCGCCTACGCGTCTGCTCGCTATCTAAAGGTAAGTCCGCATGGGACGCACCTCACGGCGGCTCACGCGGTCGCAGCCACCGACAACGCCACGACCGTTGAGGGCCTCGAAGAACTCTTTCCGTGGCGACGCGAGGTGATCGAACACTGGCCTGTCGTTAACGGTGAGCTCTGCCTGCCACAGACCCCGGGGCTTGGCATCATCCTCGACGAAGCGGCGATGGCGCGGGGCACGAAGTTCTAAAAGGGCAAAAAGAGAGATCCGCTGCGCTGGTACGAGCGTCGGGGAGTCACTTCGTGGAGGTTGGAAAGAGCAGACCGAAAGGCCGCTCAAAACCCAGCTACAACGTCAGACGCCAGGAATCGCCCACGCCACTCAGGAATCGCGCTAATCGGTCACCGTGATGACGCGCTCGGGGCAAAGGCGCGCCGCCTCCATCACATGCCGGCGAAAGCTCTCGTCCGGGCTGTCATTTAGCAGGACCACGAGTCCGTCTTCGTTGATGCCAAAGACCTCGGGAGCGACGTCTTCACACTGTTCATGGCCTCGACAGAGGTCCACGTCAACGGTGATCTTCATTGCAAGGTCCCTTCTCGTGTGCAACCACATCCGTGTATTCGTTCAAGGATGACTCGGTTCGACGTATCCGGGGATTTTGACCTCGCCGATCAAGCCCGGACCTACAACTTATCGGCAATGCGGCGGTGCCTCCGGGCCGTCAACCTCTCCCCGACGGATCCGCCACGGGGCCGTGCAACGACCTCAATCGTCGATGACTACGAAGTCATCTTCGACGTACACCTTGACGAGATCTGCCTTGTAAGGACCCGGCATCCGCCCGTCAGGACCAGGACCTGCAGGGACCGCCGAACCGGCCTCCTCTTCCTCGAGGACCTGTGCGCCCTTTTCGATTGCGATGTCGTAGCGGCGAGCATCCACGTGACCCGGCCCGAGCCAAGACTGCCCGGTCTCAAGGTCGTACTCCCAGCCGTGCCAAGGACACGCGATCAGCGGTACGCCGTCAGCCATGTGGACCTGGCCAGGAAGATCGGACACGGCGCGCTGCATGATGAATCCGATACACAGCGGGCCATGGTGATGCGGGCACTGATTTCTCATCGCATAGAACGTGTTTCCGATCCGGAAGACACCGACGGATCGGCCGTTCACGTCCAGGATCTTGCGATCGCCGTCGGGAAAGTCCGCGACTCTCGCTACCACTACCTTCATCAACAACCCCCAAGCAAGTAAATATGCCGCTAAGTGTCAGACTTTGACTACGCGTTCTTAGATGTAGACCAGGATCTGCCCGAATAAATCGGCTAGCCCTGGAGTACGCGAAGCCTCCGGATGCTCAGCGGGCGGAGACGAGATTCAGGTCGTAGAACGCTTCGGCGTTCTCGTGAAAGATGCGCTCGCGCCCGACTTCTCCGACAGCCTCGAAAAGCCGCTCCGATCCGTCATTTCCGTGGTCGTGAGGGTAATCGCTCGAGTACGTCAAGAACTCCGCCGCATTGACGAAACGCGCCATCGTCGCGATCTCATCCGAGGAGACCCAACTCGGGATGTGCGACGGCGAGGTGGTCGCCCTGAAGTTTCGGGCGATGTACTCGGACGGACGGTCGGTCACCCAGGGCGTCTCGCGCCAGAGCGACTTCCAGTCCTTGTCGAACCGCCACATCAGCGCGTGAATCCAGTTGAAGCCGACCTCTTGCAGACAGACGCGAAGACCCGGGTTCCGTTTGAACACACCTTCGACGATCAAGGAGACCACCTGCGGTGGAGCAACGAGCTGCGCATTCGAGACGGAGTCCAGCAAGTGGGTGCGTGCGTACCCAGTGACGGTGGGAGTAGCGCCTGGTTGACCCCATGCATGGAGCGCCATAGTCACGTTGTTTCTCGCACAAGCATCGTGAATGGCCTGCCAACGGACATTGCCCCACGGTGTCTCGGAGCGAATCGGCAGCATTACCTGCACGAAGCGCCGGTCGCTACCGAGCCGGTCGATCTCTGCTGCCGCGGCGACAGGGTCGAGCAACGCGACGCAGATGCTCGCCCGTAGGCGATCGTCCTTGGCGAGCATCTCGTTGGCCATCCACTCATTGACGGCTCGCGCGATTGCCGCTTGATAGTAGGGGTTCCAACCTGCGGAGAAGGCTGAGACCGAGTTCAAGATCACGGCGCGGGGCGAGTACGGATCGAGCAGTTGCGTCTTTAGCGTCTCGTAGTCGCGCGGTGGAAACGTGCCCGCCTCTCTGGCCTCGGGACGCGCACTCGTTGGAAGAGTCGGCGAATAGACGTTCCCAAGTTGTGAACGGGCGCCGCGGATGTACTCCAGCCAGTACCCGCTCAGATAGGGCTTGAGCGCGTCTATCGAGGGGGGCTCGACGTGTACGTCGGTATCGATCGCCCCATGGACGATCTCACTCACAGGCGCGTTCCGGTCAGCGGATCGATGCCGTAACAGCGACAGGCGTTCTCGCCGAGAATCGCCTCGCGCTGTTCCTTGGTAAGTGAGGTCGGAAGCGACCGGTCCGGTGCGTCAAAGTCCCAGTGTGGGTAGTCCGAGGAGAACATGATGCGGTCGAGAACCCCGGTGAGCTTGTAGGACTCCATGAGGTCGTCCGGATTGTCGGGCTCCTCGATTGGCTGGGTGGTGAACCAGAAGTGGTTACGGAAGTACTCCGACGGGCGAGCTTGCAAGCGCGGCTGCTCTCGGCCGACCATCTCATAGGTGGTGTCCATCTCCCACTGCAACCCGGTAGCCCAGCTGATTCCTGCTTCGATCGAGACGACCTGGAGCTTTGGAAACTCCTCGAAAACTCCCTCGGTGATCATCGAGAGCGCGAGCGCAGTCAGCGTGTACGCGTAGCCGATGTGCTCATGGGTGTAGTACGAGGGGTATCCCGTGCCGTGACGGCCGCGCGGGTCGTTCCCGTGGTGGACGCCGAGCGGAAGCCCTGCGTCTGCGGCGGCCTCGTAGATGGGCCAGTACTTCTGATCGCCGATCTCTGCCTCTTGGTGACCTGACATGAGGATCTGTACGAAACGCTTGTCATTCCGGTAACGCTCGATCTCCGCGACTGCAGCCTTTGGGTGCTCCATCGGGACCTGCAAGGTGCAAAAGAACCTCGGCTCGAGGTCAAGCCATTCATGCACCATGAACTCGTTCAACGCGCTGCACATCGGCCCGGCGAGGTCGTCGCGCTCTCTACCCCAGTGGTGACCACCCATCGGGATTAGAATGCCGACCCGCTCCTTGTACTCGTCAAGGAGCTGGCGTTGGAACATCGCGAGCGGGGTGCCCTCTTGGTCGACGGCTCGGGAGTCCAAGCGACCGCCACCGTTTCGGACACGCGGATAGCTCTCGGCGTGGGCATGTAGCCCGAACTCCTTCACACGGTCGTAGGTCGCCTGATCCAGATAGGGCTTGATGTCCTCGACGCTGTAGCTCGGATGGATATCGCCGTCAATGAGAAGTGTCGCTTGACGAGCCTGTCGAGACACGCCGCGTGCGACACCCTCGGCCCGAGAAACGTCAACCGTATCGATGGTCGTCATAGGACCCCCTTGAATAATTTCGTACAGCTAACTATACCGCGCCTCAAAATCGAATCCCATCGGGACCCGACCGCTGCGACGACTGATAGCGAAGCGATCCCCCAGCCAGTAGCGGTCGCGTCAGCGGCTACCGGCGGCGTCGACGAGGTCTTTCCAGGCGCGCAGTCGCTCGGCACGACTCGCGACGAAACGCTCAATAGCGGCGAGGATATGGCCGGAGTCAAGGTGCGCCTCCTCGATGATCTCCTCCAAGGTCCCGCCGGTTCGCCATTGGTCGTCGAAATCCGCAGACAAGGAGTACTCCTGCACGATCGGGCCCTCGGCCCAGTCGCGCATGAGTTTGAACGCACCGTTGGTAATGACCATCGCATCGATCGCGTCGCCAGGCGTGACCACCGAGCCCCGATACGCTTCGTCTTGCAGCCGGAAGAGCTGCGGACTGATGGCGGCGACGACCTTCACGTTCAGCCCACGTTCGGAGAGCTCGGGAAGGACCTTCACGAGGTTGGCTACTGGCATCGTCCCCCGCACGAAGACCGTTCCCATCTTCGGCTGGTCATCACGGAAGGCTCGAAGCACGTAAGCGCCGCGTGCGGCTGCAAAATGCGACGGCATTCCGAGCACCGCTCGATCGGGGATCTCAATCGCAGGACGGGTGAGGTGCAACGCCACGATCGGGGCGTCACACGCGAGGGCGGCTGCAAGGACCACCGGCACCTCGTTGTACTCCCACGGATGAAGATCGATCACGTGATCTTTCGGGAAGAGCTGCGTGACCCCCGGCTCGAAGATGCCAAAGTGCGTCCGCGAGTCGTCCGCGGTCTCGGGCCCCGAGTGGCCCGCCACCCACAGCACCTTGCCGACACGAAGCTCGCAGTCCTGTGCCAGCTGGGAGAAGAGCCGCATCGAGCCGTACTTGAGGTACGAGAAGGACGCGTACGTCGAACAGACCCCCCAGAAGCCGTCGAACTCCTCAAACGGGTTCTCCGCGAAGTTCACGCTCGCCAGCCCAACCATCATTCCGGCGTTCGCAAACTCGGTGATCTCGCTCGGCAACAGACTCCCGGTCGGGTTCAGGTCGCGCTCATACCATCCGAAACCGGGCATCTCTCCGAAATCCGCGGCGAACCCGGCGACATTCGTCGACTCGGCGAGGTCTGCCGAGCAGGCGATGAAGAGTGGCCTCCCGGCGTCGCGGCGAGCAATGGAGTTGACGTACGAACCCCAAACCCCGAGCGCGGCCCGGTTCGGCGCCTGCTCGCCGGGGGCCTTCCACAGCTCGGCGGGATAGCTCTCAAAGTCGAAGATGCGCCCGTCAGAACTCGGTCGCCTGGTTCCACCGCCTTGGTCGGTCTCGTCCTCGCGAAGCGGCACGCTGTCCGCGATCGCGACCAGACGATCACTCAGCCACGTCACCAATGCTTCGTCACTGCGAAGCACGCTCATGACCACCTGAAGGTTGGCTATCTCTTGTTCACGCTGCGCCTCAGAATCTGCTGGTGCCGGGTTATCGACACCGACGTACTTGACGCCGTAACGATCCATGAACTCGTGGCGCGCGGCCCAGAACTCTTTGCTGTGCCGGGGCCAGGGCGTACCGTGGCTGGCGGCGTCGACCTTGCCGTAACCGCGGCCCTTTTGGGTCTTGAACCAACCGATCGAGGGCACCTTGTCCGGGTTGGCACCGCAGGCTGCGTCGAGCACCGTGTGGACAACCGGTCCCCACTCCGATCCGTGCTCGGTGCCGACAACCCGCCATCCAGCGGGCTCGAACCAGTCACGCGGCGTCCCTGCCACCACGCTAGAAAGCGGTCGCGGGTCGATGCCGAAGTCGTTCCAGTCGATGAGGAAGACGAGGTTGGAAAGGCCGAGGCCCCAGGCTGCGTTCTTCGTCTCGTGGAATGCGCCGGGGGTGAGCCCGCCTTCGCCCTCGACGACGAAGACCTTTACGTCCTCAGCTCCGGCGAGCTTGAGCGCTAGCGCCTCTCCCGCCGCTGGAGCCATCCCATGCCCGGAGGGTCCGGTGTTGAATTTCAAGAACAACGTCTTGCCCGCCATCTCCGCGTGACCGGGCAGCCCGCCTCGGCGACGGAGGCCGAGCAGGTCCTCCCACGTGAGGGCGAATCGACCCTCGTCGGGAAATGCGAACTGCTCGTCGTCTGTCGCCTCGTAGCGGGCGCGGAGGCCCTCATTCAGCACCGCGAGCACGCTGTAGATAAGGGGCACCGTATGGCCGGCGGCAAGCACGAACCGATCGGAGTAGGGCAGCCAAGGCCGACGTAAATCCCACCGCATGCCACCTGAGAGCAACAGCGACAAGAACATGTGGACCTTCGACCGCGAGCCACCTGGGTGGCCGCTCTGGCGATAGTTGAGTGGAATGTCGATGCACTCGTCGACCAGGTGTTTTAGCGTCTCAAGGTGCTCGAGGTCCGACGCCGCCGCATTCGACAGCCGAACGACCTCGGCGTCGTCACTCGAGGCGGTGCGAAACGGCATGGACAACGTCAGATCCTTCGACAGCGACATGAATTTCCCCCGGCCTGATTGGTCGACAGATGCTATCTCCGCCCGTAGCGGCAAGCCGCTGGCAAGCCGAAACCCTAGAGGGACGGGCCCGATAACTAGAGAGCGCTTACAACTTCGAGGCCAGCCACCGAGCTGGACCACGTCCCGGTACAACGCGAGCGATCAGGTCGCGGAGGCCATATCCCGACCCAGAAATCACCACCTTCGGGCCGTCAGGGTCGCGACGGGCGCGCCATTCACGCCCGAGTCCGATTTTTGGCCCCAACCTGGTCAGCCGCGGCGAACAGGCCTCGGTTCGGATCTCTGAGCCCCAAGTTCTCTCCGGCCTTGGCTCGACGACGTCTCTCAAGCATCAATCCTTCTTCTTTTTCTTCCGATCCCCTTTCGGCGGCTTGGCCTGTCCAAGGCCGCGCTCAAGCACCCGTCGGATCGTCTCGCTCAAAGTCGTCCCCTCCCCGTTTCCAACGACGGCAAGTCGTCGGACGAGCTCTTCGGGAAGTCGGACGCTGACAAGCCTGGTCGTTGTTCGGCTCTGTCGAGCACTGACATCGAAGAACTCAGACGGCGAGGTCTGATCAGCAATAAAATCCACGCCAAAGTGTAGGACACTGTATGACGTTCTGTAAGACAATCCGGGCCTGGGCGCCCCTACGACCGACAGCGCGGTACCGCTGAGCACGTCAAAATCGCGCGTTGTGGCCTCGAGGGGTCGTTTTGTCGCCGCCGCGTGGTCTCGCGCCGGTGCTCAGAGCACCCCGAAGCGATGCAAGGTCACTCGAAACGCCTCGAAGAGGTCGAGCTCTGCAAGCTCGGTCGCAGTAACCCACCGGACCTCATCGGTCTCCCAATTGAGAACCTCGCGGCCCTCATTTCGCTCAGCAACGTCGACCAACCAGGTCCAGTACGACCAACCTCCGCAGTCGTCTTCGAAGACGGCCGCCACGTCGAATTCGGCGACCGTGTAGCCGATCTCCTCGCGAAACTCCCGGATAGCCGCGGTAAACGGCGTCTCGGTGCTGTGACGCGCGCCACCCGGGACGCCCCAGGTACCACCGTTGTGGATATCTCTCGAGCGGCGCGCGACGAAATAGCGAATCGTGTCCGTGACGTCGCGATGTCGCAGCAAGATCCCAGCCGCGCCGAAGCGACCCCAACGTCTCGTGCCGTCCGCGAGCACGACGAAGCCGTCACCTGAGTCCTCAGGAATCACGACAGACCGCGTCCCTCGCCAGCACGGCGAAAAGGGCATCGAGCAGGCTTTGAGAGATCTGCCACCAAAAGGGCTGGAAGGACGAAACCCTCGCGAATGCCCTTGCCCGAGGTGCAAAGGGTGCCAATTCGGACACCCTTGTGGGAAACGCTGCAACAAAAGGGCCCCGAGCTCTGACATGTCCCTCGAGCGCGCCGGAGAATTCGACAAGCGCCGTACCCGTCGTCATCGGTCCGCCCAAATCGATCGGGGACGCGATTCCGAAAAGAGCCGCAGCTCAGCCCCGGTAAACCCGCGAGCATCGACCCTTGAGCTCTCGGCGATTGGCCAATGCAGTGGAATCTTGCGCCTCATCTCGCTTGTGCCGGTGCCGCGAACTCCCGCCGAATCGTGACACGTGAAACGCGGGGGAACAACGGCGGCGATGACGCCACTTCGTCGGGCCGATTCCCCGGCCACCGCCTTCCGCGATGCCACGGCGGCACACAAAGCGCTGGCCGTAGCGCAAACATCGACTCAGCTCGAGTGGGGCTCCCACGAGAAAAAGTGCAGCGCTGCCAACAAGCCGCCGACTCCCCACGCAGCTACAACTAGAACGTCGGTCCAGCTAAACGGTGTTCCTATGAACCCTGCCTGCAGCCCGGCGGCAAAGTGGTGAACCGGGAACACCCGGGCGATAAAGGTGACCCAGGCCGGTGCGTCGCTAAGTGGGATGAAGATTCCCGAAAGAAACAGCAACGGCAGAATCGTCGCATTCACGATCGCGGGTGCGCTGTCAGCATTGGGGATCAGCGAGGTCACCGCGACTCCGAGGGCGCAAAAGCTCGTCGAGCCGACAACGACCATGACTAGGAATCGGGCAAGGGTTAGCCCAGTCGGCAGATCGGCCTGGTAGAAGATCCTCCCGAACGCCGCTGTCAGCGCCACGAGCAACAACGCTACGAACAGGGCGTGCAGGACCTTCGCCCCGAAGTACGACACAGCCGGGAGTGGGGTCCCACTCGTTCGTTTCAATATCCCGGCGTCACGTTGGAACGTCAGTGTCATCGCGACGTTGGTGTACGACGAGGTGATGACGCCGAAGGCCGCCATCGCCGCGACGTAATACGTGGACTGTTGAATCACCCTGCCGTCGAGATGCGTGAGTTTGTGGCCGAGCAGCACCGTGAAGATGACGAGGAACATCAACGGAAATCCGAAGGTGAAGATCGCCGCTGCGGGATTCCGCCAGAACGTCTTGTTGACGTAGCGGAGCTGGACAAATGTCAGACGGAAGGTCCGTATCATCCCCGTCGCTCCCGCCGACGCGAACGCGTCGCAACCGGTAACGGACGATCCGCGACACCTCCACCGGTGAGCTCCAGATAGACGTCTTCAAGGGTGGGACGGTGGAGTTCGAGGCCGTCCAGGCTCACACCAGTGCGGCGCGCCCAACTCGCGAGCGCGTAGAGGGCTTCGACGAGGTCGCCCGGTTCGAGAATCGAGTTCCCGTGCTCGTCGCTCGACCATCCGAGATCCGCGAGGTCGCCCGGTACAAGGATCGAGTTCCCGTGCTCGCGGCTCGACCATCCGGGATCCGCCACCGGCGATTCCCTCGGTCCAACCGGCAGGACGAGTCGTGCGCGGGCGGTATTCCTACCCGCGAGCGTCGCGGG